>Ga0209515_10001100_pt1 | contig 46646 bp, 39 predicted proteins | sample Subgroupgradi54m_FD_187454 | JGI IMG/M metagenome (GOLD analysis project Ga0209515, IMG submission 187454) | Subsurface groundwater microbial communities from S. Glens Falls, New York, USA - GMW60B uncontaminated upgradient, 5.4 m (SPAdes)... ... | reverse complement strand
TTGAAAGCGGTGATACTTGCAGAAGAAGCATTGGTTCCACCATTGGCGACAGGCAATACTCCAGTCACTCCGGTAGTAAGTGGCAGACCGGTCACATTGGTCAATACTCCACTGGCCGGAGTACCCAAAGCCGGAGCAATGAATGTCTTGTTGCTTAATGTCTGAGCCAGAGTAGTGAAGGCAAAAGTGTCAGCCACACTGGCAAAGTTGGGTATCGTAAGAGTTGTAGCTCCAATCGTCTGGGAAGTCAAAGCGATGGTGGCTAACTGTCCATTGGTTAGTAAAAAGGGTGAAGCAGCCGAAGTGGCCAGAGAGGTAGCCGAAGCCACGCCTAAGGTTGGAGTGACCAGGGTTGGCGAAGTGTCAAAAACAAACTTGCCTGATCCGGTAGCTCCCGTGGAAGTCACTCCTTCCAAAGTTATGTGCCCGGCATTGTCAATCTTAAATCTTTCAGCCAAGGTGTTGGCGGTGCTGGAGGAGGCGGCAGTGGGGGCAGTGCGGAAGACCAAGGCCCCGCTGCCGCCGGTGCCGGTGCCATTGCTCGCATCCAGGGTCAGGTTGGCGCCGGCGATGTTTAATCCGGCCGCCGCCGCTCCTTGAATCGTGGTAGCGGTCGGCGTGCCCCCATGCCCCGCGCCAAAGATGGCCGTGTTGTGGGCGACAATGTCGTTAGCGACGAAGTTGTGGGTGTTTTCGATCTCGATGTCGTAGACGCGCTCGGGGTTCTGTAAAGCGATGGCCACCACTTTCTCCCAGACCACGCCATCACCATCGCCATGCGTCACGGCGATATAACCGCCCACTTTGATGTCCCTGACCTTTTTCCACTCTCCGCTCTTGACAAGATTTTCGCTTTCGTCTATACTTTGGGTAAGAAACGCCTGTGGGCCAACCGAACTCCGACCGCTCGAAAGAGGACTGGTGAGGGAAGTAGCTCTGAGGGCGTTTTCTGTTATATGGGCAAGATTCTCCGTAGCCGCTGCATCAGCGGTTTTTCTTTTTATATGCACCCCGTAGGCCGCAACATGCGCCGGAGACTGTTTGCCGATGAGATCAAATAAAATATTTATACTCGGGAAGTGAGCCGAGACGATGTTCGCAATCAGCTTTTCGTGCCCGCGGTATTCCACGTCTATCATGATCTCGTGCACCCGGGCCTTGCGCTCAAGGAGCAAAGCGAGCGCTTCCACGATCGCACCCGCAAATATGGCGGCTTTCATTTTTTGCGGAGCGTTGTAACGGCGGAGGCTGTCGCGAAGTCGCTGTTTCATGGCCGCGGAGACAACAAGGACAATGCTTTGTTCTTCATTTGCGAGAGCAATCACCGAATCTTTGGCAAACGTCTCAATTTTGATGGACTGATCCACCTCAAACCGGTATAACTTCTGGTTTTTTGTTTCGGCCGGATCGGGATATTTGGTGCGCACGAAGTACGGATGCTCGGCCGTAGTGCGGATACTATGGCCGGAGAGAGTGGTTAATTTATAAATCGGCTTGATGCCCATATCCATCAGCCCGAGGAGCCGGCTCCAGACGAGCTTGCCGGTAAAAGGATCCATGGACGCAATCTCGTCTCCCGCGGTCACGTCTTTGATCATGACTTCATCGTAGTCGTAATCTTCCGCCGATTCGCCGGTTGCTCCTTTTTTCTTTCTTCTTCGGCGCAGTCTGGTGTCCGCCGTCACGCACTGCCCAGCCACATGCAAAGTCCCGGCCGGCGCCGTCGTCCCGATGCCGACGTTGCCCGAGCCAGAGGGAATAATCAAGCCATACGTCCACGTGCCGGCAACTTCAATCGCAGTAGTCCCTGTGCCGGTGTTGTTGATGTAAATCCCGTTTTCCGTGGTCCCTGTACCCGTGTTGGTCAGGGACAAAAGTTTCTGCGTGCCAGCTGTAGTGTTGTTGGTCAAATTGGCAGACAGCAAATTGATCCCAGCGCCGATCGAAGTGTCGGTGACAGTATAAGTAGCATTGAACGGATAATTGACAGTCAGATAGCGGAGATCCGAAGCACCCGCGTTCCATTGCAGGGTTGCGTTACCAGAGCCGCTGTTGCGCTGAAAGATCACAGACTCATTCACATCCCCGGCTTGCGTGGAGCCAATGGTCCAACTGGTGGAAGAAGTCGATCCGCCAGTCACCACGCCGGCAATATTATTAGCCGTGATCTGATCAAAGTAACCATTCTTCCAGTAGAAACTCGAAGAGCCGATGGTCGCCGTGTTGCTCGAGACGGCCGTGGTGGGCCGGAACGCGCCCGTGTTGTCAAACACGACTTCGTTGTTGGCTGTGTTGGGATTTAAATCCAACAAATATTTACTGCCCGAACCAGTACCTGAACCTGTAACTGTGATGCCGATGCCGGTAAACCCGCCTCCGGCGGTAGTTGAATCAGTCAGGGTTAGGATTTCACCTTTGGTCACCTGGCCATTGCCCGCATTGGCCGTGATAGTTTTGCCTATGGCTGTGCCAGTGGTTAGTGACGCTCCTGTGACTTGGAAAATCGTCTGGGTCGTGGCAGAAGAAGTAATACTCATGGTCCCGTTGGAACTCTGCGAGTTGGTCACGGCCAAGTTTGGAATCGTCACTGTGCCTGTGCCAAACGTCACTGGCCTGTTGGTGGTGGTGTTGATAGAAAGAGTAGTGGCGGAAGTCAGATCAATAATCGGATTGGTGCCGGTAAACGTCACGTTGCCTGTGGCGCCCGCAATCTGGAACAAATCGCCGGAACCAACAGTCAGGGTCGCGGCCGGAGTCGTGTCGCCAAGCCCGAGCCGGGCATTGCTGACATCCCAGTAGAAGCTGGAATTGTTTTGTCCCAGATTACCCGAAGCATCCACGAATAAAACCGAACCGGCTGTGCCAGAAGTTACTTCTGCCCCGATTTCCGGATTGCCCACGTTTTTCCAACTCGTACCATTGTAAACCTGCATCTTGGTCACTGTGGTGTTAAAAATCGTCATGCCGGATGCGGGAGTAATCAAATCTCTTTGAGTGGTCGTCAGATTATTCAGTTTCAGCCCGGCGTGTCCCGTTCCGGTAAACGAAATTAAGTTGCCAAAGGCCGAGGTGCCAGTGACTGTCAGGTTCCCGGAGGTAGTTTGGTTGCCGGACGGGTCAACGTTTAAGAAGTCCGTGGTCCCATTCCAGATTCTTAAATTACCTGTGGTTTGATTGACTCCGATTTCATAAGTCCGGGCAGTGCCGCACTCGGCCGCAGTACAGATAACTTTAAGCGAGGCCGGACCTAGAAATAAATCCTTGAATCGCTTGCTAGCTGAACCCAAAGCATAAGTGTTGTCTGTGACCGGCAAAATATTTCCGGCAAGAGAAGAACTGCCGTTGATAATTAAATCTCCATTAACCGTGGTGGATTTGAGAATTGTGGCGCCGCCGGTCTGCGTGATGTTGCTCGTCACAGTCAAAGTCCCCGTATTAAGATCCTGCACTCCGAGTGAGGCAAACCCGCCAATCACCCCGATCGGGCCGTTGGTTGGCGCGGCAGTCGGCGCGGATATACCAAAACTAAATCCAGCCGGACCTTGAGTCCCATTTGCTCCCACAGGACCTGGTGGTCCTTGTATACCCGCAACCCCAGGCGGACCCTGAAGTTGCTGTTTGATGTCTGCTGGTAAATCACTTTTGAATAATTTGCGTAACGCCGTGACTAAACTCGAACTGCTGATCGTGGGTGAGGCAACTGTGGCGGCCAAACTCTTGCTCTGAGCAGTCGGAATCTGCGGGCCCAAAAAACTTGATGGATAATTGACAGCGGTAGTAGAAGTCCCAGACACGATCCCGTTGATTCCTGATTCTCGATTCCTGATTCCTAACCGAGCTAATTGACTAGACAGCCAATCCTGAACTTTCTGATCGACCACATCTTGGGTCATGGAAATTATGGCATTGGTTTTTTCGCGGACCAAATTGATCCGTTCGGGTAAGTGGACTATGTTAGCCGCAACCGGAGAAAAGACGATTAAGCTCAGTATCACACCCACGACGCGTTGCATCTTTGAATATGAAAAAACACTAGAACCAGCAATCTGGCCTAGTGTGGGGGGCAGGGGTAATTGAGCGGCTTGGAATGCGGCCAGTGAGTGAGCGGTAGTCACCCAAGCTTTGCCAATTTTCTGGCCATCGAGTTTGCCTTTAACGCAAAGCTGCCGAAGATATTCGGCAGTATAACCAGAGAGCTTAGCAGCCTCTGACAATGCAATATATTCCTTTTGGTTTGAATTACGAATCATGAATTAGGAATTATGAATGTCCTTAGACTTTTTGATCAGACCATTGAGGATCTTATGGACCGTGATGGTTTTTTTATCCAAAAATTCAAATTGTTCAATAGCTAGATAACCAATATCTCTAGCAATTAATATTTGATTCTGTAGTTCCGTAAGGGAACCCAAAGCAAGCGAATAAAAATACGCCTTATCCTTATACGACTGACGACTAAATCCTTCGGCAATATTTGACGTAATAGACACAGCGCACCGTCTCATTTGACTAACTAAGGCGAACATCTCTTCTCTTGGAAATGCCCTCGTAGCCTTATAGATCATTAAAACCAAAACATGCCCTTCTTTCCAGGCATTGAGGTCCTTAAAAGTTGTTATTTTGTTTCCGAGCATTGTTCTATAAAGAACAAGATTAAGGGCTATTTTGGCCTTAATTCGTAATTCTTTATTCCTAATTCAATTTTTATTTTGCTTTTGATTTCAAGCCTAGAATTTGGCCTAGTTGAGCCAAATCTTGGCAACTCCAACTCGAACTGAGTGCTTATATTATAGCAAATCTTGGCACGAATGTCAATAGTAAACAAGGCGCAAGAAATAAATATTAAGGCGCGAACACTTAATCCCTTGATACTTAACTTTGCTATTTACAAAATGCTAAAAATTTGCTATACTATATGTACGGTAAACAAACTCCGCCTACGCGTGAAGCTTCGGCGGATAAAGAAGTGCGAAACCAAAACAGAACAACAACCTAAAGCAAACAACCCGCCCGCCATCGCAAGCCTGATAAATAAGCTTATCAACTTGCTCAGGCGTTGCGGGCGGGAACGATCCTAACATATGAAGGATGGTTTAATGTTGCTACGGAAGATTCGAAATTCTTAAATTTGTCTATTTCCGGCCTGGGGTACAATCATTAGGCTTAACCACCGAAGATTTGTTCTGGACGGGGAATAAAAAATCGAAAAGCAAGTGACGCGTATGTTACCAAAATAGTAATCTACGTGTTCTAACCTTGCTTTTCTAAAAACAAAAAACTAGGTCTCTCACCTAGTTTTTTGTTTATGCATTCTAAACTCAAGGAGGGATTTCTCCGGCTCTGTCTAATTCTCAGGAGTCGAAATGGTAAGGGCGCCCCGGGACCATCTCGACCTCATGAGAACTAAATCAGGGGAGAGATCGCTCCTCCAAGTTCAAAAATATCGCAAACCCCCTTCATCTGCCGAATGCGATTGAGTCCGGCGCGTAGTCAGAAGTCTTAGTGAGTAAGCCCGAGCGAATAGTGAACTCGCCGTACTTGTCGTTGATGAGGTCAATTGTGTGGGTTAAACGCCTAGGGTTTGAAAGCTCCAAATCACAAGCACCAAAATCCAAATAAATTCCAAGATCCAAATTCGAAGCTCCAAAAGGCGCTCTTTGGAATTTGATATTTTGATTATTGGTGCTTATTTGAGATTTGTTATTTGTTATTTGGGATTTCTTAATTTTTGTGTCAAATAGCTCCAACTGATTCGCTCTCGGCGCCAAATTCGTAAATCCCACCGCGATATGCATGACATCTGCATTAAACTTCCAATTTCTCCAAAGAATCAAAGCCTGTTCATAAAGTTCCTGCCCAGTCTCTAGAGAAAATTTAAGCTTCTTGGATTGATGCTTGGATTCGCCATTAACCAATCGAACAGACAGATAAATTGCATTGGCGACAAAGCCTTGGCGCCGCATGCGGCGCGCGGCTTTTTCGGCTAACCTTAAAATCACTGGCTTGAGCTTTTCTTTATCTGTCGTCCGGAAATTGAGAACCCACGAGTGGCCAAAGGACTTAGGTTCATCGTAAGACGTTATTCGTCGGCGCGACGCGTATCGTAATTCGGCAGCGTCATCCGGCAACGCTGCCTCTAGACGCTTACCGATACGCGCTGCGCTGCCGTCAAACGTTAAACTGCTGCCTATCTCATCCCTCTCCAAGCCATTTACCCTCTGCCATAAATCATATCCCGGCTTACCAAATAAAGAAATCAAATTCTGCACCGGGTAATCTAAAATTTGTGCAGGACTTGTGATCCCTAATTTCCCCAATCTCCCTTCCCATCCCCGACCAATCCCCCATAAATCTTTTAACTGCTTGGACTTATATATTTCCGGCAAGTTCTCTCGCCAAATAATCGTTAGACCGTCGGGTTTTTCCATATCCGCGGCCAGCTTGGCCAAAAATTTATTCTGGCCAATGCCGACTGAGCACGTCAGCCACTCCCCAACTTCATGCCTAATCCTCTTCTTGATCTCAGCCGCTACGAGAAGATGATTAGGCAAAATCCGAAATCCTAAATCCGAAGCACTAAACAAATTCGAATGTTCAAAATTCAAATTTTCAAAACCATGATTTTGATATTTGTGCTTTGAATTTAGATATTGTTTAGGATTTCGGTATTCGATATTCGAATTTAATTCCAGAAATGACTCATCAATGCTATATTCCTCTACTTGATCTGTGTAATCTCTAAAAATCTGATTGATCCGCCGATTGACTTCCCGATATTTCTCCGGCTCAGCCTGAAGCAGAATAATCTTCGGGTAAATTCTTTTCGCCTTATAAACCAACATGCCGGTAGTGATTCCGAGCGCCTTGGCTTCTTTCGATGCTGCGATCAGACAGCTGGTCTCGTGAAGTGAAGCGCACACGCCCAAAGGCTTACCCCGCCAAAACGGGTTGGCTTGCTGTTCTACCGAGGCGAAGAAGGAATTCATGTCCACGAGCAAGATTTTAGGGAAGTTGTGCATAAATTTCTAATTTAAAATTTTGAATTTCGATTCAATTTTAAATATTATAATATTCTAATTTCACTCAAAACTCGAAATTCTTAATTCAAAATTATTCACTATAGCTCTCCAGAATCATCCAACTTAAATTTTCGCTATCAAACCGCAACTTAAAGTAGTTAGCCCCGTCTGATACGGCGAAATAATAGAACTTAGTCCGTCCTTCCCGGCTCGACCAGGCCAAATTGACTTTTTGGACCAAATATTCTTTGTCGTGCCAAAGAAACTTCACCGGCTTAAGCTGGTTATCCTGGAATTTCACAATAACCTCAATTGACTCGTTAATCTGCTCAAACATAAAAGGCGACCTTTCGGCCGCCTTTTTACCCCGTTTGACCGGGATTTTTGGTATTAGTGTCCCAACATTGTATTGAGGTTAATTACCATATTCATTATATGTCCTTTTTCAACATGAGGCAAGCGGAATTAATGCAATAGCGCTTGCCACCTTTATCCTGTGGACCACCCGCCTGCAACGCCCTGCTTGCAGTGGCGGGCAGGTCGTCAAAGACATGTCCCAGATGTGAACCGCAATTTTTGCAAGTTACTTCGGTTCTGTTGCCATCTTCATGTAGTTCCACATTTTGCAAATTCACCGGATCCGTAAACGATGGCCAGCCGGTGCCGGAGTCAAACTTGGTATCCGAGTTAAACAGCTGATTACCACAAGCCGCGCAAACATACATCCCTTGTTCGTGGGAATTATAATACTGGCCGCTAAACGGCGCTTCGGTTCCTTTCTGTCGCATGATCTCGTACTGCTCTGGCGTCAATTTTTGCTTTAACTCTTCATCTGTCATATTAGAAGTCTAAATGATCTAAGGCATAAGTCAAGCTCGCCTTGACCTTTTTGCCCGGGTTAAAAATATTCAACGGATCAAAAATGTGCTTAGTTTTCAAAAATAACTGGTAAACTTCATCACCATACATTTGTCTTAAATATGGTGTTCGGATCAATCCGTCATTATGCTCACCGGTAATCGTGCCATGATATTCCAAAACCAGTCGGAAAACTTCATCACTAATTTTTCTGATAATTTCCGCGGCGTTGGGTTCGTGCTGGTTCATCAGCGGAATAATGTGAAAGTTCCCGTCACCAATGTGGCCAGCCACGGTGTAGAGTAAATTGGAGCGATCCAAAATTTTATACAACCGCGGGAGAAACTTGGGCAAAAATTCGGGCCGAACCACAAAGTCGTCGATAAAAGGCGCAGTGCGCATGTCCTTGACATGATGACGAAGCAAATTAAAACTTTCTCGCCGAATAGTCCAATATTTTTGGGCGGCAGAGGCTTTTTTGATCAGCTTGGTCTTGAGCTTAAGTGGGACTAGACTCTCTTGAGCTTCAATGGCTTGACGGATAGCTTCTTCGTGGGAATCAGCCGCAAATTCAGCCAGAGCGATTAATTTTGGCATCCCGCCGGTTAGCGCCATCCACATCTCGGGCAAAAACTGCAAAAATAATTTGACGGCATTGCCTTTGAGCCGACCAATAAAATCAGGCAGAATTTTAAGCGCTAACTTGAGTGTGTGGTCATCAAACGATTCAAAGCTCTGTGGCTGAAATTTAAGCACGTGATTGACCACTTTGGGCAAGGCTTGAAAATCTTTCAAAAAAATGACAAGCAAGCAAGTGTGTGTTTTGGGCCGCACGAGTTTGAATTTAATTTCCGTAATCAGGCCGAGCGTGCCCTGTGAACCGACAATTAATTTGGTCAGATCAAAAATGCCGGTTGCCCGATCATAAACATTCCACAAATAATAACCCGCGGAATTTTTCGAGACCTTGGGCTTGGCTTTTTGCAATAAATCATAATTTTGATCAATCAGTTCAAACATCTCCCGATAAATCCGGCCTTCCAATCCGGCAGTCTTTTTTTTGACCATCAGCTGGGCCAAAGTCTGTGGCTTGAATACAGCCTCCTTGCCGTCAGCCAAGACCATTTTGATCTGGGAGACATAGTTTTCGGTTTTGCCATAAGTTAAGGTCAACTCGCCACCGGAATTGTTAGCCACCATGCCCCCGACTGTGCACAGCTCTCGCGAAGCTGGAAACGCGGGCATGAGCAAATTGCGTTTCAAAGTTGCCCGCTCAAAGTCACGATAAAACACCCCGGGCTCAGTCACCGCGTCATTCTTGGTGATTTGGCCCATGCGGTTGAAGTGTTCGGTCAAACTGACAACGATGGATTCAGACAAGGGTCCGCCGCTCATGTCAGTGCCAGCCGAACGCGCGGTCAAAGACAAATTATGCCCCTCTGACCGCTCGCCTGAGACAAATTTGACCAAATTTTGGAGGTCCGCCACGTCTTTGGGAAACACAACCAACTTAGGATAAACAAAAAACAAGCTCGCGTCGCGGCTGAAATTTCGGAGGGTTGACGAATCAGTCCTGATCTCACCTTTGAAAAATTGTTGTATTTGTTTCAAGGTATCCATGCATGGATATGATACCAGAAAAAAACTCTACCTTAAAGCCTGTTTGATCTGTTCTTCAATCAAAAGCTTAGGCGAGCCATAGGCTAATTGATTAATCGTCAAAATTTCTTTGGAAAAATTTGATTGGTCATTATGCTCGGGCTCTAAACTTTGGCCGGAAAACGGCTCACTAGTTTTGCCCGCGATCATAAGTTTGATAAAAAAATTAAACCGCGGCAAATTGAGAAAATCTTCGCGCGTGGTTGGGTAAAACTCTTTACCCAAGACCTCAATATCCTCAGCCCCGATTTCAAACGCGACCATAGTGCCGACATTCCCCAACACCGCGTCTTGGATTTTTTCCGGCAGTTGCGCGAAATACTGGTTGGTCAAATGCACGCCCAAGCCGTACTTCCGCGACTCGCTCAACAAAGAAATAAAAGTATCAGTGACTAAATTTTGAAACTCGTCCACATACAAATAAAAATGTGAGCGAGTCGCGGCTTCCTGCCGCGCGCGCTTCAAGATGGCGGCTTGCAGTTTGGACATCAAAATCAACCCCAGCATCTGGGCATTGGTCTCCCCAATCTTGCCCTTGGATAAATTAATCAGCAAAATCTTTTCGTGCTCAATTAAATAATCAAAATCGAGACTATTATGGTGCTGACCAATAATGTTGCGCATCAGCGAGTTGTTCAGGAAATGTCCGAATTTAGAGGTGAAATAATTCAACATTTCACTTTTATGAAAATCCGAGGTTTTGGCCATTTGCTTGCTCCAAAACTCCAAGACCATGGGGTCCTTAACTTGTTTGCGTTTAGCCAGCTCAAACCGCTTGTCCACAAACAATTTGGGGATCTCGAGAATACTGCCGCCATCAGGTCCGGCCATGACTGTAAGGGCCGCGTTACGGAGCCAATGCTCAAATTGTGGGCCAATAATGCCGGTTTTATCCGGATCAAACAGTTTATAAAATATCTGAATGCACTCGGCCACCAAAAAATCCCGCTCTTGCTCATCTTTGCCCTCTAGCAGATTTAGACCAAAGGGAAAATCGGCATCACTCGGGTCAAACAACACCACGTCTTCCAGGCGATTCTGCGGGATGTGTCGAATCAGCCAATCAATTGATTCGCCGTGCGGGTCAATAAAGCACACGCCATTGCCGTTTTGAATATCCTGCAAACACATGTTCTGAAACACCGTGGATTTGCCCACTCCGGTTTTGCCAATCATGTACATGTGCCGGAGACGATCCTGGCTTTCAAACCGGATTGATGTCTCCTTGCCGCGGTAGATATTTTTACCGATAGTAATGTAGCTCATAAAAATTTCTGTTCAAAATACTGCTGATCCAAAACATTAGTATACCTCTCGCGCACCCGTTGCCGTTGGTCTTCCAAATTCAGCAGTTGCAACAACGCTCGTTCTTCCTGGTCAATTTTTTGATTCATGGAATAATAAAAATTCAAATAAACATACGGCTTTATAGTTTCGGTCCGCGCGCGGCGCTGGGCAAATAATTCCTTGATTGCTTTCAACATAAAATTATTTTAATAAATTCTTAGTAATCAGAGTCTCACATACTTCTTCGATAAACCTCTTAACCGGCCGCGCACCAAATCGGTGATCAGCCAAACCCGCAATCTGACGGGCCAAAGTTTTATCATCAATGGCAAATTTAACGTTAAATTTTTTGACGCGCTGTTCAATCTTGGCAATTTCCAACTGGGCAATCCGAACCAAATCCGTCAGGGTCAAGGGATTAAAAATAATAATGCTGTCAAAGCGATTCAGAAATTCCGGCCGCATGGCTTGGCTGAGTTTGGGCATGATACGTTTGCGTAAAAATTCGCTCGAGTGAATATCCTCGTGATTTTCAAATCCCTGGATAATTTCTGGCACGGCCAAGTTCGACGTGGCCATAACAATGGTTTGGGTAAAATCCACGGTGTCACCTTGGCCCGAAGTCAGCCGCCCATCATCCAAAATCTGCAAAAAAATGTCAAAAACTTTACTATGAGCTTTTTCTATTTCATCCAACAAAACCAAGCTATAAGGCTCGTCCGCCACCTGATTGGTGAGCCCACCCCCGCTGTCGTAGCCCACATAGCCAGGAGGTGCGCCAATCAAACGCTGGACCGTGTGCTCCTGGCCAAACTCGGACATATCAATCCGCACAAAATTTTCTTTGCGGCCAAAGACTTGCCCGGCCAAAACTTTCGCAGTCTCAGTTTTCCCCACACCCGAGGGGCCAAGTAATAAGAAAGAACCAAGGGGGCGATTCGGATTCCTTAGTCCTAATTTCGCTCGTTGAATAATAGTCGCGATTTTAGCCAAAGGTTGGGTTTGACCGATAACCTGGGTTTCCATATCGCGTTGCAAATTTTTAAGCAATTCAACTTCATTGGTTTGGAGCTGAGCTAGCGGGATACTGGTTTTATCGGAGACGGCCCGTTGCACCATTGCTTGATTCAAAGACTTAGAACCTTGGACTTTGGCTAGCGCTAAACTCTCATCCAATACTTGCACCGCAGCACTCGGCAATTGCCCCAAACTGCCAAACCTTTGAACATACTCGACGATTGTTTCCAAAATGCTGTCGTCAACTTTAATCGCGGATTTAAGCTTTCCGAGCATGAGTCTCAAAATTGCCACTTGTTCGGCCATTGGCTGATTTTTCAAATTGACGGTTTCAAACCAATTCAGCCAGCCCGAATCCTGCGCTTCAATCCATTTGTATTCATGTGGCTCCATGGTCAATACAACTTGCGCGTCCAATCTTTCTAACGCGACTTTGAGCAGACGGCTCAAATTTTGAAACACGATGGGTTTGTTTTGCACGAGTGAACCAAAATTGTCGATAAATAAAACGCAACTCGGCAGACCATTAAACGCTTCCAAATATCTCTGAATTAGGACAGTGGGCCCACCCAATGTGTATAAATCTTCAGCCTCAATTTGGATCAAAGCAGATCGGCTGTATTCCGGATTTAAATTCAATTGCTTGATCCAAGCGTGGACCAAAACGGTTTTGCCAATCCCGCCCGGACCCACAACCAGACAGTTGTTATGAATCCGACGACTTATCACCCTGGTCAGTCTCTGCATCTCATCGAAGCGCCCAATAATTTCCGGCAACCGCTTATTCTGGGCGGCCAGTCTTAAGTCATAATATGAAATTTTGCTGAATTCAGACATGTAGATTTTATTATTCTCAGAAAAAGATTGCTTCGTCGCGGCCCAAGCTGATTCTTTGCAGACAATTGCCGACTCCTCGCAAAGACAAAGTAGCTGCGTCTTTGCGAGCGACTGCTTTATCTACAAAGGGTTAAGCATCGGCAGTCGCGAAGCAATCTCATCTCTTGGATTAAGATTGCTTCGCCCGCCCGCCTGACGGTAGTCGGGCAGGTCGGCCGCTAGGTTAGTCCTCTGCTTAAACACCCGGCCTCCTCGCAAAGACAAAATTCTATGCCGCTTGTTCTGCTAATCTTACTGGCAATAAGTCTTCTAAATCTAAGCCTTCATCAGCGCTAATCGGCGCGCTAGCTCTGGATGCTTGCCGCTGGGTTTCAAAATTTGGGACAGCCCGGTTCACTGGATTTCTATCAAAAACTCGTGCTTGCTGTGGTGGAAAATCAACCACTCGACGCGTTTCACTTACTCGGGGTTGACTCTGAGCGTAGCCCACTGCTTCAATGACTTCAGACAAATCTGATTCTGGTAATCTTGCCTCCTGAGGCTTTGGTTCCAAAATAATTACTGGCTCAGAAACAACCGATGTAACTAGTTCAATTTTCTCGCCAACTATTATTACTGGGGTTTCTGAATCTGGCTTGGAGTTTGCTAAAACAGTCGGCTCTAATTGTACTTCTCTCTCTGCTTCAAACAACACTACGGTTTTGGCTGTTGGAGTTTCATCACGCACCACAACACTCGGTTCAGACTGAACTGCTGGGACTTCAACTTGCCGGATTTGGGCCCTGGCAATAGCTCGATCAAAAACTAGAATATTATTTACTGGTTCTTTGGGTTGCTCAAAATGTTCTGCCACAACTTGAATTGTCTCTGGAGCTAACCGGACCCACGGCTCAGAAGCTATCTGATCAAAGACTTGGGGCTCGACTACTACTGATCTTTCTCCTGTCCTGTCTGCCGACGAGGCAGGCACAACCATGGCGAACAATTCTTCCTCTACTACACTTCGCTCCAACGCTGCTCTCTCACGAACCGGCTCTGAAAAATGCAATACTTCCGGTTGAACTAAATCTAATACTCTAATCTCTGGCTCTGCAATCACAGCTTCAAAAAGTTCCTGTGATTCAAAGATCACCTTCGTAACCGGCGCAACAGGTATCTCCGTCAAGGTTCGACCTTGAAGTTGAACTGGCTCTAGTATTACTCTAGAAATCTCAAAAAAATATAAAGGCTCTTCAATTTTCGGAATCTGCACAACATTAAAAGGATCTTCGATGACTGGCTCAGGAATCTTATTCTCGATAGCATTAACCTTTAATATTACCGGGGCCTCTACTAATTCTGGCCCGCCTTGACTCAGATCAATCAAGACTGGCTCTATTCCAGCGATTTCTAAAGCTTCTTCTGACAAGACAGTATCCTCTGCTTCAACCATGAGTGGTTCCGGAATTTCTTCGGTTATAACCAAAGTAATACCGCTTGACTCAAAAACCGGCGGAGTTACTTCTTCTTCACTACGCAGTGGAATTGTCTCGGCTTCATCTTGGACTGCAACCACCTCAACTTGGTTGGCAGTTAATCTTACAGGCATGACCGCTACCTCCACTACAGGTTGCCAATCATCTACAAAATCGTCCCAATCCTCAGTTTCTTGCACGGCTAAAATTTCCTGAAGTGACGCAACAGCAGGCTCAACCGCGTTTAATCTTACCGGCACAACCACGGTCTGCATTACTGGCCCGCCTAGACTCGATAAATCCGGTGCTAGTCTAGTCGAGGCTGGCTCGGCATCATCGGAAAAATCATCAGACTCAAAATGTTGGTTCAAATCAATCACGAGCGGCACCTCAGTTATCACTACTGGCTCAGGGTCCTCTGAATCTGACAGTTCCACTTGGCCTAAACCTAAACTTTCGATAATCAACCCTTCTGAATCTGGCGCGTCGTCACTTGCATCCACTTGTTCTATTTCACGATTATAGACATCATAACTGACGTGACCTTTGGCATCCGCAAAGTAAACCACGCTGACCAGCGTCTCACTATCCGGTTTTTGAAATTCTATTATTGAAAATCCTTGCGATCTCAGCTCTTGAGAAATTTTTCCAACGGCCGAATTGTGCTCCTCGGTAATTATGGTTTCATTACCATTTTCGTCTTTGTTAACTAATTCTCCTGTGTCTCTTTTTAAAACTGATTCCCCGGTTGAACTAGCAACTTTTTCACCCAATTCTTGCCCTCCATTCTGTTGTGCGACTTCGGCCAAAGAACCGTATTGTGATTGGAATCGTTCAACGTGAGCAGAAGAATGATCATCAAAATCCCCAACAGACCGTGGCTCTGACGACAACCCCTCATCCATGTTTTCTTCGTTTATGTCTGGTTCTGCATCTGGCATAAAAAAACGCCTCTTCCCGAGGCGACAAAAAAATCCTGCTCGGGCATATTATACTTATTTAGCAATCGGGCTTTAACCGTTGCGGCACAGCGCTGGAATTCCCGCCTTGACTCGACGTCAAGTCGAGGCAGGTCACCAGCTTCCGCTAAATAAGCAATCTATTTGTTAACTATCTACTTACAGTATTTTTATCAAGTTTAAACTATGGTGTCAACCCAGTATATCAACTTCGATGCTTCCTGCCCGCTCGTGCCTCGCAGTGGCAGGCGGGTTGCCGTTTAATGGTTTTTGAATAAACAGCCTTTAAATCTATAGATTAACGGTTAAATAGATTGATTAGCTTTAATCGTTAGGCAAAAGCGGGCTCAAAAACCATTATCGAAGTTGTATTACTGGGTCAAATCTACTCCCGAGAAACCTCTAAATCAGCCTTAAACCAATACGAACAGAGAGAAAATATGCTGTATGTTATAAAAGGCGCGGCAAACACGTCAATGGAATAGTGAATGTGAGCCAGTAGCACGAGTACGCCAAACACCAAAGACATGGCTAGTAAAAAATAGCGCCAATATTTTTCCTGCCAAAAAATCAAGGCGAATAAAAATGGGTACCCAACATGCGCGGAAAAAAAATAATCATTGGTGGTATTAAAAAAAATGTTATACAACTTAAAACCCAAATCGGTTTTATCAAAAATTAATTCATGGGGGTTGGCCCCCAAATGAGTGACACTGATCAAAAAAGCTCGAATGATCATAAACACGGCCACTGACTTGAGCGTAAAGTTTAAATATTTGGGTTTAAATAAAATCAGCAATACAGCTACGCCCGCAAACCATAAAACGGTCTGGATCATCAAGCTATCAATGTCCGGACTGGGCAGATGCCGTAGAAAAACGTCATCAACTGGCACGCCTTTCAGTTTGCTGACATAGTTGTTCGATGCGACATAGATTAACTCCGCCACAGCAAAAAGAACTACCCCTGTCCCCAAAGACCAAATGTTATCTTTGACCCAAAACTGCTTGTAATTATTTTTTAGCGTTTCGAATATCATTGTATAGTGATTCAAAAATTGCCATAGATTTATTAATATCATGGACTTGGATCATTTCCAGACTTCGTCTAGCCATTTTTTCTCTCAAGTCCTGATTAGAAAAAATATCGATCAAGTCCTGAGCCAAGCTCTCCTTATCGTTAAGTTCAAACAAAAAGCCGTTGTCTCCTTGTTTGACCAGTTCAGGCAAGGCCATGGCATTGACCGCCACCACCGGCAAGCCGGACGCCATGGCTTCCATGGTCACTAAACTCTGTAGCTCGGCAATACCCGCGATCACAAAACAATCAGCCAGCGGATACAAATTCGGTAAATCCGCATCCGAGACAAAGCCGGTAAAAGTCACTGATTGGGCCACTTTCAAGTCCTTGGCGAGTGCTTTTAGTTTTTCCTGTTCAGCGCCCTTGCCCACAATCATAAATTGCAAATCGACTTTTGCCAGCACTTGAGGCAAAATTTTTATTATTAGATCGAGATTTTTTTCTTTGTCCAGACGGCCGACATACATTAGTATAGGTTTATCTGGCAAAGCAAGCTGTTTTTTTAAATACTCACCATCATTGCTGGGTTTAAATTTTTGCAGATCCACACCATTAGAAACGGGCAAAACTGGTTTGGTCAGTTTGACTTCTTTCAAAAGTCCGGTGGCTGTGGCCGTTGGCGTAGTTACTACAGACAGATCCTCAAAGACTTTCCGAAACTGACCCCAAGCCCAATTTTTGGCAACTTTTTCCAAATACTTCGGCAAATGCAGATAATGTAAAATATTTTCGGGCATGAAATGATTCGTGCCCATCATGGGTATGACCAATTTTTTCGCGGCTTTGGCCACTACCGGCACAATCACAAAGTGGTCCTGAACATGGATGACATCCGGTCGGAATCGTTTAACCTCAGCTTCAATTGCGTGCTTAATGCCGATCGGTAGGCAAAAACGAAAATCATTGTAAATAAACGAGAAGGAAAAAGATCTGACACCGAAGACATCTATGCCGTCGTGCACGAAATGTTCATGCTTGAGGCTTCTCGATGCCGACATGACCTCGACCTCATGGCCGCGCCGCTTCATATACCAAGCCAGCCGCTGAGTAAAATACGAGGAGCCATTGACATTCGGATAATAGTTGTCAGTAACGATTAAAATTCTCAATCCAGTGGTACTTTTCCGTAACGTTTAATAAAATTAAAATAAGCTACGACGAGCACGACTACAATGATAATGCTGTAGTATTTCAGATAACTGTCGATCTGGGTGTAAGCATGGCCGAAAAAAAAGCCAATAATGATCAAAATTGATGAATTGGCCAAAGTCGTGGGTATATTATACCCCAAAAATTCGAAATACGGGACACGGGCTAGGCCTGAGGCCACGAGGATCAAAGAGCCCGTGCCGTGGGCAAATTTGCCGAACGTGAATGTTTTCCACGGATGAGTTTGGAAGTGTCGCTCCATTTGCTCCACTCGAGCTTCGGTAAGGCCTAAGTACTTGCCGAATCTGATGATAAATTTCTCCCGACCAAAGCGGCCCAGGCAATAATACAAAGTGTCACCCACCAAATCCCCCATAATGACCACAAACAAAGCCAGCCAAAAATTCAGTTGCCCGATGGACGCCAAAAAGCCGGAAATAATCGTGATGATCGGGCCTTCCAGCACGGCGAACGGAAAAATCACCAAATATTTATAATGGATGAGCCAGACCACAATTTGATTCAGCGTGTAAAACATAAAAAATTAATATAGAGATTGCTTCGTCGCGGCCCAAGTTAGTTCTATATTGACAATTGCCGACTCCTCGCAAAGACAAGACACTTTCTGTCTTTGCGAGCGGCTGCTTTATCACAGAGAATAAAGCATCGGCAGTCGCGAAGCAATCTCTATTGCAGCGACTGCTATAAATCATTACTCAAAAAATTCTCTATCAAACGCACCGTTTCATCCGCATTGTTCAATATCACCACATGATTCGCGCCATCAATAAGCTCCAGCGTGGAATTCGGAATCAAGGCTTGCATTTGCCTTGAAATATTATGGGGAAAAATACTGTCCTTAGTGCCGACAATGAGCAATGTCGGCGTCTTTATTCTACTAAGTTTATGCTCAATATCCAAATTAATATTTTGCTTGGAGGTCAGCAAGTAACTAGCCCAGGAATTATAAAAAATCGTTCGCACTAGTCCCTTAAGTTCGTAGTCCTTATGATGTTTTCCTTTGGGATAAGGTGAATGCCAATCCCCTATGGCTGGCGGGCTTATGAAAGCCAAAGCGTGAATAATCCCGATAGAAAGTTTTTTTAGAATTTTTGATTTCAAATAATTCGGCGCGCTGTGTGCCCCGGAGATGATCACTAATTTTTCTAAACGCTCGGGGTGTTCGATGGCAAAATTCGTGGCCACAACCGCGCCATAGGAGTGGCCAATCAAGATCATTTTCTCAATTCGTTCTTGATCCAGAATCGTAACGATGTCTACCACCAAGTGTTTGATTTCATATCGACTTGGATGCCTGGGGTGTGCTGAATAGCCGTGCCCGCGTAGATCCATGCTGATTGACGCAAAACCTTTTGCCAAAAGTTGCGACCGGACAAACTCCCAGGCATCCGCATCTCCGCCCGCGCCATGCACAAAAAAAATAACTCGCCCCGCCTCGCTGACGAGGCGGGGTAAACCGTGGATTTCATAATACAATTTTAAACCATCATGGCTGGTAATAGTTTTTTTTACAACATCGGACATGAGAGTATCATAACAAAAAACACTAGCCCTTGTCACCTTCAAATTACGCGAGTTCAAACCACTAGCGCAAAACCTGGGAATCAGTTAATGTTTTGCTATAATCGTATCAATATGATACGATTATCATAATTAAATGATACGAAAATGAATAAAATCAATCAAAAACATCAAAGAATTATTGCAATTTTTCTGGAAAAAGGCGCGATGCAGTCTTCCCAGGTGCATTTAGTCGTCAAAAATTGAAGGCAATACCTATACGCTGTTGGATACGGAAAAGCTGATTCTGGAGAATAAAGAAGCGCCGGGCCATAGTAAAAAAGAAGCGCAAATGATCCTAAACCATAAGGACGCTTTTAATTACATTCGCCAAAATTTGGCCCAGTTTCAAACCGTTACCCGCAAAAATCTGGAAGAGCTTCATGCTATTTTAGTCAAAAACTTGAGCGTAGGCCTGGGCTTGCGGACCAAGCCCGTCGGGGTGACTGGATCCATTTACCGGCCGCTCGATAACATTCACCAAATTACTGACGCGGTGAACAATCTGGCCAAAACCTGTGAACGCATACAGAAACCGTACGCCAAAGCGCTTGTCGCACTGCTTGGCATTGGTTATATCCAGCCGTTTGAAGACGGAAACAAAAGGATTTCTCGGCTTATGACAAACGCCTTACTGCTGGCGCATCACTGTGCGCCTCTATCGTACCGCAGTGTTGACGAAGAAGACTACTGTGGTGCCATACTGGTGTTTTACGAGCTAAACTCAATCGTGCCCATAAAAAAATATTCATTGACCAGTATGAATTTGCGACACAGAATTATGCGGTGCAGTAAAATGAGTTAGTATAATAAATCGCTAAACAAAAATCACCAGCACAACCTGGTGATTCTTTGATTTTTGATTCTTTGGCTCGGATTACTGAGGCGTTTACGAAAATCTAACTACCTTATAAATTTAAAAGTAGAAAGAATCTGATTAAAGATATTCGTATCTGTAGAGCTACTGTCTCGCATATCTTTCAATGCAGCCGCTTCTGCATCGGGAGTGCCCAACTGGCGAGCAGAGGAATAGAGTGATATGTTGTAATAGCTTCCATTTTTGTTTTGATAGGCGTTAGTTGCGGTATCCCCCATGCCCTTTCCAGCGACGATGAAGTAGTCCTTATTCCAGCTACCATATTTTTCTGAAAAGACTGGCACTATTGGCGTGATGTCCGGATATTTATTCGGATAGAGATACCTCCCGCCAAATGTTCCCATCAGTGGAACAGATAGAGTTTCTGCTACAGAGATAAAGATAAAATTTTCGCTATTTTCCTTTGATAAATAAGTGTTTTGAGTCTGCTGGTTCAATTTAAAATCAAGGGGATACTTTAACTCAAATCCGTATTGTTCATTGCGATAAATTTTCCAATTTGCTGTTTCGTTATTTGATTGCGATGACGATGAGCCATTGTTAGTTGTTGTTGGTGGTGGTTCCTGATTTTTCTGCGATTCTTCACCTTTTTGTTTCGTTTCTTCTCGGATTTGCTCTGCTTCTTTTTTGTCAGCTCCTTTTGACTTATTTTCAAGCTCTTGTTTTTGTAGGTCCGTCTCTTCATTTAGATCTTTTGCCTCGTCTTTTGCATCCTTGAGTTTCTCCAAATGTTTCTCTGCTTCTTTAAGATTTTTCTTTGCCTCTTTTGCTAAACGCTTGGCTTCGGCGTAATTACCAGTGTCAAATGCGGCTTTGGCTTTTGAAAGAAAATCATCAAAGGTCTTGAATGTTCCATCTGACACATCAAGATTTTTTTCTTGGGCTTCTTTCAAAATATCCGTTTTTTCTTCTTCTGCATCCTTTATTTTCTCTGCGGCTTCCTCTTTAAGCCCCAATGCTTCGTCAAAATGTTCGTTTTTCTCCTCAATATCTCCATCATCTTTATTATTGTGTTGTTCTAAAAGTTCTTTTTGGGCTTTAAGGTCGGCAACTTCTTTTGACAACGCTTCAACTTGAGCGGCATTGCCAGTTAAACGAGCTTCTTTGAGCTTGACTTTCAGTTCGTCAATCTTGGCCTCTAGGGTGTCCACTTCGGATTTGAAAATATTCTTGAGAGCTTTTCGTGCGGGGTCAAAATCATCCGAAAGGTCTCTCGCAAGATTGCTTGTATCTTTTCCAGCTTGTTTTTGGTTTGCAAGAATTGCAGTTGCCCTTGAAAGATTGTCGTTAAGCCTCTCCTCGGCAACATTAAGCCCTTTTGCATTGACGCCCTTATCTTCCAGAATAACTTTTATTTCCGCTATCCGTTCTTTGGCAAAAGTAATCTCCAATCTCGCTTTGCTTTCTGGGTTAAAAGTGAAAAATCGCTGGAGTGCTTCGCCTAATTTATCAAAAAAATAAAAAGGACTTTCGGGCGTAAGTCCTGCACTGGGCAATGCTCCATTCTGGGCGAAAACCAAAAATGGGACAAAGAGTAACGAAATAAAAGCTATTTTAATTTTCATTGTAATTTTTGCTATTTACTCATCCAGCAATCCTCTAAAACGGCGATTGTGGACGATAAATAAGCTAAAAGTTTATAATGTAGAACCGACATATTGATTATAGCAATAATCTATCCAAAGCAACATAGCCACCCTACCCCGCTACTTACTATTATTTTGGTTCTAACTCTACTTAGAGTATACAAAAATCCTCAATAAAATTGAGGATTTTTGTTGGCTCCGAGGGTGGGATTCGGACCCACAACCCGCTGATTAACAGTCAGCCGCTCTACCATTGAGCTACCTCGGAATGTTTTGGTAACAGAGAAATTTTAGCAAAAAACCGTTACTTTTTCAAGGGCCTGGGCTTTTCCCAGCGTTTGAGTTTGCCGGCTTTGATTTCGATTGGATCGGCTTTACGTAAATTTTTAACCATCTTGGGAGTTAAAATTTTAATGTGAAGAGATTGGTCTAGCTTATCACCTATATGCCAAATCGGTTTCTGGGTCGTGATCCAACTTTTGTCTTTAATCTTTGACAGATCAAACGGCTTTGAAAAAGTGCGCATGGTTTTTTTGCCATTATCCAAAAAATATTCATGAAAATATGACATGGCCAACTCTCGAATTGATGTATAAACTGGCTCGCGAAAGCGCAAAATCGCATGATTGGTTTTGCTGATTGCCCCCCAACACCCGTTTTGCCGAAACAAGGCCGCCACGTGGTCCAAATCATTTTCTGTTGAGGTTAAATCCAGCAATAGAGGTTTGCGGCCATGATACCATAGAATAACCGCGGCCAAGGTCGCCCCTTCAATACAATTCGCGCGACGTTTCTCAAGCACGCGCTTGGGCGAAAACGAAGAGTCACGTAAACTCGGGGGAATGGTTTCCAAAAAATCTTGAATTTTTTTGGGCGTGTTGAGCCGGTCAAAAAGTTTAAGTTCTGATTTTGTAAAATTAGAAAAGGGATTCATGTATATAGTATAGCAAACCCTCGTCTTTGCGAGGAGGCCGGGTATTTAAACTAAGGATTAACTTGGCGGCCGACGAAGCAATCTCATTCCCAGTTTAGAGATTGCTTCGCAACTGCCGATATATAAACCTCTGGGATAAAAGCAGTCGCTCGCAAAGACAAGGACTCTATAAAAATTTTAACATTACTTTAGAAGATGCAAAATAAAAAAAGGCCTTGCGGGATTCTGAGAATCCACGCAAGGCTTGTAGTTTGCACTTATGCCACGACTTCAGCCGCAATGTCATCGCGGACCTGCTTGCCGTCGAAGTTCACGTACTTCTCGGCCTCATACACATCCCGCCGCGCCTCAGCCAGGGTCCGACGCATGGCCACGAGTGTCAGCACTCGCCCGCCGGCTGTGACCAGCTTGCCCTCGTGGTTGAGAGCTGTGCCTCCTTCGAAAACGTGGATGTTGAGCGATTTCATCCGATCCAGACCAGTGATCACGTCGCCCTTGCGTACGTCACCGGGATATCCGGCCGCGGCCAAGACCACGCCCACCGAATGCCACGGGTGAATTCCAACTATCGTGTTGGCGATTTCACCGTCCTTGGTAGTAGACAACAACACCGGAGCCAAGTCGAACTGGATGCGTGGCAGGACCAACTGCGCTTCTGGATCGCCGAATCGCGCATTGATCTCGATCACGACGATGTCGCCCCGGTCGGTGATCATGACCTGGAAGTAGAGGAACCCGCGATACGGAGTCAGCTCATCCCGGAGCTGCTTGATCGTGGGACTGACCACCTCGTTCATGATTCGCTTGCGCAAGCCATCGTTCATGAGATGGTGCGGGCTATAACCCCCCATGCCGCCGGTCATCGGTCCGCCCGGGACTAGCTCTTTGTAATCCTTGGCCGTACCCAGAAACAAAGCGCCCACACCATCCGTAGCCACAAAGAACGACAGTTCTGTCCCGACGATCAGCTCCTGAATCTGGTATCGGCGCGGGAACTTGGCCAAGTGCTGTTTGGCCGCTTCGACTTCGTGCCCATGGCGCACCATGACCACGCCTTTCCCCAGCGTCTCACCTTCGGGCTTGCAGACGTATGGCGCCTCAACAACGTCCATTGCTCCTGACAATTGCTTGAAATCATTGAAGACCCTTGTAAACGGCACCTTGACTCCAGCGCGTTGCAGCATGGCCACGCACTCGATCTTGCTCAGCTCGGTCTTGAATGCCGCCTCGTACGTCGGGCCCACAATCGGGAGTCCACGTTCGTTGAATTCGTTGAAGATATTGACGACCCGCTTGCCCAACAGGCTCTCACCACCGATGAGGGTGAAATCGAACCCATGCAGTTCTGCCGCGTGCGCAATTGACATGGGGTCGTCGCGGTTAATGTCTGGAATCACCGTAGCGCTAGCCCGCATCCCGGGGTTAGCCTTCTCGTCTGTGAAAACGACATTGCCTTGCTGGCGGAACTTGTCCGCAAACGCGCCCTCGCGACTGCCGCCGCTGGGAATAAAAATCCGCATCACTGTCCTGCCTTTCGTTGTTCTGCCCAGAGTTTGGCTTCGGCCACTGCCTCGGCCAGCATGTGTTCCTCGTCCGAATGTTGAATCAGTCGTTGTGTGCGCTCGTAGATCCCCACCTTTCCCTGCGAGAACAGATAGATCGTGGTCTGCACCAGTTCGTGCTCGACCAAAATCACTCTGTCATCCAAGGACTCCGGCGTGTCGTTGATGTGGACCGGCACCAGCCGCACGCCCACGATGGGTCCCAGGTCCAGTTCTTTCGTGGCCAGATGCACAGTGGGTTCGGTCACGAATGGCCGATTGATCGCACGGGCAAAGTTGATGACCGCCCGATGCACCGTGAGCCCGTCCATACCGCCGAATTCGGGTGTCCGCGCCGGGTGCTGGTTCAGCGTCAGGATGGCGTCGAGCACATTTTCCGGCATGATCATCAGACAGCCCATCATGACGATGAGCTGGATGTCACGCGCGCGACAATGGGTCAAAATCGCTTGCCCGCGGGCCAAGTCGTCGCTGAAATGGGACTTCTGGGACAGGATAATATTCTGTGAGGGAAAACCTGCATTACGGGCAAATTCCAGACCCTTGGCCTTGGAAGTCGTGGAAATCAGAAGCCTCGGATTGACCCCGGGCAGTAGCCCTTTTTGGCAGCGTTCATAGAACGCCATAAAAGTGCTGCCACGCCCTGAGATAATCGCCGCGACGTTGTACATAACTCCCTCGCTTCTGGATTGTTAGTGTTCTCTGCGTATTCGAAAAATCAGGCTTACTCAAGCCTGATTGTATATCTTAGCATACTGGTTGTTTTTCACAAAACTATGTCTGTTCACCCAACAAAGCATAAAGTTGCTCTGACCAATTAACTGCTAAATATTCACCTAGTTTCGTTTCGTCAACTATTTCGTCGCGGTCAACCCAGTCAGCCATGGTGGTCAAATGTCTGTTCAAATGAGTCAAAAAATCACTCAGCCTTTCAGCTTGGTCTTGTTTATCTGCAAGTCGAAGTTCCCGCAACTTTCTTTGCGCCACATCCATCACTGTTTGCGCGCCACCGTAATAATCCATGATCCTTTTGGCTTGTTGTTGTCTTAAATATTCAATTTCTGGGCTTTCTTGATCAGCCATTAATAATCCCTCAACTTAGAAATATTGCTGTGGTCTTTGATCCGCTCCAGGGCTTTGGCTTCGATTTGGCGAATCCGTTCCCGGGTCACGCCAAATTCCTTGCCGACTTCTTCCAAAGTGTGCGTCACGCCGTCTTCCAAACCAAAACGCATCTTGAGAATCTTTTGTTCGCGCGGATCCAGATCCTTCAAAACTCCTTGCACGTATTCACGTAAAATTTGCCGACCTGCAGTTTCGGATGGTGTAACAGAGTCTGGATCTTCGATAAAGTCGCCCAAATACGAATCTTCCTCGTCGCTGTCGCCCACTGGAGTATCGATAGATACGGTTTCCTGGGAAATTTTCTTGAGCTGATAAACTTTCTCGACTTCAATGCCCATTTCCGAGGCAATTTCTTCCGGCAATGGTTCGCGGCCCAAATCCTGCACCAACTGCCGCTCGGCTTGGGCGTATTTATTCAGCGTCTCGACCATGTGCACAGGAATTCTGATCGTGCGTGACTGGTCAGCCAGGGCGCGGGTGATGGCTTGGCGGATCCACCACGTGGCATAAGTGGAAAATTTATAACCCTTGCGCCAATCAAATTTTTCCACAGCCCGAAACAGTCCCAAATTACCCTCTTGGATCAGATCCAAGAGACCCAAGTTTCGGCCCATGTATTTCTTCGCAATGGACACGACTAGACGCAAGTTGGCTTCGATCAAACGCTTGCGCGCAACCACGTCACCCTTGCCAATCCGCTTAGCCAGTTCCACTTCCTCCGGGCCTTTGAGCAAAGAGGTTTTGCCAATCTCGCGCAAATACATTTGAATCGAGTCGTCGTAAATATCCCCAAGGTTATATGACTCGGCTTGCTGTTCTTCTTTTTTGGTCTTGACCCGAGCCAGCTCCACGGCTTGTTGCCAGACTGAGGCATTTTCCTGATCCACGATTTCAATACCTTTGGCATCGAGCGCGTCCATGAGTTTCTCCACGGCCGCGACGTTCTCTTCCAAGACGGGCAAAGTATGCACCACTTCGGCTTCAGTCAAAAACCCGCGCGCCATGCCACGCTTGACCAAAACTTCAATCGCGTGGTCCCAATCAAAAACCAATTGAGCTTTCTTGAGCTCAACATGTTTTTTGGCTGTAGGTAATCGCCGCTTAACTTTTGACTTGGCTAATTTTCTAACTACTTTCTTGGCCTTCAATTTCTTAGTAATTTTTTTCTTCTTAGCTTTAACCATATTGACTGATCTGCTGGCTTAATGATACATACTCAGTTGATAACTGATCCAGTAATGATTTATTTTTTTCCGCTTCAGCGGATTTGATGAGTCCGGACAGTTCGCGCATTCTACTTAAGAGGATCAACTTTTTTAACTCCCCGGCAATTTTAGGTAATTCGAGCTTAGGGTCCAGCTGACGTTCTTTGACATCCATCTCTGCCCCAAAAACTAATAATTCTTTTCGCTCTTGCTCCACGGGCAATGACAGGCCCAATCCGTTCAAATACTGAATATCGTTATTCAAAATGCTCAAACCCAAAACCTGATCCTCCAGCACCTCGCGGCGACTCTTATGCAAGTCGGGTTTCGGAGCTGTCCGGACCACTTTCGGTAGGCTTATCTTATGTATTATATCCCAGATGGTATTTTCTGCAACATTAATGCTGTTGGCCAGCTTTCGGACGTAGTGCGCTTTGGTCACCGGGTCTGACACGCGATAAATCAACGGGGCTAATTCTTTGGTAATCTCACGCTTATCATCAACCTTGGCCGCGTCATACTGCTTCAAAATTTGATCAAAGAAAAAGTCAATATAATTCCCCGCGCTCTCCACGGCCTTATCCCAAATCCCAATGCCGCGTTTGATGAGCTCATCCGGGTCTTTGGCTGTGCCCAGATTGACAATTTTGACATTGAATCCCTGATTGAGAGCTAGTTCCAATGCCCGCTTCGTGGCATTGCTCCCCGCGACATCTGAATCAAACGCAAAAATCAAATTATTGGTAAATCTTTGCAGAATCACCAACTGTTGGTCAGTCAGAGCCGTGCCAGAAGTGGCCACGGTTTGAATAAATCCCACTTGGTGGCAGGCAATGACATCCATGTTGCCCTCGACGACGATCGCCCGGTTTTCTTTGCGAATTAAATTTTTGCCCTGATACAAACCATAAATCACCTGGCTCTTGTTGTAAATCGGCGTCTCCGGACTGTTGACGTATTTGCCTGCGTTGGGTTTATCGTGTAACAGGCGGCCGGTGAACCCCACGACCTGACCATGCAAATTTATAATCGGAAACATAATCCGATCATGAAAGCGGTCGAAATATCCGTGATCCGTGATCTGTGATCCGTTATCTTTTTTTATAATCAACCCGGCCTGCTCAATATCTTTCTTGTCAAAAGTTTTGGCCAGAAAATTTTCTAAGTAATGAAAATCATCAGGCGCAAAACCGAGCTGCCAGTTTTTAATAGTTGGATCAGTTAGCCCGCGCTTTTGCAAATATTGTAGCGCCTCTTTGGCTGATTCCGATTCCCACAGCACTCGGGCAAAGTACTTGGCCGCGGCCGTGTTGATTTCATACAGAACATTTTTCTTTTCGCCCAACTGAATCTGCTCCGCTGTGGGCTTCTTGAGCTCAATCCCGGCCCGGTCAGCCAGAATCTTGAGCGCTTCAGGAAATTCCACATTTTCAGTCAGTTTGATAAATTCAAATATATCTCCGCCCAAGCCACAGCCAAAGCAATGCCAAATTTGTTTGCTGGGGGAAACCATAAACGAGCCAGTTTTTTCATTATGAAACGGGCATAGGCCTTTGTAATTGGTCCCGGCTTTTTTGAGTTGCACAAAATCCTGGATCAGGTCCAGAATATTAATCCGCGATTTAATTTCTTCTACCGGGGAGTCAAGCATGATTATATTTTTAACGTCCCATCGCTGGTGCAGTTCAAAACTTGTTCCGCAAATTTATTTAAATCTGGGAATAACGCAATAAATTTTTCTAACTTGGCTCTTTGATCGGCTGCCGCTCTCGCTGCTGTGCCATCAAAGATTGACTCAAGGGTCTCTGTTTGTTCTGCCGGATCCAAAAACGGAGTAGTATCTACTTGTTTGTATCCTTGGTACCGAACAGTTACGTCCCCTATCTGATCATCAGTAAGATGCTTTCTAGCAGATTGAGGGATTTCTAAGCCTAATTTAAGAGCCTCGAATGCAAGAGTGCTGGCAGCTCCCTTTGTCGCCCCAGTTAATAGATTTACTGGTCGATAATCTCTATAAACTAATGCATCCAACCGAAATTCAACAATTCGATCTCTCAATACTACTTCATCACTATTTTCCAACATGCGATATTCTTCATCTTCATAAATTGTTGGCTGTTCCAACTTCATAAAAACCTCATCCAAATTTTTTTCAACTGCGTCTTCTTCAGGCTTAGGGGCAAGATCGACTAGACTGTAATTCAAAACCTCATTAAAAAATGCGCCTAAGTCATTTGCTCTGAGTTTTTCTAATAATTCTGGATCTATATCAGTTAGGTATCTCGCGATAGAATCTTTACCAGCATCTCTAACTATACCAAGCTCAATCAGGCGGCTAGAAGCTGTTGCGATTCCAGCGGCAATTTTTTGCTCTGCTTTTGCTCGAAGCGCTTCTATTTCTCTTGGGTCATGTGTATCACCAGTTGCCATAAAATTCCTATAATTCCAATACTTCGATTTCTTTAATTTTCTTGTGGTCTTTTGGATTTGCCGTCAGGAGAGGAGCTTGCAGTAATTGCGCCAATGCTCCGTAAGTAGCGTCATAAAAAGTTAGATCATATTTAACCATTAAATCAATGGTTATTTCAGAAAGCATGGCATTGATAGGTTGGAACTGTATTCTTGAATCAAATAGAGAATTCAAGCTGGCGGCTATTCTTTCTTTTTCAAATCTTTTACTTTTCCATAAAGAATTGCCAACTTCGTAGAAAAGTAGTTCAGGAGCAAATGCCAATATTTTGTTGTTTAAAATATGATTTAAAATAACCTCAGCCTTTGAGGTATTTTCTTCTTCCGCGAACCATTTCACCGCAATCGAAGCATCAACTACCAACTTGCGTTTAGTGTCGTTGTCTATCATCATGAATGAATTGGGCCAAATTTACATCTTGTCTACCGCCTTTTCTAATCCAATCAAGTCTAGCTTTCATTTCAGGCCAGGTGATTTTTTTCCCTTGTATTTTTTTTTGCATATCCTCAAAAACTCCCACATCCAAAAGCACAACTTCGGGCTTAAGTCTGGCACCTAAATAAACAGCCTGCTTGGTCTTTCTGGCTCGATCAAATAATTCCCTATAATTGCGCTGCATTTCGCGCATTGAGATAACTTGATTATTCATATTTTGATTATATATGACATACAATTGTATGTCAAGCTATAACCTCTTTTTTCTTGAGCAGGTTTAAGGCTTTGATTGTGGTGAGTTGTTTGCGTGGCTGGGTGATGGTTTGGGCCTGGCTTATGGCTTGCGCAAAGGTCAACCATTGGTAATCATCAAATTCTGATTCGGAAAGATCAACGCGATCGTTTACAACATTGGCCGCAATAAAAAAATATTTCTTACCCTTCATATCGAGTTGTTCACCTGCATCAGAGTTCAGCTCGCGGATATTTTTCTTGCCGTGAGAAAATTTGACTTCTTTGGCACCCAGCATCTTGATGTTTTTGTCGCACCCGCGCATGAAACTCTCCCCCAGCTCTTCGGCAAATTCCCGAAAAAAGGCTTTCTCTACCGTCTCGTTGTTGTCGATCCCACCTTGCGGCAACTGCCAGAGATCATGCGCTTGTTTGTACACCAAAAGGATTTTTTGATTGTTCACAAAATCCTGGACGACTTCCAGAATCGGCAACCGGTCTTTGATTTCTTGAATGGGAGAGTCTAGCATAAGCCCCTTTTACCATCCCCGCGTAAGCGGGGATCCACTACAATAATTAACCATTCTGGTTTTTCTAGTGAAGTGGATCCCGGATCAAGTCCGGGATGGCTCAGTTAAAATTTTCTTTGCCTTTTCAAAAATTTCCTTGTCAGTATCAAACTTAAGTTTGCCTTCTACTTCATTTATTTCAAACCAACTAGCGGCAGCGATTTCTTCATCATGATCCTCCGGGTTTCCATCCAGATATTTCATCAAAAAATAATGGACAAATTTGATAGCCTCATCGCCCGCCCAATTGCGGAAATACTTCACATATCCGAGTTCCGCTTCGATCTGGGCCCTAACTCCGCCCTCCTCCTGCACTTCTCTAAGCGCCACTTCCTGTAGATTTTCACCCGCTATATCTTGCTTGCCTTTGGGGAATGTCCAATAATCTTCTGGCGGTCCAAAGTCCCGGCTCTTGGGATTAATTAGTAAAATAAAAGTCTGACTGTCCTGTTTTTTATATACGACCCCACCAGCCGATATTTCTTTCTTCCATTTTTTTTCTTCGGTCATTTATTTGATAAAATATAAACTATCAAAAAAATCATTGCTAGTCCCCAATAACTTACCCAAAAACGTTGGTAAGGCTTCTGCCAATTTTCACGAACAACAGGACCATCTTTACTTTTACGCCAATAAAAATGAGGATAATAGTAAGACAAAATTGATTGACTCTTCGTAAACTTATGTGTCCACCCTAAAAGCTCAATAACGTGTATAGAAAAATCCCAAAAAATCATTCCAAGAAGTATATATAAAATTACATTCATATTTTCTGGCGGAAGGGGGGAGATTCGAACTCCCGATACCTTGCGGTATGCGCGCTTTCCAAGCGCGTGCACTAGGCCACTATGCGACCCTTCCCTGATTTATTAATTTCTTAAAAGCATTACCGCCCTTATAGCTTTTGATTTGCTTTTCTCTCCTAACAGCTTCAACTCGACTTTCGTAAAATTCTTTATGCACCACAATCCATGGAATACCAGATTTAGTAGTCCTTACTCGACCGCCGTTATGCTTCTTTACTCTAACACTCAAATCTTCACAAGAACCAATATAATACTTACCGTGCTTTTGACTTTGCAATATATAGCTATAAAACATAAGCCGCTTTCTGCCGCCTCCTCATCAAAACACTTAATAGTCGGCGGCATCCCGCCTCAATTGGGTTTAATATTGTGGCGGGACAAGCTGTGCGCCTTAAACCGCTCGGCCACCTCTCCAAAATTAAAATAAACGCTTGACTGCGCTTTATTGTAGCCTATTTGAGGTCAAAAATCAACTCTATTCCATCCCCGCGAAAGCGGGGATCCACTACAATAATTAACCATTCTGGTTTATCAGCTGTAGTGGATCCCGGATCAAAGCCTGCACTCGACCCCGATCGAGTGTCCGGGATGGCTCAGTGCACTAACTCAATTCTCGCTTCTTTTTTACTATTGGTAGCGTCCATTAAGCGTTCACCATGAGTGACTAAACCGTGGTTTTTGAGTGCTGAAATAATATTACCTTTGGCAACCAATGGTATCACCCCCCAAAGCAAACCAGCCGCTTTGGCTTCAGATTCAGTCTTCGTAGCCAAAATAATATTAAAGCCTGGACGAAAATGGGAAATATCCGCGGCGAATTTTAAATCTGAAACTACTATACCATTGATTTTGGCATGCGTACCGAAGTGGACCAATGTGTGGGCTAAAATTAATTCTTGATCCAAAGCATGCGCTACTCGCTCCGAATGATGATACACATCCAGCGACGACTGCTCTGCGTCAGTCAAAATCTTGGCCATTGTTTGCACTGTCTCAATCGGATATTTGCCAAACGCACTCTCCCCTGAAAGCATCACGGCGTCCACATGATCGAGTGCAGCATTGCTGACATCGGAAATTTCAGCGCGTGTCGGGCGCGGGTTATGAATCATAGAATCCAGCATCTGTGTGGCCACGATCACAGGTTTGCCCAACTGCAAACATTTTTTGACGATATTTTTTTGGGCAATGGGCACCATGGCCTGGTCAATATTCAAAGCTAAATCGCCGCGCGCAATCATCACCACATCCGCAGCCTCAATAATCTTATTCAAATTCCTCATGGCCTCTGGAGTTTCCAGTTTAGCCACGATCGGCACATGCCGCTTAGTCAATCTCTTGATCTGCTTTCGCAAATGCGCGATATCAAAAGAAGTTTTGACAAATGACATAGCTACAAAATCAACTCCAGAAGCAATGCCAAATTCCAAATCTGCTAAATCTTTGTCTGACAAAATGCCGAGATGAACCGCAACCCCCGGCAAACTAATTCCCTTGTGACTTTTGATTGTACCCGCCACAGTGACTTTGGCCTCGACTGAATCCGCATGGACTTTGGTCGCGATCAATTCCACCAAGCCATCATCAATCAAAATCGTCTGCCCTGGCTTGACCCAAGCCCAAATCGGCTGACCAACCGGGATACTATGGCTGCCAAAAATCACATGCTGGCCTTTTTTGAGTTCTTTTTCTTTGAACTCACCAAGCCGCAACTTAGGTCCTGACAAATCCTGCATGATCGCGACATTTGGACTAACCGAGCGAATATTACTGATTATCGCCGCGTGTTGGGCATAAGTCCCGTGCGAAAAATTCAGCCGCGCCACATTCATCCCCGCCTTGATCATTTGCTTCAAAGTATCTTTGGCCTGGCTTGCCGGCCCGATGGTTGCAATGATTTTAGTTTTTTTCATTAGAGTTTTTTCAAATTATTCTCCCCCTTTGGGGGAGATGTCGCGTACTCGCGACAGAGAGGGTGAATTAAAAACAGCACTTATAGTATAACATAAATGCTGTTTTTTATATTGCGGGACCCAGAACTATTTCTCGGCTTCGACTTGCTTTTTCATTTCACCCTCGAGAAAACCGATTGCGTCATCAAGTTTTCTATAACCTGTTGTACTATCGGTGGCAGCATGCCCTCTCAACTTTCTTAAAATATCAATGGCCTGCTGTAAATCTCCGGTTTCTGGTGTCCCGAATTTCTCCTGATAAGGCGTTGAATTTTTAAGTTTATCTATATCTTCTTGAAGAATTTCTTCTTGGAACGGTCTTTCTGCTGACATATATTATTTGGGTTAATTCTTAACCCAATAGTACTCTCTCTCTCTCTGGATGTCAAATTCGCTCATGACCGTGGTACCATTTCGAGACCCGCAATAGATATTCCAAAATGCGGGTCGAGAAATCGCTTTAGTAAAGGGATCTCTCCCACTATAGTTAAAGCTTTACAGGTCGAGATGGGCGGCAGGGTTGCTAAAACAACTCGACCTGCTCCGCTTTCTTCAGCAAATTCTTGCGTTCCTCGTCACTATAAATATGAATCTTCCCAAACACCCCATCATACCCGCCTTCGACTTTCACTTTCCCCTCTCGCACGCGGATGATGGATTCGACAATCATAGGATCACCGATTTGGTCAAGGTTCGACCTTGGCAGATCAAGTAGAATCTCAAACTCCGAATACTGGGCCACCATTCGTTCATAAGTTGCCAAAACTTTTTTGCCCACTCCGGTGCCGTAGGTTTCCGCAATGATTTCTTCCAAAGGAATCACGCTTTTAAAAGGAACCGTTCCCGGTGGAGGAGTATACACATTTGGCCGATCGGCCAAATGTGTAGTCCTATTCAATACGCCCAATAACAATTTCTTGCCGCACTTGGAACAAATGCCTTGGTATTTTTTGGTGTCCTTGGGTAAACAACTAAACTTACAGTCCGCATGGCCATCCAGGTGATATTTCCCCTCTTCCGGAAAAAATTCTAGGGTATACAAAAATTCTTTTGGGTCTTTATTTTTAATCACGCGGATAATTTCATCATAAGATAGTTTATTCTCGGGAATCTCAAACACATTGGCCTCACGCCCGATCTTTCGGAGACTGTGCGCGTCGGAGTTGGATACTAAAGAAAACTTATCCAGCCCCGAAATCTGCCAATTCATTTGAGGATCGCTAGACAGGCCAGTTTCAATGGCAAAGATGTGCTTAGATTGATCCCCAAACGCTTCTTCGATCGTATCGAAGCCGGAAAGCGAACCAAACAAGCCAAAGTGCGGGGTCCAAGCGTGGGCCGGAATAATCACGTTCTTCGGATCTGCTTCTAACACAATTTTAACCAGATCCGGACACTTGACGCCCATGATGGGCCGACCATCGGATTTGAGATTCGCCCCGGTTTTTTCCAAGCCAGCAATAATCCGATCCACCGCGGCAAAATTCGGCGCCCAAATCATGTTGTGGATTCGGCGAACCTTATCACCTTGCTTATAAATCGAGGAGACTTCAGCCGTGAGCATAAAATACGCCTTAGCACTCTTATCCTTGAGCTGATACAGTCCGGGCTTAGTTTCTTCTAAAGCATCTTTGAGTTCTGCCAGCCATTTCGGATGCGTAAAATCACCGGTACCCACGACCTGGATCCCTTTTTTATCCGCCCAAATACCAATATTCCCAGGATTTAATTCCTGGGAACATGCTCTGGAGTATTTGGAATGAATCTGCAAGTCGGCAATTATTCGCATTAGTGCACGCCTTTTTTAGAAAGCCGGGCTGACATTTTAGTAAGCCCTTCAATTTCCGGTTCGACTTCTATGAGTCGTTCTTCTACTTCATCTTCATCTGATAAATGAGCCAGCTGTTCTAGTATGCTACTGGCGGTCTCCAAAATTTCGGATGCCAGCGTCGGGTCTAGATCGTAATAAGTGTCTGCAGATTCAATTGCTCCTTGGAAAGTCTCCTGTAATTCGGCGCTCAAATTCCCCCTTGCCTCCTCAAAAGCGGTAGAAGCAGATTCTATCAACTCTTCCCGACCAGTATTTGACGCTTCGATAGTCTCGTCGTCTTCAATGCCCATTTTTTTATACTTATCCAACTCGGAGCCGTAAGAACCAAATTCTGCCATAAAAATCTTTGTTTCTTGATTAATCACTATATACAAGAAAGAGTCTACCTCTATCCTAAACTTATGTCAAGCGAATCTTAAGCGGCTCTGAGATTGCTCTCATTCCTGGAAGTTTTTTTGCTACTGGAAACTCTTTTGGCTGCTTCTCGTTCAATCTCGACCTGGAATGCCTCAAAGCTACCAAAATGCTTCATAATCCAAGCTGAGTATTGCCAAGGATGAACTTCAGTCCATTCCATTGCCGGAAAAATTCAAACTGTGATAGCTCTTCTGGCTTTATAGGTTCGCGATTTACAGCGCTAAGTATTTGTTCCGGAGTAATTTCCAGACGTCTGCCACTGTCATCAAATAGCCAATCAGCTCCTCCGCGAATTAACTCTTTATCACTGGCGGCTCTAGAGCTGGCCAATTCTGCTTCGGAAGAAAATAAAGATTCTACCATAAAAATTGATTAATAATACTAAAAATATATACCTTAAAAATTGATTAATAATACTAAAAATATATACCTTTATCAAAATTTTGGCAACAATCTCCCTCCCTCCCCACCCAAGGTAAAATTTATGAACGAAGGGGCCGGTTTTTGTTACACTTGTCGATTTCCTCAGAAATCGGCACGTGAGTAAAAATCCACTTTGAAGTATATCCGAAATTGCAGATTTTTACGTTAACAAAAACCGGCCCCGAGTATATAAAATTTTACCAAATTAAAAACCCCGCACTGCCTACTTTCCCACCAGTCTTACACTGGAGTATCATCGGCGGTACCACGTTTGACTGCTGAGTTCGGGATGGGATCAGGTCGGGCCGTGGCCCTTGAAGCACGAGGAAATTAACAAATTTATAATGTGTTAGATGTCACGGCATAGACAATAATGCCCAAAGCCGCAATAGCCAACAACAAACCAACTAACTTAAACGAAGCTTTATATTTAAGCATACCAGGTACTAGAAATTTGACTTAATTTTCGACCACTCGGAGAATTCATATGTCTGGTCGAAAATTATAGCGCAATATGTTTTTGTTTGAGTATACTTTCCGGAAAAACATATTGCGGGTCAAATTTTCAGTACCTGGCATAACGAACTAATGTTAGCAAAAATATACGCAATCGTCAACCCAGTATATCAACTTCGATAATGGTTTTTGAGTTCGCTTTTGCCTTAATACTAAATTTTAACTAATTATTTTCTCTAATCTGTTAATTAAAGTTAATAATTCAAAAACCATTATAGCAAAAGCATCGAAGTTGTATTACTGGGTCAAGCATCTTATGGTGATTAGTAATCACAAACTGCTAGTCAAATAAATAACTTTCCCCATGGTTAGATCCCTCGCCTAGACGCTTGAGGCGTCCGGCTCGGGATGAAATTTTCTGAGGAAAATTTCAATTAAACTTTTGGTTGATTAGTATTGCTCGGCTCAACACATTACTGTGCTTACACCTGCAACCTATTTGCGGGGTAGTCTTCCCCGAACCTTTCGGTCTTGCGACCAACGAAACCTAGTTTTGTGGACAGCTTCACGCTTATATGCCTTCAGCGTTTATCTTAACTAGACCTAGCTACTCCGCCATGCCCCAGACGGGACAACGGATACACCAGAGGTCTATACTGGAAGGTCCTCTCGTACTATCCCAGTGCCCACTCAAGTTTCGAACACCCACAACAGATAAGGACCAACAATTTTGTTACTGAGTAACAAAATTGAATTTAAAATTTTAAATTATAAATTCAAAATTATTACAAGGCATGAACATTTCTGCCATGCTCTCTATGTCACCATAGAGTTCGGACTATATCTTTATCGTTTTTGCAAACGAATGTCTAGCGTGTAGTCTCTACGGGTTCAGAATTACGTAATTAATTACGTAATTAAGTCTTCCCTCGGTATTGTCTGCAAATTCTTTGCAGAGTTTCACCGATATAGCTAAATTTATAGACAGCGTGGTTTCCACTGTCTCACGACGTTTTGAACCCAGCTCGCGTATCACTTTAATTGGCGAACAGCCAAACCCTTGGGGCCTTCTTCAGTCCCAGGATGTGATGAGCCGACATCGAGGTGCCAAACCGAGCCGTCGATATGGACTCTTGGGCTCGATCAGCCTGTTATCCCTAGAGTAACTTTTATCCGTTGAGCTTCCACCCTTCCACGAAGGATGGTCGGATCACTAACTTCTACTTTCGTATCTGCGCGACGTGCCAGTCTTGCAGTCAAGCCAGCTTGTGCGTTTGCGCGTCCAGCTCCGTTTCCATCGGAGCTAAGCTGACCTTAATAAACGCCTCCGTTACCATTTAGGCAATTATGTTACCTTAATTTATTGAGTTTATACTCCATTTCTGGAAGAATAAACGGTCTTATTATCTTTACGAATTGATCCACTGTTTCTGAAAGAATGTAAATTTGCTTACCTTCTTTCTGGTTCCTAAGTTTAGTTTGAATACCAAACTTAAGTTTTAAAACATCCTGCAGTCGTTTTAAGTCAGCATCGTTATAACACTGCGTGTTAAGTATTAATGCTCGATGATGCTTTGATTTAATTGAGCCATCATCCATAAACCAAACTGCAAGTCCTAAAGGAGTCAGCCAATGATTGATTAATTTCGGCACCACTTTTTTACCATTTTGATAAAACTGTAGCGCATAAAATCTGAAAGCTATATGACTCAAAGTATTAAACCAATACTTTTTATATAACTTCCCATTAACAATCTGATCTTTTTCTTTAGGTGGAGTTAGTACCCAATCCTTGAAGTAACCATATAACCAATCAACATAAGCTTTCTGATTCAAACTATGCTGAATCATTAGTTTATATTTCAAGCCAGTTGGAGAATTATTTGCTAGGTGAGCGTCACCTAATAATTTTCCAACTATGATCTCTCTTTGGATTGGTGTAAGTTTTAGACCTGTTTTGTATGCTATTAACTCATTTCTGTTCATAGCAATGCATTAAGGACCTTAAAACAAAATATTTTAAGGTTCTCTATGTCGCCATAGAGTTCAGACTATATCATTACCCTTTTGTGTAAAAGGGTACTTGGCGTGTAGTCGTTGAGGATATAAATAGTTATTTAATCATTAGCTAGACTTTCGTCAAGCTTAGCTAAGGCTTCTTTTATTGAACCAATAACTTCTGATGCATGCAATCTAGAACGATTTGAAATATCACCATCAGCTAAAATGCTTTTTAGTTCAACTAATTGAGATTCAATGTTAGTTAAATTAATTGTTTCAGCTGATAATTTTACTCTATGTTCCTTAGATTCTACGTGAAGTTCATCTTCAATTGGATCTAAATGAGCCTCTTCTTCTCTATCTTTCATACTATTTATCTTTCCTGCTGATTGTCTGCACCGAGCTGATTTTCACTCGGATACACCAGCTTAATTGTTAAGCTTAGTATACCAAAGTACAGTCGGATACTCCAGATGTTCCAGCATATAGCCAAATTTTGCGTCTCACATTACTGTGAAACCGCCCGGTTCGATATTCCTCTCCGAAATAATCGGAGCGTAACGGGAATTTGAATATCTATTTTTGGCTTACTTAAGCCAAAAACCAGGCAACCGCCCCAGTTAAACTACCCACGAGCCACTGTCCCTGAGTTGGTTAAACTCTGGTTAGAAACAAAATTTCATCAGGGTGGTATTTCACTTGTCGCCTCCAGGCCGCCTAGCGGCGGCCCTTCAAAGGCTCCCACCTATGCTAAACAAAAGAAATCTTGCATCAATGACACGCTATAGTAAAGCTTCATAGGGTCTTTCCGTCTTGTTGCGGGTAGACGGCATCTTTACCGTCAATGTAAATTCATCGGGTTAATCCTTAAGACAGTCCCCTACTCGTTATGCCATTCGTGCGGGTCGTAACTTACACGACAAGGAATTTCGCTCGAATTGTTATTGTCATTCCCGCGAAAGCGGGAATCTAGATCCTGAAATAAATTGAGGATGACAAGTGCTGGCATTTCTGCAGCACTCTACATGTCGCCATGTAGTTCGGACTATATCTTCTCGATCTAAGAAATTGGCTTACTAGGAATTGCTCCGTTCAGCCGGTCCCATAGTTCGAGCTCGACGTGTAGTCTCTGAGGGGAATCTAGTTACTGAGAGGTACAATGATTTCTTCGCCATGTTCTCCGATGCGCGTGAGTGCGCGCACTTCAATACCTGTATGTTCCATGAAGTCATGGATCTCGCCGAGCATTTGCTCGTCGCTGTCCGCTTCGGCTTCCTGAAACTTGAGACGCTTCATCTGTTCGGGATTTATCACCCCGCTTTTCTGAAGTGCCTCCAGGACTGGAGAATCTCCTGTGTACATACGATACTTCATCGTTCCATCTCCATTTCTAATTTCTTCCCTGCTGATTGTCCGCAATCAAAGATTATTACGTAATTAATTACGTACTTTGATATACTCGGATGTTCCAGCAAATAGTCGAGTTTTACTATGGCAGCATTCCACCATAGGACAGTTCATTTGTGTTAGCTCATGGTCTCCCATGAGATCAGACTATATCATACACCGGATGATCAGATTGATCGGAGAATCGGACGTATCGGATTTGGATCCGATATATCCGACTTTCGATTTTCTGATTTTCCGTTGTTTCGGCGTATAGTCGTTGAGGGGAGTTTACCATTACATTTCTGTAATATTCTCTTCCCTGCGGATTGTCTCTATTTCAAAGATTTTTACTGACCTTACGATCGAGTACTTTGAACTTCACGAGATGTTCCCGCATACAGCCAAATTTATTAACTACAATTGTTCATAGTTACTGCCGGCGTTCATCAGGGCTTGGCTCTCGAGCTTGCGCCAAAGAGTTTGACCTTCTGACACTGGCCAGGCATCAGCCCATATACTTCCCCTTGCGGGTTTGCATGGACCTAAGTTTTTGATAAACAGTCGGGAGGGGTCATTCGCTGCGACCCCCGCCAGAGGCGGGGGCAAGGCTTATACCGAAGGTACGCCTGCTTTTTTGCCGAGTTCCTTAAGGATTATTGTCCCGGTCACCTTAGTATTCTCTACTCATCCACCTGTGTCGGTTTACGGTACGAACACTTATAAATATTTTGCAGAATCATGTCCGCGACATAGTCGGGACACAACTCCGCAAAGCCTTAGCAACGTTTCTTGACACCTTGGTTCGTCCGAATTGTTCTTGCGAACTTTCTTCGCACTCTCGCCGTTTGGATAATCTACGGGTCTTGCCTCGTAAATCCGACTAACAATGCGACGACGCAGAATCATTACGCGCTCAGATTACCATGATGTGTAATTGCATCAGTTTCATAAGTGGTTACGGAATATCAACCGTATTGGCCATCGTCTGCACCCGTTTGGGTACAAACTTAGGATCGACTAACCCTGGGATGATTACCATTGCCCAGGAAACCTTGGATATTTGGTGAGCATGATTCTCACATGCATTTATATTACTTATTCCAACATTCTCACTTGTGTGCAGTCCAGCAAGAGTTCCCTCTCACCTTCAGCCCGCACACAACGCTCCTCTACCACGCCTCCCGATAAATCGGGAAGCATCCGCGCCTTCGGTACAAAGCTTAGCCCCTATACATTGTCGGCGCAGGATCGCTTGACCAGTGAGCTGTTACGCTTTCTTTAAAGGATGGCTGCTTCTAAGCCAACCTCCTGGTTGTATGAGCGATCCCACATCCTTTACACTATAGCTTTGATTTGGGGACCTTAAACGGCGGTTCGGATTCTTCTCCATTAGACAAACGAAGCTTAGACCTCATTGTCTGACTCCATGCCCTTAAGTGTTTGAATTCGGAGTTTGGTTCGGTTTACGAACTTGCGTCCGCAAAGCCGATTCAGTGCTCTACCTCAAACACGTGCAGCACAGGCTAGCCCTAAAGCTATTTCGAGGAGAACCAGCTATTACCCAGTTCGATTGGAATTTCTCCCCTACCCTCAGCTCATCGCGGTATTTTGCAACATACTAGCGTTCGGACCTCCCGTGGTTTTTACACCACGTTCATCCTGGCCAAGGGTAGCTCACCGGGTTTCGGGTTTAGAGTACGTTACCTTTAATTAAATGTCGGGGTCGAAAAGTAAACTTCTCAACCCTACAATTAATTAATACGCGCTATTAACGCTCGCTTTCACTATACCTTCGCCTTTGGTAAGGCTTAAGTAAGCAACGTACCACTAACTCGTTGGATCATTCTTCAATAGGCACGCGGTCATCCCGCCAAAGGCGGGACTCCCACTCGATTGTAAGTGTATGGTTTCAGGTACTATTTCATCGCCCTCACCGGGCTGCTTTTCACCTTTCCCTCACGGTACTAGTTCACTATCGGTCAGCTTAAGTATTTAGTCTTATGTCGTAGTCGACACGAATTCCAACTAGATTTCACGTGTCTAGTTGTACTTAACAAACCATTCGGAAGATATAAGAGGTTTTTCGCTCTACGCGGCTTTCACGCTCTTTGGCTGGCCGTTCCAGGGCCATTCGGCTAAACAGCTCCAATTGAAATCTCCAAGATCGTTACAGCGATCTAATGAATGATTGTTGTTACCCTAATCCTTGCAACGCCTGTAAGCTTTAACTAAAGCTTGGAATCCCGCCTTGCGGCGGGACTCTTCGGCTTCAGAACACAAAGTTAGTTTAGACTCTTCCCCGTTCGCTCGCCACTACTAAGGGAATGAGACAATACTCTGTTTGAACTTCAATATCAAAAGTTCAAACAAAATAATGCCCTTGTTTTCTTTTCCACGCGTTACTGAGATGTTTCACTTCACGCGGTTCCCGATCTCCTAGCCACCACGGCTAGTGATCATCCCGACTTCATCGGGATAGGTTTCCCCATTCGGAAATCTCCGGGTCAAAGGTTGCTTGCCACCTCACCGAAGCATATCGCAGGCTGCTACGTCCTTCTTAGGCTTAAACTGCCAAGGCATCCACCATACACCCTTAATTGTTTAATTCATTATTTGACTAGCAATCAGTAATTACTAACTTGCCCTGTACCTGAAACGCGCTTGCGCGTGAATGGTACAGGGGTTGCCCCGCTTACATGACGAGGACTTGCTTTCATCCCGATATAATCGGGATCTATATAAGATGCGGGTTAGTTGTCAAAGTTCTGTCATTTACGTCCACAATCCACTGCTTGCTTTCAGACCCTGCTTAAAGTCAAGCTGTGCGGGGAAGCAGTGAATGGTGGAAACAAATTTTAAAGCCACTAAAAAACCGCCTTTCGGCGGGCCTTATACTACACACATAAAAATGCGTGCTAGTTCATGGAACCGCCTTTGTTTAGTACTAAATGTCCGGTGTTAACCATATATTATCGCTTGTTTATGGGATTAATCGTTCTTTTTGTTTATTCTTTCTCCAATTATAACTTTTTTGAAACCCACTGTCAAGACTAATCTGGGGACAGATTGTGGAGAACGTCAGGACGTCAGACGTCCTCAGACCTTCGGAAAAAAGAAAAGCGGTCGTAAGAAAGCTTACGCCGCTTGGGGCTTGTCGACCGGAGGCATGTCTCGTAGCCACATTCCGCACCGGCAACAGAACAAACGGATGAAGCTGTGGACGTTCCGAAACGCATTCGTGGTCTCGATGAACTCGCGCCGCGGGTTCAATTCTTCCTGACCACACCGATGACACTTGTCCATGACGTGCTCCTTGTCAGAACTTCGTGAAGTCCACTCCCGCGGCACACTGCGGGCACTGATTCCTCGGGACACTAGTCGCGCTGAACTTGTCGATGTGATCATGGGATACGCCATTCAAAGCTCGATCGCGAATGACCACACCCCGAACGTTCTGGAGAATGACGCTAGTCGCAATCAATGATCCACCCGCCTCATCGATCTTAGCCGCGCACCAGGCCAGCGTGTTGCCGGTCCGGAGGACGTCATCCACCAACCAGACGCGTTTGCCTGGAAGCAAGGCGGCGTAGTGCGGTTTGATGAAGTATTCATTCCCGTCCGGATGCAAAGGCACAAATCGTTTGTAAGAAGTGCCCCGCTTACTGCGCCCGGACAAGATCCCCGCGATCGTGAACGCCAATACCGCTCCGCCAGTCAAAGGTCCGGCGATGACATCGGCGTCGTTGGCCGCGACCGAAAGGTCGATCAGACACCCGGCAAGCTGGGTGATCAGGAACGGGGTGTCCAATATCGCGTGAAAATTCATGTAGTCCGTTGAACAGCGGCCGTCGAGGTCAAAATGGCCACCAGAGAGAAGAATCGCGTGCTCTTGCAAAAGCCTTCTCGGCTCTCTGCAGATTTCATCGCGCTGCGTGGCTCGTCGAACTTCATCAAACGTCATGGTTGAAGCTGGCAACAGGCCCATCGTTTCCGTCCTCCTGAAAAATTGCGATCGTGAACTGCTCAAATTAAAAGAATTATATACGAAAACTTCGCTCTTGGCAATTCGGGAATAAAAAAAGCCGTTGCGTTAAGATGCAGCGGCCAAATCAGGCAGAAACGGTTTCATCTTTCTCAAGTAGCGACGGCGGAAGATCCAGAGTGATTCCACCTCGACGAATAGCTGGCCCCGTAATCTTCTACATTTGAATTCCCTTTGTTTCTTCCAAGCAGAAAGCTGAGCGCTTGAGATACCTAGGAATTCCCGCACTTGACTGAGAGGCATGTAAATCTGTTGAGTCTGGGGAGGTGACAATAAAAAACTAAAGAATCGGCTTCCCTTGAGGTTGGCTGCGGCAGTCTGCATGCGGCGTTTCTGAAATTCAACAGAGCTACGAAGAATTCTTTTCGACCTCAGCACTGTCACTTCCACAAGATCTCCTCGATTAATCCAAGGCCGGATAGTCCCATGAGGAATACCCAGATCTTTAGAGGCCCCTTTGCGACTAGACGAGCTGTTCCAAAGACTGATGATGTTCTCGCCTTCTGGTCTCCGAATCAGCTTCATTCCGTTGACTACAACAAACTTCAAATGCCCCAACCTCATACAGCTGTAGACAGAGGAAAGACTCAGGCCAATCGCTTCAGCCAACTCGATCGGATGGCAATATCGCTTCCTGTCAAACCGCGGCGTGTTTCGCTTTTCGATCAGCTTGTCGATGGAGGCAAGCACGGTCCTTTCCGCTCCGAGTACGTTGACTGTCGCGAGACGCTTCTTCCTTATCCAAAGCCTTAAGGTGCTTGCCGGAAGATTGCCTAGTCTCGATCGAGCTTCTTTGGGCGAACATGAGGCTTCCAAAACCCGCAGCAACTTCAGAGTGCTCTTCTTTTCGGCCACTTGGACCGATGCTGAGGTAGAAATAAGATAGCCTCGCTCAAACCAACGAAAAACTGTTCGTAGATGAACGTTAAACATACCTGCTACGGCTTCGGGACTAAACCCGAGCTTTCGTTTTCTTCTGCTCATTCCATCCTCCTATTGATGACCCTATAGTCTACCTTATTTCTGCCATAAAGCAAAGATCGACATGGGCAACAGTTTTTCCGAAGTGCTGTTTTTCAGTACTAGCTCGCCGGAGTGGATTGTGCCCTGATGTTCGCGCATCAGATCATATAAAAAATTTCCGAGGGATAGAGACGAAGCCTCGATGGAATAAGTCGTCAAAATAATAAATAAAGGATCTTCACTTAAGAGTTGCTTGCAAGATTCCAGCAAAGGCATCAGGTCGTCTTCGATTTTCCAAACCTGACCCTGCGGCCCGCGGCCATAAGCTGGCGGGTCCATAATGATGGCGTCGTATTTCTTCCCCCGCCGGATTTCCCGATTCACAAATTTCACCACGTCATCCAAAATCCAACGAATCGGCGCTTGAGCCAATCCGGACATTTCTTGATTTTCCCGCGCCCACGAAATAGCGACTTTCGAGCCATCGACGTGCGTGACTTTTGCGCCCGCTGATGCGGCGGCTAACGTTCCCATGCCAGTGTAACCAAACAAATTGAGCACATTGATCTCTCGTTTGGCATCTTTGATCTTCTTTCTAATCCAATCCCATTGACCGGACTGTTCTGGGAATATGCCAATGTGTTTGGACATTTTGGTCAACTTGATTTTGGCTTTGAGTTCATGAAAATCCACGGTGGACTCATGAGCCGCTCCGGATTGAAAAACCCATTCGCCATGTTCTTCCCTGTCATAAACAGCCGCGGCTTTGTCCCATTCGGATTGCGACAAATCTGCCTGCCACCACGCCCGCGGCTCACTGCGGATAATCACCATGCCCCCAACTTGCTCCAGCTTCTGCTTATTGCCGGAATCCAGTAGCTTATAACCATCCCATCTATTTTCCCAAACTGCTACATCTCTCATAATTATTTTCCTAATAATCCTAGGAATTCTTTTTCATCAATTGTTTTCACTCCAAATTTCTGGGCCTTGGCGGCTTTCGATCCCGGATTCTTCCCGACCACCACGTAGTCGGTATTTTTCGAAACCGATGAGACCCAATTCCCGCCAGCCTTGCGGACCGCTTCTTTGGCTTGTTCGCGCGACAATGAATCCAGCGTGCCCGTGACCACAACTGATTTACCGGTTAGTGAAGTATGTTTTACTTTGACATTTTCGATCACAACCCCCACTCTAATACACTCGTGTATTAGACTACGGTTAGACTTGCTTTGGAACCAACTAAAAACCGAATCAGCGATCACGCCGCCTATATCGGAAATGCTGTTAATCTCATCTTTGCCGGCTTCTGTTAACTTCTCAATCGAACCAAAACGCTGCGCCAGATCAAACGCCGTCTCCTCGCCGACATGCGGAATCCCCAGCGCATAAATGAATTTCGGTAAAGTGATTTTCTTATGCGCTGCAATTGAATTAACAATATTCTCAGCGCTCTTCTCGCCAAAGCGTTCCAATGATTGGATATCTTCTTTTTTGAGCCTAAACAAATCTGCAACGTCAGAAATTATTCCTTCATCCTTGAACCGCGCCAAAATCTTGGGGCCAATCGTATAAATTTCAAAGGCCGAAACGAAATGCTCCATAGCACGCAAATTTTTCGTTGGGCAGTCAGAATTAACACAGAAATAATCCGCGCTTTGGTCTTTATTGCCTATGGCTCGACGCGCCACCGGTTTCTTGCAGACCGGACAGTGCTTTGGCATCACAAATTTCTTTTCTTTACCAGTCCGCAGTTTAGGTAACACCTCCACCACCTCCGGAATCACATCCCCGGCGCGCTGAATCACCACCGTATCGCCGATTCGAACGTCTTTGCGCTTAATTTCATCTTCATTATGCAAAGTCGCCCTCGAAACCGTGGTGCCGGACACAAACACCGGCCGCAATTTGGCAATTGGAGTTAACTTCCCAGTCCGCCCGACTTGCACAAGAATCTCTTCAACAATCGTAGTGACCTGCTGAGGCGGAAACTTGAACGCGATCATGCCCCGCGGCGCTTTGCCTACGACACCCAGGCGTTTGAACAAATCCAAACTGTTGACCGAGACCACAATCCCATCAATACCAAATGGCAGCTTGTCCCGAACTTTTTCAATCTCTTTATAAAATTTGAAAACCTCGTCTAGATTTTTGCAAACTTTTTGATACTTAGTAAACCTAAATCCTAAATCCTTAATCTTCTCATGCACCTGCTGATGAGTTTTCTGACCAAGATCGGTTACTAAGTCATACGCGTAATACTGAAGCCTTCGCGAGGCAGCGACTTTCGGATCCAGCTGGCGGATCGAACCAGCCGCGGCATTGCGTGTGTTCGCATAAAGCGGTTTGTCTTCCTTCTCCTGTTGCTTGTTCAACTCTTGCCAAACTTGCTTAGTCATGACCGCTTCGCCGCGAACTTCGATATCTTTTGTCAAAGACAGTTCGAGCGGCACGGATTGAATCGTCCGAATG
>Ga0209515_10001099_pt1 | contig 46658 bp, 50 predicted proteins | sample Subgroupgradi54m_FD_187454 | JGI IMG/M metagenome (GOLD analysis project Ga0209515, IMG submission 187454) | Subsurface groundwater microbial communities from S. Glens Falls, New York, USA - GMW60B uncontaminated upgradient, 5.4 m (SPAdes)... ... | reverse complement strand
TTTGCCGCAGGCAACTCTGGATGATCGGGTTAAAGCTTTGGAAGATTTGGCTTCAAAAACAGTTGTTTCTGTTAATTCTTTAAAGTCAACTGCAAACTCTGGTTTAAGTTCTAACGCGGATGTCAGACTTAACGCTTTAGAAGCAGCAGTGACAGAATTAAAGGTTCGGGTGTCGGCTTTGGAAAAGCCTGCTGCAGCGTCAACCACTACTGCCGGAAGTTCTGGTAAGTCAACAATTTATATCCCCCTGGGATCCGGGGGTCAGGTCAGTGATACTAACTGGGTAACTTTGTCCACTTTTCAAGTTAGTTTAGACCCTTCACAATATCCGGGATATAAAAATATGCAGCTGGAAGTAACCATGAGGCTTAATCAGCCGGGAGGAACATTGTCTGCCCGCTTGTATAATTTAACTGATGGATCAGCCAGGTCTTCTGAGGCTGCTACCACTTCCACCAGTGAGCAGCTGGTTGCTTCTTCAGGTTTTTCTTTGTCATCCGGTACCAAGACTTATGTCTTGCAAGCCAAGGTTTCAGACGGCTCACAGGGCTTTTTGGATTATGCCAGAATCAGGGTGAATTTTTAAAAGCAAAACATCCCCAGTAAGTATCATACAATATAATCTGCAGGCCCTAGTTGACTACGTTGGAACTTATTATAGAGAAAATCCAGATAATATTCAAAGATTTAACTTTGTTTAAGTAAGACCCCCGTACCTTGGTAGATATGTGACCAGTGGATGTTACCAAGGTGGTCGGTAACGTTGGAATTGTTTTTACGCTTTCTGTTGATCTAGCAAGGCACACCCTCATAGACACAATGTGAAACCCTATCAGGTACAAGATTACCAGATGTAGAAAATATTAAACCAGGAGTTGGGATAGAGGTGGTTACAGGTACGGGTGAAGCAGATGGAACACTGATAATTTTAATATTACTAATGATTTTAAATCCCAGGATAATAAAGCATACCGCAACTACTACAGTTATGATATTCCATTTATTCATTTTCTACATTAGACCATACAGGAATTTATTGTAAAGGACAAACACAAAATTTCCCAGTAAGAAATGCCAACCCAACAGATCCTGATAACTTAGGATAAGAAATAATTTAACCTCTAAGGAAGCCACCCTCACTCCAGGGGATATGTGTCAAGGGATTGCTTACAGGGTGGTCGGTTACGGAAGAATTGTTTTATACATCTATCATCAGGACACAGGGACATATACCATCTGAACACGTAATACAAGTAGTTGATTAAAAATGTTATGATTTTCCTATGAAGCTGGCAGAGAACGAGAAGCGCAACTTAAAAAATTTAGAGGAAGAATATAAGGCAGTAGCAGAATCGCGTGAAGTTGAAAAGTGGCAGAATAGCAATTCCAAAGAAAGTTTTGAAACTTGGAAACTAAAAAAGTATGTGGATAAACGGATATGGGAGGTTGTCGCGGAGGTTGGCTTTGGAATTATAGTTGCCCTAATTATTTTTAGTATTGTAGTCAGAAGATAGTCTTGACAGATTTCAAAAATTTATTTAAAATATTACTGTTACCATAAAAAAGTAACCAAGTTGGTCGAGAGCCACGCTGGCTTTAGGAAAGAGTTAACCTCGTTCCAAAAGCCTAAAGTCAGAAGATTCTCGAGCAATAATAAAATATTGTTTGCAGAATGCTTAACTCTTGGAACGAGGAAGCATCTGGAATTTTAGGTGTAACAATCTAAATATAAAGGAAAAATACCCCGTTTCTTAATTAAGAGCGGGTTTTTTTGTACTTTTACAGCTTAAGATTGAGATTTGTGCGGGGTGGTTATCTCCCATTCACATTGGTGCTCCTTTTTAGTCGTGAATCGACTTGGCTACTGGGTCGTTAGTCGACCAAGAATCTACATAGGTTCGGAGAGGAGTGAGTAAAAAGATGTGGTGAAGAGATTAAAAAAAAGACAGGTGTTTAAATTCCATATGGGATGCCGAAAACATCACCATGGAATGATTGAGCGGAATGGGCTTAGTTGGCCTTATTGTTGCTCAGGACGACTATTAACACTGTAGGTCGTTATGGGAGCTCTGACCATCCCGCTCAATTCTTAATTCTTATAATTTCGGATCGGGTTAGTTATGTATACAAATTGGAGGGTTGTCAGAGTGGCTGATTGAGCCTGTCCTTAAAACAGGTGGGGAATTCCTTAACAGAGCCCCCACGAGTTCGAATCTCGTACCCTCCTCGTCGATTAACTAATCCGATCTAAAGCTATAAACTTCTGGGTGCGTATCATACAATATATTGTGCCTACTTTGCAAGACAGAGGATCATTGCCAACATTCAAAGTTGTCATTATTCTTATCCTACGACTTATTTAACAACCCTGAAAAGATATATTAAGTAGATCGAACTGTATCAATTTTAATGTGCTTTAATTCAAAATAGGTACTGCTTAGCTAACGCTGAAGCTAAGCGTACCATTTTTGAGTCAAAAAATCAATTGTTTATCTGTCCTTCTAATATCAACTGAAGATTTCAGGTACTTCTTTAAAAGATTAGTGAGCAGCTACGCTATCTTTTAAAGGACTCCTTAATTTAGGGCAAAGGGTGGAAGAATTGTTTTTTTGTCTTCTATCTCCTAGCTGATAATTTTATCTAAAGGGATGACTAAATGCTCCGTGTTGGTAAGCAGCAGCCTCATCGTTCCCTAAGTCATTACAGGCCTGTTGTGAGAGAACTAAAACTGAAACACCATACCCTAGGGAGCAACAGTAGCTTCTATCACAAACGCTTTTATTCAATTTTATAGTTCCTCCGCCACAATTTTGATTAACTTTACAATCGATAACAGGCTCATCAGTTTGAATACTGGCTGTTGGTTGAGGAGTAGGTGTTGGGCAGGATAATTTTGGAGCTGGCGGACAACTAAAGGAATTTATTTTATTTTGCTGACCCTCTACCTGGTCATTTAGACTATTAATTGTGGTTTGAGCTGAAGAACTAGCCTCCTCATAATGTTTAACCTCTTCTTTTAAAACATCTACTGCTGCTAGATAGAGACGATTCTGGAAGTCATAATATTTGTACACCCAAAATATTATTCCTAAAAAGAATACTGTTATTAACAGTACTATTAGAGGTAGTTTATATTTTCTAAAAATACCCTCATTAGGAAACTGTATTTTAACTTTTTTTTGCTTCATAATTTTTTAACTCTTTGTTTATTTTTCTATTATATTTAAACAGGTAGAAACACGCTCCTAAGGGGGAGATTATTACCAGTGCCAGTGCTATTATATCTAATAATCCTAACCATATTGAGGGAAAATGTCCAAGAAGCCCAATACTAGCTATTATAACTGCTAGGCTTAGAAGAAATATCCCCATAAAGATCCAGATTTTATTCCAAAGGTTTTGTAAGCTTTTATTTTTGGATATTTCTTCAATCTTTTTCTCCTTTTCAGCCTTCAAAATCAGTTCAGCAGCTTTTTTAGCCTTATATTCAGCGTTTAACTCTTGCCAAGTTTTTTGAAGCCCTTTTTTAAACCCTAGATCCTTTATATTGTCTATTAGTATAGATAGATAGAAAAAAAATCCAAAAGTACATATTGCTCCTATAAATACTGCCCCAAGGATAATTAATAAAGGATTAACAGGAGCAGTAGTGGAGCTATTTAAATAATTCAATATGTTGGAAGAAATCTGATAAATAATATAAAAAGTTAGAGATATAGGAATCATCCAAAGTAAAAACTTTAAGAAAGACCAAATTGATTCAAAAGAACCTCCAATTAATGACTTAATATGTTTACTAGGGTCTCTGCCTATATAAACTCCTAGTGCTATTGCTATAGTTAGTAAAATAAAAAAGTTTATACCCATATTAATTTATTTCCTATTCTCTCGATACCATAATTTAAATAGGCGAAGGCTTTTAATAATCCCAAAAGGTTCTCTGTTAGAGTTTTTATACTTTTGGTAATAAAAATAGGGTATAAGAACCAACAGCAAAAGCACAACTCCAGAAAGTAAGGGGAACACACTATAGCTAAGCATTAATAACATCATAAGTAGGATTATTCCCATAAGCCCAATGACCGCCAATATCAAACTTCTACCTAATATAAAAAGAATTGCTAATCCAAATCTTTTAGACTCCCTCTGGAAACCATATTTTTTAAGATGAAGATAACCTGAACGCAAATATACGAAGATTACAACTGGTATCATAATGAATCCAATGATTTGAAGTACTCCCTGTACGAAAGGGTTTTTTAAGAATGTGCTCCAGCCGCCACTCAGGGTAAAGAGAAGTAGGAACCAACATATATAACCTATCCCAACTAGAATAAGCCCAAAGAAGGCTAATTTAATAACATCTCCAAAAGCTTGAGGGTGAGTACCCAGATAAACACCTAAGGCGATGGCAGCTACTAAAAATATAAAGAAATTAAAATCCATATTAATTTATTGATTTAGATTTATTTCTCCATTTATTACCAGTAACTATAAAGAGAAATACACGATACAGCAAATTAGGAACTAGTATGCCAATGGAGAGGAATAATAATGAAGCTAATAGCAGCCAATATTCTATGTTTAGCTGTGTACCATTGTCGTATCTAATAAAGGATGAGTCAATCTCGGTTGCACCAATAGATTTTGGGTCAAAACTATCAACACTTTTATCATAAGTTTTTAGGTAATGGAGAGTATTCTCATAAGAGACACCGCGTTTGTAAGCACTCTCGTAATCCCAGCTTCGAGTCTGTTGGTTAAGAAGGTTCTGAATATCTTGCCTTAAACTAATGTTTGTCTGAACTTGGATAACAGAAGTTGTAGTAGTAGTTATAAAGAAGTAGAGAAGAACTAAACCCAAAAACCCAAAAAATCCTAGCCAGATATAGGATATAACCAGTGATAACCTGTGCCACCATTTATCTGTCAAAAATTTACTTCTGGGAAAAAATGGTGGTATGCTTTTTAAAACCTGTTTCATATTTTCCAACTTAGCCTGAGTATATGCCTAATCTTGGACTATAGTCAATACTAAAAATTATTAAGCCCAGCCATAATCAGGCTATGGCAACAGTAAATCAAAAGTTAGGTGAGAAAATAAAAAAATTTAGGACTGCTAGCAGAATGACACAGGAGGATTTAGCATTTAAGGCAGGATTGGATTATTCTTACTTAAATGAAATTGAAGCTGGCAAAAGGAATCCAAGCGTTAAAAGGGTATCCGAAATAGCGAGAGTGTTAAAAGTTAACTTAAAGGATTTGTTTGATTTATAAGAAGCCAGTACTACATTCTATTTTAATATGAAGTTGATATGATTAGGTTGTAATTAGTTATATTAATTCTCTCTTGTTATTACTTGACAACATGAGTTATCATTGTATTAGGATTTGACCCCCAAAATATAAAGTTGATATTTTGAGGAATTTATCCTATAATAGTTATTGATGGGGTTGAAACGCAGGAAGGCTCTACTGCGGGGTATGAGTAGACTAACGTAAGTTAGCATCCAAAATATTACGATGGAGGAGTGCCGCCCTCCCAGCTCCATAATAACTTATAACCGTTTAAGTAATCCTCATCTCTCTTTCTATAACTTGTCACAGCAAAATTGACTTCTTCAATAACGCTATCGGGATTTGTAAAAGTCGTAAATTGTAAGGAGCAGAGATATTCTACCCTATCGATCTTTTTTGCAAATACTACATCCCCAATTTTACCGAGTTTATTCTTATATATATGGTCTGGAAATTTTATTATCAAGTGGAGATTGTGGATTATAAAATCGTACTCTTCCGCAGGTTTTTTATCATATAGGTGTTTCAAAGCCTTAGTATTTATATGTACTTTTCGACTTTTAAAGTGTCCTGTATTAAAAACAGCCATGGTTAGGTGGCAAATTGTAATGGTCTTTTCAATCACCTCAGCTTTAGGGGCTGTACCCTTAATATATTTTTTATGAAGTTGTACTAAACTAAAATTTTCCATTTTTTAAATCATTTTTATGGGAAAATAAAGAAAAACCGACCATAGTCAGTCGGTATGTCTGCTCACATGAAGTATTAAAAGTTCTTTTGCCTATTTCTTATAGACAGGACCTCTTTTGTAGTTGACTATCTACTGAATAGCTTCGACCTTTTGAGGCGAGATAGCCTTGAACTTATCAAAGCTACCCATGAGATAATCAACTACTTCCATTTTGAGCCGACCGTCTGATCGACTAAGTTCATTATTAAACATACCATACTCTACGCATAGAGTGTCAATATACAATATATGGGATATGTTTATCTGGAATAAAGTATTCCGTACATTTTGGGTAAATAAGTTGACCAACTTTCACTTTTTATGTTTAATAGGGTAAAATAGGTTTGATGCGGCAGGTAAATTTAGATAAGCTCAATGATGATCATAAATTCCAATTAGTGGCCTACCTTGTAGATAGGGAGGATTTTCTTAAAGACGTTGAATCTGCCAGAAAAGAGTTAGGTTTAAAAGAGTTTGCTAAAAGGGAACATTTAGAGATAGTTGAGATCATAGAAGAAGAAAAAACAGCAAAAGTACCAGGTAGGGAAAAGTTCAATGAGATGGTAAGAAAAATTGAAAAAGGAGTAGCACAGGGTATTATTGCCTGGCATCCAGACAGATTAGCTAGAAATAGTATTGATGGTGGAAAGATTATTTATCTATTAGATGATAGAAAGCTCCTAGATCTAAAATTTCCTCAATTTTGGTTTGATAGTACTCCCCAGGGAAAATTCATGTTAGGCATGGCTTTTAATCAAAGTAAATATTATGTAGACAATTTATCAGAGAATGTTAAAAGAGGTATCAGACATAAGCTAAGGAACGGAATATGGCCTAAGACACCTCCTATTGGCTATGTGAACAATCCTAAGACAAAAGGCATAGATATAGATCCTGAAAGGGCTAAAACAATGAAAAAAGCCTTTGAATTGTTTGCTACAGAGAGAAAGTCCTTTACACAAATTTCAGACTTTCTATTTAAGAATGGCATCAAAACTAAAGTTGGCAAGCCCTTAAAGGTGGATCAACTCAAAGCTATGCTTTCTAATTCCTATTATATTGGCCCTTTTAAATACAGCGGGGAAGTTTACCAGGGCTCTCAAAAGCTATTCATCTCAAAAGAATTATTTAAGAGAGTACAAGAAAAAGTCCATAAGATAGAAAGACCAAGAGGAAAGGGGGGACATAATTTTGCTTTTGGCGGTTTGATGAGATGTGGTGAATGTGGAGCAGCGATAACAGCGGAAGAAAAATCAAAATACTTTAAAAGGACAGATAGAAAAGCTCACTACATATACTACAGATGTACTAAAAAGATCAAACCTTGTACTCAAAGATACGTTGAACAGAATGAGCTTGAAAAACAATTTAGAAAAGCCTTTGATGATGTAGCATTACCTCAAAGTTGGGCTGTTAATTGGTATAAATGGTTAGATGAAGATGAAATTTTGGAAAAACAAAACGCCCAGGATAATATTTTACAGCTTGAAGAAAAACTTCCAATCTTAGAAGAGAAATTAAATAAGTTGCTAGACAGCTTCTTAGAGGGAGTTGTGGACAGTGAAACTTATAAAAATAAAAAGAACGAATTTTTCGATGAAAAATTAAAAATTCAGGAAGATTTAGCAAAAATTCGGGCGGGCGGTTCGAGTTGGCTCGAACCTTTTTCTGAGTGGGTAGGTAGCGCACTGTCGTGCGCAAAAATCGCGCGCGCAAAAAATACATGCGAAGATTTAGCAATCTTCTCAAAAACTGTCGGCTCGGACTTCTTTTTAACGAATCGCCAACTGTCCATAAACTACAAACTGGGCTTTGCAGAGCTCCAAGATGGATTGGCCCCCCACAGCCAATCCCTGGGGCTACCTACAATAATCATTCAAGCAGGGCTGTCAGGACTTGAACCTGAAAAAGAGCTTTTGGAGAGCCCTATGATACCATTTCATCACAGCCCTAAATACTAAGAAGGTCCTTCCTGGGAGTCATTTAGACTCCCGTCCCGATTTTTAATCGGGACCCACTGAACGACGCCCCTAAGCATTATAAGTATATCTTAACTGGAAATTAGTTTCAAAGGAAGAGTAATTACAGCTTTACTTCGTTATGATCTGTGCTTTTGCGGCACTGTTTACAAAATTTACTCAATGTTAGCTTATCTTTGATATTGATGGTGTTTTTCGAAGCAGTATAATTTTTACTTTTACAAACACTGCATTGAAACATAAATAATTGCCGGTTACCTTTTTTAGCCATGTTTTGTATATTACCATGAGAAGATATTTTAAGCAATCAGGTAAGCCGGGTAATTAAAAAGATAAACACTACCCCCAAAACCGTCATTAAAATAGTTTTAATAGAGGAATGCTGGTGGTGAGCTTCCGGCAAAATATCAGAAGCCCCTATATATAATAGGAACCCGGCAAAAAATCCCAGGTATAAAATTAATACTTCCTGTGAGACTTTAAAAAATAAGGTGGAAATTACACCCAAAACAGGAGCTATGGCATCAACAAATAACAGTTTCAAGGCTTTTTGAGAGCTGTTTTTGTGGACGATGGTTAAAGAAACAGTGTTTAAACCATCGGAAAAATCATGGGCAATCACCGCCAAAGCCACTAAAAATCCCACTGTGGGAGAAACCTGAAAGCCTAAACCAATACCAACCCCGTCTGTAAATGAATGACCAGCTAAAGCTAAAGCAGACAATACCCCCACAGTGGGATGCTTATGATCACTATAATCAGCCTCATCTTCCTTATGAATAAGTAATAATTTTTCAAAAATATGGAAGATTAAAAATCCAAACACCAAAGCCACCATTGGGTAAACAGCTGGCATATTAGTTTCATTAACCAGATTAATAATTTCCGGAAAAATATCAAAGCTAACTACTGCCAGTAAAACTCCGGCAGTAAAACCCAGGATTAAATGCAGTTTATCCTTAAACCTTAGTCCCACTAAGCCTCCGATTAAGGTGGAAATAAAAGTAAAAATGGTAAATATAATTGCCATATAACTTAAGTATAGTCTTTAAGTGATTTAACCTCAATCTCACTGGATTTTCCCTGATGTTTAATATTCTCGGTTACTAAAGTAGCGTTGTATTGTTTGGCCAGAGAAATAAAAGAGGCATCGTAGTAGGTGAGGCCTAATTTAAAGGCTAAATCATAGGTTTGTTTAGCTAAATTTTCTGATTCAGCTATAAATGTGATCGGAATTGAATATAAAGTTGTTAGTGAAATAGTGGCATCCTCAGGAGTGAGCTTTTTGGTAATAAGCACATTTCCTATTTCGTACTTAGCCAGTTCTGTAGAAAATAATTCCACCTTACCTTCTCTGGCTTGTGATAGTATCTCATCAGCCTGTTCTAGAGATTTTTCGTTTGTTTGGTTTAACCATTTGACTATAACTGAGGAATCTATAATAAGTCTTTGCATTAGTGATTTTGGCGATCTTTTTGTAAAATCTCCATTGAGCTAATTGTAGCTTTACTTTTAGTAGACCTTGATTTTCTAATATTTTCCCAAATTTTATCCCAATCGAGGTATTTTTGATGAGGAGTAATAACAATCTCATCTGGCTGAATAACAGATATTGTTACTGCCGACATGGGGGATACCCAATCAATGAGTTTCCTGATCGAATCAGGGATGGTTAACTGGCCTCTTTGGCGGATAATACTGACTGTTTTCATATATTCAGATTATATACTTTCTTCGAAAGACTGTAATCTTCACTAAGTTCAGATTATCAGAAAATACGAATCTTGTCAAGATACAACTATGTTAACTAGTTGTATCAAGTACCTACTTGCTTTCAAAAAATATTTTGCTTACAGTTAAAGGGTATGAAAAATATCAAAAAAGTAGTGTTTGCCAGTCTAATTGGATTAGGTGGATTATTTCTTAGCTTTGCCGGCTTGAATCTAATTTCCCTGTCTCAGCAGCTAATTTTGTATACCGGAATTTTATATTTAATCCTTGCAGTTCTTCTTTATCTATTCCTGTAAACGTGGTTATTGAAAAAGGGGATATCAAAATTGAAAATTTAGATTCTTTAGATTCAGTAATTTATAATTCGATGCAAAAAAGGCTATTCAATATAGCTAATGCTAAAAGCCCAAAGAAAATTAGTTTATACAAAGATATAAATCCATTTGTTAAATTACCATAAAAAAACTGGTTAGCGGTCGTTAGACACACTTACCAGCTTTCTTATTAATATTATACTTCTATATCATTAAGAATTCAATACCTGATTTATTGCTTTAAGGAAATATTTTGCTTTATCTTTTCCTTTAAAACTACGGAATATTATCTAGGCCGCGATACATACAGAACGGTTTAACTTAAAATTAAAGGCTCATATAATGGCTGCTACATGAGAGCCTACAAAATTCTTCCTGTTGAGATGAAAGTTAAGGATTTCAACCTGTCTAAGGATGCCTTAAGAAGACTTGCCTGGATGGATTGGTATTTCTCTCATGGAAAGAATGCAGAGTCTATCTGCAGACACTTTGCTATATCTAAGAGTGTCTTTTACAGATGGTTACCCAGATTTAACAAATACCAACTGAATTCTTTAGAATTTAATACAGCCCTAAGGAAACCACATCATCTAAGGGAAATGACCACTCCAAAGCATGTAGTTAATCTTATTACTCAAATTAGAGGACAGGATTTAGAGAAATCAAAGTATGAAATCCAAGCTGAGTTACAAGATCTTCATGGTATTAAGTTAGGTTACAATACTATCCAGAAAGTCATTAACAGAAATCCTACCCTTCTAAATACCTTTCATAAAAAGAAACTGAAGAGCCACAGAAAACTTAAAATTCAAAGACTGAGAGCTGCCAAAGAGTTGAAGGAGAAAAACTTAGGTTCTTTAGTTCAGATTGATACTAAATATCTATATATCCTAACAAGCAGATATTATTTGTTTGTAGCTATTGACTGCAAATCAAGGTATGCCTATATTAGAGCTTACAAGACTATTTCCAGCCAATCTGCAGCAGATTTCCTGACCAAGGTCATTGATTACTTTCCTTTTCCTATTGAAGCTATTAATACTGATAATGGTTCAGAATATCTGCTTAACTTTCACAAGCTTACTACTGAGCTTAATATTCCTCATTACTTTTCCCATCCACATACTCCCAAAGAAAACTCCAGGGCTGAGAGACTGATTCAAACTGTGGAGTATGAATTTTTTAATTACCAGGAGGATTTACTAAATGATGATCTGGATGAAGTTAACAGAAGATGTGAGATGTTTAACATCAAATACAACCAGAAAAGATATCATCACTCCTTGCATTACCAGACTCCCTCAGCTTATATTAAAAGCTATCTTGAGAAAGGAGGACAACCGTTCTCTATCTAGGTGGCCAAGACAAATATTTGACAAACTCTCACAAAAAAGGGCACAATTTAATTGCTGCTCATGAAAATCAGAAAATTCTTTAAGCCTTTGAAGGGAGTGCTTCTTCGAAGAGTCGGGCTTTTGCCTTTCCACTTTTTAATTCCTGTTTTGGCAGTGCCTTTGATAGCCGGAGTAGCGTTGACTCAATTATACAATTTCCCTATAGCAAGTTTTAGATTTACCAAACCTAAACCGATTACTCAAAGTGCGACAATTCTGCCAGCAAGCACCCAACAGGCAATTGAAAATCTGGCTTCTCAGGAAATAAAAGCAGATAATGCCAATGCTAATTTAGCAACTAACAATAGCGTATCTTCGACTTCCCAGGGCGGACTAATTCAACCCTTGATTGATTCTATTGCCGAAACATTTACTGTTAATCCGGTTGATAAGGCCAAGATCGAGCTTCGGATCATTGACAGGCAAATACAGGAACTGGCTGTACTGATTGGAAACGATAAGTCAGACAGGGCGGTTGAGAGGGCAGTTAATCTGATTAAAACCATTGGTCAGGAAACCGGCCAAGTGGTAGGAAGTCCAAAAGCCCAGGCCGATCGGGAAGTGCTGACTACCCTGATCCAGCAATACAATCGGCTGCAGCTGGTTATTCAAAAAGTAGAGGATCAGCTTCCCATAGCCTCTTATTTAAAAATTGATGCTGCCAGGGAAACTTATTTAGAAAAAGGCGCCAAAGATTCTCTAAACAGCGCTCCTAATTTAGATGTAGTTAATAATATTGGCATTAAAGAGGTGGCAAAAATTGTCGGCAAAGATTTTGCCGAGTTAAAAGCAATTGAAATTCTGTCTGATTTGGAAAGCGGCCTAAAACCGGAAACCAAAGTTAAACTAAATGGTTTAGAAAAGCAGCTGGCTATTCAATTTGAAAAAAGAATGCTCACTCTGGCTCCGGATGTCAGAAACAGAAAACTGCAGGATTATATTAAATATTCTTACGGTAACCCGATAAACCAGGTGCAATCATTCAATAGAATGCAGGAGTTCTTAACTGACAGGGATTTGATCTTAAGCGTTGATAGCCTAAAAGAGATATCCTTAAAAAAATTAGAAGCCAGAGTGTTAGAGATTAATACGCCGGAGTTAGAGGCTGTGTTTAATCAGAAAACCTTAAGCAGCCCTCAGGACATTAAAACTTTGATTCAAATGAAAATGGATATTGATGCAGGAAAAGATGAGGCTGCAAAACAAAGAATCGCCGGCTTGGCCCAAAGGGCTAAACAGGCATCAGTTCCCATTTTTGGCAAGGACAAGAATGTTTTATTAAATGCTTTTCCCACCAAAGGAGTTAATTCGGATTTACTGGACGTGGTTTTAATTAATGATGTCGATCAGGTTCTCAGTAGTTCTCCTAAGGTAAGCGCTGACATAAAACAAACTGTGAGGGAGGTTAAACAAAAAACTCTGCAGAATTTTGTGGCCACTGTTTCTAAAGAAGGTTTTCTGACCCAGTCAAAGCTGGCTTATAACCCGGTTTCCAGTAATGCTGATGTGAGGGTTCTGTTACCGGCGCCGCAGGCAATACCGATCTTAGAGGGAATCAAAAAGCAGTTATCAGATCAAGACCAGGCAAAAATGGCAGTTGTAGAAAAAGCCGCCAGTAATATTTTAGCCAGCCATTTGCTTTCACAAGTTAATGATCCGGCTATTTTTGAACAGTATCAACAGTTTATTGCCAGCAATCCCCAAGTTAAACAAACCATTCAAAGTTATGTTGGCCAGAATTTCTTTACCAATCTAAATCAGAAGAAAAAGCTGATTGACAAACAAAGTAAAGCAGATCAGCAAAAGCTGTATGAAAAAATGCAGCAAATTGTCCAGGCTATTTTCATCGCACCGAATGGAAGCGATTTAGAAAAACAACTGCCAACAGCAGTTCAAACAGAGATCAATAAACTAAAACAAGAACTGCCAGCTAATAATGTACCCAAGCTGGATACTCCGGAAGGTATAATCCTGCCGGAAGTAGCCAAACTACCTGATGATGTTAATGCAGCCATAATTGCAGCTGCCAGACAGGAGATTAAGGATAAAACAGAATCTAAGCTGGCCCAGCTTGATTTAACTGTTAAAGCTAAAGACTTAGGGGTTAGTGAGCCGACTATTTTGCCGGGTAACCTGCTTTATCCGGTAATAGAAATACTAAGAGAGATTCCGGTGTTACTGGCCACTGACCCGATAGACAAAGCGGAAAAGCAGCTGGCAATTGACAATGTCAGAACCCTGGAAGCAGCGAAATTACTGGAAGGAAGTCAGAGCCAGAAAACAGTAGACCAGGCGCTAGTGGTTTTAGATAAAATAAACCAGGATTTTGATCTGCTAAAAGCCCATGTTGCAGAGTTAAAACAGGAAGAGCCGGCCAAAGTTGATACATTAGTTAACCAGATTATCGAAAACGGAGTAGCCAGACAAACAGTGCTTTCCTCTATCGAGAATAAAGTTTATGGTGATGACTTCGTCAAAGTAGAAATAGACCGGCAGCAAGTTTTGAAAAATGGGGTTGATGTGTTACTTGATCTGACCAACCAAGACGCCCAAAAGTTAACCCAAAAATTAGAACAAGTGGTTGCCAGTACCACCGGCAGTGATTTAAAAGATATTAAAGCAGTCGAACTGCTTACTGAAATAGAAAGAACACAGCCGGAGCCGGTTGTCCAAATTTTAAACAAAGCAGAAAATGTTTTAGCTCAAAATCTGGAAACAAAGCTTTTGGCAATGCCAAAAGAGCAAAGAACCGAGGAGGTTTTAGCCTATGCCCAGAGCGCCCCTGGTAACCCGATCCTGCAATTTGAGGCCTATGATACATTAAAGAAAGATTTTAAAAACCCGGAGACAATTGCCTTAACAGAGGGGTTAAAAGATAAAGCAGTTGAAAATTTAACGGAAAAAATTTCCGAAATAACTGATGCTGCCTCCAGAGGACAATTTGTGGATGCGGTGGTGGGAGGGGAGCCTCAGGATCTTAAAATTGTCACAGAAATTGAAACAAGAGTGGCACCTGTGGCAACTACCGCAATCACGGAAACTCTGCCGATTGTAGAAAAGATTGCCGATATTAAAGCTGAAGTTGAACAAAATATAGTTGATAGGTATAAAGATAAACCGCAAGAATTAGCTAAAACCGATTTCTACCAAAGCGCAACTGTCAGCGCCACAGTAGATATTACCGATGTTAAAGTAGCTGCGGATTTAGCTGAAGTTTTGTCCCGAACACCAGAGGTTAGCGCTGATGTGGTAGCTGTGGCCAAGCAAGAAGAGACGAAAGTGGTAGATGCTCTGGTTGAAAACATCTCCAGCCCTAAGTTTCAGGCAGCCCAAACATTAAATCCGCAACCGGAAACCATTGCGGAGCTGGTAGCGCTTAAGACCCAAACACCGCCGGCAATTGATGCCAAAATTGATATAGCCATTAAAGCAGAGGTTAATTTAATAGAGCAACATTTAACAACTCAGGTGAATGATTCAGTTACCTTTCAAGGCTATGTTGCCCAAATTGTGGCAGATCCGGTGGTGACACAGGTAGTGCAAAATGTGGGTGGTACTCAGTTTCAGCAAGCTGTAGATCAAAAATCTCAAGTAATAGAAAAGCAAGCTGTTTCAGAGCAAACTCAATTGGCCACAACCGTCTCTTCAGTGCAACAAGAGATTTTTAATGCCCCGGCCAACAATCCCTCAGCTGTGGAACAAACCCTGCCTACTGTAGTCCAGCAGAAGATAGAGGAGATCAAGCAAGAAGTTCCTGTTGCTCAGATTCCACCAATTTCAGTGCCGGAAGCTCCTGCTGCTCAAGCATCACCTCCGCCAGCTGCTCCACAACCACAAACGCAATCAGAGCCGCCTCCGGCTGCACCTGGATTATAATGAAAATTTTAACGTTTTTGCGAAGCAAAAAGGAAAGCAGGCTTTTTCATTTATGAAAAAGATACTTATCGTAGATGATGAACAATTTATCAGGGAGTTTTACCAGGAGCTATTAACCGGTGAAGGTTATGAAGTGATCACTGCTAATGATGGACAGCAAGGGCTTGATTTAGCCTTGCAACAAAGGCCGGATTTAATCCTTTTAGATATTAAGATGCCGGTAATGGATGGTTTTACCATGTTTGAACAGTTAAAGGCTAACTCCATTACTGTGCCGGTAATTTTCCTGACTAATGCCGGGGATACCGAAAATGTCATGCAGGCAAATGAAGCTGCTGCTGCTTCTTTTCTGATTAAATCCAATATTAAACCGGAAGAGTTGTTAGCTGAGGTTAAAAGAGTATTACAGTGATATAGTTTTATGTTCTACTGCGAAGCAGGTGCTCCGCTCATTTTGTCAACTCTCTTTTCTAAATTATCGAATTCTTCTCGAGTCGGTGCATCATCTTCTAAATATGCAAGTTGTTTACCCAGCGCGTCTATTCTACCAGTTAACCTTTTTTCTACATTATCTAATTTATCTTCTACCCCGTCTATTCTACTTGATAATTTTTCATCAAGCTTATCGATTTTAGTAACTAATTCCTGTTTGAGGCTATTTTGTCCGTGAATTATGGCCTGAAGCATTTTTTTGGTGTCATCCATAATGTAGAAAGTATATATCGGCAACTGTGTTGTTTTCAACTGTCAAATCCCATTCAGAGCCTGAGATGGGAATCGGACCCACGACCTCTTTCTTACCAAGAAAGCGTTCTGCCACTGAACTACCCAGGCAAACAGGGAATATTTTAACACTAAGACTGGATTCTTGTCTTTAAGGAAGTAAAGTAGCCTTTAGGGTTAAAGTTAACCAGGTATAGGGCAATAAAAAGATTAATGATAAAAAAGGAAGTTTTGGTTAAATTGGGATGAATGATTAAGGCAGAAATTTCAAAAGGTAACAGGCCAATGGTGACAAAAATTAAGACATCCAGTCCCCAGTGTTTCCTTTGCCAAAGCCCGATACAGCCAATCATTTTGGTTATTCCCAAAAGCAGCAGGATAAAAACTACATAACCCTGGTGGGCCAGTAAAAAGGGCACAATCCGCTCCAGTGTGGTTGCCACAAGATCATGCGGGTCTTCTAAAACTTCATTATTTCTAAACTCTGCATAGAGCAGATAGATTTTTCTGCCATAGGCAATAATTCCCAATCCCAAAATTACTTCCAGCAGTCCCAGGATAAATTTATAGGCAATAATATAGCGGGAGATATGATATTCTTTTTCTAAATTTTTGGTATCCATATGGAGCCTCCTGGCAGAAATCGAACTGCCGTCGACTGTTTACAAAACAGCTGCTCTACCATTGAGCTAAGGAGGCGCATCTTTATTATATCAGTTTTATTGGAAATCTTACGAGATAGAGGTGAAAAATAGATCCTTCGACTCCTCGCCTTCGGCGAGTCGCTCAGGTGACATACAAATAATAACTCCCTACTATAGTCGTTGGCCGGATTTTCTCCTCAATAAACTTGAGGTGGGTGTCTTGTAGAATACCGTTATGGCAGACTAACTTTAGACTCCCTAAACAAAGCAAACAGTGAAGAAAAATATTCCGGCTTTAAACGTGCTAAGCAGGGATGTCCGGCAAAGCCGGAGCCTGTTGTCCTTTAGGCCATCTACTAAATGTCTTAAAGGATAATTTAACCTTATCACTAAATTTATCTGCTTGTCAAGGGGGTAAAACTTGACAAAAGAAGATGTGTATGCTAATGTGTATGTGTATGCTAAATCGAAGGGTACAGATCCTGTTTGAGAAAGATTCCTGGAACAAATTAGTTAAAACCGCCAAATCCCAAAACATCTCTGCAGGAGAGTTTATTAGAAGTGCTGTTAAACTGGAACTGGAGAAAAAAGACTTAATAAATCAAAATAAGGGAATGCCTTTTAACCGGCTTTTTAACCGGGGATCAAAATCCAAGCAGATTGCTAAGAATGCCAACGAAAAAGCCTAAAATAGTTTGAAGCAAAGAACCCCCGCTGCCAAAAGGAACCATTAGAAGAATTAGTAAGATGATAAATCCATAGCGTTCAATTCTGGCATAAGACCTGGCTAGGTTATATGGTAGCTGGGACAGCAATATTTTTGACCCGTCCAAAGGCGGGATAGGGAATAAATTAAATATTCCCAACACTAAGTTGATAATTACAGTGTAATGCAGCAAGCTTCCCACCAAAGCTGGAATGGTTTGAGGAAGGGCATTCAGGAAATGATAAATTAAGGATGCAGCAATAGCCAGTCCAAAATTAGAAGCAATTCCGGCAGCTGAGACAAATAATTCCCCTTTTCTAATATTGGAAAAGTTTAAGGGATTAATCGGAACCGGTTTGGCCCAGCCAAACAAAATGGGGGAGCCGGAAATCATCAGCAGAATCGGTAAAAGGATTGTTCCAACTGGATCAATGTGAGGAAGAGGATTTAAGGTCAGTCTACCAGCATCTAAGGCGGTCCTGTCCCCAAACTTCAAAGCAGCCACCCCATGCATCACTTCGTGAATGATCACGGAAAATAGTAATATGACAATAGATAAAGCTAGAAAAACCGGATCCACTATGGTATAGTTTACCAGATATGTTAGTCTGCAGTAAATGTGGTAAAGGAAAAAATATTGTTAATTTTTCCCGGCACAAGAAAGGATCATCCGGATCCGGAGGTGTCTGGGCCTTGCGTGCTCCAATTCACAAAAGAACCCAAAAACCAAATCTGCATGCTTTTAAAGGAGATAAATATTGTACTCAATGTTTAAGAATAGTTAAGCCCGTTCACCAAGTTGCAGAAATCTTAGCTACGGCTCCTTCCTGAAGTTGAATTGATAAAATAAAATGCTATACTATAGGTATTATGGCAATTACAGAGGTTGTTAGTACTAATTCATTTGTTAATTTTGTTGATCAAAACGGAGTACGTTTTGATGAATTTACCTCTCTTAGCCGGGAATACCAGAGAGAAATGACTGCTTGGGCCGGCTCAACAACTTTTGGCTCTTTACAAGAAGGTTATGTCAACTTAATTGTATCCAGTAAACTCCCCCGTGGTGTTGATATTTCTCAGGTCAATTCCAAAATTATCAGAAAAGTGACCAGACAAGCCGATGAGTTTTTATCAAACGCCACCTTTAAAAGAGATCAAACCGAGGTTAATGGAAAATTACAATCAATGGGTGGATCAGAGCGATTGTTACATATGTCTGAATTTAATATAGCTAAAAATCAACCGGGGTGGACGGAGTGGGGAAAAGTCTACGATGAATTCAAAGATGCTTTTCAAGAAGAGGTGGCCAGGCCTCTGGGGGGGGGCCTAAGAGAAGCAAAACAGCTTCTTTTTGAAGAGCTGGCAAGCCATCTCAAAGAGGACTTTGGGTATACAACTGATTTTGGTATCTTTTTAGGGGAGGCAGAGTTTCATCCTCGCCGGGAACCAATCAGACCTTTTCTAGTGGTTTTGGCAGAACAAGAATTTCAATCAAATTCAAAGGATGGAAGCTTTTTAGAGAGAATTCGTAAGCAGTGGCTGGAAAGATTGTCAGTCCAGCCTCAAGGAATAATGTTGGATCGTTTCTTTGCCGCCAAGATGAGATCAAGTAATCCTGGTAGTAAAACAACGCTAACTGCCAACAGTGAATTTTTCCAATGGCTAGTCTTTATTAAAAGATTAATAGGCACCTTGAGTCCACCGGTTGAATCGGCAGATGATACCGATATGCTTTCTGATCAACAACTACATACGGCTATGGCAGCCATTGAGCTGGCTGCCTGGCCAAAAGTATTACAGGATAGTTATCAGGGTTTTGCGGCCAATGAGGTAACAAATACTTTTCGCTCCATAAAAGATGGCTTGGCTGGTTATTACCGAAGTGGTACCAGTTATCATCAGCTGGAAGTTAACCAGGATGATTTAGGTGTAACCAGGAAGCGAAAAAATAACCATCAAAATGATGCTGCTGATAATTCCGAAGAGAGCAGCGAAGAAACTCAAGCTGTTGAGCTGCTTCCAGTAGCCACTTTCGGGGCTGCTAATCAGGGAGAAAGATCTTATCGAATTTTAAGCGAAGAAGAGTTATTTGCTTTTGTTGGAAAACAAGCAGATAAAATTGCTAAAGGCAGTGTTGATACTCTAGAATTTTGTCGGAATATTATCAGGAATTTAAGAGAGGAACCAAGAGGTTGGGGTACTAAAAAATTGACAGATATGTCTGTTGTATTTGGACATACACATTTACCTCTTAGAAGTATGGATCCTAAAAAAAGACACCTAGGTGGGGTACAGGGTATGGGCTGGCATCTTAGACCTTTATACTTAATTCATGAAATCGAAGGGGAACAGGTTATTTTACTGGATGGTATTTATGACCACGAGGATTATGATGAAAGAATTACCAGGATTAAATAATTTTCACCATGCTTTTAAAGGAGATCAATACTGTTGAGTACAATTGAACAATTAAACAAGGCTCATGCAAAGTTTCCTGACATTGGTACCCCTGTTTTGGAAGCTGCAATTAAGGGAGATGAAGATGCCAAAGGTCAAGTTTATGGTTTTTATCATAATGGTGTGATGGCCTATCTTTATCGGTCTTATATTCCACCTCAAGAATTGGAAGATTGTGGTCAGGATGTTTGGGAGAGAGTTTTTAGGAGATTACCTCATTATGAAATTCAACCAAATCACTCCTTTAGGCCGTTTGTCATCATGACTGCTCGAAGCGTCAAGGTAGATTATTATAGAAAATACCAGGTACAAAAAGAATATGCAGCAGAACAAATTAGATTAAGCTCTACCCACCCTTTTTTTTGGCCAGAAGAAGCTGTAGAAATATTGGAATTATACCAAGCAATTGGAAGACAAATTGAACACATTGAGCCACATCAAGCACAAGCATTTTATTATAAATATTTTATGGGTTTAAGTCATCATGATTCGGCAGAAATGCTGGGAACTTCTGAAGATAATGCCAGGCAGTTAGCCTCCAGGGGGTTAGGAAGAATAAGATTAGGTTTAAAAAGAGAAAGTTTAGATTAAATAGTCTTCAGTGGAAAATCCGGATAGCCGTTGAGGAAATCGCTGCGCGACAAAATCTTTTTTCCTTCCATTTGCAATAAGTAATTAGATTCTTCGCTTCGCTCAGAATGACGGGGGTTGGGCAAAAACTTGACTATTTTTCCATTCCAACGGGTCCACACTCCTGGCCAGGGGTAAAAAGCCCGGATCATCCGGTCTAATTTTTCAGAGTCTGGTGGGGTAGTGATGTCAAAATATCCATCTTCTCTGGTAAATAATTTGGTGAAGGTTGCTTTACTATGGTCTTGAGTGCTTGGGGTAATTTTTCCGGCGGAAAAATCTTCAATAATTTTTGGTAAAACCTTTGCAGCTGCCAGGAATAATTTTTTACTCAAAGTATCAAAATTATCACTATCAGAAAGCTCTAATGTATCTTGATAAATAATTGGTCCGTGATCGATTTCTTCATCCATTTTGATAATGGTAAATCCACTGATTTTATCGTTATTTAAAATGATTTGTTGAATGGGAGAAGGGCCTCTGTATATAGGAAGAAGCGATGGATGAATATTGATACAGCCAAACTTTGGTGTTTCTAACTCCTGTTTGGTGAGAATTTTCCCATAAGCTGCAACCACAGCTAAATCAGCCTGGCTTAACGAATCTACTAAGGTAAAGCGTTGCTTTAAAGTATCTTTAATTGGCTGTACAAATTTCGGAGTTCCTAAAAAGGCCACATTCATAGTGTGATTTCATCAAACATATCTGTTCCGGCAGCATCTTTGCCTGTAAAGCGGTAAAACTGACCCTTTTGCGCCAACACTTTTTCTGAGAATAAAATCCCATCTAAATGATCTACTTCATGCTGAAAGACCCAGGCAGCCAGACCGGTTAAGGTTTTGGTAATCAAATTACCTTCGGTATTCTGGTAAGAAACCTTCACACTAACGTATCTTTTAACCTTACCCCAGATATTGGGAATGGAAAGACAGCCTTCAAAATAAACCTTGGTATTTTTGGAAAAAGACAAAATCTTCGGATTTATTACAACCATAAATTCCTTATCATAACCTGCCCATCTGGATTTGCGCTGGCCAGGATCTGAAGGAGGAATTTTTTTAGAATCATGAAGACGAGCCACAAAAAAACGCTCTTTTAACCCAACCTGGGTGGCAGCCAGACCAACCCCTTCCGGGTCTTTAAAAGTTTTGGTCAGTTTAATCATGTCTTTAAGGGTTTGTAAAACGCCCGGAGTTATTTTTTTAACCGGTTTGGTTTGAATTCTAAGCCTTGGGTCAGGCGCTATTACTACTTGCATGAGGCAATTTTATCATAAAGTGGCTAGTTTTAATTCTTTTAATTTCCACATGAATACCCTGGCTCTGGATTTGGCAGAATAGTAACCTTTGGTATAATTGAGGGCTTCTTCCAGGAGATGACGGGGAAGCTGCTTGGCCAGCTTAATATAAAGTGAGTAATGTTTGGTATCATCTAAAGATTCTGCCAGGTAAACCCCGTACATCTGGAATTCATGGGCAATATTCTTGGGTCGATCTTTAAATTTAGTCTCAGCAATAGCAGTTTTTATTGATTTCATAAAAGACTCATCACTCTTAAGACGAAGTCGCAAACTTCGTTTATCCTAGTTCCTCTTATCCTACTTCTTTGCTGATGCTGTAGCTTCTTTCAAAGAGGCTAAGGCTTCCAGATAATTAGGTTTTAGCTGGATGGTCTTTTTAAGTATCTCAATGGCCTGGTCTTTTTTGTCCTGCGACTGCAGGATTAAGGCTTTGTTGTAATAAAGCTTTGGGTCTGTGGGAGCAAGTTTAATTGCTTTATCCAAAGCCTGCAAAGTTATGTCAGTATACTTTTTATCAACAGTTGCCAACTCAAAGTAGGTTCTGATAGCGGTTCTTAAGAAAGAGACATTTTTAGGACTTTGTCTTAAGACCAGATCAGTTTGCGCAATTGCCTCCTGTTTCAAAGCGCCGGATAAAGTAGCATCAGTTTCTGCCAGGGCGCTGCTGGCAGCGGCCGCAGAAAAGCTAAGTTCTGAGCGGTAAAACGGTTCGCCCGGGTTTAAATCAGAAGCCTCTGTTAGTAAGTTATATGCTTTTCCCGGGTTTCCGGCATCAGCAGCTTTACTGCCTTTTTCAAAAATCGTATCTGCCAACCAAAGCCGGAAAATAGCAAATAAGAAATAACAAATTACAAATATTATGAATCCTATTACCGCTTTGGTGTAAATTTTTCTACGATAAATAAAAGCTGGAAATGGAAATTTGAAAGTAGAAATAGAGTCAGTTGTAACAAAAACAAAGGCTGGGAAGAGATAGAAAAAAACTGCCAGAATCACCACTGAAAATAGAAAGAAATCATAGATTAAATAGCTGACGTAGCTTCCTAGCAAAGCCGCTATTAACATCTTTTGCTCGTTTTCTTGTTTGCTCGCAGCGAGTTTACGAATAACCCAGTAAACAAATAAAAGTATTACAGCCATATAGCTGGCAAATCCGACAATTCCGGTGGTTGCCAGATAGTTTAAATATTCGTTATGAGCTTTGTTATAGAGAAAATCCCATTCACTGGTGAGGTTATGAGAAGCCGGTCTGAATTGATAATAAGAATAGGCAAAGGTTTCTACGCCGGAGCCAAAAAGAGGATTATGGCGGAAGATATCTAATGCTCCCTGCCAAACAATAAAGCGGATTTGGCCGGATTCAGTACCACCGTTTTCCAGTTGAGTTCCGGAAGTGGGAGTGATACCGATAGTTGGTCTTGGAGGGGCGGCGAATTTAGAAACCAGCCTGAAACTGGTTAGAGCCGAACCAAACAAAAAATTAACTATTAAAAGAGTTACTAAAATAAAAGAAATTCTTTTGAAAATTGATTGAAAATTGAAAATTGAAAATTGAAAATTTGTTAGCAATCCGACTATAAATAACAAGAGTCCTCCTATCAGCCCCAATGTAGGTCCCCGGGAATAGGTAAAAGTAAAAGCTAAATAAAGAGTAGTAAGTAGTAGGTAGTAAGTAGTTTGTAGTAATCTGGTTTTAGCTGTAAGGAAAAAATAAAGCGCCGGGAAGATCAGCATTCCCAAATAGGCTGCCATCCAGTTTGGTTGACCCAAGGAAGCAAATACTCTGGCCTGGACATCTTGTATCCAGCAGCTATCATTAAATTCACCGTGCAAAATTACACAAGAAGCGGATACTCCAAAATGCTCAAGAATTCCCCATAAAGCCACAATAAACCCGGAAATCAGGCCAAATTTTAAAACAGTCAGCACTTTTTCTTTATCCATGTTGGAAACAAAGGCCCAGTACAGTAATAAATAAGATATAAGAGACAAAAGACCCCCGTTAGACCGGCTGTAATAACCCCAGATAGAAGTATGCGGATCCATGGAAAGAAAAGTGGATAAGATATTAGCCCCTAAAAATAGCAGCAGTGGTATGTCCAGGGGAGTCCGATTAACGATAAACGATTTACGATATACCATTTTCAAAATCCAGGTTCCCACAATAATTACGGTTAAGCCATAAACCAGTATCATCTTATTAAACTCAAACAGCTCGTAATTTAAAGAAGTCCAAAACAAAGGAGTAATTAAAAACAGCAGATAAAAAGAATACGCAATAATTCGATCTAACATAAAAGGGTTCAGGGTATAGGGTATAAGCAAAGCTTTCCTTTGTCAAACGACGAAGGTAGCGTATAGTTTAAAAAATCAATCTGGATGTTGTTTTTGCTTCGTCATTGCGAGCGAAGCGAAGCAATCTACTAGTTTTAAAAAGCCAAAGTAGCAGGAGATGGAGGTTTTAGGTGAGAAATTTTCTGAGCAATCCTATCATAGGCTGTAAAATAAAGATCTGATGCTATCGGATAGCCAACATTTATTGCTACTTTAGTTAAGGCTGCTTCTACCGGAGCATGCATAGCCATAGGTAGGACTATAAATTGCCAAGAGAAAATATCCGGTAAGACTCCTGGTAAATTTTTTACAAAGGTTTTTACAGGAAATTCTTTATCTCCCTGACTTTGATTGACAACTCTGCTAACTGTTTCAGTATAGGAGGGTAGAAGAAATTGTATCCCCCCTACCATCAGACCAACTCGATGTCTATTTTGGTACATAGAACTTCCTACAGTTTCAGCAGAGGCTGCTGAATATGATTCTACATATTCCTGCCATCTTTGGTAAGCATTTACTCCTGTTGCCCTTTTTAAAACACTCATTCCATAGTTTTTAGCAACTTCTATAGGTAATCCCATATGAGTTGTTTATACCTCTACACACGTAGGCTGTCAATATGTTAAACTCACCGTATGTTAAAGGAACGCTTTTTAAAAATATACGCTAATCTGCCGATAAATTTAAGAGATGAAATAATACTGGTCTTGCCGGATAAAGGTTCCATTACTTGGAATATAGCTTACCTCGAGATTAAACAGGATACTAAACTGGGAGAAGAAATTTTAAAAAAACTGGAAGAGTTAGGTATAATTTAAAAGATATGAATGAGGAAATAAAACAATTAGTTATAGCTAGATTAGAAGTTTTACCAGAAGATACAGGTATTTCAATTGGTTCAGAGGGTGAATTTACCAGAGATGAGCTAATTAAAAGAGTTAAGCGAGGAGATGCAATTGGACAAAAGATTATGGAAGTAGAGCTAGATTATTTGAAGTCCCTTAAAAATATTACCAGCGAATTCTTAAATGAATGACACCCCGATTTTGATTACCCAGCCTAATTTTGACAAGACTACTCAATATGTATCTACTTGGAGCGAAGAGGTTGAGGAATTTTCTCTTAAAAGAGGTAATAAGACAATAACCCTAAAAGGTAAAAGATCCAATCGCGACGAATTTGAATCAGTAATGAGAAAAACTGTGCTTCAACTGGTTATGCTAAATGGTCATGGTAATGATAATGAAGTAGCAGGCCAGGATAATGAAGTAATCTTAGATTTAGAATCAGCGGAGGAAATTATCAAGGGTAAAATAATCTATGCTCTTTCCTGTTCTGCTACCAAAGTTCTAGGACACAGTTGTATTAAAAAGGGTGCGGTAGCTTTTATTGGTTACAGTGAAGAATACATTTTTCTTCATAGTCATATTAAAGTATCCCGGCCAAGAGAAGATAAAAGAGCGGCGCTATTTTTTAAACCGTCAAATCAAATTCCAATATCATTAATTAAAGGAAATACAGCTCAGGAATCATATCAAGATTCAAAAGGCATATTGAAAAGAGTAATCTCAGATCTGTTTAATAGCGAGACTTCTAATGCAGAGAGGGTTTGTCTGCCGTATTTAATTTGGAATTACCGGCATTTAACGTTACTAGGATATGAAAAGGGCACCCTAACCCCTAGACCCTAAACCCTAGGCTGTGTTAAACTCCCTTCATGTTTGGAAAGCTGTGGAGTTATTTTTCTCATGATATTGGAATTGATTTAGGGACGGTTAATACGCTGGTTTTGGTGCGTGGTAAAGGTATTGTGATTAGAGAGCCGACAGTGGTGGCGCTTCATAAAAAAACCCGGCAGATTTTAGCCATTGGAACTGAGGCCAAAAGAATGCTGGGCCGGACTCCGGCTGCCATTGAAGCTGTTCGGCCTTTAAGAGACGGAGTAATTTCGGACTTTGATACTACCGAGGCGATGCTGCGCTATTTTATCCACAAAGTTCATGAATCTCCGGGAAAAGGGATCTGGTCACTCCCTAGGATTCCTAAACCCAGAGTAGTGGTTGGTATTCCCTCTGGCGTTACCGAAGTAGAAAGAAGGGCAGTGCAGGATGCTTGTTTATCAGCCGGAGCCAGGCAAGCTTATTTAATAGAAGAGCCAATGGCAGCTGCCATAGGTAGTAAGTTGCCAATTGAGGATCCGGAAGGAGTAATGGTGGTGGATATTGGTGGGGGGACTACTGAAATTGCGGTGATTTCCTTAGGTGGTATGGTGGTAAATAGATCTTTGAGGGTAGCCGGAGATGAGCTGGACGAGGCAGTTGTTTCTTATATGCGCTCCCGTTATGGGATGTTGATTGGAGATCGGACTGCTGAAGATACCAAGATAGAAATTGGCTCAGCTTTTCCGATTGATAAACTGGATGATGCAGCCACTGTGGTTCGGGGTCGGGATTTGGCCTCTGGTTTGCCAAAATCAATTAAAGTGGGTGCGGCAGAAATAAGAGAGGCCTTGACTCCGGTGGTTTCACAAATTATCGCCTCCATTGCCGAAGTTCTGGAAGAAACTCCGCCGGAGCTGTTAACAGATATTGTAGAAAGAGGAATATTTTTAACCGGAGGTGGAGCATTGATTCGCGGTTTGGATAAAAAAATTGCCGAGGAAACCAAGCTTCCGGTTTGGATTTCGGATGACCCTCTAACCACTGTGGTCCGGGGATGTGGAGAAGTCTTGGAAAATTTGGATTTGTTATCCAAAGTTAGAGTTACCGGTGGACTGAGATGATCAAAGCAATATTATTTGATATTGACGGTACTATTTTAGATGCACATGAATTTATTTATTCTGCTTTTGAATATACTTTTAAAAAATACGATCACACAGTAGATCCGGAATTAATCGCCAAAGCCTCGGGAAAACCTTTAGTGGAGTTTTACCAATCTGTCTTGCCGGATGCTGATTTTGAATTATTAGCTCAAACCCATAGAGACTTTCAGGAAGACAAGCATCATTTGGCGAAACCATTTTTCAGTGTAATTGAAACTTTTAAGGCGCTAAAAAAGAGAAATATAGAGTTGGCTGCAGTTAGTAACCGGACCAGCCTTAGCTTGATCAAATCTTTAAAAACACACGATGTTTATCAATTTTTTGATGTGGTTTTGGGTTTTGATGATGTAGAAAATCCCAAACCGCATCCGGAACAGCTTTTAAAGGCGTTGAAAATGTTAAAAGTTAACAAGTCTGAGGCAATCATGGTGGGAGATACCCAAAAAGATATCCTAGCAGGAAAAGCAGCAGGAATTAAAACAGTGGGTGTAACTTATGGTTTTATTGGAGAAAAAATTAAAGACAGTCATCCGGATTTTGTAATTGATAATATAGAACAATTACTAAAAATGGTAAAATAACAGTAATGCAAACACCATTTTTAGATCGAAGATCGCAAAAAGGTTCGAGTTTACGAGAACCTTTTTACGATCCACAAAAAAGTTATGATGAAAATTATGATCAGGGGCCGTTTGGGGTATTTGCAGACGGAGAAGATTTAAGAATTAATGAAGAGCCCGCTTCGCCCGCGAAGCGAGGCGAGCCAAAATATGACTTCTTAGGATTTAAGATTAATTCTCCTTTTGGAATTGCGGCAGGACCTTTGGTAAATTCTAAGTTTTGTAAAGCAGCTTTTCAAAAAGGTTTTGATGTAGTGCACTACAAAACCAGAAGATCAGTGGCTTTTCCCAGTAATCCCTGGCCTAATGTTTTATCAGTAGAAGTTGAAGGAGATTTAATCCCGCCACCAGGCGGGATCAAGCAGCCACTTTTAGGAACCTCTAATTTTGACAACGATCCTAAAACTTTTAGTATTACCAACTCTTTTGGTAACCCTTCTCCGGAACCGCCCTCTGTTTGGGTGGAAGATATGAAAGCTGCTATAAAAGCCGAAGGGAAAGGACAACTGTTAATCGCCAGTGTAGTGGGAACTATACAAGAGGGATTTTCTCAGGAAGACTATTATAATGATTTTGCTAAAGCTGCAGAAATGGCAGCAAGCACCGGGGTAAAAGTAATTGAAGTTAATCTATCCTGTCCGAATGTAGCATCTGAAGGAGTAGTCTGTTATTCCAAAACAGCGGTTTTAAGTATTTGTCAAAAAGTTAAGGAAAAAATCGGGGAAATTCCCATGCTGATTAAGCTGGGCTACTTTTCTGCTGATCAACAACAGCTGCTGGAAGAAATTATTGAAAGCGTACTACCCAATATTTCCGGGGTTGCAGCGATCAATACTATTCCGGCACCGGTGGTGGACGAAAAAGGCAATCAAGCCTTGCCAGGAGAGGGTCGTTTAAATGCCGGAATTTGTGGAGCAGGAATTAAATGGGCCGGGCTGGATATGGTTAAAAGATTAAAAACTTTGAGAGAAAAATTGGGGAAAGATTTTGCCATTATCGGAGTAGGCGGTGTAATGACAGCAGATGATTTTCTGGAATATCGAAAAGCCGGAGCTGATGTGGTCCAATCCGCCACCGGAGCAATGTGGAATCCATACCTGGCAAGAGAAATCAAAAATTTCATTTAGCTAAAGAAGTTAAGGCTGCCAGCTAATAGGATTTGAAGCCCAATTTAGAATAGTCTGCAAATCTTGCCTTTTTATATAACTTAACTCCTGGGCTTGTTTTACTACTTCCTGAAAAGTAGTGAGTGAAATTAACTTCAGGTTATTACTCTTAAAATTATCTTCAGCTTGTTTAAATCCATAGGTAATGATTGAAAATACATCCGCAATTTCTCCTCCGGTTGCTCTGATTACATTTACACTGTTAATAGCGCTTTCCCCGGTAGAGATTAAATCTTCAATCACAATTACCTTTTGTCCTTTTTTGATTATTCCCTCCATTAAATTTTCTTTGCCATGATCTTTGGCCTTGCCTCTGACATAAACCATTGGTAGGTTTAATTTATCAGCAATCCAGGCTGCATGGGGAATGCCGGCAGTGGCTGTTCCGGCCACCACATCAAAGGAAACTCCGGATTGTTGAATTGCTTCGATGTAGAAATCCCTGATTTCGATTCTTTGTTTTGGATAAGCCATTAGTACCCGGCAATCTGTATAAACAGGAGATAAAATTCCGGAAGCATATTTAAAAGGTTTTTTAGGGCTTAAGGTAATTGCGTTTAGTTCCAGTAATAATTTAGCAACGGTTTCAGATGTATTCATGATTTTAGGACGTCCTGTATTTGGTTGTGTAAATCTTCAGTAGCTTTCCGGGGGTCCGGAGCAAAAATAATGCTGCGCGAGGCGGAAATAATCAGTCCCTGTTTTTTGCTGTTTAAACCATTTTTAATAATAGCTGCCAAATCTCCACCCTGGGTTCCAATTCCGGGAATTAATATAGGAAGATCTCCAACAATTCTTCTGACTATTTTTAAATCTTCCGGATAGGTAGCACCTACTACAGCTGCGACATTACCATTAGTATTCCAGCTGACAATATGTTCTGCCACTTCCTGATAAAGCGGGACACCATCAACCATCAGATCCTGAAATTCTCCGGCTCCCGGGTTGGATGTTTTAACCAAAACAATAATTCCTTTATCTTTTCTATCCAAAAACGGCTGCAGCGATTCTTTTCCTAAATACGGATGAACTGTGAGGGCATCTACTCCTAAATCATCAAAAATAGCTTTAGCATAGGTCTCATTAGTATGACCAATGTCTCCTCTTTTGGCATCTAAGATTATCGGAATATCAGGATGAGAGGTTTTTATATAATTGACTGTCTGTTGTAACTGTACATCATTATAAAATGCTGCATTGGGTTTATAGGCGCAGACTAAATCAGCGGTGGAATCAATCACTGATTTATTTCCGAAGGAAGGAACTTGTTCATTCTTATCAAAATCAGCCTGATCCAAACCAACACAAACAAATTTCCCCTGGTCCCATTTAGCAGTTAGTTTATCCAAAAAAGTATTCATGAACTGATAAGAGTTTAACCTGCAATAAACTCTTTGTCAAAGGACTTACGCTTGTGCTATATTGGTTGCGTTATGACTAAGGCTATTCCTAACCTGCGGACTTTTTTTCTACTGATATTTTTAAGCCTGTTAATTTTGCTTTCTGACAATTTTAATCTGCTGGCCATTCCCAAAAGGCTCATGTTCTATCTGACCAACCCCATTTCTTTTGGGCTTTATCAAACCAAAGTGAACATCTTCAAGCAATTTAGTTTTGTGTATTCACTAAGAGTCGCAGCTCAGGAAAACAAAGCCTTAAAAGAACAAATTGGGCAGCTGCTTTCAGAAAATGCCAGCTTAAGAAAAAATTTATCAGAAACTCAGGCTTTGCTTTCTCAGCAAACTCACCTGGATCCAGTGACCTACAGTTTAATACCGGCCCGTCCGGTTGGGGTAGACAGGTATTTAAAGATTGATAAAGGAACAGATGCCGGCATTAAATTGGGGGAAGCAGTTATTTTTAATGATAACTTTGTCGGTAAAATAATTGAGGTTTCTGAAAAAGCCGCTAACATCCAACTACTGACCGATCCGGATTCTAAAGTGTCGGCTTTTTCTCAAGGACTGGAAGGAAAAAGTAAGGGAGTGTTAATCGGTCAATTCGGCAGTGAAATTTTAATGGATAAAATCTTACATGAGGAAAAAATTAATGTTGGAGATTTAGTCTATTCCGAAGGTATTGAAAGTTTTTTGCCCAGAGGTTTAATTTTAGGAAAGGTTACTCAGGTACTGGAGCGGCAAAATGAGGTTTTTAAACAAGCAAAAGTCAAACCGGTTTTTGATATTAGCGATTTGGAACTGGTATTTGTAATCCAAGAATGAAGACGATTATTTTTATTTTAATCATCTTATCTTTTATCCAAACTGCAATATTACCTTTAAATCTGGTTTTAATCATCCTGATTGCCCGGGCTTTGGTCAGAACTGATAAAAGCAATCTTTTTTTAGCCTTTGGTTTTGGACTTTTAATTTCTCATTTAAGTTTAGAACCAATAGGCATTAAAAGTTTAATTTATTTAGTGTTAATTCAACTGACTCAGCTGTTGTCAAAATCCAGATTTTCTGCCAGTCAATTTTTAATCATCCCGGTAGTGGCTGTTTTTTCTTCAATTAATCTCATAACTGCAGTCTTACTCAATCATCAATCAGTGCAACTGCTACCGGAAATTCTGATTGAAAGTTTTATTGCCTTACCGATCTTTTTTCTGGTGAGGGTTTGGGAAGAAAGATTTGTGGTTAGAAAGGGAATTAAATTGAGGGTATGAAAAAAAGAAAATCTTTAGGTACAGGTTTTTCTGATGAGTTAGTTAAAGTTTCCAATAAAAATGGATTTTTTAAAAAAGACCATGATGATTCCTGGACTGATACTTTAATTCCTAATTTTGATCCGGGTGCGGAAAATCAATCTGGCCAAAGGCCCTGGAGAATCACCTTTTTTTATATAATTTGTCTGGGTTTATTTTTTATACTTTTTCTTCGTCTGTTTCATCTGCAAATAATTTCCGGAAAGCAAAATAGAGAATTGGCTGATGGAAACAGGATTCAAATTAAAGTTATTCATGCCCCCCGCGGGGTAATTTTTGACCGGAATGGCAAAATCCTGGCTGCTAATTCACCAGCGTTTAGGTTATATGATCCTGCTATTAAAAAGGCCAGATTAATAACCAGAGAAGACGCTTTGGGTTTAGAGGTGAAAAATGATCCAAACTATAATAACCTGGAAGTTGACAGCCTTCGTCTTTATCCAATGGGGGAAAAATTAGCTCATGTGGTAGGTTATGTCGGAGAAATTTCCGAAACAGATTTAAAAGACCCAGGTTATAGTGGATACCGGCAGGGGGATAGAATCGGCCAAGCCGGAATAGAATCTCAGTATGAAAAAACCCTGCGGGGTAAAGATGGAGGAGAGATTATTGAGGTTGATTCTCAAGGGAAAAAACTACGAACCTTAAGAATCAATCCACCAATTCCCGGTCAAAATATTTACTTAACTATTGATGCGGATTTGCAGGATAAAATTTATCAGGAGCTAGCTAAAACCTTACCCAAAGTCAGCAGTTGTTGCGCGGCCGGCGTGGCAATGGATCCCGGCTCTGGTCAGGTTTTAGCCTTAGTGTCGCTTCCTTCATTTGATCCGAATATTTTTACCAATGCTGTTGATGAAAATGCCATTTCCCAAATTCTGTCCCGGGCTGATTCACCTTTGCTGAATCGGGCCATTGGTGGAACTTACCCTCCTGGCTCTACCTTTAAAATAGCTACCTCTTTAGCGGCGCTTGCTAGCGGTAAGATTAATCCTGATACGACCATACAGGATAATGGAGTGATGTATCTGGGGGTTTTTAAATTCAGCAACTGGTATTTTAATGAATATGGTAAAACTGAAGGGTCGGTTGATTTGTTAAAAGCCTTGCAGCGCTCAAATGACACTTATTATTATCAAATCAGTCAAATTATGGGGTTGGATATTTTAACTCAGTGGGCTGGAAAACTTAAGATTGGATCCAGCCTGGGTATTGATTTGCCAGGGGAACAAAATGGTCTTTTGCCAACAGATGCCTGGAAAAGAAAAACTTTTGGGGAAGCCTGGTATCCAGGAGATACTTTGCATATGGCCATTGGCCAGGGATTTGTTTTAACCACCCCTTTACAAATTTTAGGTATAACTTCTTTTATTGCCGCTGACGGGGATCTTTATCAACCACAGATGGTGTTAAAAGTAACCGATCAACAGAATACGGTTTCAGAGTTTAAACCGAAAATTCTGGTGACTAAGATTGCTGATATAAAGCAAATAAATTTAATTAAACAAGGGTTGGAACTGGTGCCAAAATTTGGCGGGACTGCCTGGCCCTTTTTTAGTTTCCCCATTCCTACAGCCGGAAAAACCGGCACTGCTGAGTATGGTGATAAAAACAAAACTCACGCCTGGTATACTTCATATGCTCCGGCATCGGATCCTAAAATTGCCATGACTATTTTAGTAGAAGGAGGGGGAGAAGGATCAACCGTAGCCGGTCCAATTGCCAAAGAAGTGTACCGCTGGTATTTATCGCCGGATAAAAGTAATTTAATCAAAGACCTGGGCCAGGTGGCCACCGACTCTGCCAGAACTTTGGGGGAGTAGCCTCTTTCGTCATTGCGAGAAGTCATCGACGAAGCAATCCCTAACCAAGTATTTCATCATATAAATCCTTCCAGTCTGGATTCATAGACTCAATTAGTGTTATCTTTTTCTGTCTGGAGCCGCCTTTAATCTGTTTTTCTCTTAAAATTGCCTCTTCAATATCCTCATAAATCTCGTAATAAACTAATTTATTGATGTTGTACTCGGAGGTGAAACTATCCGACAGCCCGTTTTTATGCTGGTAAATTCTTTTTACCAGATTTTCAGTTACTCCAGTATACAAAACAGTATTAACAACATTAGTCATGATATATACATATGACTGCCTACTACCCATACTATTATTTTAGGGATTGCTTCACTACGTTCGCAATGACGAGATACAATATTGATTCCGTCAGGACTTTAAGAGAGTAGTTCTTTTTCGTCATTGCGAGGAGTCATCGACGAAGCAATCCCTGCTTTGTTTGAGATTGCTTCCCCGCCTAAATATGAAATTTTGGCGGGTCGCAATGACGTTTTGCTTAATGATAAGATTTATTTATGAATAACATCCCATATCTACTCGCCCTACATTCCATAAACGGCCTCGGGCCTGTTCGGTTAAAAGCCATTATTGATTATTTTAAAGATCCGAAATTGGCCTGGGAAGCAGATACCGGCGAATTTTTGAAGATTGGAATTCCTAAACCTACCACTGTGAGATTGGAAGAAACCAGAAAAAATCTGGATCCTCCCGAGTTTGCTGAAAACATCAAAGAAGCCGGAATCAAGTGGAAGACTATCTTTGATAAAGATTATCCTTTTTTGTTGTCTCAAATTTATGATCCACCGATAGTTTTTTATTATAAAGGGGAGTTAGAAAATTGGGATGCTCCGGCTATTGCCGTAGTTGGTACCCGGAAAATGACCGGTTATGGTAGGGCGGTAACAGAAAAGTTTACCAGAGCTTTAGCCAATTCCGGCTTAACCATTGTTTCCGGTTTAGCCAGAGGAGTGGACGCCGAGGCTCATTGGGCAGCGGTCAGGGGAAACGGGAAAACCATTGCGGTTTTAGGAGGTGGTTTAAACTATATTTATCCTCCGGAAAATAGAAAGCTGGCAGGGGAAATTATTAATGGTTTTGGTGTAGTGATGTCGGAATTTCCACCGGATTACCCTTCAATGCCGGGAAATTTTCCTTCCCGCAACCGGATTATTTCCGGGCTGTCTAAAGCCGTGGTAGTAACTGAGGCCGCCCAGGATTCCGGATCTTTAATTACAGCCAGAGTGGCGATTGAGCAAGGCCGGGAGGTATTTGCTGTGCCGGGCCCGGTTACATCTGATTTGGCCAGAGGCCCGATTGATTTAATCAGAGAAGGAGCCAGGGCAGTGTTTGATCCAGAAGAGATCCTGGAGGAATTGGGTATCAACAAATCCCAAGCATCAAATTCCAAAAACCAAACAAGAGCCCTAAGTGATGAGGAAAAGCAGGTATTGGAATGTTTGCAAAATGAGACCATGCATATTGATGAAATAGCCAGGGCTTTGAGCTGGAGCTCAGCCAGAATCGCCTCCACTATTCTAAAAATGGAAATTTCAGGCTTAGTGCAAAATCTGGGTACTGGCAGCTACTGTAAATCGTGAGATAATAGTTTAGATATGCCCAAAAAGTTCTTACTACTTTTATCTTTAATCGTAATTATTCTGACAGCCTATTTTACCCTGCTGTTTAATTCCGGTTTGCAACAACCCCTACCCAAAAATGAAGTAGATACTGCCATTAATCAGGCCAAACACTTATATAACTTAGAAAAACAAGCCGGCCGGGATTTTTCCACAGGGCCTTGTCTTTCCGAAGTACTGTTACCGGGTTGGGTGTTGGATATTGTTCACAGTCCAAGACTTCCAATTGATGATTTACCATCCAATCAGTGTCTAAACTATCGAGAAGGCAAAGCCAGCCATTTTGTCGAGTTAGATACTAATGGTAATCTGATCAGAGCACAATGAAATACATAAAAATACCAATCCATCTAATAGAGTTCTGGTATCCGGAAAGTATCATTCTTTTTATCCGAACCTGGCAAAATTTAATCCTGTTTCTGGAAGAAGATTTAGCTGTTGGGTTAATGTGGAGACTGCTTTTTACTCCGCTTTTTCATGACTCATCAATTTTGGGACGGATTTTAAGCTTTTTGTTTAGGCTGGGTCGGATTTTAATAGGATTATTCGCTTTTTTTATCTCAACACTTTTGCTTTTGGCCATCGCCGGTTATTGGTTGGCGATTCCACTGCTTTCCCTGCTTGACCTGCCGGTAATGATCAGTATTCCTACCAGGGCATTATTTTTAGCAGGACTGGGACTGTTTTTAATTCATATTTTTACCCATCCGCATAAAAAAGTTTGGTCAACTAATGATTCTTGGTTGGCATCCACCCTTAAAAAAGAAAACCTTAAATTTGCGGTTCTTTTACAAAGCAAAGAAGTTTTAAATCTATTGGCAAATTTAGAACTGCAGTTAAATCTTATACCCAACTGGGAGATCAAAGATACTGAGATAGTGGCAAAAAATGCTTTTGAACTGGCAAAAATTTGTGGGAGTGAATATATTAACCCTGGACATTTTTTTGTGGCGGCTGTGGAGCAAATTCCCGATATTGATAATCTGCTTTTGAAATTTGATCTGAAAATTACTGATTTTGAGGAAGCATTAAAATATCTGGAAACCAAAAAACAAAACTGGCGGGTGGTTAATATCTGGGATGAAGATTTTGCCGTCCATCACTTAAAAGGAGTAAACAGGGGGTGGTTGGGAGTGCCGACTCCCTTTTTAGATTCCGTAGGTTTGGATTTAACCAGGCAAGCAGCTCGGGTTGGTTTTTCCGATTTTATGAGAAGCAGTGGAGTAGTTAAAGAGGTTATTAACAATTTATCCGGGGATACTGGTAGAAATATTATCATTGTTGGCCCTCCTGGTTCGGGTAAGAGCGCTTTGGTTAGGGATTTGGCAAAGCAAATAGTTACAGGAGACGCTCCCAGTGTGCTAGCTACCAAAAGACTGATGCTTTTGGATTTAACCAGGTTAGTTTCAGGAATGAAAACAGAAGGAGAATTGGCCGAGCGGGTTAAAACCATTTTTGAAGAGGTGGAATATGCCAAAAATATCATAATTGCCATAGAAGAAATTCAGGAACTGGGTATGGGAGAGGCTGGTAGCAGTTTAAACATCTATTCACTGATACAGCCCTATATTGAATCCTCAGATTTTCAATTTATTGCCACCACTGAGGTAGAAAACTATAGCAAAATTATCGAAAAAAACGGCGCTTTTGCCAGACTGTTTAGAAAAATTGAATTGACTGCAGCTTCTCCGGAAGATACCTTAGCAATTTTGGAAGACCGGGCGATTACTGCCCAAAGAAAGAACAAAGTGGGAATTACTTTTATTGCCCTAAAGCAAGCAGTGATTCTTGCCAAAAAATTTATTCATGATCGGGTATTGCCGGATTCTGCCATTAGTTTGCTGAAAGAAGCTTCCTCAGAACCGATTAACGGTTGGATTACCAAAGAGGTGATCAGAAAGATTGTCTCAGAAAGAAGTAAGATTCCGAAGATAGAAACCGGAAACCTGGATAAAAATAAACTGTTAACTTTGGAGGATGAAATACATAAACGCTTAATTGATCAGGAACCGGCAGTTTCCGCAATTGCCAATGCTCTTCGCCGGTCTGTTACCGGCTTAAGAGAGGAACAACGTCCAATCGGATCATTTTTGTTTGTTGGTCCCACTGGAGTGGGAAAAACCGAACTGGCCAAAACTTTGGCGGCGGTATATTTTGAAACCGAACAGGCATATGTGCGGTTTGATATGTCGGAATATCAAAACCCGGAATCAATTGTCAGATTAATCGGCGGGCAGGGGGAAGAAGGGCAGTTAACAGAGGCGGTCAGAAGAAGACCATATGCCCTGCTTTTATTAGATGAATTTGAAAAAGCTGATCGGAAAATTTTAACCTTATTTTTACAAGTGTTAGATGATGGCAGGTTAACTGATGGAGCCGGCAGAACAGTTGATTTTACCAACACTATTATTATTGCTACCTCTAACGTCGGTTCACTATTAATTGCTCAGGGACTAAATCAGGGAAAAAGCCTGGAATCGCTGGACGCAGCTGTAAATGATGAAGTATTAAAGGCTTTTCAGCCGGAACTGGTTAACCGGTTTGATGAGGTGGTGCTGTTTAAGACTTTATCGCAAGCAGATTTAGAAAAAATTGTCAGAGTAAAACTGGCCGGCTTGAAAAACCAGATGAAGGAAAAAGGATATTTAATAGAATTTAGTGAAGAGTTAATTGCTCAGGCAGCTAAAAAAGGCTTTGATCCGGCACTGGGGGCCAGACCGCTACGGCGTTTAATTCAGGATACATTGGAAGCTAATCTTTCCAAATTAATTTTGACAAATAAATTAATAAAAGGGCAAGCTTTTAAAGTGGGGGTGGAGCTCTTATGAGGAGTATAAGCAAAGCTTGCGACCTAACGGTCTTTAAGTATTATGTATTAAGTATTATGGGAATTGGTTTTTTTGTCTTTTCCATACTACATACTACCAACTACATACTACCAACTGTTTATGCTGCATCTAGCCTTGACGCCATTAATCAGCGAGTTTGTGATCGTCTGGAAACAGATACTTCGAGGTTGGCGGCGATTATGGATGAAGTAAGAAGCAGAAAAGGAATCACAGAAACCAGGGTGGCTTTTGGCGGAAGCGATACCCCGATTAAACAAGCAGATTATTGGATTAATTTTGCGGCTGAGGCCATTGCTTATCAAAGGGCCCAGCAATATTCTACTGTGGGTGGACTTAAATCCGGCTTGCAGGTTTTAGCCGGTAAAGTTTTAAAAGCCAAACAGCAAGTTGCAGTTGTCCTACAATGAATAAAGCCATAGCTATTATAATATGTGTAATTGTTATAGCTTTAGTATTATTTTTTTCTTTGGGTGGTAAGAATAATAAATTGATTGCCCCCGGGTTTACCGGGCAGACTAAGACATCAGTTACAATCGCGCCCACACCAACTTTATCTCCACCAGTGGCGCCGCAAACTTTTAAATTTGATAGGTCTACTGATTTAAAGCAGGAGCTGGAAAAAGTAAATCCCCAGGTTTTAGATAGTGATTTTCAGTAATTGCAAAATTTAACAGAATCAATATAATCTAAGTATTATGTTTGTTGAAGCTAGAAAATTTATTGGTGAATTGTCATTAGCAGCTCTAACTTTGGCTAGTTCGACTTTACCTGCTAGAGCTCAGAATGCTATTGTAGATGCTACTATAGAATGTACTTCGGAGGGCGCAATGTTAAGATTTAATTCTGTAAATCCACCCAGACATGTAGCGCATATAGTTTTATCTGGTACCCGGACAGGAAATTATTATAACGGTTTTTTATATGATGAACCTTTGGGTATTGATGATGATGGTCGATTGGTCAATGTTCCGGTAAAACTGGACCCGATTCCTTTAAATGATGGTGAACCCTACCAGTTGACCGCAAGGGATGTAGTTTTCATAGATTATACTAGCAGAACCTTTGGTTCCGGACAGGTTTTGTTTTATACTGAATTCACTCCTCACTGCAAACCAGAACATGTTCCGCATAACCTTGCTTGACAGGTAATGTACAATTTCTTCACGTTGCAATAGTTCTATTGCTACATATATTATTAGAAATTAAATACAACATGATTTTAGATTTATGTTTCTGATAGAATAAAACTATGATTGACGACAAAGAAGGAGCAGTAGTTCCTGCATCCCAGATAAGTCTTGAAGGAATTCAACCTGCTGACTACGAAAAACTAGACAGGTATACTCAAATACTGCTCAAAGAGGCAACTTCAGCCCTTTCCAAGTACTTGCCAGAGGCTCTGCCTCAGGAACCAACTGAAGTGCTCATTGGTGTTGTACCTAATTACCTGGGAAGACTTCAGGGTAAACATTACATCGGATTTGAAAGAGATCCTGATTTGGATCCTGTAGCTAACGGTATGAAGGCGTTGATGCAAAATATGGAATGGGCTCAGGAAACTTTTAAATTATTTGGTGAGCTAGAAATTGAAAGATTTAAGTCAATAGATGCCAAGGCGGAAACAGGAGATTATGATTTTACAGAAATTGATCAACAAATGGCACATAACCGGGAGTTAGTTAAACAGAGGCCAAGACCAGAGGTAAAGCCAGAGCCTAAAGATTGGCATAATCCGGAAAAGTTACTGGAAGGATCTGGGCAATTTTCAGAATTATCCTGGAGAGGGGTTTATTCTTTGGTACATGAATTAATTCACCAAAAACAAGCAGAGTTAAATCCTGCTGCCTTTCCTGATTTAGCTACCCCTGAGTTGGAAGACAAAGACCCAGACACAATTCCGCATAGAGAATTATACGACCTGTTAGTAGAGTCTCACAGGGAAAATTCTAGATCTCAAATTACTGACAGTTTATTTTATCCGGTGGTAGAAGGTATGGCGGTTATTGGTTCATTATATGTAATGGGTAAACTGGCGGATGAACTTACAGCTTCTAATGAAGAAGATGCAGCAAATAGAATCCGGGTGCTTAGAAGGAGTTCACTACATACAGAGGCTGTTATTTCATCAAGAAAAGAAAAAGAAGGAAATGGTAGCTATGAAGCAAATTATGCCGAAGGAATCAGGCTTATGAGAAAATTATCTGAAAATCTTGGATTTGAGAATCTGCCCAATTTTCTGGTGAATGTTGATCTAGCTGCTTGTCGTCAAATGACTAAAGGTTCACCAGAATATCAACAGATAGTTAATAACCCAAGCCTGCTTCCTAAATTGCCTCAAGTAGCCTAGTTTAATATGAAGAATTTAGTTATTGTTGAATCACCAACAAAATAGTATAATCGTCTGGTGAAGTACACTCGATGGACCGTTGAAGAGATTGATCTTCTTAAGAGTTTATATCCTACAAACAGGATAAAAGATTTAGTAAGCAAATTTCCAAATCGCAACGCAGATACCTTAGTAGTAAAGGCTTTGAGTTTAATGCTTCCTTCCGCAAAACTTTGGCAGCCAGAAGAAAATAGAATACTAAAAAGTTTTTTCTTGAACTCATCTAAGGAAGAACTAATGAATTTACTTCCAAGAAGGAGTTGGAGCGGAATAATAGCTCAGGGTGAACGGCTGGGGTTAAATAGAAAAACAGATAAACCAAGGCTTAAAGTTAACGAAAATTATTTTAAATACTGGTCACCCAATATGGCTTATATTCTAGGATTTATTTTAGCAGACGGCTGCATTATTAAGGGAACTTACCTAGGTTATAGTGATTCGTTGAAATTTGGTGTACAAAAATCAGATATTGATATTTTAGAAAAAATCAAAAAGGAATTTAGCTCAGAACATAAGATTTCATTATTTAAGAATGCTGCCTATTTCTCCATATCAAGCCAAATACTAGTTGATGATTTAAAGAAGTTAGGTATTTCTTATCGTAAAAGCCTAAATGAAATTTTGCCAAAAGTACCCAGTAAATACATGGCAGATTTTATTAGAGGGATTGTTGACGGAGATGGTGGAGTTGCAATAGATAGAACAGGCCATCCTGTGGTAATGGTATGTGGTGGTGAAAAAACAATGATGTTTCTGAGAAACTATTTCTTTTATAATTTACAGGTTTACTCTAAAATTGGTAAGAGAACATATTCTGTAGCAATAAAAAAATTTCTTTATGAGATAAGATATAAGTCAACTAGTGCTCAAAAAATCTTGACTTATCTTTATGATAAAGACTGTTTATCTCTTGACAGAAAGTATAAACTAGCTAACAGATGCTTAGAAATAAGTATTAAATCAAGAAATAGTAATAAGCAATGGAGTCTTTATGAATAACTTAGTACTGGTGGAGAGCCCTACGAAATCCAAGACCTTACAAAGATTCTTGGGCCCTGATTACAGAGTCGAGGCTACAATGGGGCATATCCGGGATTTGCCCAAATCGGAAATGGGAATAGATATTGAGCATAATTTTGAACCACAATATATTGTTCCTACTGATAAAAGAAAAAAAGTTAATGAGTTAAAAAAATATGCCAAAGAGGCCAAAACTCTGTGGTTAGCCACTGACCCTGATCGGGAAGGAGAAGCAATTGCCTGGCACATAGCGGAACTCCTGGGTGGAAAGGAAATGCACAGAGTGGAGTTTCATGAGATCACAGAAGGGGCTATCAAAGCAGCCTTTGAACATCCGCGTGAGATTGATTTAAAGCTGGTTGATGCTCAGCAAGCCCGCAGAGTGTTGGATCGGCTGGTTGGTTATAAGCTGTCCCCTTTGCTGTGGGTTAAAGTAAAAAAGGGTTTGTCTGCCGGTAGAGTGCAATCAGTGGCTCTTCGTTTGATTGTCGAGCGGGAAAGAGAAGTGCTGGTATTTAATCCGGTTGAATATTGGACTATTGAAGCAGAGCTAACAGGTAACAGTCAACAGTCTACAGACAAAAAATTCATAGCGACCCTGATAGAGCGGAATGGGAAAAGGCTGGAGATTAACAATGAAAAGCAGTCTAAAGAACATCTAGCAAATTTAGAAAAAGCCACTTACGTTGTTTCCAAAGTTACGAAAAAAGAAGTCCGTCGCTACCCTTATGCTCCTTTTACTACTTCAACTTTGCAGCAAACAGCGGCCAATAGACTGGGAATGTCTGCAAAAAAAACCATGATGCTGGCCCAGGCCTTATACGAACGCGGACTGATTACTTACATGAGAACTGATGCGGTTAATTTATCAGCCCAGGCCATTACTATGGTAAGGGATTATATTGGAGACTTGATTGGTAAAGCCTATCTGCCATCCAGCGCCAGAGTATATAAAGCTAAATCCAAAAATGCCCAGGAAGCTCATGAAGCCATCAGGCCGACCAATGTCAGTCTGCAGTCATCAGGTATCAGTCTACAGACTGGATTAAACAGAGATCATACACGGCTGTATGATTTAATCTGGAAAAGATTTGTGGCTTGTCAGATGAGCGAGGCGATCATGGACCAGACTAGCATTGACGTCATTGCGAGGAGCGAAGCGACGAAGCAATCCCTCGCCTCAAGCAGTGAGATTGCTTCCCCGCCTAAATATGAAATTTTGGCGGGTCGCAATGACGGGTATTTATTAAGAGCAACAGGGAGTGTTATTAAATTCGACGGCTGGTTAAAACTGTATGGGAAAGATGTTGAAGAAGAAAGTGAGGATGAGAAAAAACAAGTTTTGCCGCAACTGGAAGAAAATCAACCACTTAATCTTTTGCAGTTATTACCAGGTCAGCATTTTACCGAACCGCCTCCCAGATTTAATGAGGCTTCGTTAATTAAAAAACTGGAAGAGCTGGGGATTGGCCGGCCTTCTACTTATGCGCCAATTATTTCTACCATTCAGGACCGGTTTTATGTAGAAAAGCAGGAGCGTAAATTTATCCCCACTCATTTAGGTTTTGCAGTTTGTGATTTTTTGATACAAAACTTTCCTGATGTGTTTGATTACCAATTTACTGCTCATATGGAAGATGAATTAGATGAAATTGCCAATGGAAGACCCTGGAAACCAATTATTGCCGATTTTTACAAACCGTTTGAGAAAAGGGTGGAAGAAACCGCTAAAACTGCCCAAAAAGTCAAAGTAGAACTGGAAGTTTCTGATAAAAAATGTCCGGAGTGTGGGAAAGATTTAGTGGTTAGAATTGGAAAATTTGGCAAATTTTTGGCCTGTAGCGGTTTTCCGGCTTGTAAACATACTGAAGCTTTGGAAGAAAAAGTTAATGCCATTTGTCCGGAAGATGGAGGAGAAATAGTGATCAGACATACTAAAAAAGGCAAAACTTTTTATGGCTGTAAAAACTGGCCAACTTGTAAGTATGCCAGCTGGACTAAGCCTAAAACAGCTACTCCTGAGCCTGCTGTAAGCCCCGAAGTGACTAAGCTAAATTAATGCTTGCAAACCAATCATGCTTTTTAGTATTATATAGAGGGCCCAAAATCATGTCCTGAGCTAGTCGAAGGATCTTCGGGTTCAAAAGAGCAGGTCCCCATTTAAAAAGCTGTCAGTCAACAGTCTAGAGCTAACAGACATGAAAAATTGTCTGTAGACTGAAAGCTGTAAGCTGAAGACTATTAGTATGAAATATATTTTTGTTAGTGGTGGTGTTATTTCCGGTATTGGAAAAGGTACAACAGCTGCCTCGATTGGTTTCCTCTTAAAATCCGCCGGTTACAAGATTGCTCCGATTAAGTTTGAAAATTACCTGAATTTAGATGCCGGAACTATTAACCCGATTGAACATGGCGATCCATTTTTATGTGAAGACGGGACCGAGGCCGACATGGATATCGGTACTTATGAAAAGTTTTTGGATGAAGATATGGGCAAATTAAACTTTGTTACCATGGGCCGGATTTATCAAACAGTAATTGACCGTGAAAGAAGATTTGAGTATAACGGTGAAGATGTAGAAGCCATTCCCCATTTAACTGATGAAATTATTAGTCGAATCAATGAGGTTGGTAAAGCCAAAAAAGCTGATATTGTGATGATTGAGCTGGGCGGAACAGCCGGCGAATATCAGAATGTTTTCTACTATGAAGCTTCCCGGATTATGACTTTAAAAAATCCCGGAGATGTCATACATATTCATGTTTCTTATGTTCCCACACCGGCTCATTTAGGAGAGCCAAAAACCAAACCAACTCAGCTTTCTGTTCGCACTTTAAACTCTTTGGGAATTCAGCCGGATTTTGTCATTACCAGAAGTGAAAAATACTTAGATCAAAGAAGAAGAGAGCGCTTTGCCCTGTTTTGTAATATGAAACCGGAAGATATTATTTCCAATCCGGATTTAAAATCAGTTTATGAAATTCCGCTGGTTTTACACAAACAGGGAATTGAAGAAAAAATCCTGAAAAAACTTGGCTTAAAAGTTGCACAACCAGATTTAAAAGCCTGGGAAACATTGGTTTCAAAGATCAATAATAAAAATAGTAAAACCGTTGAAATTGCCATTGTTGGTAAATATTTTGGCACCGGTGATTACCAACTAAGGGATGCTTACGCAGCGTTACTGGATGCCATAGATCATGCCAGTTATAACTTAGGAGTTTCAGTTAAAACTAAATGGATTGATGCGGAAAAAGTGGAGAAACAAGGAGTAGGAATTATTGGTAAACCAGATGGTTTAATTGTACCAATTGGCTGGGGAGAAAGAGGGGCTGAGGGAATGATTTCCGCAGCCAGTTATGCCAGAGAGAAAAAGATTCCCTATTTGGGACTGTGTTATGGAATGCAGCTGGCAGTGATTGCTTTTGCCAGGGATATAATGGGCTGGAAAGATGCGGATACTGCAGAAAATAATAAATCTACCAAACACCCGGTGATACACTTAATGCCAAAACAAAAAGAATATATGGAAAAGCGGGCTTATGGCGGAACCATGAGACTGGGCACCTGGGATGCAATGGTTAAAAAAGGAACCAAAGCTTTTGAAATTTATCAAACGCAACATACTTCGGAACGTCACCGTCACCGCTATGAATTTAATAATGAATTTATTAAAGACTTTGAGAAAAATGGTTTGGTAATTTCTGCCAGATCAGTGGTGGAAAATTTGGTGGAAATAGTAGAACTTCCCAAAGAGCAGCATCCTTTTTATATGGGAACTCAGGGCCATCCGGAATATAAATCGCGTCCTCTTTCCCCACATCCCATTTTTGTAGGATTCCTTAAGGCTGTTTCCGCAAAATGAAAAAAGGGTTACTGGTAGTTATTGATGGAATAGATGGTTCAGGGAAGACTACCCAGATTGAACTTTTAACACAGTATTTAGCTTCGCAAGGCGTCGCCTGTGAGGCTATTAGTTTTCCCAGATATGGAAATAATAAATATACTGCCCAAATAGAAAATTACCTAAAGGGTAAGCTAAATTTTACTCCATATGAAATTGCAAAAGCTTATGCAGGGGATAGAACTTTAGCAAAACCGCAAATTGAAAAATGGCTAAGGGAAGGAAAATTAGTAATTGCTAATCGATATACTTCAGCCAATAAAGCTCATCTAGGGGTTGATTTAAAAGAGGATATGCCAAAACCAGATTTTACTATTTTACTTAATGTAGATCCAATAATTGGTCAAAAAAATGTTTTGGGTAAACCAAATCCTGATATCCATGAACAAAACCTGGCTCATCTGCAAAATGCCAGAAAAAATTATCTTAAGCTTTCTAAGCAAGACAGAAACTGGATTGTGGTAAATTGTATGAAGCAGGGGAAGATGAAATCTCCCAAGGATATGCAAAAAGAAATTGTAAAAATATTTAATGATGTGTTAATATCGCACTCATGAAACTTTCAGAGATCACACAAATTAAGTTAAGGGCAATAATAGTGCTGGTGGTTTTGGCTGTATCATTGATTCTTTCCCAAACTGCCAATCCTGATTTTCCTCCTTTGTTTAGTTTAAAAAGAATACAGGAAAAAGTTTTTCTTAAACTTAAAACCACCCCGTCAGAAAGAGTAGATTATATGAGCAATTTATTAAACGTCCGTTTGCAGGAGTTACAAAATGTGTTCAATCATAAAAATTATGGATACATTTTGCCCTCAGCTAATAGATACTTTTCTTTAGCCGGACAAATCACGGAATTAGCAGTGGCTAATAAACTGGTGGATAAAATTACCCCACTTAAACAACAATTTTTAAATCACAAAAAAGTTTTAAATGATATTTATGTGGCGTACCCGAAAAATACTGACAATGTAGAATATAAATATATCCAGGATGATATTAATTACCTCGATTTGTATTTGGATAAATTAGCGAAAATTTAAGTAATTTCTATTGAGCTTTTTAAAGCTGAGAAAGCTTTATCAATATCCTTACTATCCATAATTAAAGTTAGTTCAGTAAAAGTAGATATAAACTCAATTAAGTTAATATTTTCCCAAGCCAGGATTTTTAAAATAGAATATAAAACGCCTGGAATTTTTGTTGCCTCTATGGGAATTCTAATGGTAAGTGAGGACAAATTTTCAATACTGCAAATAGGCGCCTCATTTTTAAAAACTTTCTTTATATCAGGCCCTAAGGACTGACTGGCAATTATTGTAACCTGACTTATTCCTCGAGAGACAGTAATAAAAACATCTCTATTATTTGCAACTTTTTCCAGCAATTTATTTTGGGCATCTCCCAGAGTGGGGGAATTTAAAAAAGTGTAATCCACTAAATTTGAACGGATAGTTAAATCGGTTATGCCTTGTAATCTATTTTGTGTAGCTTCTATCTTCTTAAGGCTTTTGGAAAGTCGATTCAAAGCCACAACTATTGAACCTTCTTGTACACCTTTAAAAAGCACCTTTTCTATTT
>Ga0209515_10001098_pt1 | contig 46660 bp, 42 predicted proteins | sample Subgroupgradi54m_FD_187454 | JGI IMG/M metagenome (GOLD analysis project Ga0209515, IMG submission 187454) | Subsurface groundwater microbial communities from S. Glens Falls, New York, USA - GMW60B uncontaminated upgradient, 5.4 m (SPAdes)... ... | reverse complement strand
AGTTTTAGATTTCTGTCCCTTTTCGTCATTACGAATCCCGTTCTTACGGGGCGAAGCAATCTCTGATTTGAGTTTCAAAGTGAAATCTATTTCATCTTCGGATAATCCGTCATCTTTGATAATTCTGGATACAAAATCACTGATTTCTTCTACTTTCTTTGCTTTCTTTAGTATTTCCTTATTCTGCTCTTCATATATCTTTTTCTGTTCTTTTTCTGATTTATTTTCAAATTCTTCTTGTTCCATCTCTTTTAGGGCTTGTTCGGGGGACAGAAGAAGACGTGAAGCATCTTGATATTGCCAAGCCAGGATATTATCCCTAGTTTCTTGGGGAATTTCATGAGATGCGTTGCTCATCTCTAATCCTTTCTCTTGTGTTTGTGGTTTCAATGTACGAGTATATATTAGCAAATATATACTTGCCTGTCAAATACCGAATCCTTTTCAACTGTTTACATTATTTCGTCATATGTGCATATAACGTAAACATTTTTTATAAACAAAAAAACCGCGAAACTCGCGGCTATTAAACTTGCCTCCGTTAAAAAACTCTTGGGGTTGACCATTTAAGTCTTACTCGTCTTGCCTTCATCGCCTATCCCCTCCTCTCTTTCAAATTCACTGATGGCATCATGTAAACTATTATCAGACGAACCTCCCCAAACCTGAATATTTTCAGGGTCTTTTGGATCAAAAAATATCATCATCTTACCCTCTTTAAATTTGTCAATATTTTGAGACAAATGAATCAACGAAATCAGCGGGGCATCCCGGATCCCTCCCTTAATTTCTAAATAATCAACGACCTTCTGTAAATCCTTATAATGCACATCTTTATAAAAAGTAACATCAAAAGACTCCATATCGGCCTCCTTAAGACCCTCCGTCTTTTTACCTTTCCGGCCAAGCTGTCTGGAAGCAATCCATACCAGTATAGCCACAGCACAAACTAGCGTCATAAATCCACCCGCCGCGAATTCAATATCCCCTTTCGCAAACCCACGGCACATATGTAATAAAGAAATCACGCTAGTCCACAACCCGCACGGAGCCAACCAATCCTCCCACCATGGACTCATGTTATCAGCCGCCTTGCCCATACCGACTTCCTCCAGACCGTCACTGAAGTCTAACAAGATTATACCAAAAAAAATCAGAAGCGTCAAATTTAAAAACGGCGCCAGCCGTTTTTCATTTACTTATCTTTTCCATCATCTTCGCTCTCGCCTTCTATTTCATCTCTTGTATTTTTACCGTCTACCTCCTCCCAAATCTCACCATCAGAGGTCATAGAATCAATGGCTATAATCTCTTTATTTTTCTTATTATATAAACAAAGAATCCGATCGTTCATAGTCTGCTCCCGAAGCGCCATAATGCTCAAATCTAGCGAATCACAAACCACTTCTTTGATATCTTTAAATTCATAATACTTCCTAATTTTCTCCAAATCGGCTATAACCTCCGCGTTCAAACACAACTCGATTTTAGTAATATCATAATAAACTCTGATTACCTCTTGTAAAGATTTAATGGACAAAAACAGAAAAATCAGCCCCAAGACCAAAGCCAACACAGATGCTAAAAAGTTACCGGAATTTAACGCCCAAATAGATATTCCAAAACTCACCGATAACCCGACAAGAAACATAACAAACCCACCGTAATAAAAAAGCTTTCCTCGTCTGTCCATGGCCACCCCTTTGTTAATATGCTCGAATAAAATCATTATATTCCAAAAATGCCCTCTTGTGAAGATTTGACGTATTTCCGTCATTGCGAGGAGGTCCGGGACGCGGCAATCTTCGAGATGCGACTTCCCCATATTATCCGCCTCTTGGAAGTCGCATCTCGCAAATATTGATTTAGTATTTATAAAATTCAATTTTGGGGAAGTCCCACTTCCGAAATACGGGGAATAATATGGGGAAGTGGGACTTCCGAAGATTGCGACGACTGACCTCGCATGACCCTCACAAAAAACGCTGCCACCTACCACCTACTTCTTATTTCCTAATCGCTATCCATATCTCCGCGCCCATAAAATCCGTAACCGCCTCCGCGTCAAATTTCGTCACTCTCTTAAATTCTATGGATTTCAAACTGGCTTCCAACTTCACTATCTTCTGATTTTTTTCTATCAAACTACGCAAGTTCTCCGACAACTCTACAAATAACATAGCTTTCTCGCCCGGCCTATAATTCGCGCTCTGCCTCAAATCCTGCACCAGTCTTACAAATTCCCTAATCAACCCCTCCTCTTTTAACTCCGGCGTAATATTAACATCCAACCACAACTCGCCCTCTATTGAGGGGTCAGCAACAACTTCTTTAACATTCACCTCTTCTCTTAAGATATCAGTTAACTCGTCGTTATTTTTTGTTTCTGATTTTTTATTTTTAATTTTTAGCAAAGCTAACGGTTGCCTCACCTTAACTCCCTTCTCCGCCCGAAGAGAAAGCGCCGCGCTCCCCAGACGCCTTATCTCCCGCATAGCGGAAAGCAAATTAATATCTATATCTTTTTTATTAAACTCCGGCCAATTGGCCAAATGAATGGAGGCCGACGCCTGAAGAGTTGCCAAACTTTTGAGAGATTGATACATTGCTTCGGCAAAAAATGGAGAAAACGGGGCAATTAGTTTGGACAAATTCAGTAACACCCAATACAAAATGGCTGATGCTTCTTTGAGCTCTTCTTTGCTCTCCGGTTTTTGAAATCTCCTCCTTGATCGCCTAATATACCATCTGGACATATCGTCCACAAACGATTCAATAGACCTCCCTGCCTCGCCGATTTTATAATTATCCAATTTTTCAGACACTTCAATTGACAACTCCTTAAGTCTGGACATAATCCACTGATCTAAAACATTTTTGGAATGAATATGTTGGAAATCAATTCCTCTGACATCACCATAAGTCTCCAAAAACACATATGAGTTATATATGATCGCGAAAAATCTCCTGTAAACTTTAAGCAAATCATTTTCATCAAACCTTTTCGGCTCGCCCGGATCATTGATGGTATAAAAATGCCACCGTACAACGTCAGCTCCATATTTTGAGAACATTGCCCAGGGGTCAACAACGTTGCCTTTTGACTTGGACATTTTAGTCCCATTTTTATCAAGCAATAATCCTAAAGAAATAACATTCAAATATGGCACTCCCCTGCCTAGCGCGGTAGATACTGCCAAGAGCGTGTAAAACCAGCCGCGCGTTTGGTCGATGCCTTCGGCGATATAATCAGCGGGGAATTGCGCTCCTGTATCCATTAACTCCTTATTTTCAAACGGATAATGCCATTGAGCAAAGGGCATGGCGCCCGAATCAAACCAAACATCCGCCACCTCTTTAACTCTCTTCATTTTTGATTTGCATTTAACGCACCTCAAATAAACCCCGTCAACATAAGGTTTATGAATATCAATATCCCCCTTGGCATTATAAGGATAATTATGAAAATCCAACTTCCTGTAATGCGCGGGCATTATATAATCAACTGACATCAGCTCTTCATTTTTCACTCCTCGCATGGCGCCCTCCAAAACCCACATGGGGTCTCCGTGGCTTATTATCAAGATTCTTTTACCGTTATACTTTGAATTGATATCACCGATAAACTCCATCATCCGACGCTTTACATCACCCAAGCTCTCTCCTCCCGGCGGCGCCTTATAAAATTCGGCCGTCGGATTACCGGCAAAATAATCTTTGTGTTCCTGAATCTTTCTGCCATTAAAAACTCCGCAATCGATTTCAATGATTCTTTTATCAACTATAATATCAGACGACTTAAGTCCGATAGTTTTGGCGACTAATTTGGCGGTTTCCTTCGTGCGGTGATAAGGCGATACAAATATCAAATCAATCTTCTCTTTCTTTAGTTTTTGAGCATTCTCCAAGATATCTTTTTTACCCTTGGGCGTGAGCTCTGATCTATTCTTGAGAGTTTCTTTGCCGGCGGCAATAGTTTCCGAAACATTATGGCTGGACTCGCCATGACGCATGGCAAAAAAAGTATTTTTGTTAAAAGCTAAGTCATCCAAATCGCTCAAACTTCCGACCACCTTCATGTCATCGCACTTCCCACACTCCCAAATCGGGAGCGGCGTACCCCAATAACGCTCACGGGAAATCGCCCAGTCTTTAACCTCATTAAGCCACTCGCCAAAACGGCCATTCTTTATATGCTCCGGCACCCAATTAATTTTTTGATTGGCTTTGATAAGTTCGCTTCTCAAGCCACTCATCAAAACGAACCACGACGACCGCGCGAAATAAATGAGCGGAGTGTCGCACCTCCAACAAAATGGATAATCGTGCTCCACAACCCCCTCTTGATACAATAATCCCCTCTTTTTCAAATCCGCCGATATATCTTTATCGGCTGATTTAATAAATTTACCGGCTCCGGGCAAACCCTTGGCCACAAACCCGTTATCGTCAATAGTAAAAATAATGTCCTCCGGCTCCAAACCCGACTGTTCTTTCATAAGACGAAAATCGTCCTCGCCAAAAGCGGGCGCTATATGCACAATCCCCGTCCCTTGCGTTGTGTCCACAAAATCCGCCCCATAAACTCTATAAAATTTCTTATCTGCTTTTTCATTTCTTTGTTTCTTTATTTTTTTATTTATTAAGTATAATGGCTCATACTCTAACCCCACTAATTTTTTACCCGAAACTTTCTCAACCACCTCAATTTCCACTCCCTCGTTGACCGGAGGAGCGGAATAAGACCACAAGAATTCATCACCAACTTTATATTTTGTATAAGTCAGTTGCGGATTAACCGCCACAGCCATGTTAGAGGGCAACGTCCACGGCGTAGTCGTCCATATTAACAGATAAGTTTTACTGTTCGAGCTTATCGAGAACTTACCGTCTTTTTTGAGTTTTGAGTTTTGCCCGCCCGCAACGCCTGGCCTTGCATGGCGGGCGGGATTTTTGATTTCTATCTTCACATATACCGATGGATCTTTCGTCTTCCTATAAGCCCCCGGCTGTCCCAACTCATGGCTTGATAATCCTGTTTGGCACCTTGGGCAAAACGGAATGATTTTATAAGATTTCTTCAATAATTTATTTTTCGAAAATTGCGAAAACACCCACCACAAACTTTCAATGTAGTTATTGTCATAAGTTACGTATGGATTTTTAAAATCCAGCCACATGCCGACCCGAGACGTTAATTTTTCCCACTCCTCTTTATACCTCCACACCGACGCCTTAGCGCGCTCGTTAAAACCGGCTACGCCAAATTTTTCAATATCCGGCTTAGATTTAATGCCTAATTCTTTTTCAATTTCTATTTCAACCGGCAATCCATGAGTATCCCACCCCGCCCTCCGAGGCGCGTAATATCCGCGCATAGTTTTATATCGCGGGATAATATCTTTAAATGACCTGGCTATCATATGATGAATGCCCGGCCGACCATTGGCTGTCGGCGGCCCCTCAAAAAATCGAAAAGTCTTCTTGCCCTCTCTCTGCTTCACTGATTTATTAAAAATGTCATTTTCAGCCCAAAACTTCAAAACTTTTTCCTCAACTTCGGGCAAACTGAATGGTTTAGAGTCTTTAAACATATATTAAATAGTATTATAAAATCAGTCTTTTTTCAAATAAATAAACATCACGCAATAAGTTTTCTGAAACTTAAAAACCTTAGTCTACCATCGGTGCGATCGCACCGATGGTAGACTACACGTCAATTCCATAGTATATAGAGATCAAAAAAACCGCCCCTCAAGGCGGTAATCATTCATCATTCATCATTCATCATTCATCATTCATCATTCATCATTCATCATTCATCATTCATCATTCATCATTCTCTATTCCACTACCATCTTTTTAATCCTATCCGGCCTAATCATCATAGAATGCCTCCTGGCTGTAACATCCAAAAATCCATCTAAGCCATAGTGAATTTCCCAGCCACAATCGATCTTTAGCATATTGTCTTTATACTCGCTTACAACCTCCATTGGGAAAATCACTCCGTCAGGCGTTATGCCGCCAAGAGTTCCGGCTATCTCTACCTTCCGTAAGGGCTTATCAAAGTAGAGAGTCAGAGTCTTCTTGTACTTCGTGTATAGCATCCCCAAAATATCATCATACTGCAAAAACCCTCCTTCAACCGCCGCGTCAACGACTTTGTTAAAAACTTTGCAATCTCCATCAAACGCTCTGTTAGTTCTCGCAATAAGCGCTTCTCTTGTCAAGGCATAAGTTGCTTCTCCACCCGCTTGATTAACCGCCTGCGCCAAAAGCTTTGACCACTCATAGATTCTTTCGCTAACAAGACTTTTCTTAGATGTCTTATTTTTAGCTCTTGATTTCTGCCTACCCGGCCCTCTCTTGGCCATCTTCCCTGTCTCCTCTTGATAAGTGCCTATATATTATAACAGATTAATTGACAAAATCAAATTCGCTCTAGGATTATCTATACCCTATCTGAATCTACATCTTCTTCAACTTACTAATCCCAATAACATCAAACAATCTTTCAAAAATATTTTTAGCCAAAAATACGAGCGCCAATCTCGCGTTCATCAAATTTTCATCGAGGATTATAACCCGCTCCTTGTCATAAAAATTATGCATGGCTTTAGCTAATTCCAAAGCATATTTAATAAGCCGATGCGCCTGAAAATCTTTAGCTGTTTGTATAATAACATCCTCAAATTGCGCCAACTCTTTTATCAACCTGATCTCCGACTCTTCTTTTAATAACTCTAAAGCATTTTTCATAATTCCTGATTCCTTATTCTTGATTCGCGCCTTCCTCATAATCCCATAACACCTTACCAACGCGTATTGCGCGTAATAAACCGGATTTTTAACCGATCGCTCTTTAGCTAGATTCAAATCAAAATCCATATGCGTATCGGGCGCGTGCATCAAAAAGAAAAATCGGGCGGCGTCTTTACCCACCTCTTTTACCAAATCATCCAAAGTTATAAATTCACCCGCTCTCTTAGACATTTTTACCTCCTCTCCGTCCCTCACCAACCGTATAAGCTGGGTAATTATGGCCTGAAAATGTTCGGGATCTACCCCCATAGCCGCAACTCCTGACCTCACTCTCCCCACATATCCATGATGGTCTGCTCCCCAAATAACAATAGCTTTATCAAACTTTCTCTCAATAAATTTATTATAGTGATATGCCAAGTCCCCCAAAAAATAAGTCGCCTCGCCATCAGATTTAATCAAAACCCTATCTTTATCATCTCCCCTCTCCGTCATTGCGACTTGTCCCGACCCCTGCGTCGGGAGGCCTTGCGAAGCAATCTCTTCTTGATTTTTTGTTTCTATGTTTTCTTTTTCTTTAGTTCTCCCGTTCTCTAGTTCTCCCACCGTTCTCATCCACACCGCTCCATCACGCTCATAAACCATCCCCCTGGATCTTAATAATTCCAGGGTTTTTTCCAATGCTCTCTTTTTTCTTAACTCCTTGTATTCCGAAAACCAAACATCGTGCTTGATAGCTACATTCTTTAACGATTTTTTAATGCTTGCTAAAAGCTCCTTCGCCGCCAACCTACCGACTTCCTCTTGTTCTAATGTTTTTTTATTTTTTTGTTTTTTTGTTATTTGTCCCCGCATCTTCTCCGCCAACTCCTTCACATATTCCCCTTGATAATGATCGGGCGAGTCCGGCATCAACTTCAAAGCCGCCAAAATGCTCGCTCCCAATTTTCTCACCTGCACACCAGCATCGTTTATGTAATATTCCCGCGTCACGTCATATCCAGCCATCGATAGAACATTGGCCAACGTATGCCCCAAAAATCCCCCGCGGCCGTTAGCCATAGTGAGTGGTCCCGTAGGATTCGCCGACACAAATTCTAAATTGACTTTCTTCTGCCCGTCCGTCATTGCGAGTGCGGCCGAAGCAATCTCGCCCTTATCATCAACAACCTCCAAAACACTATCAAAAAAAACTTCTTTCTTTACCCAAAAATTAATAAACCCCGGCGCCGCGGCCTCTACTTCATCAAAAAAATTACCCTTATCCACTTCTTTTATTTTTAAAACCAAATCCCCGGCCACCTCCATCGGCGGTTTTTTTAATGCTTTAGATATCCGAAAAGCGATGTTGGAGGCATAATCACCAAACTTCATATCCGCCGATCTTTCAAGCGGACAATCTAAAGAAATTATTTTTTTAAGATAACTTTCTAATTTTACCTTCATATTTTAATACGACTCGCGTAAGCAAATTGATCAAAATAATTCGTCAAATCCTTGAGCGATGTTTTATACTCTTTATCCCCAAAAACTACATCGCAAAAAACCTCTCTGGCTCTCGCGATTTCCCATAATCGCCCCTTAAGGCGCGGATCGTCAAGAGTAAGGTCAAAAAGCTCCAACGCCCTAATCACCGCTCCCCAATAAAATTTATCGTTTCGCCCCTCGGCCTCCCTGGCTCTCGCGATCTCGCTCCCAATATTCCCCAATTGTGCCAATAGCGTTAATTTTTGCCACGCCCCCCCAGCCAAAGTTTCGTGTTGAAGCATATTATCTTACCACTATTTCGTTAACTATTGTCTTTATTTTTTGCTGAATACCGACATCTTCTACTCCTCGCGATCTATTTCCATATTGAGGTTTTATATTAATCATTGAGTCAAACGCTATCCAATCTTCCGGAGAATTTTCCAAATATAAATTAATACCCCAAACATCCTCGCGCTCGGAACCGTCTTCTGACAACAAAACCTCCTCATCGGCATGAAGTTCTCCTCCTACAGCCATAATCTTCCTTCGAATATCAACCACGGCTTTAACCATATAACCAAATTGGCCTTTGGCTATTTCTTTCAAAGATTCAAAGCTAATTTGGTCTCTTATAATTTGTATGACCATCTTGCTATAATATTATAATAAATTACCATCTTTTTCAATAAAAAAGCCACCTATCCGGTGGCCGCATCAATTTTATTCATCAAACCCCTCTCACGCAAATAATTATTTATTTCCTGATATTGAACTATTTTACCTTTCATCTTTAAAATTGCCGCTTCTAAATTTAAATTTTCAAAATACTGATCACCAACTCCCGTAACCTTTCCATCACTTATCCAAATTCTCGGCATCTCTTGCTTAGAAAGCCACTCAAGCGCCGGTCCATCCACCACGTTGACCCGTCTCATTGTTGAACGCCACTGTTCTATATCTTCTCTTTTAACCATCCATCCTTTTCGGACAATTACCGCGAGAGAACCGCTTGGCTTCTGATTAAGTCCCTCATAACAGGCAACCGTTGCCATCGGCGCCATCTCGAGCAATCTGTCTATATCCGCCTGGTTTATATTCATTGACCCCGAACAATCCAAAAGTATCGTCCCGCCCTTGATTCTCCTTATAAGCCCGAAGGCCATTCCATCCCCACCAGGCAGTAACGCTCGGTGCGGATATCTAAATGCTCCTACAAAATTCGGCTTGGGCCTCCTAGCTTGCCGCAGGTACTTATTGGGCACGGTTATTTTCAAACTTTCAATGCTCATATCCCCCCACCGGCCACGCTGTTTAACTTTCCCCTCTTTCTTTTTCATGGCCTCTATTATTTTTTTAAGTTGCTCATCACTTAAATCTTCCACATCAAATTTTTCTGACAAAATAAACATGGGATTAATATTCATCTCATCTTCAAATTTTTCATAAAAATTTGACAATAACGCTCCTCGCCTATTAGGCTCCCATGGGGATTTAACATGACGTCCAAACATTTTTTGAAGTTCAGATACCTGTTGGATAAATCGATCAGCTGGCACAAAGCCGCTCTTCCCCCATTCAATAAACTTCTCCGCCGCTTTTTTTAATACAGCCACCTCTCTATTAGACATCGACCCCTTTACATAACCTTTTTTGATAGCCGCGTATCTTATCGCGTTATAGGCGGCGGCAATCTTATCACCTCCAGCCCTATCGACTGAAGATTGAACATCCGCGCGCGAAACCTCATCACACCCCCTAGATAGCAAAAAGGCATCTGTGACTGCGTCTAAGCCGGCATTAATCCATGAATTGTCTACTTCTTTAGAGTGATGGTTCTCAAGCTCTTTAGTGATAACCTGATTCTTCCTCAATATCAACCTGCCGTAACTATGAACTCGCGATGCCAATGCCTGCGGGCTGTCTTCCAACGAAGCGTTAAACTCTCCGGGAAAACCTGATTTCCGGCCTCATTATTTATACCGACATTAAACGGACCGCTTCCCGCGGCAACTGCCGGGATAGGGTCAACCTTCTTATTCTGATTGTTTTTCATCGGGCCTCCCATCTTAAGAACTCACGCATATAGTCTTGGCTTTAAACAAAGCAATAATATCCGCGTATCTTTCACCAAAAGCCATAAGCGCGGATGTCTCAAGAGGCACTCTTTTCTTCATAAATTCCACAAATACCAACGCTCGGCGCGGAGATATTGCTCTTTTAGGGTCAAGATACGAATTTCTGATAAAATCACCCAATCCTTTCATCTCCGAATTAAGTTTAAGAACTACACCGGGATGAGGCGTTGTAACATGCACCACAACATCAAAACGATCTTGCAAAGCTTCATCTAAATCCGTTGGAGGATTATTGGCGGTAGCAACTACTCTAAAGCCAAGATTCGGCTTCAGTCTCTCGCCTGTCGGCAAACTCATCGAAGCCACCTCATGGCCATCAAGAATCCCCAAAAACATATCTTTAACGGCCCCGCCGGCTCTGGCTAATTCGTTAATCACCAACCCCTCGCCTTTCCTGAACGAAGTGGTAACCGGCCCATCGTGCCATTCAAAAACATTGCCTCTGGGCACGAAGTGTCCCAAGAGCTCTTGAACCACAATGTCTTCATTCAGAGTAACCTGCCGCACCAAATCTTGATCATCAATTTTTAAAGCCCGCTGGCCGGCGTAACTTTTACCAAGACAGGGAGGGCCCCACACATACACCCTTGGGACAGATTTCACAGCCAAGTCAAACAGCGCCCACTCATCTTGACTCATCCGCCGCTCCTTTGTTAAGGTTCGAATGCTCTTAATATATTATAGAAACCACCGCTATAAGTCAAATAAATAAACTAAAAAACCGGCCGAAGCCGGAACACTCAATCAGACAAATCTGGCGGATCACAATGACAATAAAAAGACTTGTGATTCTTACAAAGAGGATGCTCGCATGTTTTATATGCAATCAGTGCTTTATTGATGCATTTGGAGTAAGGGTAACTACAAAAAACATCATGGGCTCTGCAGAATTTTCCATCGAGTGCTCGTTCCGCGCAAAAATAATAACCATGCCGAATCCCTTCATAAGGATCTATAAACTCAAATATACATAGATTCTGTTTAGTGAGCTTACTCATTAGCTTACCTTTCCGTTTCTGTTTAGCTAATCGATTCGCCTCGAATTGTTTTTCTAACTTGGCTTTAAGTCGATTCATTGCTTCAAAACATTCCGACTTATCGCAATAGCCAAAAAAATCAAAACCATGCGTTATCTTATTATTACTAAGCACCCGTCTGCAGTGCCGGCATCTTCTCTTAGGAGAAAAATCAAAAAACTTCATCTCTAGTCTCCTTTGTTTTTAAGATGCTAAAAATATAACCCCGTCAATCTATCAAAAGTTTACAAAACAAAAAAGGCCCCCCATAGGAAGCCCCATTCCTCATTCAATATTCCATATTCACTATCCCTCCCTATTCCTCCGGCTTCCACGAACGCGCCGTTCGCTTCTCTCCCTGTTTTTTCTTGTCTTCCAAGCGCCTTTCTTTGGATCCTTTAGTTGGCTTGGTAGCCACGCGCTCTATCTCGGGCTCTACTGCTCTCGCAACCAACTCCTCTAACACCGCCATTGCCCGCTCGCGATTTTGCGCCTGCAATCTCTCTTCTTGAGATGCCACAATCAATTCACCTTTCTTATTAATTCTGTTCTTTAAAACTTCCTTTATTTTTTGCTTTTCTTCAGGCGTAAAAGCCGCGGAGTCTTGAACATTCCAACGCAACTCCACTTTGGTAGCCACCTTGTTTACATTCTGCCCTCCCGGCCCCCCACCCCTCACAAACTGCTCTTTCACCTCACTCTCCGGCACTCTTTTTGGCTGATTCATTTTCGATTCCATATTTTCCATAATATTAAGATTAATAAAATTATACCACAGATCTAAAGCGATAAATACCCAATAACCAACCCAATCTATGGCCATCGCAAGACCATAGATTGTTTTTTATTCTATTATTCTAGTAAAACATCATCAATTAGAGATAAATCTAAATCGCTAAGCCAACGCGTCATCTCCGTCTTATAATTATTGACATCCCCGAAAAAAGATACTAAAAAATCACGCTGCGTAACCGAAGGAAAATTCTTCTTGCCTGTATAATCCAAAAAACTGCTCCAACGATAACCTTCTAAAAAATCCATGGCTTTCTTATGGTTGCTTAAATTTCTATCCCTCCATTCGGGCATATATAAATCTAATGGATTCAAATGGATATAATAAGGCAAATGCAAAAAATGAGAATGGGACGTTACAGCCACTGATTTGTATCGCCCCTGAAACAAAGTTCCTTGACGCTTATATCTAACATTAAAATAATGAGAATAACCCATATTCAATTTCTTCATGAATTTGGTTATGCCATCAGATGAATAAGCCCTAACCATTAAATGATAATGATTTGGCATCAACACAAAAGCTAATAACTCTAGAAGCAACTTTCGTGACTTCCGTTCCGGATGAATATATGGTCTTGCGATGGCCATAGATTTAGAACGAGTATTAAAAAAGTGATTTAAATTTTGAGGAGGATTAACGTCATTAAATTCAAAAAGGTCATGAATAAAACGCAAATAGTCTAAATCATCTAAAAATAATTTTCTTCCGTCTACTCCTCGCGAAATGAGATGGTAAACATTGCCCTCAACAAAATGTTCTCGCATAATAGACAACATTACATCAAATCTATGGCCATCGCAAGACCATATATTGTTGTTGGGCGAGTCGAGTGGAAATGGTGGGAGTTGAACCCACATCCGAAAACGTCATCCAAAAACATCTACAAGCTTAGTTCAAAATGAACAGAAGCTTCTGTGATTTAATTTTATTTACTGAAGCGCCTAATAAAACGAGTTTCCGATATAACACCGGTTATGATCCAAGGAAACGTCAGATCGCCGATGGCTTACGCTAATCTCGTGTGAGTTAGGCGTAAGCTAACGCTCTATTACTAGTAGCAGTTATAAGTTTAGCGATTTTAACGAAGGTCGCCGCTTCGGCCTGCCGTTTTTAAACTTCAATCTTCGTCGAAGCCCGTCATTCCCTAAAACTTTTGGCATCAACCCGCAAAAAGTTTGCCCTCAACCAATCTATGGTCTTGCGATGGCCATAGATTAGAGATATCAATATTCACTACTCATCATTCATTCTTCAAATTCCTCCTTATCTCGCGTGAAACCTCTCTTTTCTTAATCGTCTCTCTCTTGTCCGGCCCGCGTTTGCCGCGCCCAAGACCCAACTCAATCTTTACGAGATTCCCTTTATTATAAACCCGAAGAGGCAACAATGTCAAGCCACGCTCTTTAATTCTCCCGGTTAACTCGGTGATCTCTTCTCGCTTCAAAAGCAGCCGACGAGTCCTTGCCGGGTCATAATCCGGCGGTACATTACCTTTTTGATACGGATCAATTTCGGCATTCAAAAGCCAAATCTCCCCTCCGCGAACAATAGCAAAAGCGCCGGCAATTCTCATCTTGCCGGCCTTGACCGCTTTGACTTCAAATCCTTTAAGCTCCACCCCCGCTTCATAAGTATCTAAAATCTCATAATCAAACCGCGCTTTTCTGTTTTCGGATAAATTTTCCATATTATTTAAAATACAAAGCAAGGTTATTTACAAAATCTTCATTCATCCACGGATTCCCATCTTTTAACACAACCTTACCGTCTTTTATAAAAACTTTCGTATATTGATGGTCAACGTCCAACTCTTTTGCAATAACCTTTTCTTCATCATCAGTATTCGCATCATCAAAATTAACTCTAAAAGCCAAAATGTTTTGTCCGTTCCAATTCTCTAGCGCCCGAATAGCCATGGGTAACTCCCCGACACAAATGGAACACCATCCCGAATAAAAATAAAGGAAAATATCGCTATTAAAAATCAACGCATTCTCATACTTTCTCCTATCAAATTCTTTAAAGGGCTTAATTTCTTCCTCTTTCAAAAACTTGCCGCTATCCACCTTATTCCACATCGAAGTATTGAAGCTGGTATTTATATCATCAACTTCATTGACAAGCGCGCCGTCACCGACCACCAAATCTCCATCATCAACATTTTGTTTCGCCTCATTAAAAAAATAAAAAAAGAACGCTAAAAATATAAAAAAACCGGATAAATACAAAATCCATTTTAACATAATCTCAAAATCATCTTATCACAAAAAAAGAGGCCGGACATCCTTGTCCGGCACCCCCGCCCGAAGCTTTCGGGCAACGGACACTACGGTTTTTCGCTGGATCCGCTACCAGCGAGCCGCTCAAGCTGGGAGTTGAACTCCCGAAGCTCGGCCTTGGCGGCCGCGCCCTTGCTCAAGATCGGATACACGATGTACCCGAAAAAAGCTGCCGCCCAGAAAAGAACAACCCCCCCCCTGATCCAATTCTTCTTCTTCATTCATCCTCCTTCATCCGCTTTTCTAGCGGATGCAACCGTTTCTTAACTTTACCCATTAATTATAGCAAATTTTTAGCCAAAAGTCAATAGCAAAATAAGTCCTTATTTATGGCATTATTTAGGGGTCAAAGCGGCTTCTGTTTTCTTCAAAATAGTATCAAAAGACTGCTGAAAATCACTGCTTTTTATACCATCGGCAATCATAGCGGCTACAAGTTTTAATCCGCTATCCAATAAACTTTTTGCCGCCTTTCGCGCCGAATTCCTCACCCCTTCAACGGTTGCCGGCTCCGACGAGTCTCCTAAATAAAAAGCTATAACATAAGCATTAGTCCAACCCCTGCTTCCGTACTTCATCAACCCGTTTGTAACTGCTTCTAGCAATAAGTCATACCACGTGTCCGAATCCTCCCACTCAGGAGGCAGTGGGTCTATATTTTTACCACCGGTTAAAAGAAAATCCTGAAGAGTAAATTCGCAATCTAAATCTTTAGATAATTTCCCTAAAGCTGATACTAAAGCCGACCGGACATCATTGCCAATCTCCGCATTGGTTGAGCCCGAAACAGAAGGTATTGCCGATATGCCTTTTATCAAAACATTTATCATATTGCAAAGATTCACCCGTTTTATTTTGGCATCCTTTTCTTCCGGCACACCGCCAACAAGCACATCTCCACCTGCTCCGCCTTGTAGAATGTCGTCTCCTGCCTGCGGCTTAAACAAAAACGTCTCATCCTTGGCTTGTCTTATGAAACCATAGAAATCCCTAAACTTTTTATTAAACAAATATGTCTGCATAGACTTAAACCGACTTACAGAAGTCATCCTGGCATTGCTGGCGGTAGAAGGAGTTGGTTTTAAAACAGCACTTTCTCCGGTCGGCGCCGTCTTAGGGGCGGTAACAGTCGGAGAAGGCGTTGTTGGCCGAAAAGGACCCGGTCTGCCGGGACCTCCCAATTCGGGTATTTGAGCAAAAATAACTCCACTGCCCAAAATTAGCGATACAAGCGATCCGACTAAAATTGAAAATTTATAAATAGTTTTCATGCTAATCAATATTTTGACGCGATGTTTTGTAATTGCTGTAAGAAAATGATAGTCAACTCCAACGCAATATCCGCGCTTTTCTTGCCTTGACCCTTGGTTTGATCCAAATATCCCGTAAACTCCTTAAACGCGTTAAAGATATTATCAACAACCGATCCAAACACAGCCGTCTGACCCCTATCTCTCGCGTCAGAGATTATGGCCGGACCCAATGTCGCGGCTAACACCCTTGCTAAATCTTGCTTAAAACTATCATCTAATTGATATTGGCAACTGGCGATCCTCTGCATAAACCTAACCATTAAAGCCGAGGCCATATCGGCGAATTCTCTTAATTTTTTTGCCCTCTGAATTTTACGCGAGTCATAACTTATACTCGATTGTTTTTCTAATTCTTGAGCCTCATTATTTTTAATTTTCACATAAACCTTCAGCCCTCCGTACAAACCCTGAATAGCGACATCTTTTACCTTATCTCCCGACTTAGGTACGGTGATTAAATTAATCAGCCTGCCTTTTGCCACTGTCTTTGCTCGAGGTTGGGCTTTAGGAATATTCCGCGCGGTTACAACTGTTTTACCATCGTCTTTGCCAACGCTACCCCCTTTTACCACTTCGGTTCTACCGGCATCAACTCCGGCGCCACCGGATACAGGTTTAGTTACCGAAGGACCCTTAAAAATTTCCTGGGCGGAAGAAATAAATGGTAAAGCAAAAAATACGATAACAATCGCCAAAGTAACAATTTTACTTTTAAAAAATTTCGTCAACATAAGCTAAAAACCTCTCGTTATTCTTTCTATCATAACTTTATCTCGTATGGAATTATAATCCGTAAGATCACCACTTGATTTAAGCATATTTATAAAAGCATCCACGGCTTTTCTTGCTTTATCATCAAATTCACCCAACGCTTCAACAACATCATCCGAGACACCATCCCAATCCCCTTCGTTCCAACCTACTTCGGCTATTTCCAAAACTCTCCCCAACTTCTCAAGGTCTTCTGATATTCCCACAAAAGTAGAAACGGCGCCGGCAGAAGTCACTCCGGTAAATTTATCTATCAATGAAAAATCAAAATTGCATGTAGTAACGGCGACAATCAAATAATCAACCAAAGCATCTCGCGCAGCCGCGACTTTTGGATCAATAGGTTCTGATCTAAACCCAACCAACCCCCTCAACATGGCTCTTTGCACGCCATTAGAATTTGATATTATCTCCTCTGTCTTATCCGGATCGTTCTTTAAATCACCGACATCAAAACCAAATTTATTTTTAAAGTCATCAAACGTGCACGGCTTTTGCCTGGCTTTTATAGAGTCTATAACTATGGTGGGAAGCGCGTCATTATCTTCGGGCGCCGTATCTACCAAATCTCCCAAAAGACCCGCCAACTTCTTTCGAAGCGCCTTCTCAAACTTATTCAAAAGAAGCTCGATAGCGCCTTCACTTCCCGGCTTCCAATAACCGTCCATTCTTATTCTATAGCCAACACCGCCAAACTGCCCCAATCTCTCCCTTTCATTTGGCTCATCAGTTCTTGCGCCTTCTTTTTCGCTTCCAAAACCTTTAGCCAACGGCTTACCGGCCGCTTTATCGGCCTGATTGGCATAATATTTAATTTCAACAAAAATAATTTTTCCACCTTCGTCAACTGTCTCTTTAATATCAAAAATTTCCTCGCCCGGACCTTCAATAGCCCTGGTGATAGATCGGTCGCCACCGCCAAGCTGTTTAACTTTACCGGCCAATTCATCAAAATCTCCTTTTGTGCCGGTTAAATCTTCTTTTTGCCCCACAACCGTACCGCCCCGATCAGTTATTTCCCCTGGAAACCCAGATACTACCGTCGGCAATGGACAATCCGCGCCGCCCAATCTCTTCAAGGAATCAGCTAACTTGCTCCACGCGGCCGATGTTTCAGCATCAGCCGCTTTTGTCTCGGCGCTTCCAAATTCATCCAAAGCTGTCTTCAGGCTATCAACTGCTTTCTCAAAATCCTCGGCATCTTTAGCATAGCCGGAATCATCGGCATTTCTTAAGTCTTGAATAGTATTTACCAATTCACCAACGGCGTTAGTCAAAGGTCCGGGTTCGGACTTAGTTTGTGTCCACTCCGCGGCGTCTTTGAAAAATTGTTCCGCCTTAGCCAAAGCCTCATCAACCGCCTTCCAGTCAACCGGCTTACCATCACCCTCTCCCAATCCTTTGCTCACCTTATCATACGCATCCGCAAACTTCCCGAATTGATCTGCCAAAGAATCAAACTCCGACGCCAAACCGGCCGCAATCTCACTCAATTCAGCGAGGAAATCATTAACTAGCTTTTTTAATTCAGGCAACTCTTTACAATTAAGTCTACTAAGTCTTTCAATTAAGTTCGGGAGCTCTCGATCGCTATAAGACACATACTCATCCGACAACCTCGCATCGTGAACAGCTTCGGTAAAATCTTTTCTAACAGCCTTCACAGCTTCGGGTTTTATAAGCTTCACCGGCCCTGTTACTCCGCCTGACTCAAAAGTCGCCGTTCCTGGATCCCGAATATCAACGCTAACCGATGAACCCGCCGGAAGATGAGATATAAAAATAATATTCCCAACGACAATTACTGTTGTCCTCTGTGGCGCTTGGATTGAATCTTCATCAATAACCGCTCCAGTAGAAAATTCAACGGTTGTCTCACTCAATTCTCTACCTTGAATATTCGTAATAGTCGCCCTATGTAGCCCCAAAACCTCTTCCTCTGCCGGCTCTGAATTACTACCGGAAAATACGCTCAAAGCCTCTTCAAAGGATCTTCTCATAGCGTTTAAAGTCTCAAAAAATCCCAGCTCTTCGGGCGCGGTTTGTTGAACAATTGTAGGCCTAACCGGCAAAGAAGAGTCAAACGTTCCACTTTTGGTCTCTCCGCCAAACTTACTCATAACTCCGATGGGCTGGGGCTGGCTTATACCTTGCTTGCCAAACAAAGAAGACCCGCCAACCTCCTGCGCCAAAGATTGCGCCGGCAAAAAAACTTGCGCCGCAAAAATGGCTACTAAAACTAATTTGTTCAAAGACTTATAAATCATTAAATTAATACGTCCCCTTCTTTCCTATTTCTGTGAATTAATAGTCATTTCTGTCATCCCAAACGGCTTCTTAGCCGATTTGGGATCCAGTCCTTGCTATATATCTTAGAATGGCCTACTCGCTTTAAATGGACTAAACAACGACTTCCCCCCGCTCAATACCCCGCTCTGCGTCGCTCCTGCCCGTTGGTCACGCGAACCGGATTCAATATTTTGCCCGCCAACTTTTTCTCCGCCAGACGCCGGCGCGGTTGTTACGGGAGCTGTGGGTGGGGCAATATCTCTAATTGGAACTTTTACATCCGGCCTATTATTCTGCCGGCCAAAAGTAGGTACTGTTTCTATAACATCTTCAACCGAGACACTCTGATAATAAATACTAAAAAATAATCCCGGTATAGTTGGCGGAGTAAATCTAAATTTCCTACCTGAATCTGTAGTAATTGAAAAGTTTTTACCCTCTGAAGAAACGCTTCTAAGAGGCTCCTTTATAGGTCCTATTGATTTTCTTGTCTCCTCTGCTCCCCCAGTTTCTAATTGACACTCAACATTCCATCTCAAAGAACATTTACCAACCGAGGTGCAAACTAAAGCTTTTTGTGCCGCATTCGGATCTCGATCGAGTTTTTTTCTCAATTCAGCTATCTGCTTTTCTAATTCCTTTACCTCTTTTTCAGCAGTCTCCAAATCTGCGACTTTACTCTTAGCATCAAACACATCAAAGCCAGCTTCAAAAGCTTCAGCCGAGGCTTTGTCGGCGGCTTCTTTCGCAGCTTTAGCGGCCTCGTCTAACTTTGGCACTGTCGCGTTTAAGGCGTCAATCTTAGCTTGTTCTTTAATAGCCGTATCACTGCCAGGTTTCAAAGATCCTACCTTTGGATTTAACTTTGTGTCTAATGACTTTTGATCTTTGTTCGCCTTATCTTGGGCTGATTTCAAAGCGTTAGCCGCTTTTTTCGCGGCTGTGTTAGCTTTGTCGGCTTCCGCGCCTTTAGCTTTAGCCTTATCCGTCGCGGCCTTCGAATCTTTTTTGGCCTTATCTAACTCGCTTTTAGCCGCCGCGGCTCTTGTCTTGGCGTCCTTAAGCTTAGCTTCGGCCTCTCTTAAGTCGGCCACAGTCTCACCAACTGCGGTACTGCTCAAATCTCCACAAGACAAGTCACTCAAATTAGTGGGCTCCGTAGTTGGGACGCCCGATGCCTCATATTTTTGTTCTAACTCGCATTTAGTAAGCTTGGCTCCCGCCGGACACTTACATATACTGGCTTTGTTTTTAGAACTCTCTTGCTTAGCTTTGTCATCACAAGCTTTAGTCGCCTCCTTTTCGGCATTATCCATACATTGAGCCACTAACTCATCCTTTGATAACTTTTTACCCGTCTTAGAATCTTCGCATTTACCTCCGGCTACTGACCCAACAACAGTAGAATCTGAAGACGCAGAACCAACTTGCCCAAAAGAAACTTTATATACAAATAAAAATACCGCCAGCATCAAAAAAATTCCCATCTCCACAAAATATTTTTTATCAAAAAGTAATTTAACCATCATTTTAATTATAGCAAATCGCGTTGAATCTTATTCTCCCTTTCGTAAAGGGAGTGGCCGGAGGCCGAGGGATTTCTAAAAACAAATCCTCCGCCCTTCGGGCGCCTCCTTTAAGAAAGGAGGAATAAATTCCCTATCTTATTCTCCCTTTCGTAAAAGGTAGTCCTTCGATGCGGTTCGATAAGAATCGAACCTTACTCAGGAACTAAACATTTTACTCCCTAAGCGAGTCCTCGAGTCGAAGGGCTACCTTTTTTGCATTTTGATTTTTGATATTTTATCTCTCACCTATCTCAACCCTCCTCCTCCAATTCTAGGCACGCCAATTGAAGGAATCCCGACAGATGGGGGACTAATCAGCGGCCCAATTTGAGGCGACGCAGGTTTTGTAAATTTAATCTGCGGTGTAACCGGTAATTGAGATTCAAATGTGCCGCCGGTAGATGGTTTAATAACTGACGGAGGCGTTATAACGACAGCTTTTGAAGCAGGAGCTTTGGGCACAACAGGCGGCAAAGCATCCGGACTTAACATAGTTTCTACGCCTTCCGCAAAAGTGCTGTAAGTAACATTAGTTGGCAAAGCAAACTGCTGACCACCGTACGTAAAAACTTCTCCTTTCCCCAAAAATCGTTTCTCAAACTCCAACCTACCGATACTTCGCTTTGGCTCTTTCAATTTTCCAGTCGGCTCTTCCGGCTCTTTAACCGGACCTCCGGGACATTCTTTTTCTTCCGCCACAATAGTTGAGCTTACCTGGCAAGCAATCCCGTTCTTAAGTTGATCTTTTAAATCATCGAGTCTTTTTTGTAATTCATCTAGTCGCTTTCTTGCGTCATCAAGCTGTTTTTGTAAATTTTTCTTTGCTTTATCAGCTTTTTCTTTAGCATCTTTAGCTTTTTTCTCCGCATTCTTTAAAGAAGGGGGTTTAGTATTCTCCAAGTCCTTATCAGCCTTTTCGGCGGCTCGCTTGGCCTTATCAGCTTTTCTCTGGGCATCCCTTGCGGCCTTAGCGGCTTTTCGAGCCTTCGGGTTTTGCTTTATCGCTTTATTCATTGCTTTATCAGCTCCAGTAGCTTCTTTTTGAGCCTTTTCAAGAGCAAGTTTTGCTCCCAACGCCGCGGCCGCGGCGCTTGCTTTATCACCCTCGGTCGCTCCCGGTGCTTTTGCTTTTTGGGCTAACTCATATGCCTCTCTTGCATAGTCTTCATATGAAGCTTGGAGTTGCTGGGCAGACTTCCGATTAGAAATCGCGATACGCCCATCCGAGGTGGCGCTTATCGCCTCATCTAAAGCGTCTTCGGCATTATTCGCTTCTATAGCCGCTAATACGTCCGCTACGGCGGCATCAACAGATTTTTTCATGGCGTTCTTATAAGCAGATGTTTTCTTCCATGCTTCAGTTGCCTTATCTACTGCTTTTTGCGCATCATTCGCGGCTTTATCTGCGGCGGCAACCTTGTTACCGATGCTATCCCATACATCAAATGCCTTATTCCTCGCTTTCTCCGCGGCTTTAATTTTATTTCTTATGCTCTCACAAGATTGACCTTGCAATTTGCATTTGGCCTCAACCTTACAGCTATGTTTCTTTTTAACTGTTACGCCATCAGGGCACATCACATCCATCTTTTTTGCTCTTTTAGCGCATTCGCCCCCTTCTTCTGCTTTTCTTTTAGCTTCAGCGGCCGCAATAGATTCTTTAGAACTCTTACCCTCCAAACACGCCTCATTGCTAGAGGCCCCCTGTCCCCAAGAAACATTTGGCGCAATCAAAACCCAGCCAATCATTAGGGCTAAAACTAAGCGACTGAAACTAAATTTTTCATGCAAGCTGGTCATCTTAATCCAGGAGTTAGAATACGCTGTGTTGGCGCGGGAGGCGAAGACTGAATTACCCCATCAACCGTCTTAACCTGGGTGGGTATCTGTTGCCCCTCAAAAACTTGCGTTCCTTCTCTTGGCGCGGCAAGAGATGCTGAAGGCGCGTCTGCTTCGCCCAGATAAGACCCTCTGGGACCGCCGTCGACTGGCACTCCCGAAACAACTACCCTCGCCGTTCCTCCGCGGGGTAAGTTATAAATTGAAAAATAAATCCCATCAATGCCTGATTCTGTAACAGTAACTCCCCGAGAACTCGAAATTTTTGCCCTACTAGCATCAATGCCGGCTATTTGAAACTTACCGCTCGCAACAGTGCTTTGATTATTTCTAATAGTTACGGCATAATTTTTCTCCTTCCCGCCCGTTGCCGCTGTTTTTTTACTCAATTTATCAGCTTGAAATTTACTGATAGCCGCAATTTTTTGATCCAATAAAGAAATCAAGCTTGGGGCAACATCGCTAAAGAGCGGAACATAAAACCCTCGTGTTTGAGTTAAAATCTCTTCAATCTTTGCCGCTTGATCTCTGTAGGTTTTCATAAAACTATCTCCGCCGCCCAACTCTTTGTCCACCACCCCAACCCTTCTTCCTAAAGCAACTGCCTCGGTTACAGCTTTTGATGCCGCGCTTTTAGCTGACTGAAGCGATGTTGATTCTCCACCCAAAACCCCCGAATAAGATGATTCGGTCGCTCCACCAGTCAACTGGTTAGAGGTTTGTTGGGCTTGACTGACGCTATTTCTTAAAGAGCCAAGACTTGATCGTATCGCCTTAATACGATTACCAATCTCTGTATCCGCCCCACCTCGTTTCAAACGCTCGCCCTCTGCGGTTTGTTCGAGTATGCCCAAAGCGGCATCCAACTCATCTAAAATATTAAGCATTTCGGAAAGCTTTTCTTGGTTATCAGCCTTAAAACCATTTTTTTCACTCACCGTAGCCGCTTCGACGTTAAAAACCTCCATAAAAACAAACAGGCTAGCTAAAAAATAAACAGTAACTTTTTTATTTAAAAACATAAATAAAATCAATATTAAAAATAGTACGACTTATACTTATCATACCATTTTAATCATCTTAAAGCATTCGGAAGTTGTTAATAAAAAATAATCTATGGCCATCGCAAGACCATAGATTCTGTCATCCCAGCGAACGCTGGAATCCAGGTCTTATTCCAAAGACCACCCTGGTATCGCTTCGACTGCGACCCAATAAGAATCGGGTCTCCGCTCAGCGAATAAAGATATTTAGTTCCTAAGCGAAGACCAGTCTGCTGGTCGAAGTCGTTGGACTACCCACTTACTCCTTTTTATAGTCATGAACCAAACAACTTAACCTCTTTTCCTCTTCTTCAAGCTCTGCGCATTTGCCGACAAACTCTTCCAAATCAGAAAGTGACTCATATATATAGTAAGGCGTAATGGCGACTCGCGTAGTCAAAACCTTGCCATTCTCGCCCAAAAGATGGCCGTACTCATCAATTCTTCCCCTGATATATGGATAAGTTAATTCAATATAATCTTTGAAGTCTAAAATATTAGCGTGAGATTGCTTCGCAGGGCCTCCCGACGCTATGGTCGGAACAGATCGCAATGACGGCGCAACGTGATTGAAGGCTTTTCCCAACCCTGAACCCTGAACCCTGAACCCTAGACCCTCCTCATTATTCCATGTTTCGTCTATAAAATTATCCGCCAACTGATCGAACGGCCCGTCAAAATAACTATTATTTTTTATGTTTTCTACGTAAACACCGATTAAAACTTTTCTATTATTTTTTTCATCATTGTAAAAGGCAAATGCGGTTCGTTCATCTAACTCAAAGTTTTGATATTTGTCCCGCCTTAGCGGGATCCCGCCTTCAATATTTTTAAAACTTGTGGCGGGAATATTTAATATTTGATTTTCCTCTTCATCTAAAATCCACAAAAAATCACGAGTTTTCTTGTTAAATATAAGCAAAAACTTCAACCCCGATTCATCTTGGGTTCGCATCAAAAATTCCTCCCCATCTCTCAAGCCGACATAGTCCGGATAACTCTGGTCTAAATTGGATAAGTTAAAAACAACTTTCTTGCCGCCATAGCCGACCTCATATTTCAAATCGCTAGATATAGTAACTTCTCGACTTGGCTCGACTCTGCTCGAAGAATAAAGATAGTTAGTTCCCGAGTAAGGCTGTTTCAGCCGCATCGAGGGACCACCACTCGCCTGTTTATAAAGAGCAAGACCATCCTCCGAGCCAAACTTTTTGTAATTTAAACTGGATTCCAACTTTCGTTGGAATGACAGATGAGACTTTTGATCAAATTCTCTATAGCCAAAATTCAAATACCCCCCATCCCTCTCGTCCTTGCCCGGAGAGAGTCTTATATTTCCTCGCGTTTCCCGCCCGTTCAACAAAAAAGAAAAATAATAATAATTCTCGCTTGGATAAACATTAACCTCACTGTCTAACTTCGAAAACACAAAATTAAAAACATCATTAACGTTTTCCAAATCCAATTTATCACTAAATTCTCCCAAATAAATCGCTTTAACAAAAGGGTCTACCGGCTTATCCACGCTCCACTGCCCACCCAAAAGAAAACCAGCGATTGCGATCATCGCAACCGCCGGTAATAATATATTTTTAAAAACCTTATCTGAAAACATAAAAAAATTATACCACTCTTCTCATTCTCCCTTTCGTAATTGCTTTCTTCATTTTTTCTTTTCTCAAGTTCTTCCTTTTTTTATTTTCCTCCCCACCCGCTCAAATTAGAACCATAAACGCTGTGTCCTGCGTCTATTTTTAATTTAGATTCCGCGCTGTCATGACCCGCCTCGGACCACCTCTCAAACGTTGACTCTGAAAATCTGGCATCGTGTCCATCGGGGAAATACTGCAAACTAGGGCTTGAGTTTAACCCAAATATACCACTGATCCACCCTTGGAAAAGCTCGTTAACTGTTTGGGGAGGTGGGACAATCGGCGCTATGGCTTCTGCCGCCGCCGCGCCGCCTTTTTTAGGAACTCCGGTAGATTGGTCGCTTTGTGGCGGAGAATGCTCAAGCTCTATATTCGTAGTATCGACTTCGGGAACTTCAGTGAAATCAATTATTATCTCCTCTTCCAATACATCCTCCTCTAAAAGTGATACATCAACAATCACATCTTTTTCTTGAGCTTCTTTAGGTGTCAGCCTTATCTCAATCGGTGATAACTGCACCCCGCCCCGAGGTGTAAGAAATATATCAATAGGAGAAATCCCCTCTTCTGAAATTCCGGCATATTCAAGCGGGGCTAGGCCAATAAATGGAGGAATGGTCTTAATGGATGTTCCGGGGGCGATGCCCATAAATACCGATTGGGTTAAACGGGATAGTTCAGCGAATGATTGGTCTGACTCAAAAATTGAAACTGAAAATGGCGAAAGCTCCTCATCTAACGGCGCGATACCTATAAAAAATCTCTGCGATAGCCCCCCTTCAACAGGCTCCTCAACTACTTCAATCTCTACATCTCCTTCCGACACTAACGGCAGACTTCCGAAATCAATTGAAACCGAGCTAACATTCTCCGCCTCATCAGTTACTGTATAAGTCAAAGTATTTGCTCCTTCTTGTATCGCCGAAAACGAACTCGATTTTAAATTAATTCGAGAAACATTAGCGCGAACCAACTTGCCATCCACAAAAACAAAAGTAAGATCAAGGTCAGTGACAGTAACCTCCGCGCCGGCCGAGCCCTCCCCGTGCGCGAGAATAATTCTAACCTCAACGCTCTCGTGTTCAGAGACTTCTACAAAAAACGAATCCGCGCCCGTTGTCTTATAGTCTGGGAAAATATTCCTACTATAATAAACGGGATTATAATTACCGTTTTTTAAAATAACCAACTGATACGCTCGACCCTCCGAGAATGCTAACCCATCAAGCGAACCCTTAAGACTACCTTGATTAATATCAAAAACTGGCACCGCGCCCTCCCTCCTAGGCGTATCTCCACCCGTCAAACTCAAAACTTGGCCAATCTTAGCCTCAACCCGCTTAATCCCTGGTAGTGATTCAGCGCTCATGCTCCCGTCCTTTTTCACATAAACATTCAAATCCGAATTCAAAATACTTAACTCTTCCGGATCGAGCGCCGAACGAGGCGCCACCCGAACTTCGGCCGTAAAAGCGGAAGGAAAAATATTGGGCGAACCAAAGTCATTAGCAACACGAAAATTTAAAACTCCCTCTTTCTCCGTATACTTGTCGGGAATTTTAACAACAATTTCAGTAGCATTATGAGACGCTATGGCGTTGGCGGGCAAATTAGTGCCGTTAATATCAATTATCACATCAGGACTAAAATTATGGCCATTTAAAGTCACCTGCCCACCCTTATCTCCGGCGATGAATTTATTGGGATTTATGCCGTCAAGTTGCGGCACCGCTCCTCCCCCGGGCGTTGCCGATGGGCCGGAAGGAGAGCCCACCCTACCATCTGAAACGGCGGCTGAAGCAGTAACGGTAAAAGTACAATTCTGAGGAGCGCCCGATCCAGACCCCGTAATAGCAATAATAGAAGTACCCACCGCTACACCGGCAGGCACCGTAACAGTAAGTTGAGTCGGGTTCTGACTGGTTACCGTAGCGGCAACTCCATCAAAAGTCGCTCCGGAGGTTCCATCAAATACGCCCCCAGTTAAGACAACTGAAGTCCCTACCGGCCCGGTGGCAGGAACGACGTTAGTGCATTGAGCTAGCGCAATGGGTGGCTTGTGCATGTAAATACTCACCGATACCAAAACCACCAACAAGCCAATCAACAACGCCGATTTAATTTTCCTAAAAATAAACTTCATTTTTTTATATAGATTACTTCTCGATTCGAAGACTTCGCCCCGCCTGCCATCGCCTGCAGGCGGAGGCCAATGGCGGGCAGGTCGAAGAATATTTATCTTATTTTTCGAGCGAGCGATGTTTTAGAGCGAGTCGAGAAACTACCATTTCCGTTGCATAATATTGTAACTTCTCGACTTGGCTCAACTTGCTCGAAGAATAAAATCTTTACTTTTCGACCTGTCCCGATCGAAGCATCGGGAGCAAAGCGAAGCGGAGTCGAGAAACTACCATGTATTTATTCGTATGTTCGTAAATAGTTCGTAATTCGCTTGGTTATTGAACAACTACATCCACCGATAAATTAGTGAATTTCCCGTCCAACCCGGTAGCTTTAACTGTAAAAACCCCGCCTCCCATAGCCAGGCCATCAATATCCGCGGAGCTCAACACAAAATTATTGGTAAAAATTTGAACCAATCGGCCGCTATCAAAAACTGCGACAATATCAAAAACTTCAAACCCCCCGGAATTCACGAATTTAAAATTTCTTCTGGAGTTTTCGGCTTCAGAAGTCGCGAGCGATATTGTAAAAATTCCGGGCAAAACATTTTTCTCTTGCTCCAAAACCCCATCTTTTATAACTTTAATAACTCCTGTCGTCTTGGCCGCGAAAGCTAAATTTAAACTACCCAAAGAAACCCTCAAAATTTCTTTCTTAGGGCTTATCCCATCGGTAAAAAAACCACTCACTTCTTTCAAACCGCTCCCTCTCCTTACGTCAAAAGCGCCGTCTGAATGGAGCATTACTTTCAAGCCCTTTTCTTCAGGTGTTGGGGCATCCACATACAAAGTGCCAAAATATTCCGAAACCGATTCCCCTATCGTACCGGGAGAGTTTTTAACGCTCACTTTACGCTCACCCGGGTTAAAAATATCACTCCCCGCTACGTCAACTTTTAAAAGATTTTGATTAATAAAACTGGTAACTTTAGCGATGCCATCAAAAAACGCTTTGGCGTCCGGCAAAAAGTTGAAACCGTGAACGTCTAGCACAAACCCAGGGCCATTCGCCTTAACACGACCCGGATTTAAACGGCCAATTATCGGCCGCACCGCCGCGCCGGAGCCGGAAATATTAGCCGACGAGGCAAGTATTTCAAAAACAGAATATGCGGAGATATTACTATCCAGAAAATCGTGAAATCCAACTCTATAATTTCCGATTGTGGCATTCGCTGGGATCCGCAAGACAAGTTGGGTGGCATTCACAGAAGCAATACTGGTTCCGGAAGGCACATCGCCTCTTATGGTACAAGGGCCAACAGTAAGAGGGGGAACAGCGGGCTGGTCAAAAGTCCCAACAAATGTAATAGTGCCTCCAGCGCGAGTGAGAGTTGACGGAATATGTGACGAATTTACACACGCCTCCACTTTTTCATAAAATAAAAACCCGCCCATCATCACAAAAACTACCATGATAGGCAAAACAAAAAATCGCATTTTATAATAAATTTCGCCAAACATAAAATAAAAGATTGTCATTGCGAGGCTCTGCGAAGTCCCGACTTTGTCGAGGATCCTCGATGCAATCGGGACAATCTTACAATAATATTCTAAAAATCCTTGACTACCTTGAAGTTCGGCTACTTTCAGTTTATCACAATGAAACCCGATACGAATGTTAATAAGAGTCTGTCATTCCTGTGAAAACAGGAATCCAGGCGAAACTTAACAATCTGGATCCCAAATAGGATAGGAATCCTTTTGGGATGACAAATTGGCATGACAAAGAAATTGATAAAACCAAATCATGCCAACCAAAAACGGCCTCTCAGCCGTTTTTTAAAATTCTATCTTCTAATTTGAAGCTGGCCGGGTGGCGCCTGTTGGGCTCCACTAACAACATCCCTAAAATTTACAGGCTGGCCAAATTGATCTCTAAATATCTGCATCTGCCCTGGCACCACCTGTTGTCCTCCCTGTGCGCCCTGTATAGTCTCCTGAAAAGTCTTTGGAGCGCCGGACGATTCAGCTCCTCCTCCAAAGCTAGCGCCAAAAGACTCACTCCCTATGGCGCCACCACCATCCCCGTCCCCACCGCTATAATACGCTTCGTCACCCGAACTACCGCCAGACCCCGCAAATCCGCCAAAAATAGAAACCGCCTCATATAACGAAGCCGCGCTCGGATATCTCCCCACAACGGATAAATCCATAACCTCGCCATTAACTGTTACGGCCAACGGTTCGCCAATTATAACCCCAAAAAAAGTTTCGCCAGGAGCCAAGGTTATCACAATTCTATCTCCTTCATTGGTGGTGTAAACAACCGCTGAATCAGGCGCAATGGCAACGCTAGAAACTAACACCTCTAAATCTATAATATCAGGTCCGGGATTCACAATCGCCAAAACATTCGGATCCCCCCCAGTCAAAATATCATCCCCCGCCAATCCGGTTACCTCTCGATTGTCAGTAAATTCCTCAATTGTTATATCAAAAGAATTCTGATCAATAGCACCAATGCTAATAGAGTCGGCATCATAGGGGACCTGCACATAGCCAAAACCCTGATTTTCTAAAATAACTAAACGCCTTACGCCCCCCTCGGTTACATAAAAAGGATGGGTAGTAAAATATTCCCTGTCATTGGTTCGTTGAGCAAGACTACCTCTCGGTGTTCGAGGGTCATTTGGGTTACTAGCATCATAAAAAACACTGTCTTCTACTACGCCTTCCGTTCCAGTTCTAATAGAGCCAACTTCATCCTGATCCTGCACTCCATCTCCGTCGCTATCGATAGAACCAACTTCTTTAGTCGGATCAGCTATTTTAGCATCAATTAAATCTAATATTGGCTGACAATCCTTAATAAAATCCTCATCAAACCCATAATCTACAACATTGGCCTCCGCTACCGCCTTAAGAAAGGCGCCTCTTAAATCAGTCAACGAAGCTCCACTATTATTCGATTGAGCCGCAAAACCATTTATAGTGGAGGCCGCGCCAGACATGCCGCCCCCCGCAGGTCGAGTTGAATCTGTGCGACCGTCAGGTGTGATAACGGCATTAGCAACAACTCCACCCGGACTTTTTACTTGAAATGTAGTTTCCCGATTGCCATTTTCATCCGGACTACCCGAGCGCACAAAACCACCATCACCCTCATACAATATACGTATTTCGCATGGCGGTACGGTTAAAAAAAGAAATGCTTTTGTGGTCTGGAAATTTCCACCAATGGGAATCGCGGCCTTACCGCTATTTGCAAGCGCAGTCTGAAAAATGAAAACCGAAGCCAGAAATAAAACTAAAACAACCCGCGAAAAAATAGACAACTTCTTAATCATATTTTAATTATAACACTTTATCTCCCCAAAGCTGTTAATAACTAAAACCACGCCTTAAATAAATCCCTTCCTAAAAAATCCACGGCGATGGAAGCGGTTTATACTCCAACCTAACGTCACCCGTCTCAACATTTGGAGATGGAACAAGTGGCGCGGGAGGAATGGGTGGAGTATCGTCTGCCCTAGGGCCAATGGTAAAGGGGAAAGTATAGCCCAGGTCGTTCTTCGGTAGAGGAGGGGGAGCGAGTTTCACCACCGGATTAACAGAAACGCTTTGACCCCCAAGGGTAGCTGTCCATAAAAGTCGTGGCACCAATTCACTTGAGCTCAAAATAAAAATGTTTCTGCCTGGAGACACGAATAAATCTGTATATCCGTAACCTCTAACGCCACTTCCTGAAACAATGGAGGTGTCTCCGTAGACTCTTATAGAAGCGGTTTGAGTCCCTTGATTTCTTTTGTCATTTATAACAACTCTATACTTTTTCTCTCTTTTTACCGAACCGGTTTTTCTATTGCCCTCAGTCACGGCTTGGCTGGCTATCGCCCTACTTAAAACTGAAAACTTAAGCTCTAAAATAAATTTGGCTTTTTTAAGCAGAGCTTCAGCGGCGTCTAATAACTTTGACGCTTCATCTAACTTGGCCTTAGCCGCCTTCCCTTTGTCGTCCAGAGACACACCTTCTCCATACGAATTTTTTTTATTAACCGAGAGATTGGCCAAATATGCCTTCATTGTTTTAATTCTATCCAACATCTTATTTAATGGATTGAGCAGACGCTCATTTATAACGCCCGCCTCTTTTTTAGGATCACTATAAACCAAAGGAGTGCTCTCAAACTTATCCGCTCCAAGCAAAATCTCAGCAAATGCTTTATAAATACCCGCTGAATCCACATAACTATCTGCTGTTATATAGCCGGATTTTCCAAATATACTATTCACGTCATCAAAAATCTTTACCATTTTATCCCTGGGATCTCTTATATCTCGAACATTATTAGGATCTCTTTTGTCTTTATAAGGAAATCCGCTATCGTCAAACACCCCAAGATCATCTTTTTGTCTTAAGACATCAATCACCGCTTTTACAATCTCAGGGTTATTATCTAATAAAAACTTATCAGCCTGGCCCTTTGGGCTATCGCGATAATCATCTTCCAGATCACTCAAGTCGGAATCATTTAAAATATCAACAATTTCTTGCTGGGTTATTTTTCCAGTGCCGAACAATGACGCGGCTGACGCGCTTAAATTCCCCTGCGCGAAAAAGATAACCCCAAACAAAAAATAAGAAATGAACTTCATACAATAATTATAGCACAGAGCTTATCAGTTTCTCCCTTTCGTAAAGGGAGTGGCCGGAGGCCGAGGGATTTTTTCTCCCTTTCGTAGATAAAGTGATCATGTCCCAATCTATGGTCTTGCGATGACCATAGATTAGATTAGAAAGAGGGAGGATCGCGCTGACTATTATTCTTCCTTTTCTAAAGGAAGTACCGCCGGAGGCGGGGAGGGATTTCCTAAAAAATCCTACCCACAAAATAAAATAGCCGCTTGGGCTATTTTATTTTTTCTAACACTGCTTTAAAAGCAAAAGGTTCGTGTTGAGCCAGATCGGCGAGTATTTTCCTATCAAGCGTGATGTTGGCCTTCTTTAAGGCATGAATGAATCTGCTATAGCTCATTGATTTTTCGGCTCCCAACGCGGCGCTAATTTTTACATTCCATAGCGCTCTATAATCTCTTTTCTTTTGCTTCCTGCCTTCAAAGGCGTGAACCCAGGCATGGGTTAAGGCTTCTTTAGCCGCTCTTTCTTTGGTTTTTCTGCTCCAGCGAAATCCTTTGGTATATTTGAGGCGCTTTTCTCGTTTGCGGTGGGCTACTACCCCTCGTTTGACTCTTGGCATAATTATTGTTGGCGAAGTTCATTAATTGCCGATTTCGTCGTTGCTCCTCGTCGAAGTGCCGCCTGGGCACATCTCCTCTGAGCGCCTAGAACTCGACTAATTACTGAACTTCTTTATATTTTAAAAAATTTTATTTAACTGATCAATAAATATTATATTTTAGTGGTTAAATATTTAGCGAATGTTTTGATATCAACTCTTTTCACAAGCACCTCTTTTCTCTTAGACCTATTGCGTCTCCCGGGATGCTTGGATTTAAAATGATCCTGCGCCATTTGGCGGCGGACTAATTTTCCTCTTTTGGTAATTTTTATTCTTTTAGAAACTGATTTTTTCATATAAATTTACTATTTACTTATCTGCGCCGCTATTCCTCGGCCGGTGTATTTGGGGTGCATCAAGACTTTAAATTCGACAGTTATCATTTTCAAAAACTTTCCGATTTTCTCCATTGCAAACCCCCGGTTGGCTTTTTCTCTACCTCTTAAGACAAGAAAAACTTCTACCACATGGCCCTCGTTTAGGAACTCTTCCGCTTTTTTAGCTTTGAGACCAAGATCGTTCTGCGCCGTGCCTATGCCAATTTGGATCTGTTTCCAATCGGCGTTTTTTTGCAAAGCATATTGCTTCTTAAGCTTTTTCTCTTCCTGATAGCGATGTTTGTCATAACTCATTATGCGGGCAACGGGTGGGACGGCCTTCGCGGAAATCTCTATTAGGTCGAGCCCTTTTTCTTTGGCTAACGAAAGAGCGGCGTCTTTTGTCATGACACCTAAATTTTCCCCTTCATCGCCTATGACTCGAAGCTCCGTGGCAATTATTTGATTGTTGATGCGTACTTTTTGAATAGTATTAAATATATCAAAATATAATAAGAGAGTCAAGCTTACGGCTTTTTCCTAATAAAATTATGAGCTCTTTGAAGTATCCGAAAAGTATCCGGATGCTTAGTTAAAACTTTTTTAGCTTCAGCGATCGTGAACCACCCATACCCCTCGTGCTCCTCCGAAACTTTAACCAACGGCTGGTTGGTCTCGGCCAAATACAAAATCACCACCCGAAATATTTTTTCTTTATTGTGAAGAAAAGTAAATCTCTCGAACGCCTTGAAGTTGGATTGAAATTTTAAATCATTCTGACGCAAGCCTGTTTCTTCTTTAATTTCCCGAAGAGCTGTTTGCCAACTCCGCTCCCCTTCCTCTATTTTGCCCTTGGGAAAATTCCAATAATTTTTCCCTTTATAAAGCAAAAGGTATTTCAACCCCTCTAACGTTCTACGAAATATTATTATCCCCGCTGATACGGTCTTTTTCATTGGTAAATTAATATTATAAGTTAATTCTAACACTAAATTAAGTTCTATAAAAGACAAAAGCCCTTGAGGCAGTTTCGTAAAAAGCCTCAAGGGATTATGTTAAACTTCAAACTTTTTCTCTCTAAAATCAGCCAATCTTTCGCTTTGAAGAAACGGATTAAAAGGGCATATTCCGCCGAGCTTGGCCGCGATTCTTTCTTTGATCGGCAAGCGACAATGCACATCAATACACTCTAGCTCTACTCCCAGCTCACTCAACTCCTCATGAAGTTGTTTAGTCGGACATCCGCAACAACCTTTGTCTAGCTCGCCTCCCAGATCAATGATCATATTCCCGGTATTGTCATCAACAACGGCGGTAATAATCTTTTCCACTTCCTGCCCTCCGATGACTATGCCAATATATTAATACAAAACCTCAATAGATGTCAATAGTTGACAAGTTTACAAAAGTATGATATGTTGTAAACGTTAAGGATAATCATAGCAGAACCGGGAGGATTGATGAACACGCGAAAGCCCGCGAGCGTTCTGGCGATAGACATTCTAAGTCGCTCTACTTATAAGATAGCTAGAATGGGAGCTGTTATCTATGACAATTTTGGCATCATCGCCTGGGGGTGGAACCATTGGCATTTAAACGACGGCAACAAAGACGTTCCGCCTACTATCCACGCGGAGATCCATGCGATCATGAGAGCTAATCGTAGAAGAATGCGTGGCGCAACCATTGTAATCGCCTGCAAAATGCGAAGCGAAAAGAACATCCATCTGGCTATGCCGTGCGAGAAATGCATGAAAAGAATTATCAAGACCGGAATCAAAAAAATCATCTTTACCAACCACAAATCCCCCACTCTTTGGAGTACTATTGAACTTTATAAGTAACCCCTCACAACCAATGAGGGGTTTGTTATTTCAGCATCCCCAACATTTTCTCAACCGGCCAAGCGTTCACAATATCCTTTTTCTCCGCCCAACCGCGTCTCGCTTGCGCTATGCCAAATTCTAAAACATTAAAATGAACGGCGGCATGCGCGTCCGAATCAATCGACATTTTAACTCCCGTCTTAACGCATTTTCTAATATATTCGTCTTTCAAATCCAATCTGTCCGGAAACGCGTCTATCTCTAAAACTGTTCCGGTTTTTTTCGCCTCGGCAATCAACTCGTCCATATCCACTTCATACGCCGGTCTTTTATTTATCAGCCGACCGGTCGGATGAAATATAATATCAACATTCGGGTTATTCATGGCCTTTTTTACTCGCTCAGTCTGTTCTTCTTTAGATAGATTAAAAAGTGAATGCACCGACGCTCCCACTACATCCAATTTCTCCAAAATTTCATCCGGCAAATCCATTGACCCGTCTTTTAAAATATCACACTCCGTGCCTTTCAATATCTTAAATGGTTTTTTATTTTTTAAGTTTTCTGGTTCTAATTTTTTATTGATTTCATCAATTTCTTTCCACTGCTGCCGAATTCTCTTTTCATCCAGTCCATTTGCCATTGCCAATCGTTTGGTGTGATCGGTTATAACAATATAATCCAAACCGACAGCGATCGCGGCTTTAGCCATTTCTTCTATACTATTTTTACCGTCAGTCCAATTGGTTTGAACTTGCAAGTCGCCTTTTAAGTCATCGTACCCTATAACATCCGGTAATTGATCATTCAAAGACGCTTCTATCTCTCCTTGTGCCTCGCGGATCTCGGGCGGAATATATTTCATGCCCAATTTTTCATAAATTCCCTCCTCTGTTTCCCCCGCCACTTTAAACCAATTTCCCTCTTTTTTTATATTTTTTTGTTTCTTTGTTTTTCTATTTTCTTCGAATAGCCCATATTCATTCAATTTAAATCCTTTTTTGATAGCCAATTGTCGAAGCAACACGTTATGATCTTTAGAGCCAATAAAATAACTCATGGCCGCTCCGTATGATTCTTTGGGCACCACCCGCAGATCCATATCCATTCCGTTTTTAAGTTTTACGGATGATTTCGTCTCTCCCTTGCCATATACATGGCCGACCTCCGGCATAGAAACAAAAAAATCCATAACCGATTTTGGATCTTTGGCAATGGCTAAAAAGTCAGCGTCTCCAATCGTCTCTTTCATTCGGCGCAAAGATCCGGCTATCTCTACCCTTTCCACTCCTTCAACTTTCGAAAGTCGCTCTGATATAGACCTAGCTATTGGGAGCGCCTCGCCCAAAGAAAACCTTCCTTCATGCAATTTTAAAAAACCTATGCCTTTTAAAATATTTTCTTCAGTCTTCGCTCCAAACCCTTCCAAGCTCTTAACTTTATGGGTCTTAACCGCCGCCTCCAGTTCTTTTAAATCGGTAATCCCCAGCTTTCTATATAAAACATTTATTTTTTTAGGACCCAAACCTTCAACCGATGAAAGCTCCGAAAGGTTAACCGGAGTTTTTTTCTTCAATTCTTCATAGTGTTTTGACCTGCCTGTTTTTAGCAACTCTTCAATCGTTCCCGCGATTGATGCCCCCACCCCGGGGATTTCCCCAATGGCTTTAAGTCCTCCCTTTTTATAAATATCTGACAATTCTTCTTGAAAAGACGCTATAACCTCCGCTACTTTTTCATACGCGCGCGGTTTAAAAGGCACGTCCTGCATTTCAAGATACTCTCCAATTTCTTGTAAAATTTTTGCTATCTCCTGATTAGTCATAAAAAACCAAAAAAATTAGAACTTAAAAACTTGAAAAATGACTTATTTGCCCAAAGTTCTATCCAATGAATCAATCTCTGTCCAAAGCATCGCTCCAATTTCTTTTAATAGTTTAATCCCCTTCATATAATTCTCTTTTGTAATTAAACCCTCTTCTTTAGAAAAAGCAAAAGGGTAGCTCGCCTCCTTAAATGATCCAGGGGATATTTCATAAAAATTAAGTTGGACAGCAGGACGCCTACGCCCATAGCCCTCTACATAATTAAGGATTATTGATAAAGAAGACCTTCTTATTTGAGAGGTTAATCCATACAATTCTTCCTTAGGGAAATTCTTAGTTAAGTGATAAACCAAATGAACAAACTCATTCATTAATTTTTTTAGTTTTTCCTTAAAATCATTCATGAATTTATTTCTTTATTTCTCCGTTTCTCCAGTTATTTATTTCTTTCTTGTTTTTTCAGTTCTCCATTTCTCCAGTTCTCTATTTTTGTATATTCTTTGGCGTATGGTCTTGCACAACTATTTTTGAAACTCTAGCCGGTGTCGGGAAAATTATATTCGGAACGCTCGCTAAAACTCCGGCTGACAAAAAAGAAAATATGCCGGCTAAAATAAAAACCGTGTCATAGCCAAGCCATGTTACCAATATCCCGCTCAAAAATCCGGTGACGCCGATAGCTAACCCAACGCTTGTTGAGTCGAGCGACCACTCCAATGAATAATGATTTTTATCCAAATGTCGTGAAAAAAGAGCGGGCCACGACGCTACATACATCGCAAAGCCGACTGCTTTGATGACTTGTATTAGATAGACATGCCAAACACTCGTAACTAATAAAATTGATATAGCCGCGATGCCTATCAAAACTAAAGCCCCTATCAAAGTATAAAAATCATCTCTCTCACCGTCGGTTTTGTCCAAAAAAACCGCGATTGGAACTTGAATTATTGATTTGAGAATCCAATAAATCGCTGTCGCTATACCGACTGTCACAAGCGTCGCCCCTAAAACATCTTTAATGATAAAAATCGAAAAAATCGGATCCACAAACCCCCACCCGGCAAAAAGAAAGGTGTCGGCGATTATGAACCGCCTGATAAACTTGCTGACTTTGATGTTAAAAGAAAAATTTAGTTTCATAATTGATTTAATGCTAATCTACAAATCTTATGCGAATGCTGCAAATTACTAATGCTACTAATAAATCTTATTCGTAAATTCGTTATTCGTAGATTTGAATTATATTCGTTGATTAGTATTATGTCTTCTCAAAAACAAATTCCCCGTCCTTAAAACTGATAGAGACTCTCTCCATCTTTTTCATCTCCCCTTTCAAAATCTTCTCCGCCAGCACGCTCTTAATTCTATCAGAAATTACGGCTCGCAACGGCCTCGCTCCAAAAACCTGGTCATAGCCCAACCTGGCGACTTCGGCTATGGCCGATTCGGTGAATTCAATCTCTATTCCTTGCGATTCCTTCACTGTTTCCGAAACGTCTTTAAGTTGTAGCGCGGCAATCTTCAAAATATCATCCGGCGACAAAGTCTTAAATACTATTATACCCGAAAACCTGTTCAAAAGCTCCGGTCGAAAATAAGAGGTCAATTTTTTCTTCAATTCCTCCGATATTTCTGGCATTGGCGTCCCCGCCTCAAGAGATGCTTTTATGAAATCGGAGTGCGCGTTTGATGTGGCGATAATAATTGTGTTTTGAAAATCAACCGTTCGCCCCAAGCTATCGGTCAATCGCCCGTCATCAAATACTTGAAGAAAGATGTTTAGAATATCCGGGTGGGCCTTCTCAAATTCGTCCAACAAGATCAAACTAAAGGGCTTCTCCAGCACCGAGTCAGTCAGTGTTCCGGAAATAACTCCATTATCTAATCCTATTAACCTAGCTACACTCTCCTTGCTTTGAAACTCCGACATGTCAAATCTTAGCATCGCCTCTTTTTTACCATACTGAATCTTGGCTAATATTTTTGAGAGCTCGGTTTTACCGACACCGGTCGGGCCGACAAATAGAAAGGAGGCAATAGGCCCACCCTTTCGGCTTAACCCCGCTCTGTACTCTCTCATAGCGCGAGACACAACTTTCACCGCCTCTTCTTGATCAACTAAATTTTTATGAATCTCTGACTCTAAATTCAAAAGCTTATAACTCTCATCTTCAGTGGCTTCATGTAACGGCACATTAACTCTGCGCTCCGCTATCGTTATTACGTGATCAGCATTCAAAATCTTGTCTTCTTTTTGAATAGCATCGGCTATAGCCTCTTTCAAAAGACTTTGAGCGCTCCCCGGGAGAGGCGTGGCGTTCAAGTATTTATTCGCGATGGAAGCCGCCTTTTTTATCGCCCCAAAACTTATCATCACATTGTGTTGACGCTCCAAAATCATGCTTTCATAAACTAAAAATTTAACCGCTTCGTCTTCACTGATCTCTTGAATTCTTATCACGTCAAACGCTCCCAAAAAATCACTCCTTGGTTCTACGTGCTCTTTAAATTCTCGCGGATACGTGGCGCCCACAACCGAAAACGCCCCGTTCAAAATAGCCGGTATCAAAATATCCGCCGCTCCGAAAATATCCCCACCCCCTGTTTTGACCAAGTTATGAATTTCCGGAATATATAAAATGACATTTTTAGTAGCGGCCACCTCACCAACTATCGCCTGCACTCTCCTACGTAGCTCCGCTGGATCAGCGCCCGCAACCAACGCCCCTAACCGAAGCTCCACCAAACGCTTATCAAACAAAGCTTCCGGAACTTTATCTTTCGCCAATTGAAAGGCCAGATGAGCGACAATCGCTTCTTTCCCTATGCCGGGCGGACCCACTAAAAGCGCGCTGGGGTTTGATGGGCGTGACAACACATCAATCATTCTTTCAAATTCATCCGTATGACCGACCAAAAACCCCACCTTCTCGCCACGGGCCAAGTCGGTCAAATCCAATCCAAATTGATCAAGCGTTGGAGTGGGCTTAGCCGTCCACGCTCTGTTCATTGTCCTATGCCTCACAAAATATGGCCCGTGAGCTATCTCTGTTATTGTCCCCGGAGTTCTCATAAACTTTTTAAAATAGCCGGCGGTTTTAGAAAATATCACGGCGGTTTCCAGGTCAGCGGAGCTTATCCCAAAAATCTCAAAAATAGTCTGAACTTCTTTATCGTCCACCCTTCCCAAGGCGGCAAATAAATCTTTCGGCTCAATATCAAAACTATTAAGTCTCTCGGCTACATAAAAAGCCTTAGTCGCTAAAGATTCGATTCTCTCATGAACTATTGATGCGCAATCGCCCTCGACTAAAACTTTATCGGTTTCGTCTTTGCTTATATACTCCTCCACCTTATCCAATAACTCGGCCGGGTTAACGTCTATACGATTCAAAACCTCTTTTATGTCACTCCGCGCAACAAGTCTTTGCAACAAAAAAAGATAAGGGTTTCTCAAAAAATGTTTGGCCCTCCCCGCGCTGTATTCTAAAATATATAAAGAAGCCGGAGAAATATATCTGGCGATGTTTACTCTCCCGCGAGGCGGTGTGGAAAAATTTTCTTCCGCGTCTCTCGCGTAGATTAGTCTATCCGCTAAAAATATAAGAAAAAATAAACCCGTGCCGTTTAGCCAATCTATATCGGACAATAAAAGCGCGACCGTAGACGCAACCATTAGTCCATAAAAAGAATATGCCGCGAACCTGACTAAAAAACGCGCTCCAACACCCATCTTTAAAAGCGGCTCGTCAAAATATAATTCTTTGATTGGTTTATTATTCACACGTACAAAATTCTAAATATCAATATATAAAAAGGTATCGCCGCCCAGAGAAAATAAAGCCCGGCAAAAAATAATATGATAAGCGAGTAGGCAATAAATCCGATTAAAATCCTAAACGATCTGAAAACGAAACCCATTATATAGCCGATAATGCTGTAATCCTGAAAAAGCGGCTCGCCGAAATGGCGTAAAGTAACTTTTAAAGCAATGGTCTTATCCAAAAATTCCAAAAAACCAACGGCCCATCTACTAATTCTCTTAAAGCTCCCGATATACCAACGCTCCAAAAATTGCCACATTCTATAAAAAAATTGTTGCAGTAAATAAGGAATAGCGACCATGTATTCAGTATAACCTTTTTACAGTCAGAATAACGAATTCTGCTTCGCTAACCTCTCCCTTTCTTTCTTATCAAATATTTTTATTTCTCCATACTCGCCGTCATAACCCGGCTTTATTTTCAACCTTCCTTCTCTCACTCTTTTGACTCCTTCTGCGATTTCCACCTTAGAACTCACGGCGATTTTTTGAATATCCGCTTCCATCAAAATATTCAACTCTGAACCAAATGTTTTAATAAGCTTCTCGTATTCTTTAAAAACTGATTTTGTCTTTGGTCCCAAATCCAGCGCCTCTCCGATGATTTGGTCAAGTGTCACCAAATTTCTAAAAGGCACTCGAAGCGCGTCCTTAAAATTTTCGGCTCTATCCGCCAATTCCTCCACTCTATGCAAAACGCCGATAGTCAATTTACTGCCACATTTAGGGCATATCAATTTATGTTTTTTACTTTCTTTCGGCATAAAGGCCACACCACACAACCTATGACCGTCAATATGATACTTCCCCTCTTCCGGAAAAAACTCAATTGTTTCAAGAAACCTCCCTTCTTTTCCTCCCTCTCGAGCAGAAGGGGGAGGATTAAGGTGGGGGATCCCACTCTTTATCGCCTCAATTATCCCATCATACGATAGCTCACAATCAAAAATATTCGCTTCTCTACCGATTCTCTCCAAACTATGAGAGTCTGAATTAGAAATTAAAGCCACTTTATCTAAAGCTGTTACTCGCCTGTTCATAAGTGGATCGGATGAAAGACCCGTCTCAATCGCGAATATATATTTGGCGTAATCTCCAAAACATTCCTCCAACGAATCAAAGCCCGACATTGACCCAAAAACCGAAAACCACGGAGTCCAAGCATGAGCCGGTATAAGAACTGCTCGTTCATCCGCTTCTAAAACCAACTTCAGCAAGTCTTCGGAATCAATCCCTATAATAGGGCGTCCATCCGATTTTAAATTTCCAACTCTGCCTAATTCTTTATTTATTTTTTCGATCGTTTTGATTGACGGCGCGAAAACCAAGTTATGCACCCTCCGCGTTCGGCCGTCTCGCGAATAAATACTGGAAATTTCAGAGGTCAACATAAAACGAGTGTTAGCTTCCGTTCCTTTTATTGTTTTCTTTTTAAACTCTTTTTTTAGTTTAAAAAGCCCGCTCTCCGCCGGCTCTAATTTCTTTTTAATTTCTTTGACCCATTCAGGGTGCGTAAAATCACCCGTGCCCATGACTTTTATGCCTTTATCATCGGCCCACGCATCAAGATTCTCCAAAAGCATTTCCGAGGACACCGCTCTCGAATATTTGGAATGTATATGCAAGTCAGCTATTATTCTCATACTTATATCATAAATAAAAACCAATCAAAAACAAATTTTTTTCTCCCTTTCGTAAAGGGAGTGCCGCGATAGCGGGGAGGTCTGCCTGCCGGTAGGCAGGGATTTTTTCCATAGTTTTTTCGTTTTCTTGTTTTTTTGTTTTTTTTAATTTTTTATGCTATCTTAAAATCAGCCGCTACAAAAGGAGGCAACAAAAGTGTCCTGCGGCAAGAAACACAAGAAAGACTGTTGCGCGTGCGCTTGTTGCGTTGACGGCAAATGCTCCTGCGGCGAAAAATGCAAATGCAAAGACTGCTCTTGTTGCGACAAAAAATCTAAAAAAGATAAGAAAAAATAAAAACCCCAATCGGGGTATTTTTTTACTGTTTTGTTCTTTATTTCTCTATTTTCCTATTCATAATTCACTATTCATCGTCCTCGTCTTTATATTTCCAAAACTTTTCTCCAATCCATATCCCAACTCAATCGTTTTTTATTTTTAACGTGCGCGTTATACGGCGCGCTATACAAAATATGTCTCCACGCCGGAGTCACAACCCCTTCTACCTCGGGTCTATCATCTATCAAAATGTCGCCCATAACCAACGTCTTGTCACCGGTCAAAACAATAAGTTTTGTCGCCTCGCGCCCTAAATGCTTCTCAACCCATTTATATTTCTCCAATACGCAATTCTCGTACTTAGAAAGCGGAGCGGTACATATAAACACCTCATGCCCCAAATCCAATAAAGTTTTATACGCCTCAATCGCCCCCGCGATCGGGGGCAAATTTTCATAAAAACCCGGAGAGCCTTGTATATTCATAATTTTACCTCGCAAATATTCCGGATAATCATCTCTTATGTAAAAGTTCTTACGATCTTCGATCGACACACAAACCTCATGAGGATTCTTAGAGCGCCAATTATTCACAAACCCTTGTTCAAAATCCGCGAGCACCCCATCTTGATCTAGTAGAATTATCATCCCGCCCCCCACAACACTTACGTCTTCAATATATAACAAAAAGCCTGTATTTAAGTCACTAAAACACGCGAACGGCTCACCTAAAAGGTCAGGTGAGCCGTTAAGTCTCTGTGCGCCCAAGAGGAATCGAACCTCTATCTCATGCTTCGGAGGCCTGCGCTCTATCCATTGAGCTATGGGCGCCATTTAAAGATGATACGCCCATTAACATACCAATTATTAGCCACAACATCAACTTGCCCGGCCAAAGAGTCCACAAAAAATGGTCAACTAAGCCAAAAGCCAAGAACGCTATAAACATCAAACGACTTATTACCAGCCCCCGATTATCAAATTTTATCTCTCTTTTGGTAATTGGTAATTGGTAATTGGTAATTAACAGACTCAATAAAAAAACTACGAACATAACCCCACCCACTACCCCGATTTCAGATGCAATCAATAGGTAAATGTTATGTATCGGCTCCCATTGCCACGCTTTATTCATTCCAAAATTTTGATAAATTCCATTTTTTACCGAATACAAAATTTGATTGCCAATCCCCACGCCCAATGGACGATTTTTTATAATATCCCAAGCCACTTCATTATAAACTAGCCTTTGCGTGACTGAAACTTCACTTTTAGAAATATGACCCCTCGCCAAAATAAAATCTTTAAAAATTAAAAAATTAGCCAAAGCAACAGACGATAGAATAAAAATTAAAACAAAAAGCAATGTTTTTTCTCGACCATGCTCGAAAAATAAATTTTTTTTAATTTTTAATTTTTCATTGTCATTTTTCATTTTTACTTTTACATTTTCAATTATTAAACCCACCAACAAAGCTATAATTGAAATCGTGGCGATAATCCATCCCGATCTCGAAAAAGTTAAAATCAATCCGGTTATAACAATAAAAATACCCGCTACTGAAAACAATCTTTTTATTCGTAAATTCGTAACAAATTCGTTATTCGTTGATAACCGTAGCCAAACATAGCTCAAAGCCAACAACCCAACTATCAAAAACGCCGCCAATATATTCGAATGCGGCATAGTACCATAAGCTCTAATGAGTTTTCCTCCTTCAACTGTTATTTTAGCGACCCCCGGAATATTCGCCCCCAAAACCGATTCTCCCAGAAACCATAATCCCAAGCTTTTTTGCTGAATAAATTGCAAAAATGCCACGAACGATTGAAAAACCGCGGACAATCCTAGACTCCAACAAATGCCTTGCAAGTTTATCGCTTCTTCTTTAATACTCCAAGCGATCACCCAAGAAAACCCAACGGCCATCAACAATCTCACGGAATTATATATCGCTAACCCCTTAGAGTAAGCGAAAAATATTGAAACTCCGGCCAACATCAAAAAAATAACTAAGATTATCTTCTGAATTTGTAATTTGGAATTTATTTGGTATTTGATATTTGATATTTGATATTTTATTTTTGATATTTGATTTTTGATATAAAAAAACTTGTCTCGCCTCAAAACAAAAAAACCTAGAAATAGTGTCAACAAAACATCTGACGCGTAAAAAAATATGGTCTCATATTCCTGAAACCCCTCAATAAAACTAAAAATTTCCTTTCGCAAACCGAAAGGAATAGTGAAAATAAATGAATAGACCAAAAAACGAATTAATGCCACGCTATAATTCTTTCACAAACTCAATGGTTATGTAAACCACATCCGATGGCTCCGGCGAAAACTCTTCCGCCTGTTTTACTGTCTTAAAAACTTCTTTGATTTTCTTAGCCAGTTTATTAGCCGATTGATTTTCGGTCAAAGTCACCTCCCAAAAATCTCCTTTCTTCTTAATGCCTATCAACCGATCCATCGAGTCTTTCCCATAAGCGCGTTTGCCAAAATTTTCAATAAGACCTTGAAGCTCCTGCACGACTCCTTCAGGTACCGATTTAATGGCGACTCTTCCCTCAAATTGATTATTCTTTATCATCATGCACGCGGGGCATGATACAAACTTGACCGGCGTATCTTTAGAAAAAGCGGTTTCTTCTTTTTTGTTTAAAGATTCCAAACCATGATGCCAATGCTTTTTATAGTATACTGCTCCGCAATTTTGACACATCAAAAGCCCTTTCTTGCCGCCGCCAAATTCGGCCTCGGCATGAGCTGATTTAGGCGAAATAATATTGTAAGGCCTTTTAAAAAATCTGGACATATTTGGCTACTTCATAAATTAAAGCGACAGAAAATACGACTCCTACAAATATTATCGCTAAAATAGATTTTTTATTCAACAAGACCGAGGGGCCCTCACGCCGCCCGGAGGCAACCCACATAAATACCACAAACAATCCCTCAAGCGCTAAGAATACCCCGCCAACAAAACTGACTAGCCCTATGAAACTTTTGAAACTCAAAAAATAAGGAATGAGAGGCCCAAGAACCACTGTTAAAAAAGCCAAAGTTTTCGGCCACTTTAAATCAAAAGTCAAAACATTTTTAACGTCTAAACCGACGACTATATAAGAACTAAAAAGCGATAAAAGGCCCAAGATACCGATGGACAAAATAATATTCGGAGAAACCGCGCCAATTAACCCCGAAACAGCGTCTGGAGATACTTCTTTAGAAATCCCTAAAACCCCTAAAACAAAAAGTCCGTAAACCGCGGCGGGAAAAATCGTCCCCCACACAATCGCTTTTTTAAGTTTTTTAGTGGAGAAAATATCAATCTTTCCTTCTAATCCCCTAAAATAATTTACGAGGGATGGAATGGCGACTCTTCCGGATAAGGCAAAGAGCACGGGGGCCAAAGGTAAAAACCAATCGGATACTCTAAAATTCAATTGATAAAAATCAATCTCGTAAAGTTCGGTAACTCCAACTCCAAATATCAAAAATATAATAGCCGCAATCCCGCCGGTTATCCAAAACTCCAGAGTCGCCAGTCGCTTCAAGCTCAAAAAAATGCCCAATGACCCCAAAAACCAAAAAAGCAAAAGTTTTTCCAGGCCAACTCCTAAGCTACTAATCAAATTAAAAAAACTTATTGATAAAACCAGATAAATAGTCAAAACAAAAATCATTTCCACAACCGTCATTACAATCGAAAGCCCAAAAGCCCAATTGCCTAAATATTCCCTTGTATAACCGACAAATCTCTTCTCTTCTTTAGTGCGGAGTATTATGTCGGCATACATCAAATGCATAAGGGTATAAACCGCGGCCCCTATCAATAAATAAAAAAATCCTACTAAAACTCCTGATTTCTGAAAAACAAACGGCAAAGCAAAAATACCGGCTCCTATTATAGTTCCCGATAAAAGTCCCACCGGCAAAAGAAAATTCTTATACATCAATTAATAAACTTACTCCCTAATAATCCTTTTCTTCCTTGTCGCCTCTGTAATGAAAAGGGATTTTATCAACGATCTTGAATTCGACGAACCACATTAGAAGAAATACTAAAAAAGTTAAAACTGTGGCAAAAATAGATATAGCATATAATTTATATCCCACCGCCATACCGATAGCGGCCGTAACCCATAATCCCGCGGCGGTGGTGAGTCCCCTAACTTTTGATTCTTTGAGAATAATCAGGCCCGCGCCCAAAAAACCGATACCCACGACGATCTGCGAAGCGATACGAGATGGGTCAAAACCCGGCTTATTTCTGAAATCTTCAAATGAAACCACCGAAATAATGGTGAAAAGCGCCGCGCCCATGCAAACCAAGGCAAATGTCCTCATGCCCGCTGTTTTATGAGCCAATCTCCTTTCAATGCCTATAATAGCGCCCAAAACAGTCGCTAAAAATAATTGCCCAAAAACAGTAATTTGCTCCGGCGAAAGATTAAAAAGTTGATTTATTAATTGCATTGATGTTTGATATCTGTAATTAACTTTTTTGTAGTCCCTGCCTACCGGCAGGCAGG
>Ga0209515_10001097_pt1 | contig 46700 bp, 47 predicted proteins | sample Subgroupgradi54m_FD_187454 | JGI IMG/M metagenome (GOLD analysis project Ga0209515, IMG submission 187454) | Subsurface groundwater microbial communities from S. Glens Falls, New York, USA - GMW60B uncontaminated upgradient, 5.4 m (SPAdes)... ... | reverse complement strand
TTTGTCCTTTTCCAATTTCGGAATGATCTTATCGATTTTGTAATACTTGTCCGTAGATTCTTCCGCCGGGCCGGAAATAATAAGAGGCGTGCGTGCTTCGTCGATTAAAATCGAATCGACTTCGTCAACGATAGCGTAATGAAAGCCTCGCTGGGCGCGAAATTCGGGATCAACTACCTGGTTATCGCGGAGATAATCAAATCCAAATTCGCTGTTGGTTCCGTAAAGCACATCGGCTTTGTACAATTCTTTTCGCTCTTGAGGAGGAACGGCGGATTGAAGCGAGCCCACCGTCAGCCCCAAACCTTCGTACACAGGACGCATCCAATCGGAGTCGCGACGAGCAAGATAATCGTTTACCGTAACTATGTGAACTCCTGTTCCTTCAAGTGCGTTCAAGTAAGCCGCAAGCGTTGCTACGAGCGTCTTTCCTTCTCCGGTGGCCATTTCCGCGATACCGCCTTCGTGCAGAACCATTCCGCCGATCAGCTGTGTGTCGAAATGCCGCATATTTAAAAAACGCCTGCCCGCTTCACGCACCGCGGCAAAACCTTCGGGCAAAAGATCGTCGAGCTTTTCACCTTTGGCAAGACGAGCACGGAATTCTTCTGTCTTGGCCTTAAGCCCTTCGTCGGAAAGCGCTTTAAACTGCGGCTCAAGCGCGTTAATGGCTTCTACGCGCGGACGCATTTTTTTTACTTTGCGTTCGTTTTGCGTACCCACAATTTTTTTAATTAGAAATCCAATACCTAACATTTTCTATGTTTTCCTTTGAGCAACCATTTGTTTTAAATACGCTTGGATAAAAGCATCTAAATCGCCGTTCATGACGGCCTGCACATTCGAAGTCTCGTAATCCGTGCGGTGATCTTTTACCATACTATAAGGATGAAACACATACGAACGAATCTGCGAACCCCAAGCAATTTCCTTTTTCACTCCGTATTGCTTTTTTAACTTTTCTTCCTGCTCGCGTTGCCAACGTTCGAAAAGCCTGGCTTTCAGCACCTGCATAGCTACTTGTTTATTTTGAAACTGCGACCGCTCGTTTTGACATTGCACAACAAGACCGGACGGAATATGCGTAAGACGAACGGCAGAAGAAGTTTTATTTACATGCTGGCCGCCCGCGCCACCGGCACGGTAGGTATCAATCCGAAGATCGACCTCTTTTATTTCAATTTCGGGAGGATCTTCCACTTCGGCAATAACGTCAACCGAAGCAAAGGAAGTATGACGCCGTTTGTTGGAATCGAAAGGAGAAATCCGCACCAGTCGATGCACGCCGCGCTCAGCCTTTAAATATCCATACGCGTTGGGGCCCCTGGCAAAAAAAGAAGCCGATTTCACGCCCGCTTCTTCACCCGCCATAAAATCAATCATCTGAATTTTATATCCGCTTTGTTCGCACCAGCGCGTATACATGCGGAAAAGCATTTCGGCCCAATCGCAGGATTCCGTTCCGCCCGCGCCGGGTGTAATGCTTACAATGGCCGAATTGCGATCGAGAGGCTTGTTTAGAATTCGTGAAAGTTCGAGAAGCTCCAATTTTTTTTGAAACACGGCAACATGTTTTTTGAGATCTTCTACTTCGGCCGTTTCATCTTCTCCGACCAATTCTGTCAGCTCCGCAAAATCATTACATTCTTTTTCCGATTCGAGAACGGGATCGACGAGCTGTTTGAGTTCTTTAAGGCGCGAAACGATGGATTGAGATTCTTCTTTGCGGTCCCAAAAACCAGCTTGAGCCATGGTTTCGTTCAGGCGGGAAATTTCGGAAAGCTTACCGGGGAGGTCAAAGATACCCCCTAATCTCTTTGAGTTTCTCCTGGAATTGCGAGAGCTTCGACTTTAATTCTCTGAGTTCTTCGTTCACAACAGGCTCGATTAGCGGTTCGGGTGATTAACGTAAGTTAAATAACGGCGTAGTGTAACAGCGCCATTACTTGTTGTCAAATTCGGGACGCACGGCTCGAATCGCCCATTTAATTTTTAAGTGAGGGAAAACGGCTGACGCTGCCAAAGCCTTTGACGTAATACACTTCGTCGGGCCGGAGGACGTAGAATCCGAAATCACTTAATTCCAAAAGCTGTTTTGATTCGGGATTTTTTGAAAGGAATAAGATTCGGCAATTTTGTATTTCGGCTTCTCCGGCTCTATGCACGGTTCCGGTTACGGTAACACGGGGTTTATCCAAGGGATGGTCGGCACGCTCATCACTTTCCACGAGAAGGCTTACCGCATTGAGACGGTCGATATTTTTCGTGTGGCGCGCCAGTTTACTTAAAAGGAAAACAATATTTCCGGTTTCTTTTTCAAAAGCAAAACTAGCAAGCGAAGCAAAAGGCTTACCTTCTCCGATAGTACCGAGCGATCCGGTGCGTTTGTTGGAAAGGAGAAGTAAAACTTCTTCAAGCGGGGCTGGAATTTTGTTCACCTTTGGCGGGAATCCAGGGCGTGTCTTCCACGCTGGCCTCAAAATTGGCGAGTCTGGCCAGCACAAACAGGCAATCTGATAAACGGTTAGCGTAGGCGAGAATTTGCGGGTCGAGTTCTTCCATTTGCGTAATATCGATAATTTTCCGTTCTGCGCGGCGCGAAAGAGCCCTGGCCATATGAAGCGTTGAAGCTAAAAGCGTTCCGCCGGGAAGAATAAAATTTTTAAGCGGGGGCAATTTATCTTCGCAGGCATCGATGGTGCGCTCAAGAAATTTTACATGTTCGTCTTTAATGCGCGGAATGAGCCTTTTTCCCGCCGGCTGGGGGGTTGCTAAATCTGAACCGAGCACAAACAAATCTTCCTGGATTTGTTTTAGGATTTTATCCAAGCGGGTTCCCGGATTAAGCGCACGCGCAATGCCGATCATCGAATTTACTTCATCCAAATTATTGAAGGCGGTAATGCGAGGGTGGCGCTTGGAAACACGCGTTCCGTCGCTTAGCGATGTCTCGCCTTTATCCCCTGTTTTGGTGTAGATTTTAACCACGAGAAGTCTTTTTACGATAACGGCCGATGCCGAGATAGCGGCCTACGTTGGCATGGGAATCTATAAACGGCTCAATAGCGCCGACGGCCGATGTCATAATCGTCGTCACGCCCGGGCCGTGTCCGGCCAGCAAACAATTGCTGTGCACCACGACGCCAATCGATACAGCGCCGCGTTTAAACGTACGCCCGTACGAATTATCGTGATCGCGAATGGCTACCAAATCTCCGAAACAAACCTGATCGATCTTGTACTTTTTTACGGTAGCCGGATCGTGCGTCATAATATCGTAATCGCCCGTTCCGATATTCAGCGATCCGATTCCCGACCCCATCACTTCCGCCGGTACAATGGTAGTAACGGGAACACGTAATTTTTTTCCTTGCGGCTTTGGATTTATTTTCTTTAATAAACTCGGATCGAGACTGTATATTTTTACATTCGGAAAATCGAGTAATTCCAAGCCTTGTCCGTAGGCTTTGATTAAAATTTTATCGTCAAGAGTCATCTTATCGAGAACGGGCGGCGGAAAATCGATCATCACATGCTCTACCCCGCCGTGCGTACCGAGAACCGTGCCGCGGCTTCCCTTGGCCTCTCCCGATACGATCCGGGCATTGTTGCCGATGCAGGCTAGAAAATTGTATCCCGCTTCGTGTTTAGGTGAACCGGATTTTCCTTCCGTAAACGTGGTGGAGACACCCGCCTCAATATGATCACCCGCCCAGCCAAACGCCGTATCTCCGACGCGAACGTTGTAGGTAATGCTTCCGGTGCTCGGAAGGGCAAACGGCTTCCCGTCGTGACTCACTTCAAAATAAGACCACTGAGCGGCGTGCGCCACTTTGCCTTGCACCGCCATCATAACCAAGCTTGACTCGTTTGTCCTTAATTTCACGACCACTCCTTTAGCTCAGCGGGCGATTAATATTTCGTTTGAAAAAATTGATGAAGTTATATTGTTCCGAAAGATCATTTTGAATGGCTGTCCGCAATTCTTGATAGCGAAAAGGATTGTTCTTTTTCCATTTTTTAGGCTGGTCTTGATATTGGCGAACCAACAATTCCATTTGAACATTCGTAGAATGTTCAATAGCGCTTTGCCTAAATACGAAACCAAACCAAAGAAGCGCGATGACAAGGCTTGTGCCGATAAAAAGTACAGTGGCTGAAAAGCTGGTATTGGATCTTCTAAGTTTACTTCCCACAAAAACCAATTCTTCCAACTGACGGGATACGCGCTCCGGCAAAATAATCGCAGGCGGGCCCGCCTCGCCCGGCCGGCGCGAAAGTGTTTGTTGTTCCATAGTCATTTGAGTTTCCCCCTTAGCACCTTGTATTTTTTTAAAAGGCATTCCGCCCGTAAATTCGTAGGGCGCTTCGGCAAACGAACGCCATATTTCTTCGGTCCAATCCTTTATTTTTTCTCCTGACCTTCCTGAAAACAGCTGCCGCACCTGAAGATGAAGCTCCAGCATTCCGAAACCGATGATCAAAAGCCCGATCAGTTCTATACTTTCTTCTGTGTACCTTCGGATGAAATTATTCGTATTCGGATAGAAAAAATTACGGAATTGTTTAGTCCCGACGATTTGAGCTAAAGCCAGATAAAGAGTAAGTCCGATTATAAAAAACCAGATGCTTCGGGTGGAAAATATTTCACGAATTCCTGCAATAATTCTTTTGAAATTACGCAAGCCATACATTGTGATGATCAAAAAAATGGCTGCCCATAAAAACATAAACTGTGACTCTTTCATAAAAAAAGTAAAAAAATAATCTGATTCGCGAAAAACAAGAAAGAAGCAAACCGCACCGATAAATTGACAAAAAGAAAAATCGAAAAGCGGATGATCGACTACGGATGGGCGGTAGCGGCATAATAGGCAAGCAGATAAACCGACCCCTGCAAGCAAAAGCGCTTGTAACAATTCTATAACGCCCAAGTCGCGAAATGTTTCGAACCGAACGATCTCGGGGAGTGCCCACCAGGACCAAATAGCAAAAAATACGAGGATTTCGATGATAATGGTTAAGGCGTATATTCGAATGCGGGAAAACATGGGCGGATTATACGTTATTTACAAACAGGCATCAACCATCCTGGCCACATCCTCAGCTATGGCAGGAGAAGAAGTTAACCCGGGAGAATCGATGCCGATCAAATTGATAAAATGCGGAAATCCTTTATCGCTTTCTTCCCAAATGACAAAGTCACGAAACGGTTCCTTCGGACCTTGGAGCTTGGGGCGAATTCCCGCCGTATCCGGAAATAATCGGTCGGCGGTCAACATCGGAAGTAATTTTTTTGTATCTTCTGCGAAAGAATCCCGGGCCGATTCATCGATATCGTAGTTCAGATCGGATTCTTCCAAATAGGCGGCGCTCGGCCCTAGCCGTAAATTGCCCTCCATATCGGGTGTAATGTGAATACCGAGACTTACATGATCCGGCACCGGATAAATCAGTCTTGTAACCCATTGTCCGGATCCACCGCGCACCCGAAAATATTCGCCTTTGCAAAATTTTAACCGGTAGCCGGCTTTATCGATATCGATTCCGACCGACTCGGCTATCCGATGCGATGCGAGTCCGGCTGAATTAATAACAACCCGTGAAATAAAAGAGAAAGAATCTTGTTCATTCGATCCCACCGAAATAACATAGCTCTCGCCCTTCTTCTCAATCTTACGAACCGGCGAAGAAAAAACAGTGTCGACTCCTTTGGATTGGGCCTGCCCCAGAAAAAATTGCATGAACCGGTGAGAATCAATAATGCCGGTGGATGGCGATAAGAGCGCGCTCACGCCCTGTATATTGGGTTCAAGTTCTCTAAGTTCCTTTTCCGAAATAATATGCAAATCCGAAACACCGTTGGCGTGGCCGAGTTTCATTAAACGCTCGAGCTCTTTCTCCTCCTCCGGAACTCTGGCGACGATGAGCTTGCCTAATTTTTTAGTGGGTATACCGTATTCTTTGGAAAGCGCATAAATACGGTCCCGGCCTTCCACGCATAATTTAGCCTTTAAAGATCCGGTAGGGTAATAAATTCCGGCATGAATCACTTCGCTATTCCGGCTGCTTGTTTCTTCGCCGAAACTCACATTTTTCTCAAGCGCGATAATCTTTCGGCCGGTGCGGGCAATGCGAGCGGCTATGGCCAACCCGACCACCCCGCAACCTACAATACAAATATCAACTTCTTCCATAACCTCTTATAAATTTCCTATTCGATCGATTTTTATGTCGCTGCCGATTTCCGTCCGGCTGGACTCTTCCAGCTTATCAAGCAAAACCGGCCATGTTTTCCCGTCGTTTGGATATTCCGCCGATGAGAAGGAAAGACGGATAGGCCAGGGAAAACGTTTGGCGCGAATATTCTCAAGAATCCGACGTTTAGCCTCATTTAATTCTTTTTCAGAAAAACGTGGGAACAGCGCGATGAGTTGGAGTTCCCGGTACCTAAGAACACGATCTTCGGACCGGAGTACATCACAAACGCATTTCTCAATCCCATCCATGGTGTGATGAGCTTCCCGAAGAGAACGGTCGGCGGCGAGACTCGCAAAATTTTCGAGTTCGATCAGAAGGCAGCCGAGGGATTCTTTATTATGATTAGCACCTTCAAAGTATTCTGTTACGTTCTCGAAAAATTCGAGTTCTTGAGAATACACCGGCAGCGTAAACATAAACGTTGCTCCCTGTCCCGCCTTACTTTTCGCCCAGATTCTTCCTTTATGCAGCTCGACGATATGTCTTGCAATGGAAAGCCCGAGCCCCGTTCCTTTCAGGCCAGGCCCGACGGTACGTCCTGCTTGGTGAAATTTTTCAAATATTCTAGGAAGCTCATCCTCCCGTATACCTTGACCATTATCGATGACTTCCACCAGGATATACGGCGCTAACGGACCCGACCCCAACTGCTCCCACACTTTCATATGAACCGAAATTTTACCCTGCACCGGCACAAATTTCACGGCATTTCCTACTAAATTAACCAGCACCTGCAAAATTCTGTTTTTGTCCGCAAGCGCCAGCGGCAGATCCGGATCAAATTCCGTGTTAAAGCATATTTGTTTTTTGCGAACCAGGAACTGGAACGTATCCATCAGCCCAACCACCAACGTAGGCAGATCGCACGCTGCGCGATGAAGGAGCATCTTTCCAGCTTCCAATTTAGAAATGTCTAAAAGATCGTTAATTAAAGCTTTGAGCCGGTCGGCGTTGTTTTTTGCGATGACTAAAAAATTTCGAGCGTCATCATCAATTTTTCCAACAACGCCGTCCAAGACTAAAGAAAGCCCCTCTTCCAATGCTGTCAGCGGAGTTCTTAATTCATGGCTGACGCTGGAGACAAAATCGGATTTAATCTGGTCGTCGGTTTTGATCTGACGGCGAATTTTTTTTGAATCTTTAGGATTTTGCGGCATGTGAAAAGGAAAAATTTATTTACGTGATCAGATATTAATGGGGAGTAATCCGAAAAATGTACGAAGACGACGGATAATAACCGCTATTCAAGCGCTTTCTTGATTCGGTCGAGCAAGTCCTGCGATTCAAACGGCTTTACAATGTAATCCGTAATACCTTCCATCTCAAACAGATCTCTTACACCCTCGCCTTTTGCGGTAATGACAATGACCGGCGGTTTAATACGTTTGACACCGTACTGCTTCGTCTTTTCCTTCAGTTTTTGGAGCATCTGATAGCCGTTCATATTGGGCATCATAATATCCAATAAAACTAAATCGGGGTTTTCTTTTGTGAGCAAATCCAATCCTTGTTCTCCATCTTTGGCGGAAATGACCACATAACCCGCGCTCTCTAACCGGACGGAAACGGTCGTTATAATATCTTCCTCGTCATCAATGAGCAGAATTTTTTTACCCATGTCGCTGAGCGCTCCGTTCAAACTTTGAAGGTTTGCCTAAAACTAAGCTTGATTAAAATTCGGGATAATTTGTTTTTGAGGAATGGGGAACGTTAAAACTTCGTAAGCGCCCACAACAAATCTTCCCACCGCATAGAAAAATCCTTGAAGCAAGCCCTTCGGAATGGCGTAAACATAATCTTCGGTAGTTATTTCTTGGCTAACCTGGAGAGGGATTTCAAGCGGAGAATAAATAACATTGCCCACGCCACGGCTAAATTTTTGAGCGATGGCGCCCGTATAGCCGGCATAAACAGCGGGTGTAGCAATTAAACAAAGCAGAAGCGTAGCAGCAATAAGTCGTTTCCTTGACATGTGACCTCCCTATGAGCGGTAAATTATATTAACGATGGGATAAAGATTGTTGTTAGTTTATTCATCGGCTTATCCAAATGCAAGCTGTAGTTGAACTTGTGGAGTATATCTTAGAAAACAGCCGGCTTCATTGACAATGGGTTGGACGCATTCATATAATGTGTCCCGATAATCCTCTCCGTTTTGAAAGGTAAAAGCAGATGCCTAAAGAAATTATGAAAACGCTCGCAGAATTAGCAAAACTGGTAAATGGACAGGTCAGAGGCGATTCAAATACCCCCATTAAGGGCGTTACGAACGCCAATGAACCGCGGCAGGGCTATATTACCTTTGTTACTCAACCCAAGCTTGCAGAAGCTCTCGAAAAGTCAGAGGTGACGGCCCTCATTATCCCGCCCGATTTTCCGGCTTCTTCAAAACCTTGTATTGTTGCGGAAAACCCTAAGCTGGCGTGGGGTATTCTTCTCGAACTTTTCTTCCCACCCCGCACTTACCAAACAGAAATTTCAAGCGGCGCATTCGTTCACTCCACAGCCAATATCGGTAAAAATGTTCGAATTGAAAAAGGGGTTTATATCGGCGAACACGCAAAAATCGGCGACGCCAGCGTCATTCGTGCAAATAGTTATATTGATGATTTCGTTTCCGTCGGAACGGCTTGCGTGATTCATCCGAACGTCACCCTTTACGACCACACCGTTGTTGGAAACAGCGTGATTATTCATGCGGGCTGCGTTATTGGCACGGACGGCTTCGGATATGTGTTTGACGGGAAAAAACAATTTAAAATTCGGCAAGTCGGCAACGTCGTAATTGAGAATGACGTAGAGCTAGGCGGAAACGTTTGTATCGACCGCGCTACGATGGGCTCCACCGTTATTCGCGCGGGAAGCAAGATCGATAATCTCGTTCAAATTGCGCACAACGTTTCTTTCGGGCCGCATTCCATCGCCTCTTCTCAAACCGGAATTTCAGGCAGTTCGAATATCGGCGCCTACGTTACGCTGGCAGGACAAGTGGGTATTGGGGATCATGCCGAAATCGGAAACGGAGCTATTTTAGGAGCGCAAGCAGGAGTTCCCACCGGTAAAAAAATTCCGGAACGTGCTATATTTATAGGTTCACCTGCACGGCCGGCTGAGGAAATGAAAAAACAAGTAGCCGCGCAGCTGCGCATGCATGAAATTCTGGAAACCATCCGCGATCTTAAAAAACGAGTTGTGGAACTAGAACGCCAACTCGAGATCGCCTCTTCTAAATAATTTATTTCGGCCGGCCGATCAGATTTAGAAATTCAGCCCGCGAACGCTCATCCCTTCGAAATGTTCCAAGCATAGCGCTCGTTGTACAAACCGCTCCCTGTTTCTGAACCCCACGCATAGCCATACATAAATGAAGCGCTTCGATCACCACCGCTACTCCCTTGGGAACGAGAATATCCATGAGCGAGCTTGCGATTTCGTTGGTTAGACGCTCCTGGACTTGAAGACGCTTTGCGAAAACATCCACTAAACGGGGAATTTTGCTTAACCCGATTATTTTTCCGTTTGGAAGATAAGCCACATGGCAACGGCCGTAAAACGGAAGTAAGTGGTGTTCGCAAAGACTGAAGATATCGATGTCTTTTAAAACCACCATTTCATCGTAATTCTCTTCAAAAATGGCGCCGTTCACAACGGACGCAACATCTTGCTTATAACCATGCGTTAAAAATCGAATGGACGCCTCTACCCTCTCCGGCGTCTTCGCCAACCCTTCCCGCGTGGGATTTTCACCAATAGCCACCAAAAGATCGTGCGTGAGATCTTCGATACGAATTCGTTTGCTTTGTGCAGATACGGTTTCCACAGAAAACCTCCTTATTGCATTTTAAATGCTACGTAATTTCGAAACAAGCTTTGGCATTATTTCTAAAACACCGTTAATTTCATCTTCGGTTGTATAGCGGCTTAGGCTAAACCGTATAGCCGCACCCGATTGTTTCTCGTTAAATCCCATCGCAAGCAAAACATGCGACGGCTGCGTTGTTCCCGCGGTACATGTCGAACCGCCGGAAGCGTAGATTCCCGCATCGCTCATCATTTGCAGCAATGCCTCGCCTTCGGTTTGTTCGAAAATAATTTGCGAAGTATTCGGAATTCGCTGCGCCCCTTGTCCGGCAATCGTAATATCGCTAACGCGATTCAACAAGCCCTCTTCAAGCTTTCTACAAAGTTTTTCTTCCTGCTCTAATTTTTTGACATCCGCAACAAATTTCTGCGCCATGTCGGAAGCTACGGCGAAGCCGACAATACCGGCCATATTTTCCGTTCCTGCCCGACGGCCGTTTTGCTGAGCGCCGCCCAAGATCAGCGGAGCAAAAGGAACACCTTTTCGCACATACAAAAGTCCGATTCCTTTCGGCCCGTGAAGTTTATGAGCTGAGACGGAAAGAAAATCTACGGGCGTTTCGGATACATTGATTTTTACCTTGCCAATCGCCTGAACGGCATCGGAATGAAATAAAACGCCTTTTTGACGAGTGATCTTGCTTATTTCGGCGACGGGAGAAAGAACGCCCGTTTCATTGTTCGCCCACATGAGCGTAACGAGCGCCGTATCGGAGCGAATAGAATTTTTAAAAAAATTCAGATCGAGACGGCCTTCCCGGTCGACAGGAACCCTCGTTATTTCATATCCCTGCTTTTCTAGATCTTCAGCGACTTTGGCAACCGAAGAATGCTCTACCGTGCTCGTTATAATATGCCGGCGGTTTGGAAATTTCTTTACCACCGAATAAAGGATGGCATTATTACTTTCCGTCCCGCCGCTTGTAAACGTAAGATCATCTTTCGGATCGGCACCGATAAGTCTTCCCACAGATTCTCGCGCCGAATCCATTTGATTCATCAGCCGGCTGCCGAAGGTGTGAACGCTCGCCGCATTCCCGTATTCTTCGGAAAAATAAGGCATCATAGCTTCGCGCACTTCCGGCGGAAGATAGGTTGTTGCGTTGTTATCTAGATAGATCACGTATGGGATGCTCCGAAAAAAGAAAGTTATTATATAAGGAAGGAGTGAGTTGACCAACAGTACTCTAGGATAGAAAGAGCTCGTATTCTTGCAACAAGTTACCCCATGGGGACTTAGCGGCCAAAGAAAGCCTGCCTTTCCCCGTCTGTTTTAACCAGATCTTCCTCGCATAAACAACCTGCATCCATTCCAGCATAGCCAACATAAAGAAATGACGTTTCTTCTGGGCGTCATCGTCCAATCCCTTTTCTCTAACCATACGGGCAAAGAAACGGGAAAAACGATTGGTAGCAATGAGAAAACGGAAATCCGTATGGCTTATATCGGTTCCGATTATATTTATTTTTTCTAAATCCGCGCAACCCAACCCTTCCTCATGCAACGTTCTTAAATGAGGTATCGACAACGGCTCAAATCCCATCATTTTAGCTGCTACGGCATCTAGGGCAACCAGGTCATCGCTGGCTAAAATAAAATTTTTTACAAATATACGAACACAGCGCGGACCGGCGCCATCCCCGGCAAACGTTCCGTCCATAACCCCGATCACTTTTTTAGCACGCTTCTTTAATGCTCGAAAACGGTCGCAGATATCTCCGCGCTTCAGTAAAAGAAGCCAATTTTCTTCTGCGGGTCGAAAAAACAAGGCTGCGGTTATGCAAGTCCCGGTGATCGTATGGACCAAATGGGTGCGCATGTTTCCGAGCACAATAACATTTCTTCCTTCCAACCGTTCCGATAGATTGGAAATTGAATGTTTGGGAGACGATAACGCTTTGGCCATGTTACCGACAAACTTTGAAAGCCCGTTTTTATCGATCAACCCTTTCCGGCCGCGCAAAAAAAAGTCAATGCCGGCGGGGCCGCGCCCTATCGAAGCTATGGATTTGAGCACACCGTCCAATTGCCAAGGGGTCACGCTAACGGCCGGAAAAAACGAATCAAATCCTGATTCGGTAATGAGGGAAAATGGCGCTTGGTTATCAAGCAAAGAATAACCATCCATTCCGCGCAGAAGATTTTGGTAATCATCGCAAACCGTTTCGGGAGTTGTCTTCAGGACAATAACTTTAGCGTTATTATTCATGGGAATGGAATAGGTTAAGCATTCGGATGAAACATCGGAGTTTACGAAGCAGATGGATGCTCAATGGAAAGAAGCGGTGCTTGCTTTGGCCAGGATATTCTATCGATAAGTTTTGTTAAAATAAACCAGCTGAGGAGTAAGCCTACCCAGCCTAAAACGCCGTTGTAATACTTATCGTCCCCAAAAAACCACATCGGCCCCTCGCCGGTAGACTGAACCAAACGATCGTGTACTTTAATGGCGGCTACAACGCCGGCGTGAACGCCCATCCCTAAATAAAGCGATCCGGTTTTAAGCAGCGCCGATGTCAGAAGATATCCAAAAATAAAAAGACCGGCCATTTGCATAAGAACGGGCGCAGGCTCTCTGAATTGTGAAAAAAAACCCGCCATGAGCTTTAATGAATTTACGAACGAAGCCTGCTCACCACCTTGTAAATTCCCTACTTCGATAAAATGCGAGATCGCATACAGAAAATTCATCCAAAAGATCGCCCACCGAAGCGAAAGCCCCCGGTGAAAAGATTTTAGAATGAAACCCCGGAAAAACCACTCTTCAAATAAACCCACCGCCAGCCCGGTTAGAACCGCGCTTCCGGCGGAAATAAACGGACCTGATTTTGAAAAATTTACTTGGAGTTCTCGGGCGCCCAAAAAAATTTCAACCAAAACAATAAAAACAACGGTTGCTAACCCATACACAAATCCGGCGCTAAGCCATTTGGTTTTCTCCGTCCCTTTAAACCCAAAAAGAATGAGCTCCCTTTCATGACCCCGTATATACATGACGTAAACGGTAAAAAAACCAAGCAGCACGATCAGCCGGTCCATGATCCGTTCGTATTCAAAAGGTAAAACTTTGAAAAGAAGAGGTGCTGCCCAGGCCGAAAAAAGAAAAACGATCATTAAAACAGAGATAAGCTTTATAGCCGATTTCACGCGCGTTACTTTCTGTCCGCAACAAACAAGGTTGCTAGGCCGCCCGTGAGATTTACAGCGCGGGCATTTCGAAATCCGTTCGATTCTATCAATGCCAAAATCGCAGGGCGATCTTTAAAAGACATGATGGAATCGGCCAAAAAGCGGTAGGCATTCCGGTCGCCTGAAATAAGCCAGCCAAGAAAAGGCAAATAAAAATTGAGGTAAGGGTAATAAGCAGCGCGCAGCCACCACACCTCAGGCCGGGTCAATTCAAGCATCACCATTCTCCCCCCGGGGATAAGAATGCGCGCGAGCTCCGTAAAAAATTTTCCTAAATCAGGAAGACTTCTCATAGTAAAAGCTGAAACGGCCAAATCAAACGTTCCTTCTTGAAGCGGCAGGGTAAGCGCATCGGCGCAGGCAAAAATGGTGCGCTGCGCGCGAACCGTTTCCCCGGCCTTCTGAAGCATGGATTCGCAGAGATCGACGCCCGCGCAGTAATCGAACGATTGTTTGGCTTGAAAGGCGGAAAGAAGTTTACCCGTTCCGGTTCCGATATCGATGATTCGCTTTGGCGAAATTTCAAGGCCGATACGAACGGCAACGGAACGCCAATAATGATCGATTCGAAAGCTGAGAAGCGTATTCAGCAGATCGTACCGGGGCGTGATATTGGTAAATAGAGTCTGGATATCCTTTTGGCAGACGGCCTGGGGATCAATCGTAGGCGTGGAGGATGTCATACTCGGTACTTCTCTGCGCGGCACGATAACCGGCTTTTTGAATCAAGCGAACCAACGTTCTGGGCTGTGTTTTAAATTGAACGCCGGTGGCGCTCACGACCGTTTCTTCCATTAATACTCCGCCCATATCGTTGGCGCCAAACGCCAGAGCCAACTGCGCCAGTTTATGCCCTTCCGTCACCCACCCTGTTTGAAAATTAGGAACGTTATCCAAAACCAAACGCGAGATCGCCATGGTTTTCAAATAATCTTCACCGCCTGCCATGGGAATATGATCGAGCTTTGTGTTTTGATTAGCCATGGTCCACGGAATAAACGCGCGAAAGCCATGCGTTTCATCCTGTAAATCACGAAGTTTGAGAAGATGAATAATTCTTTCTTCTTTTGTTTCGACATGCCCGACCACCATCGTTGCTGTCGTCATAAGGCCTTCCAGATGACAAGCGCGATTAATATCGAGCCAGCGCTCAGCTGAAATCTTTTTCGGGCTGATGATATTACGGACTCGATCCACCAAAATTTCAGCGCCGGCGCCGGGAACGGCTTGAAGCCCAGCAGCCTTTAGCCTTCGTACGGCTTCGCGAATATCTAACCGGGCTTTGCGGGCAATCATGTCTAGTTCGGAAGGCGAAAAGCAGTGCAAGTATACTTGAGGAAACTTGGCACGAATCGAACGGAGCAAGTCCTCATAATAAGCGAGATCGAGCTGCGGATTCACGCCACCTTGAAGCATGACCTGCGTACCGCCCTCATCTACAAGCGTTTGAATTCTTTTAAAGATTTGTTCTTTGGGCATAACGTTGGCTTTGGCCGTATTCGGAACCGCATAAAAATTACAAAATACGCAATCGTCTACGCAGACATTCGTATAAGCGATTAAATGATCGACCACAAATGTGACGGTATCGGTAGGATGAAGTTGGCGGCGAAACGTATCGGCTGCTTTCCCAAGCGTAAGTATATCGCCCTGATAAAGCAAAATACCGTCTTCCAGCGACAAGCGTTCGCCCGAAAGACGTTTTTCGATGATTCTCTGAACAATGCTCATATTAACGCACCTCCACAGCATGTGCATATTCTATAAGGATTTCGCGATCTAAAATTTTAATTTTGCGGGCTGATTCGTAAAACCGCTCAAGCCCTTTTAACATTTCCGGATCCAACCGATAGATGAGCCGCTGCCAATAATCCACTATACTCCGGCGCTCGGATTTTTGCTTTGCTTCGGCAGGAATAAGACTAAATAAGTTTTCAACATTTTCCAAATTTCTCTTTAAATTCTCGTCAAGCGCAAGGCCCAACGCGCGAACACGTTCGGGATACTCGTCTACGAAAGATTTTCTCACGACCCAAAGGGCAAAGCAAAACGGCAACTCCTGCCAGTCGGACCATTCGCTGCATAAATCGTAGACGAAAAGATTCTCTTTGCGCTCGTGCTCCGCGAAAAGCGCTTGATCACCGATAACAAGTGCGGCGTCGGCCTCCGCCAGCATATCGGAAAGAAATCTCAAGTTTTCGACAAAATTATTTTTAAACCTGTATTTTTCCTTGAGTAAAATTTTGAGCAGGCTGGCCGAGCTAAGACTTTCCGAAGAAAGAGCAATTCGACACGCGTTTAGCTGATCGATCGGAAATTTACTGAAAAGCATGACGCTTTTAGTGATTCCCTTCGATCCAATGCATCCGTCGGAAAACACATAATATTTTTCCTGAGACAACGCGTATTCTAAAGAAGAAACCAAAGCCGCATCAATTTTTCCTTCGCGCATACCCCTATTGATCTCGGCCGGAACGGCGCTAATAAATTCTATACGCTCGCCCTTCAGCTCGCTTTCCAGATTATAGAAAAACGGGAAAGTATTAATGTAATCGATGCGACCTATACGCAAGGGCGCTGATGCCGTACTCACGATTTACTCCATCGCTTATATAATTTATGCTCGATTCCAAACAAATCAAGCGCCCGGCCAACCATAAAATCGTAAAGGTCTTCGATTCGTTGAGGCCGCTGATAAAAAGCCGGCGCGGCCGGCAAAATATGAACACCGAGGCGGGCCAATTTTAGCATATTTTCCAGAGCGATAGCGCTTAAAGGTGTTTCCCTAAGAATGAGCGCGAGCTTACGGCCTTCTTTAATAGTTACCTCAGCCGCGCGCTCAACCAAGTCACGTGAAGATCCGTTAGCAATGGCAGAAAGCGTTGCGCCGCTGGAAGGCGCTACAATCATACCCGCTGTCCGATAAGAGCCGCTGGCCGGAAGTGTCGAAACATCGTGGTAATCGAAATACGTTATGTATTTTTGAGTCTTTTTATCAAAAATATTTTGCCAAAATTTTTCACCCGCCAGCTGCTTCGCATTTAAATCGGTTTCGGCCTCCATCACTATACGCGCCGGATTGGTGATCATCAAAAACACTTTGCGCTTAAGCAATGCGAGCGTTTCGACCAAACGGATGCCGTACATCGCTCCGCTTGCTCCCGTAATCGCAACGATGATCGGCAAATCAGCCATCAGCTCACCAGCAAATCCAGAAACGTGAATACAAACATAGCAACGCTTACAAAAGCATTCAACGTAAAAAAAGCTTCGTTGATACGCGTAAGTCCGTATTGAAAAACCAAGAAATGTTGCCTACATAGAAAAAACCCAATAAGCAGTATTCCCAGAAAATAAATAAAACCCGAATGAGCGGCCCATCCAAACGCAATCAGACTTCCGAACATGGCCGCATGAAACAACGCCGCTGCCGTCAAAGCTTTCTTTTCGCCAAAGCAAGCCGGAATGGAGTGAAGCCCGCACTTTCGATCGGATTCGATATCCTGCAGAGAATAAAGTATATCAAAACCGGCCACCCAAAAAAGAACGGCGGCTGAGATTAAATAAGGCGCGCCCGAAAATGTTCCGCGTGATGCCATCCATCCCCCGATAGGCGCTCCTGCCAAAACAATACCCACGCCGAAATGGCAAAGATAGGTCCATCTCTTCAAAAAAGGATAAGCCAAAGCAAGCGCAAAAGGAATGAGGGCTAGTTTTAGACAAAGTACGTTGAGCATTCCAGCAGCGAGAAAATAAAAGAAAGAACCGGTAAAAGCAGCCGTCCACGCAATCTTTTGTGTTAATAAGCCGGCTGGCAAGGCGCGATTTTTTGTTCTGGGGTTTATTTTGTCGTAATGCCGGTCAAATATCCGGTTAAAAAACATGCCGGCCGTCCTTAATCCAACCATGGCCATCGTCACCCAAAAAAATACAGGAAATCGCGGCCAGCCGCCTTCCGCTAACACAAGTCCCAAATAAGCAAAAGGGAGCGCAAAAATAGTATGTTCAAATTTAATCGCGTCTAAAATTATTTTGAGTTTTTCTTTCATACGGCACAAAGATCATGATAGGCCAGCCCCTTTTTAAAATCAACGCTTCATCTCGGCGTTTAATTCATCAAGCAAAGACTCCATATCGCGAGGAAGAGGAGCGTGGAAAGAAAGGGCCTTGGACGTCCGAGGATGAATGAATTCAAGGCTTCCGGCGTGAAGCGCCTGCCTCTTAATGTAGGTTGATTTGACTCCGTATTCCCGATCGCCCACCACCGGATGTCCGTGATACGCCATGTGAACGCGAATTTGATGTGTCCTGCCCGTGTACAGTTTGATATCCAAACAAGTGTTTTTCGTAAAACGTTTTCTTACTTTGAAGGTAGTCACGGCCACCTTTCCGGCAACGGGGTCTACGCGCATTTTCCGCGCATCGGTAGCGGATCGTCCGATCGGTTCGTTAAAACTCCCCTCATCGTGCTGAACGATCCCTTTAACAACGCATTGATACATACGCGTTGCGGTTCGACTCTTGAATTGCGCCGCAAGACGCTCGTGCGTCCAATCGTTTTTTGCGACAACCAAAAGTCCCGAAGTATCTTTGTCTAACCGATGAACAATGCCGGGCCGCGTAGGGCCGGAAACGGAAGAAAGTTTTTTTACGTGAAAAAGAAGCGCGTTCACCAAAGTGCCTCCTTTGTTCCCTACGCCCGGATGTACCACCAAACCGGCAGGCTTGTTGATCACCAAGAGATCGTCGTCCTCGTACACAACTTCGATAGGAATGTCTTCGGCTCTATCGAAATCAACGGGGGGTGGTTCGGGATCTACGTGAATCGTATCGCCCGGTGAAATTTGGAAATGGGGTTTTACTTCCGAACCGTTTACGAGAACCCGGCCGCTTTGAATCCATCGCTTAAACGCCATGCGCGAATATTCGCCGGCTAGTTTTTTAGCCAAGTAGCTATCGAGACGTTCGGGTTTTTCGCCTTCCTCAACGCAAATGAGAATGGGCTTGGCCATAATTACCTGAATTTCAAACGGCGATAACAATAAAAAACAAGCGATAGAATCAAAATAAAAAAGAAAACGACCTGGGCATCCGTCGCGAATCCCAAAATATCATGGGGCTTATCCCCGCGATAAAACTCGACAGCAATACGCGCGGCGGAGTAGATAAAAAAATAAGCAGTGCTGGTTTGGCCTTCAAATACTTTCCGTTGGTTGAGCTTCAAAAGAAACGCAAACAAAGCAAAACCGATCAAAGACGAATAAATTTGCGTGGGGTGAACGGACTCGTCAAGAAAAGGATAGCGAACGGCCCAAGGACCTTGGAAAGGCCGCCCATAGCAACAGCCGTTGAAAAAACATCCAATGCGCCCGACGCCGTAAGCCAACGCCACGTAAGGAATCAAAAAATCAAGGACACTAAAAAAATCTTTCTTTTTGCGACGGGAAAAAACATACACATAGATAAGACTGCCGAGAACGCCTCCGTGAAAAACAAGGCCTCCCTGCCAAAGCTTGAACGATTCTTCCGGATGGGATATAAAATAAGAAAAATGCTGGATGATATAAACAAGGCGGCCTCCCGCAATACCGGCCAGCCCCGTCCAAACGACCAAATCAAATGCGGCCCATGTGTCGAGTTGAATCGTCGACGCCCGTTTTGTCGCTAAAAATGCGGCGAGCGATACAGCCAAGGCGAAAAGTGCGCCGTACGTGTAAATCGTTAATGGCCCTATATGGAAAAGTTCAGGAAACATTATTTTTCTCTAAGCGTAAACAACATTAAAATGAGGATGCCCACGGTTATGCAAGAATCCGCAATGTTAAACACAGGCCAAATCTGAAAATCCAAAAAATCTACAACGTAACCCAGACGCAGGCGATCGATAAAATTACTTAACGCGCCTCCCATGACCAGACCGTACGCCCACTGATAGCCGTTCGCTGCATTTCTAAGACGTAAAGAGATGATCATAAGCAGTACAACGCAAACAAATATGGCCGCGGTGATGACGAAATTATCATCCCGAAACAATCCAAAGGCAATTCCGGTATTTCTGACAAACGTCAGATGGAATACGCTGGGAATGATTGGAATGGAAGGTGAGGTAGATAAATAGCGTAAAGCAAAGGCTTTAGAGATCTGATCAAGAATAACGACCAGAAAAACTAAGCCGTACAGGGAAAGTCTTAGTCTTCTTTCTCGCGTTTCTCGGTGGCTTCTTGGCACTTAAGGCACAGGCGGGCAAAGGGAACGGCTTTAAGACGCTCAAAAGAAATGGCTTCTTCACATTCTTCGCATTTTCCGTACGTTCCATCCGCAATCATGGTAAGGGCGTTTTCGATCTGATTGAGAAGTACTTGTTCTTTGGAACCCAAATCCAAATTAAGCTCCCGATCGAAATTATCCGTTGCCATATCGGCCATATGGAAGCTATAACCAGAAAGGTCCCCGGAAGACTCGCGCTGCGATTTGTTGAGTGTGTCCTTCTCAATATTGCGAAGGCTCTCGGAAATTTCATTACGCATCGCTTCAAGGCTAGCTTTTAGTTCTTGAATTCCTTTTTTATTAAGTGCGCTCATGAAAAGGCCCCGAAAATTTTTTGTCGTTTGATAAATAGCGTGGGATTATACAGAGGCACCCCTACAAAGTCAATTTTAATTAACGTAATTTAACTATATATAGTTAAATAAGTTGAGGACCGGCGAAAGAACTAGCAGGCTTTATCAAGAGGAGTATGAGAATCTAAAGAAGGGTCTTCCCGGATAATGCGCTCAACCTCTTCCAGAAAGGCGTTAACTACGTCAGGATCAAATTGCGTTCCCGAATATTTATGCAATTCGGCTTTGGCGTAGTCAACGCTGCGGGCTTTTCGGTAAGGGCGGGTTGAGGTCATGGCGTGAAAAGCATCAACGACCGCCACAATGCGTGATTCAATTGGAATTTCATCGGCTTTAAGACCGTAGGGATAGCCCGTGCCGTCAAATTTCTCTTGATGATGCAGGACGATTTTAGCTACTTCTTCAAAATTAGCGAGCGGCTCTAAAATACGTGCGCCTTTTCGGGGATGTTCCTTCATAACCAAATATTCAGCTTCGGTAAGCTTTCCGCATTTTTTTAAGATTTCATCGGGAATGCCGATCTTGCCCACATCATGCAGTTTTAAACCGGCCGCCAAAATATCGTGCCGGCGCCCTTCCAGATTAAGGCCCAATGCTTTCGCGGTAATTAAACCAAGCCGCTCGACTTCTTCGACATGTCCGTACGTATAGTGATCTTTTTCATCTACTTCACGGGCCAGAGAAACGACAATCTCATAATAACTTCGCCTTTCCTTCCGGCGCATATCTTCAAGTTCAGAGATTAACCGCTCCAGCTCCGTTTGTTTTTCTTTGAGCTCCCGGTTTTGAGCCCCTAGATCGTCTTGAAATTCAGCCGTCTTAATGGCCATGGCGGCGTTGTTGGCCAGGGTTTGAAAAAACGTCAGCTCCTGAATATCAAAATCTTTTTTATTGAGCTTTTCTCCGAGAATCAAAATACCTACCAGATCCGATTTGTAATAACCGGGCACGCACACCGAAGCCCGCAAAAGCTCGAGCACTTCCTGTAAACCTAAAAGCCTTTCCATAAGATTCGGATCTTGACTGAGAAGGCGATCGTCATGAAGCCAACTCGCCAATTGCGTCTTGCCCACGAAATCACGCGTTACGATATTGTTGTATTCCTGAGCGCGAAACCAGAGGATTAACGGATTGTCTTGATCGAGCTTTACTAAATTGATGGGAAATTTCTGACCGCCTTTGGAATCGACAAAAATATAGCGGCCGCGGGTATGATCGTGCATGAGAATAGAAGAATGGCTGACTCCGACTTCGCGATCGATAAATCGCGTGATCATCTTAAGCAGACGGCGCGGATCTTTCACCCGCACCATGCTTTTAGAGGCGTTTTTCAGTGCTTCTTGGTAATCGAAGCCGGTCACACGGAGAGCCTTATTATTCGACTAGTTTGGTAATTTTATCCTTTACGTCCATTTCGAGGTATTCGAGACTGAGGGGTTTGGTAATGTAGTTGTCGGCACCGAGCTTTATGGCTTGCTCGATCTTGTCCGATGTTTCGACCGCCGTGACCATGATAACTTTTATTTTAGGATAGCGTTGTTTTATTTCCTTAAGAACTTCGATTCCATCTTTGCCGGGCATCTTGAGATCCAATAAGATCACTTGTGGGCGTTCCTTTTCGATTTTCTTTAACGCTTCTTCGCCCGAAATGGCCGTGACCACTTCGTATAATCTCTCTTCAAAAAAACTTTTTAGAAAAGCACAAATTTCATACTCATCGTCGACAACCATGATCTTAGGCATATTGATGCTCCTTCGAAGGTGTTTTTTCCTTCTGCGTTCCAGAAGATAACGAGGCGCCGGTTTCGGAGGATTTGGCCTGTTCAGCGGTCGGAAACCGTATGATGAAAACTGTTCCTTGGTTTTCCTGGCTTTCCACCCGAATGGTTCCTTTATAATGATATACGATTTTTTGAACGATAAATAGGCCTAAGCCGGACCGTTCGTGCCGCGTAGAAAAAAACGGGTCAAACAGTTTAGGTATATGGTCTTCCGGAATGCCCTTCCCGCTATCGCTCACTTTAATTTCAATTTCGGAAGATGCGAGGATGTGTTTGATTTTAATCGCGAGCGTTCCCCCGCCCGCCATGGCATCCACCGCATTCATGAGAAGATTCAAAAACAATTCACGGAATTCGGGAACCGTTCCGACAAACGGCGGGAGATCGGGTTGAATCTGGCGAATAACCTCGATCGAGTCAAGCGAGGCCTGATAAGAAATAAGAGAAAGCGCGTCGTTGACCATCTGTTCGAACTGAACCGGCTCGTGAACAGGCGTTCGCGGTCTGGAAAAAGCCACCAACTTATGCGTGATATCGGCGGCACGGCGCGTTTGTTTTACGATGGTTTGAAGCTCCTTGGCAATCTCGTCTGAAATACCCATTTTTTCTTTACGTAAAAGAAGGATCTGCGCTTTTCCGGAAATAATCGTAAGCGGATTATGAATTTGATGTGCGAAACCGCTGGCCAGCTGTTCGATGGCGGAAAGTTTGGACGATTGAAGAAGGTTGGCCTGTTGATCTTTCAATTCCGAATTCATGGATTCCAGCTCATTCATGGCTATGGACTGCGCTACAATCCTTCCGATTTTCGTAGAAAATTCGCTAAAAATCCTCTTATCTTCCCTCGTATAAGGCTTCGCACCTGTCCTTAAACTCATGGCCACAAAGGCGATCAATTGCCCGTGAATGGATATGGGTACAACCATGGCGGAATGAAGCTGTTGAAATTCGCTTGCGACAACATTGGCTTCCTGCCAGGAAAAATGTTTGATCAATTCATCGCGCACAAGCGGTTCGCTTTCCTGTTTGGCCAAACGAACAACGAGATGCTCGTCCGAAAACCGGAGTTTTGACATGTCCGAAGGTTTCAAACCGGAAGAAGAAAGAATCTGATACGTCCCGGATTTCCTATCCAATACAAGAAGCGAAACGATTTGAGCGTTCAGCGCTTCGCCGAGGGTGTTTACTATAAGATTGCCAAGTTCCTTTAGCGACATCTGGGCGTTGCTTTCTTGATAAAGGAGTTCGATAGCGCGCGAATAATCGGCGCCGTAGCGGCTTAAGAACCTGCGGAACAGAGAAAGAAGCAAACGGTCAAGGGGCCTAAAGAAAAGCGCTACAAGAGAAATGGCGAACAGAAGACGAAACGATTCGGATTGAAAGATTTTATTATGTGGAAAGAAACTGGCAAAACTGAGGCTTACCGATCTGCCCAGCTCAGCTAGGAAGAAGAGGCTGAAGATAACCAAAAGCTTAAGTAAGAATCTCTTGCGCTTCATTGCGTAACGCAAGGTAACCTCGTCCGATAAGTTATAGAGATTGATTTAAACCGGCTGCTACGTGTACTCCTTGTTCTAAATAAGAATTGTATGATGACAGAATAACGTATGAATGTATCGGCGTGGGCGGCAAGAAACTTAAAAGAAATGATAAGTAGTAACTTAGGATACGGGTTCTATGACTACTTCAACACAGCGCTCGCAAAGCTGGGGATGATCGGGAAAGCTTCCCACCGCTTCGGAGTAATTCCAACAGCGCTCGCATTTTTTCCCCTGGGCGGGAAAAATGCGTACAAGCAAAGTAGCTTGTTTTTCTTGGCGTGGCAAAATGATTTTTTGACTCTTCTCTTTGATGGATTCATCGTAAACAAGCGACACTTGGGAAACGATCCAATAAAATCGAAGCTGTGATTCGTAAGGTTTAAGCAAATCGAAAAGAGTTTTATCCGATGTAACAATTTCAACGCGCGCTTCAAGCGGCGCGCCGATTTTCCCGGTTTTTCGATCTTCTTCCAGCGCTTTCATTACTTCTTCGCGCACCGCCCGGAGATCTTCCCAATCGTCTAAGAGTTTCGTATCGATTAATTTCCCGTCGATTGCCGGCCAATCGGCCAAATGAACGCTTTTAGCTTCGCGCGTCATGCGCGAACGCCAAACTTCATCGGTTGTAAAAGGAATCAGGGGCGCCGTTATTTTTACCAACTGGTTCAGAATATGATAAAGCGCCGTTTGTCCCGAACGCCGGATTTGTGAATCCTTCCCCGCCGTATAAAGGCGGTCTTTCAGCACATCAAAATAAAATGAGCTGAGAACAACAACGACAAAGTGATATACGGATTTGTACACTTCGTGAAAATGAAATTTTTCGTAACTATCGGTGACTTCTTTTACGAGTTGGCTACTTTTGGCTATGGCCCAACGGTCTATTTTTTCCAGCTTTTCCAAGGGAAGCCCGTGTTTTTCAAAATCGAAATCATACAGATTGGCCAGTAAATTTCGGAAGGTATTTCTGAATTTTACGTAAGCCTGGGCAGTATGCTTTAGAATTTCCTCGGAAAGGCGGATATCCTGGGAATAATCGCAGGAAGCCACCCACAGCCGGAGAATATCGGCGCCGTACACGGCCATCATTTTCTCAGGCGAAGTCACGTTGCCGCTCGACTTGGACATTTTCTTTCCTTCGCCGTCGACGATAAACCCATGCGTTAATATACGTTCGAACGGAGCTTTCCCCTCGAGTGCGGTCGCCGTAATAAGAGAACTCTGGAACCAACCGCGATGCTGGTCCGAACCTTCCAGATACATGGCGCACGGGAGTTTTCCGAGCTCTGGATTTTTCTTAAGCACCGCCTGATGACTCACGCCGGAGTCAAACCAAACATCGATAATATCTTCTTCTTTTTTGAAATCATGGCTTCCGCATTTCGGGCATTTAAAGTCTGAGGGAAGAAAATCTTCGGCTGGGCGAGCGAACCAGGCGTCCGCGCCTTCTTTTTCGAATACGGAAACAATTTTTACATGGGATTCTTTTACAAACGGAGTACGGCATTTCGTACACGAGATCACCGGAATCGGCACGCCCCAATATCGTTGGCGAGAAAGACACCAGTCCGGACGCGTTTCCACCATCGAACCGATACGATTCTTACCCCAGTCCGGAATGAATGTGATTTTATTCTTAATTTCATCAAGAATTTTCTTCCGGAGGCCATTCTCTTCAATTTTTAAGAACCACTGGGGCGTCGCCCGAAAAATAATCGGCTTCTTACAGCGCCAGCAATGCGGATAGGAATGTTTATAATCTTCCTCGTGAAGTAGTGCGCCTTTTTCTTTGAGCAGCTGCGTGATTTGAGCGTTAGCCTTAAAAACATGTACGCCCTCGCATGGTTTAAATTCACTCGTAAATCTTCCCTTCTCATCCACCGGCGAAACAATAGGTAATCCATTTTCTAAATGACCGTAGCGATAATCCTCTTCACCATGTCCGGGCGCGATATGAACTATGCCCGTGCCGTCGGTACTCGAAACATAGTCAGCCACAATAACTTTAGAGCTACCCTCAAAAGGACGCTTCACTTGCCAGCCCTTGAGCTCGCTTCCCTTTTTATGATCTAAAATTTTAAAATCGCGGAAACCCATTTTTGAAAGAACAACATCAACAAGATCCTCCGCCAGAATAAAAGTTTGCTTCTCCGTTTTAACAAATGCATAGGTAAGTTCCGGATGAACCGCAAGACCAACATTGGCCGGAAGTGTCCAAGGTGTTGTTGTCCAAACAAGAAAAGAAGCCGCCACATACCTTGATGTTGTCTTTGCATCACCGGACGTTACGTCTACAGGAAAGCTTACATAAATAGCTTTATCCGTTTTGTCTTCGTATTCCAATTCGGCATCGGCCAAAGCGGTTTCACAGTCGAAGCACCATGGAACGGGTTTTAAGCGCTGCTCGATATAATTATCCTCAAAAAGCTTAAGAAAAGATTCGGCGATGGAGGCCTGATAAGAATAATTCATCGTTAGGTACGGATTATCCCAATCACCAAAGACGGCGAGACGTTTAAATTCTTCGCGTTGGATATTCACAAACTTCTCGGCGTATTTCCGCGCCTCTTTCCGAAACGGCACACGCTCGACCTCGTCTTTTCGCTTACCCATATCTTTTAGACATTGATGCTCGATCGGAAGACCGTGGCAATCCCAGCCGGGCACGTAATGCGCATCCTTGCCGCGCATCGTTTCAAACTTCACAATGATGTCTTTCAAGACTTTATTCAGAAGATGGCCCATATGAATGTGGCCGTTGGCGTAGGGCGGACCGTCGTGGAGAATAAATTTCGACCGACCGGATGATTTTTTATGGATGACTTCGTAGAGTTTTTCTTCGTACCAAGATTTTAATATATTCGGCTCCCGAATAGGCAAATCCGCCTTCATCGGAAAATCTGTGGTGGGAAGATTTAACGTATGTTTGTAATTCTTCTCGGCCATGATTCCTTAAAGCAAGCGGATGGTTTCTTCGACAAGTTTATTCAGCCGCGGGCCGGCTTCGTTGGCTGTCTTAATAATTTCTTCGATATCGACGGGTTTAAGATTATCCGGATCGCATAAATCGGTGGCGACGCTGATACCGAGAATTTCCAGCTTCGAATGAACGCCGACGATAACTTCCGGAACGGTGGACATGCCCACGAGATCAGCGCCCATATTTCGCATAAACCTATACTCTGCCTTAGTTTCCAAGCAGGGGCCTGTTACGCCGACGTACACTCCTTGTCGGACTTTCATTTTGAGTTTCGCCGCGGCCTTCCCGGCAATTTTAATTAAACGGGAAGAATACGGCTCGATCATATCCGGAAATCGAAGTCCTAAACGATTGTCGTTGGGACCGATCAAGGGATTCACGCCCATGAAATTAATCTGATCGGTGATCAAAACCAAATCGCCCCGCTTGTATTTCAAATTAAGCCCGCCGGCGGCGTTTGAAATGATCAGAATCTCAGCGCCGAGGCCCTTCATCACGCGCACGGGAAACGTCACGTCCTCAAGCGAATACCCTTCGTAGAAATGAAACCGCCCTTCCATCATCGCAACAGGCTGACCGCTCAATTCCCCAATATGTAGGCGGCCGGCATGGGATTCAACGGTGGTTTTTGGAAAATGAGGAATATCTTCGTAGGCAATTTTCACGCCGCCCTTTACTTTACTAACGAGATTGCCTAGGCCGGTGCCGAGAATAATGCCGATTTTCGGAGCGATGTTTGTTTTCTGGCGGATAAATGCCGTTGCGCTATCGATTCTCGATAAAAGATTGTTTTCTTCCACTTGTGTTCTCATAAACTTTACCGAAGAACGAGACCGAGATCGAAAAGGCTCTTCACCAAAAACGACCTGAGAAAAACGATTAAAAGGAAAGACGCAATAACGGAAAGATCGAACGGTCCGATCTGCGGCATGTACCGGCGTACTCTTGAAAGCACCGGCTCGGTGACTGCGCGAAGAAATTGCACGATGGGGTTAAAAGGATCCGGGCTTACCCAGGAAATGATGCACCAGAAAAAAAGAATGAGGGAGTAAGCCCACAAAATGGAATCCAACACTTTTGCCACCGCTACCAAAAGATTGCCCAAAATAAACATTACGTCCTCCTGCCCAGTTCTTTTGCACGTTTTAATCCGCGCCGAATGGCGCCTGAAAAAATGTTTCGAATACCCGAAAGTTCCAAATGATCAACAACCGCTTCGGTTGTGCCACCCTTGGATGTTACGGCTTTTCTTAAATCCGAGGGTTTGGCCGAGCCTTGGGCGCCAGCGAGCCTTGCCGCGCCAAGAGCCGTCTGAACAGCCAGCTCTCCGGCGGCGACGTGAGAAAGTCCGTGCCGCACGCCTTCGGCCGTCAAAAGTTCCATAAGCAAAAAGAAGTAGGCCGGACCGCTGCCGCTTAGAACTGTGATTAAATCCATTTTATTTTCAGAAACCGCGACTACTTTTCCGCACGCTTCAAATAATTTTCTAGCCCGAGCCAAATCGGATGGCTTTGATGCGCAAATCGCCGTAAAAGAAGAAGCGACCATTGCGCCTAAATTAGGCATGGCGCGCACGACATTCGCCTTGCTTGGAAGAAAAGAACCGACTTTTTTCCTCGGCACACCGGCCAAGATGGTAATTACTAACGGGGCATGCTTTTCTTCGCGAAGTCCCGCGAGCGCATCGGATAAATTCTGGGGTTTTACGGCAAGAAGGACGATATCGGTCTTTTGAAAAATAGATAGAACGTCTGCAGCAACGTTCACGTGAAATCTTTTTTTGAAATCAGCGGACGCTTTAGGCGAGACATCGTAAACAAAGACCGAACTTGGCCGAGCTACACGATTAGCCAAAACGCCTGCGAGAATCCCGCACGCCATATTGCCGCAACCAACAATCCCAAGTTTTCCTTTAAGTCCCTGTTTCATTGGTTTCGTTCCCCAAAGACAGCTGTACCGATTCGAACGAGTGTTGCGCCTTCTTCAATGGCTATTTCGTAATCCTGGCTCATGCCCATGGAAAGATGTTCCCAGGCAAAACGCGGAGATTTCTTTCTCGCGCTTTCTAAAATTTTACGCAGTTCGCTAAAAGTCTTACGAACCACTTCTTCTTTAGCGCCTAGGGGCGCCATCGTCATAAAACCTTTAAACTCAATATTTCCAAAATCGCCTGCGCGTTCTAAAAATTTTCCAATTTCCTCCGGCGCTAAACCCGATTTCGTCTGCTCGCCGGAAGTATTGCATTGAATAAGCGCGCTTATTTTCATATTACTTTTCCGGCCTTCTTCCTCAAGCTTCTCGGCAAGCCGTAAGCTGTCTACCGAATGCACCAAATGCGCTATCCCTACAACTTCCCTGACTTTGTTGGTTTGTAGGCGACCGATGAAATGCCAGCGAATGTCGGGCGGCAAAGCGCTCGCCTTCCCCAGCAATTCCTGAACACGGTTCTCGCCGAAATCGCGTTCGCCCAAATCGTACGCGATACGAATTCGTTCAACGTCTACCTGCTTGGTCACCAAAACAAGTTTTACGGATTGGGAATCACGTCCCACACGCGAAGCAATTGCCTTGATGGATTCTCTCGTTCGAGTGAGATTATGAGCGACTGGATTCACGAAGGGGCCAATGTAGCATAAATAAAATGGAGTGTCAATTTCACAACTTATTTAATGATAATAGCTTACACCGTGGAAGGACGATCGATAAAATCTTCCGGTAGCCGCGCCAGCGCGTGTACGTTAGGTTTGGCTATGAGAATGAGCGGAGAATCTTCAGGGCCTTGAATGGCGTAATATGCATTTCGCTCATCGAGTGACTTTCCGATTAAAAGCGTTTCGGCCTCCCCTCCCTCCCAGATGACCGAAAGGAAGTTGTCGGACTTCTCGATTCCAAATTTTCGCTCCTTCGGATTCTCATCGTATAAAAATTCTTTTACGTACAAATGCTGGATTTGGTCGAATATTTCTTCGACGGCTTTCTCGTTTAATGTAGCTTCCGGTTTTTCCTGCAAATGCCAGCGGCCGTCCAGGCCGTAGAAGAGACGCACAAACGCTCCGAATAAATTGAGCGTAATACGCGTAGCCTTCTTACCTTGAATGAAAAAAATCCTCTTTTCACGCAGAGCGTAATCGCTCTTGTCGAGTGAGCGCACGAGCTGGCCGTCCAGAAGAAAGGCTTTCTCCGGTTCTTCACCGAAGCCGGCGTAATACGCATCTCGAACGGGATGTTTTCTCCCAATCAAAAGAGTTTTCTGAAATGTATTGTCCTTTAAAAAGACTCTGATTCGAAGACCGATTCCGGATTCGGCCTCTTTAACCAACCCAGAATTTGTATCCGAAATGATTTGATTAGATTCGGCCCTGCAAAGCGCAACCGCGATACCGCCTGCAATAATTTGATCGGCATGGCCGGCATAGGGTTTTTCCATTTGCCATGCCGCCCCGAGTTTTTCCAAGCGGAGAAGCGACTGGCCGGGTTTTTCGATTTCAATGGCCGTGATGTCTTCGGAAGATCGGCAAGGAAAAAGATAAAAGTTTTGGGGCGCAATTCCCGGCGTTTTAGAAGATGGATTCAGATATAAAAAATAAAAACCGAGGAACGCGCTAAAAATAAAAAGTGTGAGGATAGATTTTTTCGCCATACCGCACTCTATTTCGTTAGGAAGCCTTGGAAACGGGGCGAAATCTCCTGAAATGTACGAACACGCCCGTTGAAAGGATGATGAGAGGTATAAAAACAACCATCGACAGAAAAAGTTTGGTTTGATCGGAAGACGAAAGATAAAGAGGCGTTGTTTGAATCGTCTTTGGCCGGATCGTTAAAAGAACATCCCGGTGCGCAAGCCACCCAAGCGCGCTCGATACAAAAGCCTGATGTCCGCCAAATTGAATTAAAGCGTTGGTAATAAAATCAGAATCTCCCACCGCAAGAATGCGGTAGGTTTCCCTCCCCGGTATAATTTGAACTGCTGCGGCGCGGCCTTCAGAAACAACTCCAACCGGAACGAGGCCGATCTGCCCGTCTTCTTCATCGTATTTGGCCGCGCCTTCTTCCAATTTTTTCAAATTGGTTTCCGCCCAACTCACCGGCGATGTCGCGGCAATGACCGTAAGATCGGTGAGTTTTACGCTCGCCTCCGTCGGACGCATCGAACGAGCCAAAGGCAGAATAACTTCCCCGCGCACGCCCTTCGTTACGGGATGTTCGCCGAAGCGGTCGACAGCTGTTATAACCGAATCGGCGCCGTAGGATTTACTCTTTTCATCGATCACAACATCGTGGCCGGCAAGAATACCGTACTTGGAAAGAAAACTCTCGAGAAGCGTGGTCTTTGCATCGGCCAAGGGATCTAAGAATACCGCCAAGGAACCGCCGCGGTTCAAATACGCTTCGAGCTTTTCTATTTCCTCCTCATAAAAATCTACTTTCGGAGAAACCATAAAAAGCACCGACGCATTTTCAGGCACTTCTTTTATTTCAGAAAGCATGCAAGGAATCGGCTCGTAATTTTCTTCCGTCAGCCGCTCTTTCAAACGAAGGAGCCCTCTTCGTTCTTCCGCATCGAGCGAAAGTTCGCCGTGGCCTTCGGTGAAATAAATGTGTTCGGAAGAATAGCTGCGAAGCCTGAGAATCGCCTTGGTGAGGCTTTCTTCCGTCCAATCCCAAATGCGTTCTTTCCGGTTTTCCTGTTCAAGCACAATTTCTCCGTAATTGCCCACATCCAACTTGAATGCCTTCATGGGCTCGCGGTCCAGTTCGACGAGCTCAAAATTGAGACGCTTATTAAGCGCTTGGAAGCTTTTCAGCAGCTCCCCAACCTCATCCACTTGAGTGCGCTGATCGATGTGATAGAAAACGGATATTTGAATGGGTTTTGTAACGGTCCGAAGCACATTTTTTGTTTCCTCCGAAACCGTAAAGCGCTTCTCTCCGGTTACGTCAAAACGTCTGTCGAGCGGCAAAAGTAGCATGTAGAGCACCACAAAAATTCCAAACAGAGCCGTGGAATAGAGGCCAAGATGAAAACTATTCCACCAAACCTTGCCTTTCACCTAACCCACCGCCGCGCTCCGAGCCATTCTTTGGTGATGAGCAGAAAAAAGGAAATGAAAAAGATAAAATAAACGATATCGCAAATATGTACGATACCTTTCGTAAAATTCCGGTAATGCTCGAAAATAGAAAGCCCATGAAGAAAAGCGGCCGGACTGTGATTCAAAAGCTCTGCGCCCCAGCCGATCATCCAGAGAAGAACAAGAAATCCAAACGAAAGCATGGCGCTTACGAGTTGGCTTTCCGTAACGGCGGAAGTAAGGAGCCCCAGCGCAGAAAAGGCGCCGGAAAGTAACATAAGCCCGCCGTAGGCGGTAAGAATGACTCTCCAATCAAATACGCCGCCGAAAAATTGCGCGAGTGAAATAAAAAGAAAGGTCGGGGCGATCATCAAAAGGCCTATCAGCCACACCGAAACAAATTTTCCGACAAGCACCGCGGCATCACTCACCGGATAGGTCAGTAACGCTTCAAGCGTTCCCATTTTTCTCTCTTCCGCAAACGCGCGCATGCTGATCAGGGGTAAAATTAATAGCAAAAGAACCCCGATATTCATGAAGAACGTGCTCAAAATGGATTCGGTGAGATTAAGCCCGGGATTTGTCAAATGAGGACTGCTCGCGAGGCGGTAACTCACCACGCTAAAATAATTCAGCTCCCAGTAGAAGAAATAACCGGCGATCGCCAAAAAAATAGCGGCGGCCAGATAGGCGGGATAGGATTTGAGATAAATCGCCAGGTCTTTTCTAAAAATGGAAAATGCGGCGTTCATACGGAGGCAAATTTTTGCGCACGTGCCGACCGATGCGCGGCGTTTTTCCGGACACTTTTTAGATAAATATCCTCAAGCGTAAGCTCAGGCTTTTTTAATTCGACAAGTTCAAAGCCGGCCTCGACCAGCCGCCTTGAAATTTCGGCACGGACGGAATCGGGCTCTTCGGTTTTAATTAAATATTCACTGGAATTCTCTCGCTCGGTAAATTCAACCTCTAACACACCCGGAATCTGTAAGAGAAGCTCGACGATCTTTTCTGTGGGCCCAATAATAGAAGCCGAGATTTCGAAGCCTGATCCGAACGCCTCTTGTAAATTTTCAAGCCGATCGGAAGCCACCAAACGGCCGTTTTGTAAAATAAGAATGCGCTCGGTTAGATGGGCGACTTCGTGAAGAATATGCGTGGACAAAATCACGGTCCGCTCACCGCTTAAATTCCGGATGAGATCGCGGATTTCCACAATCTGTTCCGGATCAAGTCCGCTTGTGGGTTCGTCTAAAATTAAAATTTTAGGCGAGCCCACCAGCGCCGTTGCGATAGCTGTTCGTTGGCGAAAACCTTTGGAAAGAGTCGAGATTAACCGGTTCTTTACCGAACCGACGCCGCAAGCTTCAAGCGCCCGCTCTACATCTTTTTTTACATTTCTGCCGGCGCTTCCTTTCATACGTGCCGAAAACGCGACGATTTCCTCGGGCGTCATTTCTTTATAGAGCGGAGCAGATTCGGGCAAATAGCCGATCATTGCTTGAATTTTTCTGAGATTCTTCGAAAGATCCAAGCCATCAATTAAAATGCTTCCCGTAGTCGGCGGGAAAAAACCGGTGAGAATGCGCATGAGCGTTGTCTTTCCCGCTCCGTTCGGACCTAGAATGCCTACGATCTCGCCACGCTCCACTTGAAAACTTATGGAATCAAGCGCTTTGACCGGGCCGAAAGCTTTGCTGAGATTTTCTACTTTAATCACGGGAGCTCCTTACGCGAAGAAATTTTCTTTTGCCGCAGCGAATGAGCCGGGGCGAATCGAGGGAAATCACGGCAGAAGGTTCTTTGGCTAGTTCGCGATCTATTTCCACAGCACCTTGCTGAATAAGTCTCCGCGCTTCGCTCTTACTCGCGGCAAGGCCAACTTTAGCAAGAAGGCTGACTAAATCCATAGCACGCTCGCTCAGTTTATATTCCTGAATCTCATCCGGCAGCTCGTCTGATTTAAACACACGGTCAAATTCGGACTGCGCGCGCTCGGCTTCTTTTTCTCCGTGGTACATCGCCACGAGCGTATGCGCAAGTCGGGCTTTTTCATGCCGCGGATGAAGTTTTCCGCTCGCAAGCCCTTCTTCGAGTTTCTTTACTTCTTCGTCGCTCGCATCCGTTAGGTATTTAAAATAACGCACGATGAGTTTGTCCGGCACCGACATGACGCCGCCGAACATATTCGTAGAAGTATCTTCCAAGGCAATCGCATTGCCGAGGCTCTTACTCATTTTCCGCTCGCCGTCCGTTCCTTCGAGAATCGGAAGCGTCAGCACCGTTTGCGGCTCCTGGCCCGATTGGCGCTGGAGTTCGCGCCCGACAAGTAAATTGAATTTCTGATCGGTGCCGCCAATTTCCACATCGGACTTAAGCTCGACTGAATCGTAACCCTGAAGAAGCGGGTACATAAATTCTAAAAGTGTAATGGGTTTATTTTCCTTATACCGCTGGCTGAAATCATCCCGTTCTAAAATTCGCGCAACGGTGTATTGACTCATTAAGGAAAGAAACTGATCGGGCTTCAACCGGTCAAGCCACTCGGAGTTGTAAACCACTTTGGTGCGCTTGCGGTCGAGAATGCGAAAAACCTGCTCTTGGTAGGTCTTCGCGTTTTTTCCGATCTCATCCTGCGTAAGCTGGGGCCGGGTTTGGGATTGCTGGGAAGGATCACCAATACGTGCGGTAAAATCGCCGATCAAGAAAATAATCTGATGGCCAAGTTCCTGAATAGCTTTGAGCTTCCTTAGAGGAACGGTATGGCCTAAATGAAGATGAGGGGAAGACGGATCGGCCCCGTATTTGATTTTGAGGGGTTTTTTTTCTTTGAGCGAGCGGGTGATCTTTTTCCGGAGGTCTTCTTCGTCGATGCAGTCCACGAGACCGCGGCAAAACACACGAAGCTGTTCTTCAACGGTCATCGTAAAAACTTCCTCGGGAAAGTTAAAGGAAAGAACTTAAAAGAGCCTGTTATTCGCTCTCTTCGTTTTTAACCTGAGGACGGCCGGAGCCGACCAGGACACCTTTTAAGGAGAGCGCAATTTTTCTCGCCGGCGGATCCACCCGAAGGACAGCTACCCGGACTTCATCTCCGGTACGAAAACGCTCTTCAAGAGTCGCCACATCTTCCGGAATTTCGGAGATATGTAAAAGCCCCTCGATCTCGTTCATCACTTCGATAAAAACGCCGAAGTTGGTGACCTTCGTTACGCGGCCTTCCACAATTTGATTGGCCGGAAGTTTTTCGCCGACTTCAAGCCACGGGTCCTTAGCGAGCTGTTTAATACCGAGCGAAATCTTTTTCTGATCCGCATCGATACTTAAAATTTTCGCTTTGACTTTGTCGCCCTTGTTGACGACTTCCGTCGGATGATTGATCTTCTTGGTCCAGGACATGTCGGAAATATGAATGAGTCCGCCGATGCCGGGCTCTAATTCGATAAACGCTCCGTAATCGGTGACGTTTCGGATGAGGCCTTCGATCGTTTGGCCTACTTTATAGCGATCGTTCACATCTCTCCACGGATCGGCTTCGATTTGTTTGATACCGAGCGCGATCTTTTTCCCCGTCGCATCAATATTGAGAACGACCGCTTCTACTTCGTCTCCCATATTGAGAACTTCGGAAGGATGCGTAATGCGCTTGGTCCAAGAAAGCTCGCTGACGTGGACAAGACCTTCGATACCTTTTTCAAGTTCGATAAAAGCGCCGTAGGGCAGAATGTTGACGACTTTACCGCGAACGCGGCTGCCCACTTTGTATTTGCCTTCTATCATTTGCCAAGGATTGGAGGTGAGCTGCTTCAGACCGAGAGAAATACGCTGAGTCTCTTTGTCGTAGCCGACAACGGTTAACTCCAGCTCTTGTCCGAGAGAAACGAGTTCGGAAGGATGAGCCACACGTCCCCAGCTCATATCGGTAATATGGAGAAGACCGTCAACCCCGCCGAGATCGATAAAAACTCCGAAATCGGTGATGTTCTTAACGCGGCCCTTAAGCACCTTGCCTTCGGCCATTTCACCTAAAATCTTACTACGCTGAGAAGTTTGCTCCTCTTCCATATAATCTTTTCTGGAGAGAACGATATTCTTCCGGCGGTGATTTAATTTAACGATTTTGAATTTAAGTTTCTGACCGAGAAATTGATCGAGATTCTTGGTGGGTTTTAACGCCACGAGCGAGGCCGGCAAAAACGCTTCCATGCCGATATCGACCATGAATCCGCCGCGGACTTTCTTGAATACTTTACCTTCCACAATACTGCCCTCACCGGAGGTGGCGACAATATCGTTCCAGCATTTCAGACGGTCGGCTTTGCGTTTGCTGAGTATGACAATGCCGTTTTCGTCATCGTAATGCTCGAAGAGGACTTCGACTTCTCCGCCCACAAGGATTTCCTCGGGGTTCGGAAATTCATCGATATCTAAGATGCCTTCGGATTTAAAACCGATGTCAACAATGGCTTGGCGGTTGAAAATTTCGATAACCAGGCCTTTTACGATTGAACCTTCTTGAACATCCGCTAAACTGGATTCGTATAAGGCGGCGAGTTGACTGTCTTGCGTATCTGTGGGTGCTTCCGAGTAACCAGCAGTTTTAATACTTGATTTCTTTGGTGCTTTTTTCTTTTCAGCTAATTTCATTAGTGGTGTAGAACCCCCTCGAGAGAGATAAAAACAGACGCGTATTATATACTAGTGTCTCTATATGTAAAACAAGATGTTCTGATAATAGAAAAAAGGTTTAAGGCAGGTGGGAGAGATCTTCTATATTTTTCATAACCTCTTTAGTAATTGTAAGATAGAGATCATTATCTTTCTGGCCCTTCCAGGTCATCGGTGCTCCAATTCGAGCTGAAATCTTGCCGGGCTTCGGCCATTTTGAATCCCTGGGAAAAACTTCGTACGTACCTCGAACATGCATCGGTACTACCGGACACCGTAAACGGGCGGCTAAATAACCCAATCCTCCGCGCGGCGTTTGGAAATTTCCGTCGGCGCTTCGCGTACCTTCGGGAAACATGAGAATGGGGTTGCCGTCCAATATAAATTGAGCGGCCATACGGAGCGCCGCCCGATCTGCCGAAGCGCGTTTTATAGGATAAGCATTCAAACCTTGAATGAGCGAACTAAACATGGGATTTTTAAAAAGCGTATCGCGGGCTAGAAAATTAAGCTGGCGCTTGGATGAGACGGCGGCAACAACCGGATCGAGATAGCTCCGATGATTAGCGGCTATGATAAATCCGCCTTGTTTAGGAATATTTTCACTGCCCTTCACGTCAAGACTGAAAACGGTTTTACCGATGAGCCAGAGAAGCAACCTGGCGCCGGAATAAAACAAATTAAACCGGCCTCGGCGCACATTCATTTTTTCAAAAATAACCAAAACGACTTCGCCCACTTCTTTACCGGTAGTATCAATTCGTACCGCGTCCTCGGCTACGCGAAGTGGGCTTACGGTTCTTGACTTGTCCATCTGATCCCGTTTCGTCTGTTCTTCGGCAACGCCCGCAAAGGTTACTTCGACTCCTTTACTTTGATTTTCCTTAAAACGGCGCTCGGCCCTGAGCTTAGCATCGGCATCCAAATAAAATTTGAAATCGGCATCCGGTAGTACTACCGTCGTAATATCCCGCCCTTCCATAATCAGGTAACCGTCTTTGGCGAGCGCTCGCTGGCGCTTCACCATTTCTTCACGAACTCCGGGAATGCGCGCAACGATACTGACAATTTGGTTAATTTCAGGACGGCGGATTTCATCGGTTACTTTTTCTCCGCCTAAGAAAATTTCAAATTTGCCCGTACTTAAGGTGTGAAGTTCGAGGGGGAGATGTTTGGCAAGCTCGACCAACCGCGGCGTATCGTTCGGGGAAATATTTTGCTTTAGCGAAGCCAAAGCAACGGTCCGGTACATGGCACCGGTATCGACATAGCGAAGACCGATTCGTTTGGCAATTTCGCGGCAAACGGTTGATTTCCCCGAACCGGCGGGGCCGTCAACAGCGATGATCATGTTTTAGGCGCACGAATCCGGCTTCGAATGTTTTTGGCTCGAGTAAGTTCGGCGAGAAATTTTTTCTTCTGATCCCGCTTCAGCATGCGGACGAATTGTTCTAATTTCTGCGTGAAACGGTTCAGCTCCGAAATTAGATTGGCGCGGTTGGTCCTAATAATATCCAGCCAAAGTTCAGGATCACCTTGCGCGATGCGTGTGGTGTCACGAAAACCGCTGGCGGCAAACGGTAATGCCTTTGCCGGAACGGTATTGACGAGCGCGGAAGCAATCAAATGCGGAAGCTGGCTGACGGAAGCGGCGATCTTATCGTGTTCATCAGCCGAAACGGTTTTCACGTACGATCCCACCGTTCGCCAAAGCGATGAAATCACACTCAACGCTTTTGCGTTTGTATCTTTCCCACGCACAACAAAAACACAGGCGCCTTTGTATAAATCGGCTTCGGCGGCTTCGAGCCCGGTCTTATGCGAGCCGGCCATGGGATGGGAGCCGACAAACCGGATATTTTTCAGACGAAACCGGCGGATATTTTTAAGTATTTCTCCCTTGGTGCTGCCGACGTCGGTAACTACAGCGCCGGCTTTGGCGAACATGTCGATCGTTGCAACCAGCGCGGGAATTATCTGAACGGGCGTGGCGATCACAATAAGGTCGGCGGATTTTACGCCTTCGGCAAGAGAAGTCGTGCCCTCCGTAATCATTTTTTTGCGGAGAGCAGCGCGGATATTTTTCTTGGAGCGGCTGATGCCGATGACGCGAAGGCCGGGTTTGCGTTTCCTCAGAGCCAGTCCGAGCGAACCGCCCATCAAACCCAAACCAACAATAGCAATGTTGCGTGGAATCATAGAAAGGAAAAACGGTTAAGCAGTGCGCCCGACAACTTTCGCAATGGCTTTGATTTCTTTCATTAGAATCTCAAACTTTGCGGGCTTAAGCGATTGTGGACCGTCACTCTTGGCCATCAAAGGATTGTTATGCACCTCAATCATGAGGCCGTCCGCCCCGGCGGCAATAGCGGCGCGCGCCATAGGAAGCACGTAGGCCCAACTTCCCGTTCCGTGGGAAGGATCGGCAATAACGGGCAAATGCGTTTCGGCTTTGAGAACCGGGATCGCGCTTAAGTCCATCGTGTTACGCGTAGCCGTTTCGAACGTGCGTATGCCCCGTTCGCAGAGAATAATTTTCATATTACCCTTGGCAGCAATATATTCGGCGGAAAGAAGCAGCTCTTCAATCGTCGAAGATAAACCGCGTTTTAGCAAAATAGGTTTCTTGGACAGGCCGACTTCGCGAAGAAGATCGAAGTTCTGCATATTGCGCGCACCGATTTGAAGCATATCCGCATACTGCGCTACAAGCTCTACCTGACGCGTATCCATGACCTCGGTAACTACAGGAAGACCGGTTTCCCGCGCTTGATCTTGGAGAAGTTTTAAACCTTCTTCGCCCATGCCTTGAAAACTATAAGGCGAAGAGCGCGGCTTAAATGCGCCGCCGCGTAAGAACGAGGCGCCGGCTTTCTTAACGGCATCGCTCACCGTTTTTAGCTGCTCACGACTTTCGATGGAACAAGGCCCGGCCATCACGACCACTTTTTCGCCGCCAACCGTTACGTTAGGTCCAAAGGAAATGATCGAATTGTCCGGATGAAACCGCCGGCTAACCAATTTATACGGGCGACCGATGGGCGTAACCGAATCTACTCCGGGATAAACTTCAAGCGGCTCTACCCTAGCGCGGTCATCCACACCGATCACACCGATAATGGTGCGCTCAACGCCTTTGGAAATATTGGCTTTTAAACCAAGCTCTTTAATTTTTTCCGCGACATGCTCAATCTGCGCCGGCGTGGCGTCGGGCTTCATCACGATAATCATTTAAAGGCAGCTCCTGACGATTTTATTTTTTTAAAATTTGTTTAAGCGCTCGAATAAAACGAATATTCTCGGAGGGTAATCCGATCGACACGCGAATGAAAGTGGGCAGATTATAGGGTTTAACCCCCCGAACGATCAAACCTTTCTTTAAAAGCCCTTCTACGATCGGCTTGGCGTCGGTACCCATATCGACCAAAATAAAGTTGGCCTGGCTTTTCACGTATTTCAAACCGAGACGGTTAAATTCCTTATATAAATAAGCCCGCCCATCGTGCACCACCTTTTGCGTACGCTTCAAAAAGGCTTTGTCGCCGAGCGCGGCGAGTGCGGCTACCTGTGCCACGGCATTTACGTTGAACGGCTGGCGAACTCTGTGAAGATATTGAATTAAACGCTCAGGGCCTACTCCGTATCCAATGCGGAGCCCTGCGAGCCCGTGTGACTTTGAAAATGTGCGCAGAACAATCACATTTTCTACGCCCTTTTTAACGTAATTAAGCCCTTGCGGATAATTTTTGGCGTCGACAAAATCAACGTACGCTTCATCAATACAGACGATCACTTCCTCGCCCACCTTGGAAAGAAACGCGTCGAGCTGCTCTTCGGTCACATACGTGCCGGTCGGATTGTTCGGATTGGCAATAAAAATCAAACGGGTTTTTTCATTCACCAAACCGGCCAACGCATCCAAGTTGTAAGAAAAATTTTTCATCGGCGCGGTGCGGAACCGTCCGCCGCAAATTTGGGTAATCAAAGGGTAAACCAAAAAAGAACATTCGCTCGACAACACTTCGGCGCCTTCCGTGAGAAGCGAGCGACAGAGAAATTCGATGATTTCGTTAGAGCCGTTGCCGAAAATAATTTGTTTCTCAGAAACTTTGTGGTATTTCGCAACCGCCGCGCGAAGTTCGGGCGCCGTACTTTCGGGATAGAAATGAAGTTTTGGCAAAAACTTGGCGACCGCTTTTTTTACTTTGGGAGAAACGCCCAGCGGGTTTTCGTTGGAGGCAAGCTTAATGAGCTGTTTAATGCCAAGCTCGCGCCGTACTTCCTCAATGGGACGACCGGGTTCGTAAGGAACCAATTGTTCAATATAGGATTTTGCCGGAAAGGACATACGCGACTCAGGAAAGCTTGGCGGTAGGATAAGAGCCAAGAACTTTTAGAAAACGCACCTGGGATTCTATAATATCCACGGTTTCTTTAACGTGCGGGTCGGCAATATGACCTTCGACATCGATAAAGAAGAAATATTCCCATGCCTTTTTCTTGGAAGGCCGCGATTCGATTTTGGTCATATTCAACTTGGCCTTCTTAATCGGATCAAGCATGTCGGAAAGCGCACCGACTTTATCTTTGATGGAAATTAAAATGGAAGTTTTGTCAGCACCCGTCGGCGGCGGAAGCGTACGGCACACTACGAGAAAGCGAGTAACGTTGCTTGAGCTATCTTCTACCCCGCGCGCAAGAATATTTAATCCGTAGATGGTAGCGGCCAATTCCGAAGCAATGGCTGCCGAACCGTCTTCTTTCACAGCCCGGGCTGCCGCGTTGGCCGTGGAAGCCGTATCGATTAATTCGGCGCGCGCAACATGGCCTTCGATCCAGCCGCGGCACTGCCCAAACACCTGCGGATTGGAATAAATACGCTTTATGTCTTTGAGACTGGCAGAGGTTGAAAGAACGTTGTGCGATATCGGCATGATAATTTCAGAGCAAATTTTCAGATCCGAATCCATGAACATGTCGAGCGTGTGCGTTACGGCGCCTTCGGTAGAATTTTCGATCGGAATGACGCCGTATTCGGCGCGCCGCTTTTCCACTTCGGTGAAAACTTCGGTGATCGTCACGCAAGGTTGGTAGCTGACGCTGGAACCAAATTTACCCAGCGCCGCCATGTGCGTAAATGTGGCTTCCGGTCCGAGGAATGCAATTTTAATCGGCTTTTCAAGCGCGAGTGAGGCCGACATGATTTCCCGGTAAATCGTCTTAAGCGAATCGCTTTTAAGCGGACCTTTGTTGGCCTGATCAATCTTGCGGTACACTTCGATTTCCCGGTCCGGCGCGTACACTTCGCGCCCTTCACGGTCTTTTACTTTGGCGATTTCCAAAACCTGCTTGGTCCGCTCATTCAAAAGACCGATGATTTCGCTATCGATTTGATCGATCTTAGCGCGAAGTTTTTGCATATCTTCGGATTTTTCTTTTTTACTGTCTTTGTTCATGTCTGATTGGATTCGGGTGAAGTAATTTGCGCTGCTTCGTTCGGAACTTCGACCGATTGATTGCGTTTAAGTAATGTATCTTTACTGACCGTGCCTTCGACAAGCTGTTTTATATCTTCGATATTCGGCAACTGGCCGATCGTCGGCAGGCCAAAATGCTCGAGAAATTTGTCGGTCGTACCGTACAGAAAAGGCCGACCGGGAATTTCTTTCCGTCCGACGATTTTCACGAGGCCGCGTTCGAGGAGCGTCGCCAGTACGGCCGAAGAATCCACGCCGCGCAAATCTTCGACTTCCACGCGCGAGAGCGGCTGACGGTAAGCAATAATCGCAAGCGTTTCCAGCGCGGACGCCGTCGCCTGTTTTATTTTCTTCTGCTGCTCCAGTTTTAAAATCCAGGGCGCGTATTTTGATTCCGTTAAAATTTGCCAGCCCCCGGCGATGTGCTGAATCCGGAAACTGCGCCCATCCTTTTCGTACACCGCAGAAAGCTCGGTAATCATCGCGTGAATGTCTTCGGCGTTTTTCCCCTTAAGCACTTTCCGGATATCCGGAATGGTGATGGGCTTCGATGAGGAAAACAAAAGCGCCTCAATCACCTGCTTGGCTGTTTCGCCGTCGATATTGGCGGAGGCGTCGATCTGCTCCGTCACCACGTTACTTGAAGACTTTTCAGCGGCGGCTTCGTCCAACTGTTTACTCAACTCATCTTCCAACTCTTCCCTGAGTTCCTTCAGCTTGCGCTCCGCTTCTGCCTGTTTTTGTTTTTCGAATCGTTTATTATTCATACCGCTTGTTTAACCTCCTCCTCTCGAAGTGCAATAACGATATCTCCAAAGCGAACTTTCTGAACAATGCGAATAAACTTTGACTTGGCCAATTCCAAAACAGCAAGAAAAGTAACGATAAGTTCGTTACGCGAATACTCCGGCGGAAAAAGTTCGTTAAAACTCATTTCCCTCTTGGCGTTAAGCGCCTGCCTGATTTCATCCATTTTCTCTTCAATGGTAATAACTTCTTGAAGCACCTGGTGGAACGCTTCCTGCCCGGCCGATTTCAGCACTTTTTGAAAAGCGGCGACTAAATCGTAAAGATTGGCGCTCAAATTATCGATCTGCGTATCTTCGGGCGAAAGCTCTTTAAAATAATGGTCCGCGATTTGCCGTGTAAACGTGAGAGCGCGTTCATCTTGAAGCGCGCCAAGTTCCTTGGCGGCTTCTTTATACGCCTGGTATTCGAGAAGTTTACGCACCAATTCTTCGCGCGGATCCAGCCCCTCATCTTCCATTTTTTGTTCTTCCTGCGGAAGAATCATGCGCGACTTGATGTAAATGAGCGTGGCGGCCAGAACCAAAAATTCGCCGGCGATATCGAGGTTGAGCATTTTCATCGTATTCAAATATTCCAAATACTGCTCAGTCACCTGAACCATGGGAATATCCATGATATCGATTTCGTTTTTGCGAATGATATCGAGCAAAAGATCAAGCGGGCCTTCGTAAAGCGTAAGCTTTACTTCAAGCGGACGGGCGGACGGGCCGTGTATCACGGGCATCTCTTGATTTTCTGAATTTTTTACTTCGTTTTCCATAAATTATATCCCTACGGCGTCTTTTACGCGACGAAGGGTTTCGCAGGCCACTGCTCTCGCCTTTTCATTTCCGGCTTGTAAAATTTCGTTGATCCGCTTTTTCTGACTCGAAAGTTCTAGGCGTTTTTCGTAAATAGGTTTTAGCAATTCAATGACATGATCGGATAAGATCGTTTTACATTCGATGCAGCCGATTTCTGCCGTGCGGCAGCCGTGGGCTACTTTGCTTAACTCTGCCGGAGAAAACCGCTGATGCAGTGTGTACACCGGACAAATTTCCGGATTTCCTTTATCCTCGCGCCGTTTCCGGGCAGGATCGGTAACCATTTTCTTCAGTTTCTGCGCGACTACTTCCGGTGAATCTGCGAGAAAGATAGCATTGTTAAACGACTTACTCATCTTTCGCCCATCGGTGCCGGGAATACGAGGGGTCTTTGTTAACGCCGCTTCGGGTTCCTTGAAAACATTGCCGAAAATATGATTGAATCTACGGGCAATTTCGCGCGTGAGCTCGATATGCGGAAGCTGATCTTCACCGACCGGAACCACGTCTGCATTATATAACAATATATCGGCAGACTGGAGCACAGGATAACCTAAAAATCCGAGCGTATTAAGTTCTTTTTCCGGCTGGGTTTGGAGCAATTCCTTATACGTCGGATTACGCTCAAGCCAGGGAATCGGGGTAATCGTCGCAAGAATCCAACCGAGCTCCATATGTTCCTTTACTGCGCTTTGCACAAAGAGCGTAACTTTATTCGGATCAATTCCCGAGGCAAGATAATCAATCGCAACCTCGGTCACGGTTTCTTTAATATCCGTCCGTCCCGCATGCTCGGTCGTAAGCGCATGCATATCGGCAATCATATAGAAGCAGTCGTTGGCTTCAAACCGTTTCCAGTTCTCGAGCGCTCCCAGATAATTGCCCAAATGCAGTTTGCTGGTGGGCCGCATTCCGCTTAAAACACGTTTCTTCATTTTTCCTAAATCCTTACTTCACTTTCGTTTAATAAACGACTGAATATGTTTCACGTCTTGACTGCGCTCTGAATTGCAGACGAGAACGCCGTCGGGAGTTGAAATGATGGTGAGACCTTCTACACCGATACAGGCAACGGGTGTCTTGGCTTCGTTAAACACAATATTATCCTGCGAATCGATGGCCAGAAATTTTCCTCGAACGGCGTTTCCGCACATATCCTTCGGCCAAAAAACCGAAGCGGTGTCCCAGCTTCCGACATCGCTAAAACCAATATCGGCGCGAATCACGATGCCGTTCTTTGTTTTTTCCATAATGCCGTAGTCCACTGAGATTGCGCGGAGTTTCGGAAATTCGCGCTTGAGCGTTCTCACAAATTTTGCCGTACCCACCGACGGCGCGATGCGCAAAAGCCCGCGGTGAATATCGGGAAGAAATCGCTTCATGGAATTTAAAACCGTCTCGGCCTTCCAAATAAATATGCCGCTATTCCAGGAAAATTGTTTGGAACGGAGCATTTTTTTCGCGCGCAGAAGCGCCGGCTTTTCGATAAACCGTTTTACCTTAAACGCTTTTCCGGAAATGCGCACGTCTCCTGAAATACGCGTGCCGGATTCGATCCAGCCAAAACCCGTGGCGGCAAAAGTGGGTTTAATTCCGATCGTTACATGCGTTCCCGGACGGCTGGCCAATTGAACGGCTTTACGAATCGTACGTAAAAAAGCATTCCTGCGGCTGATCATTTGATCGGCAGGAACAATAACCATCATTCCTTCGGGGTCCCGCTTCTGAATCGCAAGCGCCGCAAGCCCGATACACGGAGCGGTATTTCGCCCGCAAGGTTCGGCGAGAATATTTGACTTCGGAACTTTGGGAAGAAGCCGCTTTACTTCTCCGGCCTGCTTTTCGTTGGTAACGACAAGAATCCGGCTCGGCGGCACAAGACCGGCAAAACGTGCGGCGGTTTCTTCGAGCAAAGTCCTGTGGGTAACAAGGGGAAGAAGCTGCTTCGGCCGCTCCAGCGTAGACAGCGGCCAGAACCGAGTGCCCTGCCCGCCGGCCATAATGACCGCCCAAATCATTTGGAAAATTCCCGGACTTTTCCTTCGATTAGATTTTGAATTTCAGCCAGGCGTTTTTCCGAAATCGCTTCGAAGCGAAGCACGAGAATAGGCTGAGTATTGGAAGCGCGCACAAGCCCCCAGCCGTCGGAAAATACGATACGAATACCGTCGATATCGATGACTTGATAGCGCTTATCTTGCTTAAAATACTCGGTGATTTTTTTTATGATTTGGAATTTCTTATCGTCGCTTTCGATTTCCATCCGGATTTCCGGCGTCGCAAAGGTTTTCGGAACATCGGCGAGAAGCGTGGAAAGTTTTCCGCTGTTCTTATCCATAATTTCAAGCGTGCGGCAGCAAGCGTAAAGGGCATCGTCGTATCCGAAATAACGATCGCGGAAAAATATATGCCCGCTCATCTCACCGCCCAGATCCGCGTTCACTTCTTTCATCTTCTGTTTAATAAGTGAATGCCCGGCCTTCCACATTACGGCGGTTCCGCCTCTTTGCCGAACATCATCGTAGAACGTCTGCGAACATTTCACTTCGGCTACGAAGGTGCCTTTACCTTTTTCACGGAGAATGTCGCGCGCAAATAAAATCATGAGTTTATCACCCCAAATAATTCCGCCCTGGTCGTCAATAACTCCGATCCGGTCGGCATCGCCGTCGTAAGCAAATCCCACGTCGGCTTTGGTGTCCTTCACTTTTTTAATAATATCTTTTAAATTTTTTTCAACCGTTGGATCGGGATGATGATTGGGAAACCGGCTGTCGGGTTCGGAATAAAGTTCGATCACATCATGGCCGAGCGAACGGATAATCATCGGATTGACGATACCGCCGGTGCCATTTCCGGAATCGACTACAACTTTGAATTTTTTCTTAAATTTAAAGTGCTTCAGGAAATATTGCTTATACGGCCCGTGAATATCGACCTCGGTTACGGTACCGTTTCCCGCCGCAAAATCACCGGATTCGGCGAGCTTACGAATCTCCTGGATTTCGTCTTCGGCGATCGTATCGTTACCGATGCAAATTTTAAGCCCATTAAATTCGGCGGGGTTGTGAGAACCGGTAATCACGATACCGCCGTCGGCCTGAAAATGCCGTATGGAAAAATAAAAAACGGGCGTAGCCACCACGCCCAACTCGCGCACGTTTACACCGGTTTCGGTGATTCCCTTAAGGAGGGCGGAACGAATGCGATCGGAACTGGGGCGAACATCCCTGCCGAGCGTTGCCTGATTTTTCCCGAGGCGGCGGAGGGTTGTCCCAAAAGCAAGGCCTATGCGATAAACGACATCGTCTGTAAGATCGCGATCGGCAATCCCACGGATGTCGTAAGCACGGAATATATTTTTATTTAACGCGGTTTGTTGCATGCAAGCCAAGGTATGGTGCAGGAGGCGGGACTTGAACCCACAAGGTGTTGCCACCGCCAGCCCCTCAAGCTGGTGCGTCTGCCAATTCCGCCACTCCTGCAGTTAAATGTAATAAAGCAGCGCGTATTATAGGGAATCGCACGCCTGCTTGTAAAGGATTGAACAAAACCTCTAATCAATCGAGCCCTTCCATCGGTTACCTCCGTCGCTCTGAGGAGAAACCGATTGTCCGGGCACCGCTCAGAAATTAC
>Ga0209515_10001096_pt1 | contig 46734 bp, 47 predicted proteins | sample Subgroupgradi54m_FD_187454 | JGI IMG/M metagenome (GOLD analysis project Ga0209515, IMG submission 187454) | Subsurface groundwater microbial communities from S. Glens Falls, New York, USA - GMW60B uncontaminated upgradient, 5.4 m (SPAdes)... ... | reverse complement strand
TTTTTGGCTGGGATTTGGGATATTAACCACAATTATTGGAAGTATACTTATCATCCGTCTTCAAACAGACTGAGTAATTCCAATTAATTTTAATCTTTTTAAGACTACAGCAATAATGATTGACCCTAAGCTGCAAAAGGTAAAAGCTAGACAAAAATCAACTAGTCCTACCTTTGATACTTCAAAAAAATCCCTAATTGGAGGTGTTAAAACACATAAAACAAAAAGTAAAAACAAAGATATTACTAGTCCCATCACAATTTTCCGATGAACAACCTCTTTTAAACTGTAATGTTGCAAATAAATTAAAATAATATTGTTTAAACCTAAAAATATGACTGTTAAAAGTAGCATTGTTCTTGAATAAAAAAGTTTCTCACTGGCAATATCAAAGTAAGTATAGGTAATGGTGTAAATAATGGCATTACCAAACCCCACAATGCCTGAAAAAAGCAGTAATCTTTTAATAAAACCTTCATCAGTGGTGGAGAAATTATGTTTTTCCAAAGCTAACACAAAGGATGGAATACCAATAATAAGTAAGCTTGAGAGTTCTACATGCTTTGGATCAAAAGGAAACCGCAAACCAATAAAACCTAACATTAAAATTGAAGCAATAGAGGAGATATTTTTCATTAAATATATATTGGCAATCGTTTGAATATTGGTAATAATTCTTCTACCCTCATATAAAAGAATCGGTAAAGTGGCAAAAGAGTTATTTAGTAGCACCACATCAGCAACATCTTTGGCCATTGAAGATCCTGCATTCATAGCCACCCCCAGATCTGATTCTTTTAAAGCCAAAACATCATTAACCCCATCCCCGATCATAATAGTAAATAGTTTGTTCTTTTTAAGAGTTCTAATAATTAATTGTTTTTGATGAGGCTTGATTCTGGCAAAGATATTGTGATCCATGATCGCTTTTTCCAGATTATCGCCTTCCAGTTTATCCAGCTCTTCACCGGAAATAGCGTTGGCTGGGTATTTGGGGTTAATTTTTTTGGCAATGGCAGAAACAGTGTCTGGGGAGTCACCTGAGATAATTCTGTACTGGATATTTTCCTTTGTTAAAGACTCTAAGGTGGCAGGAGTTTCTTCCCTGATTGGATCATCTATAGCAATTACTGCCAAAGTCTTAAAATCAGTCTTTATATTTTCTGGTTTTAACTCACCCTTGACCATCCCAAATACCACTACCCGCAATGATTGATCAGTATAGCTTTGGACCTCTTTAAATTCTTTGCTGGATTTTTCCAGGAGCATTTCTGGTGCTCCTAAAACCAAAGTTTGATCCTGATACTTCACAGCTGAATATTTTCTATCAGAAGAAAAAGGAATTTCTGAAACTTTCTTTAAATCTTTTTGGGGTTCAATATCTTTTAAGTAGCTTTCCAAAGCCAGATTAAGTTTGTTTTTTTGAGTAGTATCTTGTAAAAAAGTTTTTAAAAGTTGTTGGGTATCCATAGTCTTAAAACCACTTCACATCTTTTACTTGCAGTTCATTTTTAGTCAGAGTGCCGGTTTTATCCATACAAACTACTTTAGTATTAGCCATAGCCTCTATGCTGGATAATCTTTGGACAATGGCTTGATTTTTGGCCATCTTGGCTGCCCCATATGCAAAAGACATGGTGGTAATCAAAACCAACCCTTGCGGCACCATAGAGGTAACTAGTGTGGCAGCATTAATAATAATCTCATGTGTTTGGTTTTGTGAGACCAACCCTTCTGCCACTAGCAAGACTATAAAAAATACAGTCATATAGGTTAAGGCTTTAATAATTTGATTAATTTGAGATTGCAAGGGAGACTCAGTAATGCCGTGTTGGGAAATTTCTTTAGTTAAAGTTTGAATATAGGAGTCGCGGGTAAACTTAGTCATTTTATACGCGCAGCTGCCTGCTGCCAGGAAGCTTCCTGCTTTAATCTCATCTCCTATTTTTTTCTCAATATATTTAGACTCACCGGTTAAGATGCTCTCATCAACCTCTGCATATTCTGTTGTCACCACTTCCCCATCCACAGCCACCCTATCCCCGGCTCCAAGGTGAATAATATCCCCAATCACTAGCTGATTAACAGGAAGTTCTTGCTCTTTACCTTCTCTTATAACCTTGGCAGTTTTTTCAGACAGTTTGTTTAATTTTTTCACAATTAACCTGGCTCTTATTTGCTGGATTAGCTCAATTAAAGTGTTAATACAGGCTACCACCCCAATAAATTTGGCTGTGGAGCCTTGATCAACTAACACTAAAACTATAATTAAAACAACCATCACAATATTAAATAGGGAGAACAGGGTTTTAAAAATCAGCTTCAGGAGAGTAAAGTCATGAGTTTTATCTACATTGGCTCCAAAGCTTTGTAAAGACTGCTTAACTTCTGCCTGGGATAACCCCGCAACTTGAGGGGCAGACATTTTTGTTATTTTAAGGCCAAAGCGTTAATTAATTTTAAGTCTGAGTCAGCTAAGATGGGTTCTTCTACCTGCACTTGGGAGATTTTGTCTTTTTGAACCACATAACTGACTCTTTTTTCTAAAATGCCGTTAGTGTAGGTGGCAATTTTCCACTTTCCTTCTGTCAAAGAACCCAAAGACCTTGAGTTAGTCCAGGAAAAAGAAATATTTGAAATCAAATCTTGAGAAAGCTTACTATTACCGTGATCAACATATCTGCCATTTAAATACCTGATATAGTCAATGCTTGTACCAATTTTGGCACTATCCAAATCCAGGGCCAAATAAACAGTTTTATCATCGAGGGAAAAAACCCTGGCAGCAGTGATTACTTTGCCTGTCTTAACATCAATTGCTTTGGCAGTGGTGGCTGTAACAATGACATTGGGAATTTTTGAACGCCTGACAAGCGCTTGTTTAACCACGGTTTTCTTCTCAGCTTGTTTTTGACTCTGTATTTGTTGGTAGGTCTTATATCCAATTAATCCACCTACCAGGGCTATTAGTAAAATTATAATTGGCAGAGCTATCCCTTTTTGGTTTTTCATATTCATCTTAATAATTTGTTAATAAATTGTCTAAGCCAGGAGATATTTGGTCCAGTTGATACTCCTTGCACAGCAGGTGTTTCTGGTGCAGGTGCTGGAGTTGTAGTGTCTGGTGCAGGTGCTGGAGTTGTAGTGTCTGGTGCAGGTGCTGGAGTTGTAGTGTCTGGTGCAGGTGCAACACCATTTTCCAAAGGTATCGGATTAGACTGCTCGGCAGGAGCACTGGTATCTGTTGGGGAAGATGAAGATTCAGGTTTAGGGGCAGCATTATCATCTGGTTCTGTAATATTAGTACCAGGAATATTGTTTTGGACATCACCATTATCTTTGTTATTATTTTGATTATTAGGTTCTGAGGGATTAGTTTCCTTTTTTTCTACTACTTGTTCAGAGGTGGTTTGATCTGGATTAACAGCATCTTTTGCGGATTGGGTTTTTATTTCCTCAGGTATAGCTTCTTTAATAGGCAAATCTAGCTTTTCTCCTGTATTGGTAGTAATCTGAGCTTTTTCAGTTTGAACATCTGCAATTACTTTTTGATTTGGGGCTGGGTTTTTGTTGGCCAGTTCCAAATCCAAGGCTAAATCAGAAGGTATTTGCACATCTTGAGAAGACTGAGCATGGGTTTGAGGAATCTTTATTCCTAAAATAATAATTAAACATACAGCAAAAAGGGCCAGTATTTTTTTGCTTTTCATATCATATATTAAGAGTAAGGGAACCAACCATTAATGTCAAGAAGTATTATTGGGGGGTCTTGAATGAATAGTCCTACCAATCTCATCTCTTTGAGAAATAATTCTCCATTTTCTCAATTTTGGCAGTTTAAATTTAAGCACAAAAGGGATAAAAATAGCTTCAGATTGTTTGATTGTGTTCTGACTATTCCTACTTTTAAACTGGACATTGAAAATTATTTCCTTCCATGATAGAATATCCCCTTTCTATACCTCATTGACTACTTCCAAACTTCATGATATGATACTTATATCACGATGACTGGATAGGCCTAAGGTTTCGACCGACCGCCGATGCCAGTCCTTTTTTGTTCTAAACTTCCCTTTAGCTGATCCACCCTAACAACCAAACCTGAATACGGTTTAAACAATTTTGAATAATGAATATTCGGAGCTAATAGATGAAGTAGTTTTTTCTTCTGAACTAAGTATTCAACTAGACAGAAAAAATCACCATCTCCCGAAACTATAATAGCTTTATCGTAATTTTTATACTGAATCATGGTATGTAAAACCAGTTCAGCATCAACATTTCCCTTAACTGTTTTATCTGGTAATACCATAGTAGGCTTAAATATTAAGAGAAACCCCATTTTTTGCAAAGAGGTATAAAGTTCCTGGTTTCCAGGTTTATAACCAATAAACAGATACGCTTCTTCTACGTTATATTTATTTCTTAAATATTGTCTGAATTTTCGCCAATCTAACTTCCAACCAAGAGACCGAACACCCAAGTTTAAATTTTGGCTATCAATGAAGGCAAAGTTTTTTGGCATGAGGAGATTATACAGACTTGCTTTACCCTTTTAAAGCCTCGGCTAATTTATCCAAAGATGTTGACCAGCCTTCTTCCATACCAGATTTCTTCATACCTTGATATTGGGCATCGGTTTCCGGAGTATAGATAATAGACAGTTTTGTTTTGCCTTCTTCTACTTTTTCAAACAAAACAATCACCTCCTTAAGTTAGTTATTCTAACTTAGAAGTGTTACCGATGTATCTCAGCCTACTCAATTGAGTTCCTTTTGGTCCTTTCATACAATAGATATATTGCCCACCTACTTTAAAATCAATTTTTATAGAAGGAGCAGTAAAATCTTTTGGATCCCACCACTGCTTTATCATTTCCGCATCAGTCCAGGCTTTCCAAACTGCCTCAACTGAGGAGTCAAAAACTCTTTCAATAATAATTTGATCTGCCATTTTTAACACCTCCTTTCATCTTTACTAAAAGCTTATCTAATCTTACAAATCTTTCTTCCCACATATCCCTCATTTGGGATCTTTTTTCCATATTAACTAATTTAGAAAATATTATCTAGCAGAAAGTATGGCTACACCGGCCACTGTTAAAAGGATCCCGATAATTTTTATAAAATCCAGCGGTTCTTTTAGAAAAATCCAGGATAGTAACACCACTACTATTATATAAGCTGTAGAAATAGCCGAGGCCAAACCTACCGGCAGCTTGGTCAAAGAAAAGACAAATAGCAGGGATCCGGCTGCCATTAAAAATCCGGCTAAAATCCCAATTGGCAAACCTTCTGTGGGGATTTTTAAATTCTTCTGAGCTAACCACATGGCCGGCACAGTGATTACCAACATACCGATCGCCATCAGAAGATTAATCTGATAAGCATTCAAACTTTTCATGGCAAACTTCATTAAAAATGAAGCCACCCCAACAAAAATTATATATCCAGCCAAATAAATCATTTTTTCTTTTTCTGGAAAAAAAATAAATATAATAAAGGAAGTAGTCCCAAAGAATTCACAATTAGCATAGCAGTAAACCAGTATTTTTGGTTATTTCGTGCAGTTTTCCACAAAACCACTCCCTTTAATAACAAATCCAGAAAAATAAAAGGAGTCAGCCAAACAAAAGCACCCAGGTTATATTGATGATAAAAATACCCAACCATATTTAAATTTTACCCTTTCGATACTCTCAGGACAATAGCCCCTCGACCTCCTTTTTTTCATTTGGTACAATGGTGAACATGACCGGTAAATATAATCCTGAACATTTTCTAAAAGAAAAAGCCCGGATTGGTAAACTGTCTCAAATTCGGGAACTGGTGTTTGGCGCACAAGACGGACTACTGGTTCCTTTAGGAGTAGTAACCTCTGTGGCCGGAGCTTTTAATAATAATCATATTGTCATCGTGGCAGGAATCTCGGAGGCACTGGCCGGCGCTTTTTCCATGGCTACCGGAGCATATTTGGCTTCTCAAGCAGAAAGACAGGTTCACAGTGCCGAAATAGCTCAGGAGAAAAAAGCCATTAAAGATTTCCCCAAAGAAGAGCAGGCAGAAATGGTGCAATTATTTGAAAAAGAAGGAGTAACCAGACAAGATTCACAAAAGTTATCTGACATTTTATCTAAACACCTGAATTCTTTTACTATTACTATGATTCAAAAAGAGCTCGGATTGGATCCGGAACCTCCCGGTACTCCCACCGGAGATGCGGTAATGGTTGGGCTATCATATTTAATCGCGGCCATTGTGCCGCTGTTTCCCTATTTTTTCTTTACCGGAATTACTGCGATTAGCGTTTCCATGGGTGCCACTTTAGTCGCCCTGTTTGTTATCGGAGTAGCCAAAGGCAAAGTCGCCACTTTGCCATATCTTAAAAGCGGCCTACAGGTACTTTTGATTGGCGCAGCTTCCGGAATTGGCGGCTACTTCCTGGGAACCATCCTCCCCAAACTCCTCCACTTGGAATAAGCCAACAATATAATATGCTAAACTGAATTCATAGATATGGATCAGAACTGTGCCTGATCGATTCTAATTTTAGGAGCAATTTTTCTAAGAACTTTTACTGTGTTCGGTCTATTTTTATTACCCGAATCGATATGAAACGAACCTGACCCTCCTGTTACTACTAACCTGTCAACTTTTTGTTTATCTTTCTCTATCGCACCGGCATCATGAGCACCGCTTAAACCTCCAGCGTCAGCGATACGACTGTGGTCTACTCCTGGTATACTCAAAGCTACCTTATCACTCTGCCTAACAAATTTAAGTTGACCTCCAAAGAATAAATCTGGTGTATTAACTAAAGCATAAAGCAAGTCTGCTGTTACAAGAACAGTTTCAGGATTCCGCCTGTTCCTTACTTGATCTCTCCATCTATCCACTAATTCAACCACCTCATCCGAAAGAGTAGATGGCGCTTGTTCTTGAGCTGAACTATTACGATTAAAAATTCGACCTAAAAACTCCATAAATTTATTCTACCAAAATTCTAGAATTTTATTTTTTTCAACTGAGTCTCTGTATAAAAGTTTATTTTCTTATTTTTAAAATCGATTACCGCAACATAAGGGGAGAACAATTCTAAACCAGCAATTGCCTCAGTAACATTTGAGTTTTCTATCATACCAGCTTCTATCTCTTTTTTTACTCCATCTATAATAACTTTGACACGAAAGTAATAAACTGTCCCCCTATTTCCATCTGCAAATTCAACTTCGCCAACAGTAGATAATTTCGCACCAATGTCTATCAAATCCCAAATAGATAAAGATAAACTTCCATTATGACCGGTATCCATTAAGGCTTTTATCTCCTTTTCTTTCCGCCCAGAGGAGATTTTTAAAACAACCTTAGGATTACCATCAAAAGCATCAAAATATGCGTGCATTGTTATTACCTGAGAGATAGTAGGGGGAATGACGAGCGACTTTCTCTATTGCACCTATTCTCCTAACATATAAAATGGTACGAGGATATCTTACACGAGCAGATGAAACCGATTCCTCTCTAGTGTCACCCACGAAGGAGTCTCCGGAATTAACTTCAATAGCAACGTATTTACCATTATTTGCTGGTTCAAATTCGCTCTTTTTGCTTTCATAAATCTCATGTCCCTTTTTTATTACTTCTTGAGTGTTTTGCGGAATATTAACATCTGGCATAGCATCACCTTCTTGGATTATAGCATAAAACTTTCATATTAAAACATAATATAATTGTAAAATTCTCTTTCATAATTTCGCATATAAGAGAATTTTAGAACTCTTGGGCGGAAATTACCAGGAAATTTTGGCTAGTGACATGAATAAAGTTCTGTGATAGAATATATTTAATATTCATCTGAAGACCCCCGCAAGGGGGTTTTTGGAATCTAAACTGCTCTTTCCACCAAATTTTACCCCTTCGATGCTCTCAGGGCAATAATGTATAATTTGATTTGAAATGATTACTCCTGTTCAGGCAATAATATTGGGACTGCTTCAAGGGATTTCCGAACTATTCCCGATTTCCAGTTTAGGCCACAGTGTAATTTTACCCAGACTTTTGGGCTGGAATATTCATCAAAATGATCCGTTCTTTATAGTGTTTTTAGTAGCCACTCATTTTGCAACAGCCACTGTATTATTTATTTTCTTCTGGAAAGACTGGCAACAAATTATTGCCGGTATTTTCCGCTCTTTAAAAATCCGGGAAATTAAATCCACTGATACTAATGCCAAACTGGGGTGGTTATTAATAGTGGGTACCATTCCGGCCGGAATCCTCGGACTGTTATTTGAAGATGCTTTAAGAGGCTTTTTTGCTTCCGCCCAATCAGCAGCTGCTTTTCTTTTTTTAAACGGCCTCTTACTTTTCTCCGGTGAATTTTTAAGAAGAAGGAGTAAGGAGGAGGATGGTAAAATTGCCCAACTCTCTTTTTTCCAGGCAGTTAAAGTCGGACTACTCCAGTCTATTGCCCTAATCCCCGGATTCTCCCGCACCGGAGCTACTTTGGTCGGTAGTTTACTTTCCGGTTTGTCACATGAGGATTCTCTTCGATTTTCTTTTCTGCTGGCCACCCCGATTATTGGAGCTGCTGCTTTATTAAAATTACCGGATCTGTTGAGTTACGGTGATAAGAGTTTACTGCTATCGGCATTACTGGGAGCTTTAAGTGCAGCGGTAAGTGCATATTTCACAGTGAAATTTTTGATTAAATACTTCCAAACAAAAACACTGATCCCGTTTGCGATTTATTGTTTATTGGTTGGAGGAGGAATTTCCCTCTACTTTTGGCGGTGAGCCTTTGGATTTAAACCATACATAAGCAAACAAAGCCAAAGATAAAAACAATGCTCCAATCCCATGTTTGAAATGGGTTTTAGTCAAAGTTGCATCATAACCGGGCATAAAACCAGGCAGTGCATTAGCTGGAGTAATAAAATAAACCACAGCAGCAATTAACAGAATTATTCCTAAAATCACAGCCAATATCATTAGCCCTTTATTCATTATTTCGAACTCTGTGAAACCTCAACACGAGTAACTCCGTTATCAGCTGCGCCAATCGAAACCCGATAATTTTTTCCATCATTTGTACGATACGGCGCATCCGGCATAGTACGCATAAATAAATCCATATCTAACTTACCATCAGTGTTAAGTACCAAAGGTAATTCCCAGTTATAATTTAGTGGGTTATTCGGTTTTCTGCCTTCTGGTAATATTAAACCCCTAGGAAGATTAGCCGGAATCTCCATTAATCCAGGCACTGTTAAATTACCGAAATTTTTATGGCTGTTATCAAGATCAGGAAGCACCCTGCTGACTTCCGGATCAGTTAAAAAGTTCACCGATTCAAGTTCCACTTGATTAGCCGAATCCCGAATTATCCTCGCAGAAATTGTTGATTCCGGAAGAGTTGTAGAGAGCTCATGCCCACCATCAGGTCTTTGGATTAGATTTCTGTGTTTCCTCCAATTAATTAAACTGGGGTCATTTTTGGTCAGATTATCAGCCATACTATCCAGGTTAATTTTGGATGCATCCAAAAAATCCGGCTTTAAAAACTTTTTAACAGTAGATATTACAGTCTCAACTTCGTGTTTAAGACTTGTCCTTTCTTCTGGACGCAAAGATTCACGGACTTCGGCCTTAACTACCTGTGCTTCTTCAATTACAGAAGGCATTTGCCCGGTAGCCGCTGCACCCGCAACTTCTGCCCCCGGAACTCTAGGACCAGCAATGGGCGTTGGAGGTATATAGTTAGCATCTAAATTTCCAGGAGAACAAGCAATTGTCATAACTTCTAATCCTCCAGCTATAGCTAGGGCAATTTTATTTGGTGACGGGATTCTTTCTTTAACCTTGTTAAAAGCATTACTTGCTGCTTCTACTGGATTAAACCGTTGCACTCGGGGTTCAGGATTTGGTGCTGCAGGTATCTCAAACATGTGAAGCGCCTCCTACCTCTACTTCATAATCTTTTTTAAAGTTGTCCAATTCCAGCATAAATTTGTTTTCAAAATCCGGAACATGAGTTTGTAAAGTATTAAATACAGCCTGTCCATCCATGCCAGCCAGATAATTTACTTGCTCATCTGTAAAATCTTGAGATAGTTTTAATAAGACGTATTCCCCGATTTTGGCCATTAAATCCTGACGTAACTGACCCAATTCCTGATCAGAATATGAAGCCTGATCAATATTTAAATAAGTAATAGGATCAAAATTAGCTAATTGTGCAATCATAAAATCCTATAAATATTATCTTACTATCTGGTTCTAGTGTCAAACCCCCTAACCAACACCATTCAAAACTTCGGCACTGTTGTATTTCAGTAAAATTTGTGCTTAAAATAGATTCAGGATATTTTCTTTTATGAGTAAGAAGTTAATAAATGCGGGTATATTATTTGAAGTCACTGATATTCTGGGCAGAAAGATCAGGACTACCGAAAGCTACTGGAGAAAGATTAAGGAAATTAAACACCGTGAGCTTAGATTTGGTATATCTGAAGTTAAAAAGACACTTAAAAGTCCTGATGAAGTTAGACAGAGTGTAACTGATACCACTATTCTCCTATACGCCAAAACTATTGAAAAATATGATATACTAATCGCAGCAATTAAAGTATTAAATGGTGGTGGATTTTTAGTAACTACTTATCAAACAAAGGAATATAAAAAGAAGGGAGAACTGATATGGCCAAAGCAAAAAGAAATGAAGTAAAGATTTATCTTGATCCAGTGGCGAATACCTTTCAAATCTTCTGGGATGATCCCAAAAAAGCTTCTTTATCAGAGGAAGTAAATTCTCCTTACAGAAATGATGTAATCGTCAAAGATAAACAAGGAAAACCAATTAGCCTTGAGGTGATTGGAATCTTTCCTAGCGAGTTAAACATAGCTGCATTAAGTAAAACTTTAGCAAAGAGAAAAGAACCTTTGTTATTACAAACTATTTAATTCTTCAGTAATTTACTTTTGCCCTGCTTTGTGCTTAAAATGAAGAGTGGATCCAAATCCCCAGGTTTTTATATCACCCAGCTATATTCCGCCCAAACCCTCACCCTTTTCCATCTTTAAAAAAATTCCCAAAAAAGTTGCTATTATCCTCTCTGTTTTAATTCTCTTAGTTGTTATAATCCCCGTGAGCTTCTGGGTTTACAAAAACAAAATCCAACCGAAACTGTCACCCAAGCCTCAAACTTATTCTGTAGTTAATTTCAGCTCTAAAACTGTTAAAATCCTAACTCAGGAAAATAGCATTTTAACCGGAAAAGGCATCCCCAATGCCAAAGCTATCATCACAATTTCTCCCAAAGGCGCTTCCGCAGAGGTAACAGTAGATAAAGATGGCAAATGGTCATACCAAATTCCTCAGACTTTAAAAGATGGTAATTTTTACTTAACTATCCAGCTGGAAGATATCAGTGGTAAATTAGTCTCGCTTAAAACTTATCCTATAAGAATTCAGTCTGGCAAAAATGTCAGTAAATCTCAAACTTTTAATCTTGTCAAACCAGTTTTTGCTGCCGGTACTTTACCAGGTCAAAGTGCTTGTGACCCAAATGATGATCAATGTACTACTGGTTTTAGTTGTCAACTATCAACCGCTAATACCCAGCCATATATCGAAGGTAACTATTACTGTTTTAGTAAACCAACTAGCACACCTACTCCCCCACCAAATCTTCCGCCGAGTAACCCCAGTGACCCTAATTGGGATCAGTGGGCTGATCAACTAAGGGCAGCCGACATATATCCTGCTTATGAACATGGAGAGATCCAGTTTTATAACCATGACACTTTTTATAATAAGTTCTGTCCCTGTGTATTTAACCACTCCATAACTTCACAGGATGTGATAAATAATGTCAAAAATAGCCTTACTGTGATGGATGATTTAGCAGTTTTGTTAAGACAGGAAGGATACAATGCTTACTATACCTACCTATATTATTACCCTGAGGATGTTAATTTCCTGCAAAGATTTAACACAACTCCTGTTGCCCTGCCAGGCCAAAATAACCATGCTTTAACAGATGATTCTACTTATATTAATTACATCAATCGGGTCAAGCTGAATGGTGCATTCAGGCAACAGTGCCGGGATAATCCGGTTTGTCTACTGACTGATCTCACTGATCCAATTTTTGCCACCAGATCCATCATGAAAGTCCATGCTGCCGGAATTTATGGAACCGATTTTGAAACACAAATTGCAGCAGTTGGTGGTTTAACCATGCTCTACGGAGTTAGTGAAAAAGTGGCAGTAGGAGGATTGAAACTCACCTCTAAAGCCACCCCTAAGGTCAGTCAAATCATCAAAGATATGAAATTCTACCTGAGTCAAATGAAACAAAACAGAGAACCCATTCCCCTTCCCCTTAGTGCAATTGAAGCCAAAGCAAAATCCCCCTCCGCCCCCTGGGTAGAAGATCTTGACTTACAGCCTATTTCGAATTTACGCTCATTACTTCCCCAATTAACTCCTCATGGCCCGGATGCAGCAAGAATCTTTAATCAGTTTTTAAGACCTTATATCGAGTCTGGAAATCCTGCTGTTACAATAGCCAGCGACAGTATCAGGCAAACATTAAAGAATAATGTACTGCGCTTTGCAGATAATTACATTGCTAGAACTAGAAGGAGTGTCCCAGAGTATCCTTATTTCAAAGATGCCTTAGAAAATGGCAGAGTCTTTATCGTGGATGATGATTTATATGCACGAATTGCATCAGGAGAAGGTGGCAGAGAGGAGGATATGATTATTATCAAAAGATCACTCTATGATTCTGACACAGAAAACGGTTTGGGTAATTTGCATCACGAAGCATGTCATCTGATAGGAAATAGATACAAAGCTGTCTACAACCTAAATGCAAATCCACAAAGAGCTTTGATGACTTTAATCTATGAAATAATGACAGACTATTGTTCTGATGTCTCCAGAGGAATAACTCCTTTCACAACTGGCAGCAAAACTTTAGGAGGTTATGCTACTCAAGATCCTTCTGTTACTAAAGGTATCTTTGACAGATTGATAAAAAAATATCCTTCTTTGTTAGATGATTTTATTGAGTTTTCTTTAACAGGAGATAATCAAAAACTTTTAGATACAATTGCGGCAAAAACAGGCGATCGAGCAAATATTATAGATGTACTTCTTCACTGGGCGAGTGATGATGTCGGCATTAATGTTAATGCTATTACAATCAATACTCCATCTGATTGGGCAGCTGCCCCAACTATTTCAGGAGTAACAATTTTAGCGCTACCGCATTTACCATCTATTAATATCGGTTCAGATATCTTTCTTAATAATAGTAATGAAAATGATAGTGTACAAATTACCCATGTAGAAATTAAAAACGGGCAAATTGAAGCAACAGTTATCTGTTCAGTAGACGGCTTTGCCCAGGACTGTGAATCTAATGGCAAAAGTTTGCAGTTTTCGCTGGTAGCAGGTTCCTCCACTACTTCCCAAGGTTTCATTAAAGAAGCCTTTGCTCAAGGTGCTGGGATTCCTTTAACCTGCCGTGAACCCACCCAAAACACCTATGATTGTCCTGAAACAGTAAGTGGAACGTATACTTTACGTGTGGGCTGGGGAAGCAATAGTAACACTGCAGCTAGTGCTACTGCACCAATCACAATTCCCTCACAAATCACTAATCCCAATCAAGGTGCTGTATATTCTTGTCCAGTTCCCGGAGGCATAATAAGTTGTGGATCCAGTGCGGGAATACCAGGAGACGGGCTTTCTTGCCATCATTGTGTTAATGGTTATAGCCCGGCCTGTAACCCTGAGGGTAGAAGGGGTAGGGCGATTGATATAACCTCGTCAAATCCTGGTGGCTCCAAAGATGGTGACCCGGTTTATTTACCCTCTATTAAAGGTCAACCCTATAAGTGGTACTGGAGAGGAGACTATGACGATAAAGAGGGAGCTACTTTAAGAGTTTTTCAATCCGAGCTAACTCCTGATGGAGTCTGGACTATTCATTTTGTACACACTAAAAATAACGGAAATAAATTGCATGGTATTCCTGACTTCTCATCAAGAGCTCAAGATCCAATCACTGATTTATCCGAACCAGTAGCATATATTGATCAAAGTAGTGGAGATTCTACTACAAGAATCCATGTGCATGTTTCTATTGGTTTGATAGGTGATCAATGGCTGGGTGGGGATGGCGCCGGTAACTTACAAGATAATAATTCTGGCTGGAAGTATCCCGATGCTGACTTAGGCATGTGCGTTGGAGCCTCTGGTGGTGGAGGCGGAGGCGGTGGTGAAAATGGCGGCGGAGGTTCAGGTGGAATTAACCCCACACTAACACCAACCCCCAGCCCAACTCCTTCCCCCACTCCCTCTTTTGGTGGGTTAATTACTAATGCTCAATATGTAGATTTGGTAGTGGCTCCACTTAATCCAGGGAATATTCAGCTAGTAGGTGGCGGTTTAATTGCTGTAGGTAAATCAGTTAACTTTAATGCACAAGTTAATAATCTAACAGATAAATGTTTAGCTAATGCTATATCCGGTAACCAAATCTATACCAGTTTCACAGTATTTGATGCCAGAGGTCAAGTTAAATTTAATGCTCTTTCAGCTAACAGTCCTCCCCTTTGTGGAACCAATGGCCGTGCCAATCCACAAGGAGAATCATTTAACGCTGCTGCTGGTTCACAGTGGCAAGTTCCGGCTGCCGGAGTATATTACCTGAGGGTTTGTGCTGATAGTAACACTGCTATCTATTCACCTGGTGGCAATGTGTTTGAATCTAATCCTCGGGGAACTGGTGAGTCCAACAACTGTAATCTGGATCCAGGTTTTGGTTATCCTATTAATATTAACTCCTCACCCATTACCCATCCAACCCCTCCTCCATTTAATGGAGGGAGCTGGCCCACCTCATCACTAATACCAGCTACCACCAGCTGCGATAACAATGGTAACCCCAAGGTCAGCTTTACCCTCAATACCAGAAGTTTAGTTGGTGTTACCGGCTACCGGATTAACTGGGACAAGCTAACACAAACTTGGGATGGAGTAAGTTACCACTTAAATGAAAGTACTGACTTAAATAATTTAAGCTATTATGTTTTTAACAGTCAAAACTATCTTCCTGATCAGTCAACTTTGACAGATCCAATTGCCAGTCCGGATGATTCCTACCAGGGCGCTCCTTATCAAAAACTACCCTCAGCTGATAATTTCCTGTATGTGTATAACAACGACAACCAACCTCTTTTGGAAAATACTAACTACCGGTATAACTTTAGTATAAATAATGGGATCACCTCTAATCCCGGAGGTTACTATGCTCTGGTTAAAACTCCGGATTGTCATCATCCTCCAACCCCAACCCCCACTCCTTCACCAGCCCCCACCATCCCGGGAGGTTGTCAGTGGTATCAGACTTTATGTCCCACTACTAATCAATGTCTATCTATTTTTGATCCACCTTGTCCCTCAGCAACGCCAGCAGGAACCAGCACGGTCGCTCAATCTACTCCTACTCCACTTCCAAGCCCAACTTCTTCTCCTACCCCCACTCCTCAACCAAGACAGCTGGTCAGTATTACAGTAAATAACCAGGAAATTTATCCTAATAATCAAACTGGTATTGATCTTGATTTAACCCAAAATACTTCCTATCCGGTGGTAATTACCTATCTGGATAACGGGGTACAGAAACAATATACCAGAGGATTAGTATTCCAAAAATTAACTCAAATACCAACCGGAAACTGGACCAAATGTGCTGATGAAGGATACCTGTGTTCATTTGAAGGACAAACTAATGTCACTGTCCGCTATACAGCAAGGGATGATCCTGGAAATCCGCAATTAACCTCCACAAACACTTTTGATAACAGTGTTTTTTGTGGAAATATTGATGCCTATTGGGGTCCTAATGTAGCTCCCGGCCATGTAAAAGAATGTGATATTAAAAACAGTGGGACTCAAAGCTCTCCCACCCCTACTTTACAACCAACCCTACAACCTACTCTGACTCAATCAGAACCAACCCCCACCACTTTAGTTTGTCCCCGTATAGCAGTAACCTGTAATGCTCCTGATGGATGTTCATATCCAAACCCGGTAATGTGTGGCGGCCGCGTCATTGGTTGTGGCCCGCTCATCTGTACTCCAACCCCCACCACCGCCATAGCTCCCAGGCAGCAGGCTAGTGATAGCTGCCGCTTTACCAATCTGAGTAATGGCCAAACTGTTTCAACAGCCACCTGGACGGGAATTAATGTATCGGGAACCCGCTTAGACCCTTCATACTATGTAAGTTTTTGGCTAATGGGGGCCAAACAAGGTGATACATTGGCCACCTATGGTCAACAGGATGATATCGGCATGGATCTACCCTTAAATGCCTTTTATGATCCTGGTACCCAGGCCAGATTGCAATGTCGAATCCAAACAGATCCATATGGCAGCAACAATACTGTTTATGCCAAAGATATACTGATTAATGTAGGCGAGTGATAAAATATGATTATGAATAAACGGATAATTGGAATACTAGCTATTATAATTTTAAGCATTGGTTTGGTGGTTACCCTTTATCTGGTTAAACAAAGACAAACAGGAGGCGCCAAAGCTGAACTTGATGTCAGTAGAACCTTTACTGTCACCAGCAACCAGCAACCGGTTGATTGTCAGGGAGTAACCTGCAAAACCGATGCCAATACAGTTCATGTTAAATTTAATCCTGCCAGTACCCAGGAGCTCTTAAACAGTTTGCCTTAAGCATATCCCGGGAAATAGTCTGTTTTAATTTGACCACCAGGCACTCCTAAAATTGATAAAGTTTTTTTAAACCCATCCACCATTCCATGCGGCCCGGATAGGTAAAAAGTCCTGCTTTTAAAATCCGGAATATCTCTGGCAATTACTTCCCTGGTTACCATCCCCATTCTCTCGCTGACATTAATGATCTTTTTAAGACCAAATACTTTTTCCGCTTGATTAAATAAATCCAGGTATACTAAATCCACATCATTTTTCACCGAGTAAATTAAAACAATATCCCGGCTTTCTTTATTATCCAGCAAATATTTAATCATTGACCGGAAAGGAGTTACCCCGATTCCTCCGGCGATAAATACCAGTTTTTTAGCTGGATCTTTGGGCAAAGTAAACTCTCCCGCCAACTGAGCAGCTACTATTGTACCGGCCAAAGGCATCTCATCTAAAGATTTTTTAAACGTGCTACCGTTAGGGTAAAACTTGACTCCAATCCGCAAAGTATCTTCTGTTGGGCTGGAGGCTAAAGTAAAATAACGCCTGGCTCCCCTTAAATCAGGCTTTTGCGAAGCTAAAGTCCATTCCATGTATTGTCCGGCCAGGTAGTTAATTTTGTGATCCAGACCAAACACGAAATCATAAGTATCCGGGCTTAGCTGATTTTTCTGTTTTAATTTTAACAATAATACTTCCTTGGGACTGACCAGAAAAGAAAAAATATTACCAGTAAGAAGTGCCATTTCCGGGGTTGGAGTAAAGCTGCCAAAATGGATTTGCGGTCCAAATAAAACTGCTACTATTGCTCCGTAAATAACCCGGTAAAGCCGGTTTGGCGGTGTAGTTGAGGGTTCTGTTAACATCACAAAGCCGAAAAATATAAGCGGCGAATTTAGCAAAAAATCTTTAAAAATAGCCACTGGTTGGAAATTTTTAGAAAAAGACAGTATAAAACTAATCGCCAAAACCACTACCAAAAAACTTAGTAGTAAATCCCATTTTTTAATTTTTTTCACAATTAATATTCCTCCCAGCAAAACCACCGGTAACATTACTGCCGTACTCACCCACCAGGTAACTCCACCGGATCCAGCAAGCACTAAACCGGTTATGAAAGCTCCAAAAGCTGCCGGATTAAACAGGTGTTTTCTGTTGATACACAGAATAAACTTTGAAGCCATAGCCAAAACTGCAGCCAGAAACATAAAAGTTAAACTTGACAGGTCCAAAGCAGGAGTAATTATCAAGCATAAAATAAAAGCCGTTATATAAAAAGATTCCGGGTTAGCCGGTACTTTAAAAATTAAGGCAAAAAATTTATTAACCAGCCAGCAAACAGTGGTGATGAAAGCAAAACTCCCAACTATTGCAATCGGGCTGGTAAAGGGAAGCTTGCCAAACAAACACAAAATAAGTGCCCAAAGAAGTATGACCACCAGGTAGTAAAGCATTAACCGATACATGGTAATGCCGTTTAAAAAATCATCAATTATCTTCATAGATCCTTTACCTGATCTGTAATGTCATTAAAGATAAAACGGTATAACTTATCGTAATCATCAAAGGTATACACTTGATCCGGCAAAAGCGGCAGTTTGTTATTAAAGTATTCATCAAAAATATACCTGAATGTATTGACTGGACTAATTTCCGGATACAATTTAGCCTGATGATTTCCCGGTAGATAAAAGGCGTTTAGAATTCTGACTCTTTCCAGATTAGTATCAATTGAGGCATCTTTAAATCCACCAACCACTCCGGTTTTGTTAGGATATTTTATGGCCTGGTTATTACCATCTTTGGCTCCCTCATCTGATTGTAAAATAATTATGGGAGGCGTTTTGGAATTTTTAAGAATCGTATCAATTACTGTCATTAGCCTTTTATTAACACAAGTCATTTCTGGAATAAACTTAACAATTGCTGGATCTTTTTGCAAATGATAAACCACATCACAATTTTCATTAAATACCCAGGGAGTATGTGGTGCTAGCAAGTCTATAAATACAAACTTAGGACTAATTTGTGCAGGCATTTGGGAAAGGGTTTCGAATTGATAATTAACATTGGCTATTTGGTTAGGCCGACCGGACAGTCCAAAATATCGAAGTACCAAAGGATAAAAAATAGTATTATGAAGGAGAGTGTTGGAAAATTCATCTAAGTTAAGCTTATTATCATAAACAAAGTTGATATCGGCCGAGTCGTTATACCGCAGCGGATCATACCAACCGCCTATATTAAAAAAACTGTAACCTTGTGATTTAAGAAAATGGACCACCTTGGAGTTGTTGATAATATTATCAATTACAGTTCCTCCGGGTTGGGTTTTAATTTTGGGCTGAGTTTGACTGTTTAGATAATTCATACTCAAAGCAGATGCTATCATGTAGGCTGAATACGGATAGTTTGTTTTGCTATTTTCAGCAATATAAAATCCCTTCTTTTTTAAGTAATTTACAAAATCACTGCTATCATAACCATAATCATCTTTAAATGTTTGTGGTGCCCCATAATCATCCGGAATTATGTAATAAATATCAGGCTTTTCTACCGGTTGGGCATTATCGCCTGGAGTCACAGTCTCAGATGCCCCAGTCTGGTCAATTGAATCTGGACTAAAATCAACATGAATCCTGATATAGTTATAAATCAAAGGCCCCAGTACCAAAATCATCAGTATTACTCCTCCAATGTTTAAAATATTATTCAAACGAATCAATTCTCTTTTGGCCTTGATTAAATATATTGCTGAACCAATCAGCAGAACCAGAGAAAGAAATAAATAAACCCATGACCAATCTATAGGGATAATTCCGATGTTAAAAGTATCAAAAAAAGCCAACTTGTGTAGCGGACCGTACATAAAAATGATTAAAAGCAAAAACCCAACCAGTATTCCGGCTTTAATTGATTTCCTAAAAATTAACCTAAAAATAAACCAAATAAATAAACAGGCTAAAGTAGTTATTAAAAAAGGTATAACTATAACTTTAAATGATAATTTAACGAAATTGTGATCATATAAAAACAGAATTGAATACCAGGGGAAAAAAAGAATGTAAAAGGGAAATTTGTTTAAAATCTTTCTCAATTTGCTCATATAGTTTTCATCAGATAAACCAAACGCAGACTACCTTTAATTTTTTTTCTGCTTCTTATTTTAAAGTATTTTCCAAAGGTTTTTTCAAAACTTTGCTGATTATAATCTGTAAAAATATCCTTTCTTAATAGTAACATTTCTTTAATCTGCGGGTCTTCCTTTGGCACAAACTCGATAATCAAATTCTGACAAAGCTGTGATAATAGCTTGGCTACTTTATCAAGCGGAATGTTTGCTCCAATGCATAAATGGTGAATCAGGGCTAGCGCCAAAATACAATCAGCCGGACCTCTTTCTAAAATTGACTGTCTTTCCTGATTTGCCCATCCGCTGTCAGATGAAGGATTAGTCCAGTCAACTACCAGAGGCAGAATATTATTTTGATCTTTGGATAACAGGTAATTTTTTTCAACTGACAGCGAATCATAGTCAAACGACACCACCTCTTTAGCAGTTGTCGCTACCAACCGACTAAAGTGGCCAGTGTTAGAACCCAAATCCCAGACTGTTTTGGCTTTGGTTTGTTTAACATAATCAATAACAATTTTCTCTTTATCTTTAAAAGCGCTCTTACTATATGAATCATGAGCCGGAACATAACTGCTCCAGAAAGATTTCAAAGACGAAAGTTTCAATCCGGATATTACACTTTCCAGACTACTGATTAATCCTTTCATTGAATTTTTACTAAAAGAAGCTTGCCGGGAGCCGGCTTTTCCTTTAACTTTAGAATGCAGTTGAATATGAATAAATACTGCCGGGTTAATCTTTGACCAAAAAGGCAACAGTTTGGCAGTCAGCTCTGCCGGAATTCCATCCAGATAAATTGACATAAGGCGGTTTAGTCCGGGGTCAATCTTACTCATTAAAATTAACGGGTTTAAAAAATGCTGACAAAATTGCCGGTAAGCCACCCAGGGTTTTGACTGAAATTTTTCAAAAGAAAGTGTGTCAATAAATACCGGCTGAGAAAAAGCTGAAAGTGAATAAAAATCTATCTTAATTCAATCTGAATAAACTCTGCCTCTTTAACTTGGCTTCTGATTTTTTGCTTAACCTCACTAATAATTTTCTCTATCTGTGTAGTAATTAAGCTTTTCTTTACAGAAATACTCAGCTCTACTAATAACTGATCCGGTCCAATATGATTAGTCCGAAGCCTTGTTACAGTTTTAACTGCCTTTACAGATATGGCCGCCTTTCTGATTTTTTCTTCAGTCTCAGCTGACGCACTTTTCCCTACCAATAAATCCCTTACACCTATAATTAAGAAAAAGGCCATTAAGGATAGGGTAACCCCAATAGCCATAGCTCCTAATCCGTCAAAGCGCATGTCTCCGGTAAAAGCATAGACCGTTAGAGCAACTAAACCTAAGATGGATGCAAAAGTCCCCATTAAATCCAAAACAAAAGTAGCTCTGGTCTCAATTAGATCAGAATTAAAAAAGACTTGAGCTAAATGCTGATGTTTCTTGCCGGTTAAGCGGTGGATGCTTAAAAACAAAGCATAACCGTTAGTAGCAACAGTTAATAGTAGGACTAAATTAGCGAGGAGAATATTACTAACCGGACTGGGATTTAAAAATCTTTTCCAGCCAAAATAAAATGAAAGGCTGGCGGAAACAGAAAAAGTAAACAGCGCCGAAATTAAAGTCCAAAAATATAGTTCCCGGCCATGACCAAACGGGTGATTTTTATCCGGATGTCGAAGGGATCGGTTTAATCCAAAAATTAAAAGGCCAGAGGAAACTAAATCCGCGGCTCCTTCTAAAGATTGAGCTAACATCACTACACTGCCGGACAGGAAAGCCACCACCACACTGGAGGATAAATCTAACAAATCAATTAAAAATGAAGTAACTACTACTCTTTTTGCCGAAACAGCCATATTGAAAATTATACCAAACTCGGCTCGTCTTTGGAGGGCAAGATTCCTTCTTCGGCAGCCAATTCTTTGCCGGCTTCCTCTGACCCGACAGCATGAGTTTTTCTAAGAGGAATTTCTTTTAGAAAAAATGATACTATAAACGATGCTGCCATAAAAATTGAGGCAATAAAGAAAACTTCGGTTAAGGAGCTGGCAAAAGCCACTTTGGTCTTAGCAGGAAAGGTATTTAACTTACTGGTTAACACCCCTCCTAAAATAGCTGTTCCCACTGTTCCGCCAATGCTCCTAAATAGCTGGGTAGAGGCAGTGGCTACTCCCATTTTGGAATGGTCAAAAGCGTTTTGCACAGACAATGTAAATATGGGAAAGGTTATTCCCAGACCAATTCCCACAAAAACCATTCTTAAAACCAAGCTTCCGGAAGAGGTATCAACTCCCATCATAGAAAGTGTAAATATCGCCACGCTAACCAAAGCCAAGCCAAAAACAGCCAGCCACTTATAACGACCGGTCCGGGAAATAATTTGTCCGGTTAAAATAGATGATCCGACAATTCCCAGCATTAGCGGAGTTAAAATTGCCCCGGAGGAAGTAGCATTAACCCCCAACACCATTTGAGCAAACAAAGGTATATAAAAAATTGCTCCAAACATACCAAACCCGGTCAGGAAAATAATAATCATTGAGACTGAAAAGATGGGGTTTTTAAAAAGCTCTAACGGTAAAATTGGCTCTTTTACTTTGGACTCGACAATGACAAAGGTAATTAAACTTAAGAGCGCCAGTCCCAGTAAACCAACTATTGGCAAAGAATTCCAGGCATATTGATTACCTCCCCAGACCAAACCTAATAATAAACTGATCAAGCCAATAGTTAGAAAAATTGCTCCCAGATAATCTATTGATCTTTCTCCTTTATCCGGCCGGATTTTTGGCATCAAGTATGCAATCACCCCTAAAGCCAACAGGCCAATTGGCACATTGATAAAAAAGTTCCACCTCCAGGAAGCGTTATCGGTAATCCAACCTCCTAAACCAGGCCCGATTACTGAGGCCAGCCCAAAAACAGCCCCAAATATCCCCTGCCATTTTCCTCTTTCCCTGGGAGCAAATAAATCACCGATAATAGCAAAAGCATTGGCAAAAATTGCCCCACCCCCCAGGCCCTGGATCGCCCGAAAAATGATCAGCTGGATCATATTTTGGGAAAGACCGCTTAGAACAGAACCAATTAGAAAAATAGTTACTGCTGAAAGGATAAAATATTTGCGGCCGTAAATGTCGGAAAGTTTTCCGTAAATTGGTACAATCACTGTGGAGGCCAAAAGATAAGCAGTGATGACCCAGCTTAAATGTTCCAGTCCGTTTAAGTCCTTTACAATCCTGGGCATGGCGGTTGCTACAATAGTCTGGTCCAAGGCAGACAAAAGCATGGCCAGCATAGTCCCAATCATCACCGCAATTTTCTGATTTTTGGAAATATTGATCATTTTTAAGTTAATTGATTATAGCAGAGATTTATCTTATGATAAACCACATAATGTTAGAAATTACCACATTGGCCGGAGGATGTTTTTGGTGTACTGAGGCTATTTTTAGAAGACTTAAGGGAGTAGAATCTGTGGTCTCCGGTTATACCGGAGGAACTATTAATAACCCTAACTATGAACAGGTTTCTCATGGGGATACAGGCCATGCCGAAGGCATCCAGATTAAATTTGATCCGGCAATTATTTCATTTGACAAAATCCTGGAGGTTTTTTGGGCCACACATGATCCCACCACCTTAAATCAGCAGGACGCTGACACCGGAACTCAGTATCGCTCAGCCATTTTTTACCATGATCAAAAACAAAAAGAAGTTGCTGAAAAATCCATTCAAAAATTAACCGCTTCCGGAAAATTGAAACACCCAATAGTCACCAAACTGGAACCCTTCACTAAATTTTATCCGGCTGAAGGCTACCATCAGGATTATTACGAAAGAAACAAGGAGACCAATTCATATTGCCCCTTAGTAATAGATCCTAAAATCCAAAAATTAATGCGAGATTTTTCTAAAGATGTAAAGGAAGAGTACCAAACTTAATACTGCAAGTCTCCTGTTAATTTTTTAGTGGAAATTACAAACATCGGTGAGGTTGACTAGATCACCCTTTCCATCGGCAGCTACTTATTCTCCAAAATTCAGGTTTAATCTTCACTTGACATCTTATGCCTGGATTATTAGTATGCGGCTATGGAAAGACCGATGTTCAGAGCTGCAGCAGCAGCGGTATTAATTTCCTTATCCTCTTTACAAAATGAATCCCAAAATCCAGTTGTCTTTCTGGGAAGATCTGACAATGCACAGTTATATGGACTTTGCAGCAGTGATAACTTTAACCGTGATCTTAATAGGGTAATTGATTTTACCACCAACGAACCAGGAGCTACCGGGTATGGTCCATACTGGATTATGGCCAGGGTTAACCACGATAATGTGACTGAGATTATTCATCAAACAAAAGGTGCTGATTATGGATGGATCGTTGGATTAGATGGATCAAGAGGGGCTATGGAAAATTTAACTGGTAGATATCATGTATCAGCCACTGTCTATTCTGTATCAAGCAGATTATCTGCGGAAGAAAGGGAAACCATCGAAAGAGTTGAGGCCTTTTTACGTTGTCCTCCTAAACTGCCGGAAGCCCCATTCCGATTCATACCACGTTAGACATCTGGAGATGTATAAATTTAAGATTTACGTTTATGTAAAAAGATTCCGGCACCAATGGCCGCGGCTGCCAACCCCAGTCCTACAATACCTGCTTTTTTCTTACTCATACGACGCAGGCCCAATGTTTTAAGAGCTAATTCTTGAGTCATCACGCTTTGCCCCTCTATTCCCATTTGCTCAAGCACCTCCACTGTTTTTCTCCATTGAATAATTTTGGTTGGTTCAAGTAAAGCTTCCGGTAACTCCTCAGCAGTAACAGGAACTCCTCTGGTGTTAGGTATAAAGATAACCTTTGTCTGATTTGGTCTTATATTATCAAATGCGGCGACAGAAAGATTATCAGAGTATGGCGCCACAAAAGTGGTATGCATCGGCACTCTGTGTTCTATCACCAATTCAAACCTCGCATCTTTAAAACTTCTGCCTCTTAAAATGTTTGCTGCATCATTTAAATCAGATACTTGCCTGGCACCCAGCAGTATCTCAAATGGACCCAAAGCTGCTAAATCTACTTGTTCACAATCATTTTGTATTACTCCCTTCGCTCTTTCCAAAACCAAACCCGCTGTAAACCTCCCCACTCGCCTGGCAAGCTTTTCTGCTCTAATTAATAATGTCCCTCCCCGCATTTCTTTTCCTGCAGTTTGTAAAAGATGAGTCAAAGCATAAACTGAACGATTAGCATCTTCTTCCCTTGTCTGTCCTGAACTTTTAGATAGGGCTATCTGGACATAATCATTGTTGGTAGCATAAACTGGCGGAGTAACCTCTCTATCTTTAGCTTTTACATCTTCTTCCTCTTGCCAGGGAACCGTTATTACATTGATTGCCAAACCTCTATCAACTGATGATGCCATTGGTTCCGGAAAACCAGCTACTACGTCTCTTAGTGTTTGGCCAAAAAAATCCTCTAAATCCCTTTGTCTTTTCCTGATACCCCGGTCTGGCAAACGAGCCACTTCAGCCAGCGTCACAAGATTTCTAACAACTACTAGTCGACCAGGGAAAGTTGTTTCTCCAGCATTTTCTGGTTGTAAGCTCATATAGCTATTTTAAATACTTATCAAAAAAATACAAGGAGTGTTGCATGGCTTCATTAAAATTTGCGGAAATATTATTATCTATTTCTTTTTGAAATCAAGAGCGCAGGAGTTAATGCAATACCTTTTACCTGTGTCTGTGGGGCCGTCGTCAAAAACATGACCGAGGTGGGAACCGCAGTTTTTACAAATTACTTCCGTCCTGTGCATACCAAAACTGTCATCAGGTTGAAGTGTTATATGTTCCAGGTTTTCCGGCTTATCAAAAGATGGCCAACCGGTTCCGGAGTCAAATTTAGTGTCTGATGAAAATAATACTTGCCCACAGGCAGCGCAGTGATACATTCCATTATCATGCAGATCCCAGTATTTTCCGGAAAAGGGAGGCTCGGTATATACTTTATTCATCAGTTTAAAGACGCGAGGCAAATTCTTTAATGCTCCAAAAACCAGATACTCTAATTCTTGGCATATTAAAAGAAAATCCGCTAGCCCTGCCAAACCAGGTTCCCAAACCACCAATCAATCCGGCAGCTCTGGCCGCAGCTTGAACACTACTATTATTAGCGCCATATGGATAAGCAATAAAATTAACCGGATAACCGGTTTGGACAGCCAAAACATTCTTTGAATCCAGCATTTGTTTCAAGGCGTTGTTATAACTTAATGATGACAAATTAACATGATTAACAGTATGCGCCTCAAAAGTAACCAAACCAGAAGATTGAATTTCTTTAATCTGGCTCCAATTCATATAATAACTTCCTCCAATTAAACCGGTTGGAATAAATTCCACAGCATGAAAATTAAATCTTCGCAAAATAGGGAAAGCTGTAGTATAAAAATCCATGTATCCATCATCAAAAGTTAATACAATTGGCCGTGCAGGAGCTACTGCCTGCTTGTTAAATATGGCATACAAAGTATCCAGGCTAATTGGGGTGAAGCCGCTTTTAGAAAGATAGTCCATTTGGGCTTCAAATTTATCAGGAGAAACAGAAAGAGCATCTCTTGCCTTATCTTTAGGGTTTGGGTTATTACCAATATAGTGATAGGTTAAAATCGGCACGCTAATATTTGAGGCTATAACAGTTTGTGAGTTTATAAGTAATAAAAAAATAGCGGCTATAAAAATAGCCAAAATTGTGCGCATAGGTATATAAATATGATATATTATGAGGATGAAGAAAACAAGCCTCACCTACTCACAGGTCGGAGATGATTATTCCACCAAAGACCCGATTAAAAAATTAGCTCAAACTGCAGCAGCAGAAACTGCCAAAAATCTGACCGGGGACTTTGCAGAAGTTACCGGTTCCCGGGGAGAATCAGCCTATGTCTGGAAGCAGGGTGAGGTTTATATGGCCTCCGTGATTGAAGGCCTGGGAACCAAAAATCTGGTAGCAGATGAAACCCGGAAAATTACCGGTAAAACTTACTATGATGTTTTGGCCAATGACACTATTGCCTACATTATTAATGATCTAATTACAGTCGGGGCCAGACCTTTGGTAATTCATGCTTACTGGGCAATTGAGGATAATTCCTGGTTGGAAGATAAAGAAAGAATGCAGGATTTAATCAATGGCTGGAAACAGGCTTGTGATTTATCAGGTGCTTCCTGGGGCGGCGGTGAAACTGCCACTGATAAAGGTATTATTGAAAAAAATACCATTGACCTGGCCGGTTCTGCAGTAGGGATTATTGGATCAGAAAACCGGCTGATTACTGATAAAAAACTCAAATCCGGTGACCGGATTGTCCTGATAAAAAGCAATGGTATCGGCGCCAGTGGAATTTCTTTGGCCAGAGCTATAGCTAAACTTTTACCCGATGGTTATGGAACCAAACTCCCTGATGGTACATCTTTTGGTGAAGCGATTTTAACCAAGTGTAATATTTATGCCAAACTAATTCAGGACCTGTTAGATAATAATATTGACCTGCATTATATTAGTTACATCTCCGGACATGGTTTAAGAAAATTAATGCGGGCTAAACCAAACTTTAGTTACACTATCGAGCAGTTATTTGATCCACAGGAAGTTTTCTTATTCATTCAAAAACATGCTAATTTAGATGATACGGAAATGTATGGAACATATAATATGGGACAAGACTATGCTTTATTTATTCCGGAAACTGATGTTGCAAAGGCTCAGGAAATTATTACAAAGCATGGATTTGACAGTTTAAATGCCGGTTTCCTGCAGGAAGGCGAGAGGAAAGTAATTATCAAACCAAAAAATATTACTTTTGCCGGTGAAACGCTAAATCTTCGCTAACTTCTCTCTTCGTATGTCTGTTGTGCCTTGGGGATTAATTTTTCACTCATTGAGTCTCCATTATAAATACACTTTATAGCTTCTGCCAAAAGTTTGGCAACTGAAATTACAACCACTTTTGGATTTTTTAACATTTCTTCTCTTATTGGCACAGTATCAGTGATGAAAATTCTTTCAATCGGTGAATCCGCAATCCTTTGAGGCGCTGGATCAGAAAAAAGTCCATGCGTTGCAGCAACGGAAATACTTTTAGCTCCCTTATCTTTAAGCAGATTTGCCGCCTCAACAATTGTCCCCCCAGTATCTATCATGTCATCCACCAACAAAACATCTTTTCCTTCAACCTCTCCAATCATACCCGAAGCTTTACTCTCATTAGCTTTATGAACATCTCTTTCTTTAAACACTATGGCAATGCTTTCCGCATCCAGTAGTTCTGCATAAAAAGTTGCCCTTGGAACTCCATTTTTATCAGGGGATGCAACTACTAAATTCTTAGAAAATTTTTCCTTTAAAATTGGTAGCAATGAATAGCTACCAAATAAATTATCCCAGGGAATTTCTACAAATCCCGGCTCTTGTTCGGAGTGTATATCAATAGTTAAAATTCTATCCGCCCCGGAATATTCAATTAGTCTGGCAATAATTGAAGCCGAAATGGGAACCCTCGGACGATCTTTTCTATCCTGCCTTGAATAACCAAAATAAGGAATTATTGCTGTAACCTCAGAAGCAGATGATCTGTTTGCGGCATCAATAATTAAGAATAATTCTATAATGCTTGAATCAACAGGAGGACAAGTGGGTTGAATGATAAAAACATCGCGTTTTCTTAAGTTCTCCGGGATAATAATTCTTTTTTCGCCGTCAGCAAAAGTAGTAACAGTTTCATCGGCATTTTGCCCTAAAATTTTGGCAACATCCTGAGCCAGTTTTAAATTAGCAGTTCCTGTCAGCAGTACAAAACCATTATTATTTGGCATGTTTTGTTATTTTAACACATTTAAGTTTCTTTTTATTCTCTGATTTACATTTTTAGTCATGTCGGGAATAAATGTTTTTCCGGTGATTTTTTCATAAATACCCATATACAGGGCACTCATTTTAGCAATAAATTCTGCAGGCATTTTTGGAAGTTTTCCTTCTCCCTTATAACCATGTTCTTTAAACCAGATTCGCAACTCTTCTTTATCATAACTTTCCGGCTCCAGCCCTTTTTTAAATCTTTCCAGGTAGGTTTTTTTCACCCAGTATCTGGAAGAATCAGGGGTATGAATCTCATCAATCAAAACCAATTTTCCTTTTTGATCCAAACCAAATTCATATTTGGTATCAACCAAAATAATTCCGGCTTTATCACAAATTTGCTGTCCCCTGGCAAACAATGCTAGCGAAACTTTTTTCATTTGTTTCCAGAGTTTGGGGGTAACAACCTGCCCGTCCGGCAGGCGGGTTTTCTTCTGTAAAATTTCTTTTTCAGTTAATCTTTCATCATGTAAGCCAAAATCTGCCTTGGTAGTGGGAGTGATAACATACTCCGGCAGTTTTTGATTTTTCTTTAACCCCTCAGGAAATTTTAATCCATAAATTATTCTTTCCCCTTTTTCATAAGATCCCCAGATTGAAGTATCAGTTACACCGGTGATATAACCCCTTACTACCATCTCAATTGGAATTAGCTTACATTCTTTAACCAATAAAACATTGGGGTCTGGCACTGAAATTAAATGATTGGTAACAATATCTTTGGTCTTCTCAAACCAAAAAGCAGAAAGCGCGGTTAACACTTGTCCTTTAAAAGGAATTAATCCAACTATCTTATCAAAAGCCGACTGACGGTCAGTAGTAATAAAAAATCTTTTTCCGTCAATTACATAGATATCTCTTACTTTTCCCTGAATTTTTTTGCCCAAGCCAGGGATATTAACTGTTTTTAAAACATTACTAACCATTACTCAGTTTCTTTGCTTTCTCTTCCACACCATCTGCCAGTTTCTTTTTATACTCTACCATCTTCTGCTCCAATTGCTGATCTGAGGTTGCCAGAATTTGCACAGCTAAAAGTCCGGCATTTTTGGCATTATCTATTCCCACAGTGGCAACAGGAATTCCGGAAGGCATCTGCAAAGTTGCCAACAGCGCGTCCTGTCCCTTAAGCGGTCCACTACCCAAAGGGATTCCAATAACCGGCAGAGGAAAATGAGCAGCCACTACCCCGGCCAAATGAGCAGCCAGTCCTGCACCGCAAATAATTATTTTTCCGCCTTGCTGATAAAAATCAGCCACCAGTTTGGTTGTTCTTTCAGGAGATCGGTGGGCAGAGGAAATAGTTAGTTCATTTGCCACTCCAAATTCATCCAGCACTTTTACTGCCTCTTTCATTGTTTCTATTTCCGAATCCGATGCCGATATTACTAAGACTTTACTCATGTTAGGCTTTTAAATTAGCAAGTTTTTTGGCAATTGTCAAAGCCTTTTGTTTGGCGTTACCAATATGACTTTTAGCATCTAACAGTTGATCAATTTCTTCACTGGTTAAATATTTTCCAATTTCCGGATTACTGGTTAATAAATCTTCCATTGGATTTGCATTACCTTCCTGTATCTCTTCCCATGCTTTCATGGAAATTTCTCTTAAAACTTCATGCATTTTTTGCCTGTCTGCTCCTTTTTTAACTGCTTCAATAATAATTCCTTCACTGGCGGAAAAAGGCCAGTAGGTTTCCAGATTTTTATTGATTTTTCTTTCATTAATAATTAACCCTTCTACAATATTGGTAGCGGAACTTAACATTTCATCCAAGGCCAAAAACATTTCTGGAATAGCCACTCTACGATTGGCAGAATCATCAAGGGTTCTTTCCAAAAGCATGTGAGAAGCATTGTCCCAGCTGATTCTTGATAAGCTAACTACTAATCTGGCCAGTGAACAAATTTGTTCTGCCTTAATCGGGTTTTTCTTAAACGGCATGGCACTGGATCCAACTTGGGATTTACCAAATGGCTCCTGCCACTCCCCAAACATTGGTGATTGCATAATTCTTAAATCAAAAGCGAATTTATTAAGAGTCTGAGCAATAGATGCCAGTAAATCACCTAACCAAACCTCAATTTTTCTCGGCGATGTTTGATTAGTAATATCAAATGATTCTAATCCTCCTAAACCTGCTAATACCTCTTGTTCCATCAGAGCCGCCTTCTCCTCATCCAATAATTTTACATAACTGGCAGACGTTCCCACTGCTCCTTTTAACCCCTTAGCCTTTAGATTAATCTTTACAAATTGCAACAGCTCTAAATCCATCATCAGGTCCTGTGCATAAAAGGCCAACCGGTATCCTAAAGTGGTTGGCTCTGCCGGCTGCAAATGGGTATACCCCATACAAACAAAATCAGCATATTGTTCTACTTTCGAAGAAAGCGCGAGTAGCAAAGCTACGAGCATTTTTTCCACTATATCGAGTGCTTCCATCATCCGAATGGTCTCCGCATTATCATTAATATCCATGCTGGTAGCTCCCAGATGTATTTTCCCTCCACCTATTTTGGCTTTTTCGGCAAACTCTTTAATGGCTGCCACCACATCATGTCTGGTATCTTTTTCAATTTCCCAAATTCTTTCTATATCTAAATTGTCTTGATTTTTTTCTAAATCAGATAACTCTTCTTTACTAACTAGGCCCTCTTTACTTTGAGCCCTAGCCAGCTCCACCCAAATCTTTCTCCATAGTTTATATTTGTTTTCTTCAGAAAAAATGGCTCGCATTTCCTCAGATCCATATCTCCAGGAAAAAGGCGAAGTATATTTTGTGTAATCGTTTTTATTCAATGTCTAAATGCCCTCCTTCCTGAGAATATCATAGTAATACCGGCTTTGTCTGCAGCATTTATAGAAGCTTGATCATTTACAGACCCTCCTTGTTCCAGAATCGCAGTAATACCATATTCAGCGGCTAAATTAACTGAATCGTCAAACGGGAAAAAACTATCACTAATTAAAATTCCTCCTTTAGCTAATTTTCCTGCTTGTTCCAGAGCAATTTTGGTAGCCCCGATTCTGGAGGTTTGTCCGGATCCAATTCCCCTGGTCATTGGAGTGTCTTTATCAACTACTAACACTGAATTAGATTTGACGCTTTTTACAGCTTTAAAACCAAACTGCATTAATTCCAATTGTTTTTCAGTAGGCTTCTTCTTGGTCACCACTTTCCAGTTTTGAAAAGAGTCTTCGACATCATCATCAAAATCCTGTAAAAGCATCCCCCCGGCAAAATACTTTAAATCCCATTTTTCACTTCGTTTATTTGGTATTTCATCAAATGTATAAATACCCATACTTTTTCGAACCTTTTTTAGAAGTTCTAAAGCTTCATCAGTAATTGCAGGGACAGCCACAATATCCACATTGCCTTCTTTTTCATTTTTAAAAGTAGCAATCACTTTGGCAGCAGCCTCATCCATTAGTTTATTCAACACCATTACTCCGCCAAAAGCCGAAACCGGATCTGCTTTTACTGCCCGATCCAAAGCTTCCTGGCCATCTTTTCCAGTGGCAATTCCACAGGGACTAAGATGTTTTATTACACAAGCAGCAGATTCCTTAAACTGTCTAACTGTTTCCAACCCTGAATAAATATCTCCAATATTAGTTCCGGATAATTCCCTTCCCCAAAGATGTTTTAATTTAGATAAAGGTGAATTAGTATTTGGTATTAAATACAATGCGCCTTGCTGATGGGGGTTTTCCCCGTAACGTAACTCCTGATTTTTTCTAAGCGGAATTGTTACTTCCTCCGGAAATTTTTCACTGGAAAAAAAGTTGCCGATTTGGGAATCATAAAATGAAAGATGGTAAAAAGCTTTAGCAGCTAACTCTTTTCTTAGGTTATCATCCACTCTACCCGCTGCCACGGCTTTTGCTACTTTCCCATAGTCCTCTGGATTAACTACTACTATGACACTCTGATAATTTTTAGCAGCGGCCCGAATCATAGTTGGTCCACCCACATCAATTGTTTCAACAGATGGTTTTTCCTCAAACGGATATAGATTACAAACTACCATATCTATTTGGGGAATATTTAATTTTTCTGCCTCTTCCACATGTTTGGAATTATTGCGGTCAAATAAAATTCCTGACTCAATCTGAAAACTGATGGTTTTCATCCGGCCATCAAAACTATCTCTTGGATTTTCGGTTATTTCTTCAATTGGAGTAACTGCAATTCCATTTTTAGTCAGCTCCTCATAAGTCCCACCGGTTGAGACCAAGGAATAACCTGCTTTAATTAATACTTTAGCAAAGTCGGCCACTCCTTCTTTATTATATGTACTAATTAAGGCCCATTTTTTCATGTTAATATCTTATCTAGTTTTCCATTTTCAATTGCATCTTTAATTTCCATTGCCACTCTTTTTCCCATACTAATGTTTTGTCCATATAAATATCCGGAATAAGGTGTAGCAAAAATCCCCGGAGATCCCGGCATTCTCGGTGAAACGTCAAACACAATAATTTCTTTTTTAGGAGGACCGGCAGTAATCACTGTTTGTAAACCAAACGGACCAATTACTCCCGGCTTTACTAATTCTTGTGTAGCCTTCACAAAACTTTCTCCCATAGTAAAAGCATCTTCCAATAACGATTCTAAAACTGTTACCGCAATATGCCCGGCTTCTTCATATTTAGTGGTAACTTTTCCCATAATTGATTGCTGATATGGAGCCGGCGTCCTAACCAATCCCTCAATATTAGTTTGCCTTCTTGTATCAGTACCAATTAATTCCAGCCTTTTCGAAATTGGCGAATAGAAGAAATTAAAATTAACCTGCACTCCAATAATAAATTCCTCGATCACAGCATTATCTAGCTGCTCTTTGGTGATATAGCCTTTTAATAATTTATCCTCTGATTCCAGTTTATATTGGTCATAATTTTCTACCAGGAAAAAAGCTCTTTCAAATCCCCGCTCTTTTTCTAAAACTTTTACAATGCAAAGCCGGTCTATATCTTTGGGGTTCCTGAATTGTTTAGGATAACGGATTATGGCTTTATCCAGTAAATCATACTGGTTGGGTTTTACTCCCCGCTCTTCTGCTTTTAATAAAAATCTATTACCAAACATCGGCACTTTAAATTTTTTCTCAATGGCATGATAAGGGTTAATGTGAGGGGAACCCTCCTTGCTTCGCAAGTAAACTTCAAAAGACCGGTGAGGAATAAAAATGCAATTTCTATCTAACAATTGCTTTTGAACTTTCTCCGATAAAATATCAGAGAATTTATCCAGCTCTATTACCTCATCAACTACCCCTAGCTCACCCTGGAATTTGTAGTATTTAGAATAAGTTTTATCCCTGCCTTTTTGTACAATCACTAAAGTCTTAAACCCCAAATCCTTAGCTCCCCTGCAAACATCAAGTGCAGAATGTGATCCGAGTACGGAGATGGTGTAACGAGCGACCATTTAGTCTAAAACCTCCTTTAGCTTATTTTTCTTGATAGCATTTTTTATTTCTCTGGCAATTCTTCTACCAGTACTCATCGGCTCCTTATAATTAAGATAGGTATACGGTGAACCATTAATAAAACAGTTGGTCCCTGCCACAATTCTGGCTGAAATTTCCATAATATAAATTTCCTCACTGGAGGTAATAATTGTTTCCAGACAAAACGGTCCGAATAGTCCTTTAGGAGACATTAATTTTTGTGAGGTTGCCACCACACTTTCTGCCATTGAAACAGCCCCTCCCAGCATGGATTCCCTAACCGCCATCGGGATATTAGCTACCACCTCAAATGAGGGTTCAATATTTAACCCTTGCTGGTTTTTAGCAGGAATTCTACCAAGTGAGTCAACATTGGTTTCATATCTTTTATCAATACTCATTACCTCTACTTTTAAAGTTTGCGGTGAATAAAAGAAATGAAAATATAAAGGCACTCCAATGACATATTCCTGAACAATAAATCTTTCCTGGTCATAATTTTTTAATTTTTCATCAAATTCTTTTTGATTTCTGGCAGTAAAATATCCCTTGCCTCCCGCTGCTCCGTATGATTTAACAATTACCGGCCTATCAATTTTGTCTCCTTTTCTAAATCTGTGCGGAACTTTAATACCACTTTCTTCCATCCACAGTCTTTGCATTTTTCTGTTCTCTTCCCAGTCTAAAACTAACTTATTGCCAAAATATGGAACTTTCATTTTCTTATTGGCATCCATTCCCAGGTAAGCCACAAATGACCCATGAGGAATAATTATCGAATTTAGTTTGAGTAGCTTACTTTCCAGCTTAGGAAATTCATCCCAGGATTTTACTTCCAAGATTTCATCAATAAAATTATCATAAGATTTATAAAGTGGAAGCCTGTCTGGAGTAACAACAACTGCGGTTTTAAATCCCTCGTCTTTGGCCCCTTTGAGGATTTGCAGGGCCGAGTGAGAACCTAGCGTTACAATTGTTATATTTTGGATTCCCATAGCTTATTATACTAAATAGATTATCAAAAATCAAAAACATGTTACAATAGCCACATGGTTTCCGTTGTAATCGGTACTCAATGGGGTGATGAAGGTAAAGGAAGAATCATTGATCTTCTCTCAGAACACGCAGATTTCGCAGTCAGATTTAACGGCGGCAATAATGCCGGACACACCATTATTGTTAACGGAAAAAAATATCCTTTTCATTTAATTCCTTCAGGAATATTACAACCTAAAACTGTCGCCGTTATTGGAAATGGTGTTGTATTGGATTTAGAAGTTTTAATTTCGGAAATAGAAATGCTGGAGGCAGATGGAATGAATTTAAGCAAAAAATTAATCATTTCTGACCGTTGTCATTTAATTCTTCCATATCATAAAGCCTTAGATCTAGCCTATGAAAATGCCAGGGGTAAAAAGAAAATGGGAACTACGGGAAGAGGTATTGGACCGGTTTATTCTGACAAAGTCAGTTATAACGGTATCCGGATTTATGAACTGTTAAGATGGGATTTATTTGTCGAAAAATTTACTTTTCAAGCCAATATTAAAAATGAAATCCTAAAAACTTTTGATGTCCCTGCTATAGACATTAAAAAAGAATTAGCCAAATATAAAAAGTTAAAAGAAAAAATTTCTCCATATGTTGCCGATACTTATCAGGTATTAAAACAAGCAATTAGTAAAAATGAACGAAGTTCTTCTACGAATAAAAACATTCTGCTAGAAGGAGCTCAGGCAATTTTACTGGATGTGGATTTTTCCGCTTACCCATATTCCACCGGCTCTAATACTGTTACCGGGGCAGTTAATACCGGTACCGGAATACCTGTTCAAAAAATAGGAAAAGTTTACGGAGTGGTTAAAGCTTATACTTCCAAAGTCGGCTCCGGCCCCTTTCCTACAGAACTAAAAGATAAAGTCGGTGATGAAATTAGAGAAAAAGGCGGTGAATATGGCACTACCACCGGCAGACCAAGAAGGGTTGGGTGGCTGGATTTAGAATCGGTAAAATTTGCTTGTGAAGTATCCGGAGTAACAGAAATAACCTTAACCAAAATTGATATATTATCAGGACTTAAAAAGATAAAGGTTGGGGTGGGATACAAATTAAATGGTAAATCAATTCCTTATTCAACTTGTGGTTACGATGAATTGGAGAGACTACAAGTTGAATACAAAGAATTTTCCGGTTGGGATGAGGACGTCAGAAATATTAGAGATTTTTCAAAGCTTCCAAAAAATTGCCAGGATTATATAAAATTCATTGAAAAATTCCTGGGAGTAAAAATATCAATTGTCTCAGTCGGCCCAGCAAGAGAAGAATATATACACCTTTAAATTATCAAAAAAATCTATCAGTTATCTTTGGTAAAAGAAGATGACTTCTAAAACCTTCTAAATCATTTAATGCTCTAGTATGCCCTTCTTGAGGATATTCTAATTCAAGAGCTTGCACTAAATTATCTCTTAAACGGGATGCCCTGTCGAGTGCGTTTGCATAACCACGTACCGAATCAGTTCTTTCATCTATTCTTGCAGAGATTATTTCCACTCTTGTTGCCATGCGTACAATCTCAAACGTAAGATGATTCCCTCTTGGAAATGGAACCAATTCTCGGTATTGCTGTTCTGCCCTAGCGAGCAAGACTATATCCGAGAAAGCCATCATTGCAGGCGTACCTGCTTCTGCATCACTTAAATAATGTCTTACCTCTTCTCTTGCTCCTACTGATTTAGCTTGTTCTAACATCATAAGTTGTATATTAACATTTTTTTCAATCTTGTCAATATCAATATCATTCCCATTCCATAGTAGCCGGGGGTTTGTTGGTAATATCGTAGACTACTCTATTAACCTCCGGAATTTCATTCACAATTCTGATGGAGATTTTATCTAACAACTCATAGGGTAATTTGGCAAAGTTGGCAGACATCGCATCTGTTGCCTCAATGGCTCTGATGGCAATAGTCTCTCCGTAGGCCCGGTTGTCTCCCCTAACTCCAGTGGTTTTTATACCGGTAAATACGGCAAAGGCCTGCCAAAGTTTGATATGTTTTAATTCATCAGTAATAATTTTATCTGCCTTTCTTAAAATTTCTAATTTTTCCTCAGTAACTTTCCCAATAATTCTAACAGCCAAACCCGGTCCTGGAAACGGTTGTCTTTGAGTAATAGTTCCTGGTAATCCTAAAATGTCACCAATTTTTCTAACCTGATCTTTATAGAAATTTCTAAGCGGTTCTATTAAAACTAATTTCATATTTTCCGGAAGCCCACCAACATTATGGTGAGATTTAATTGTTTTTGAATGTTTGGATCCGGCGCTTTCAATTACATCCGGATAAATCGTGCCCTGTACTAAAAACCTGGCTCCGGATTTTTTGGCCTCTTTTTCAAAAATTTCTATGAAAACTTTCCCGATTATTTTCCTCTTCTGTTCAGGATCAGTTACTCCTTTTAATGCTTTCAGGAATTGGTTCTTTGCATTGATGATACGGACATTCATTTCATAATGATTCTTAAATACCTTTTCCAGGTTTTCTGTTTCTCCTTCTCTCATAAACCCGGAGTCAATATAAATAGATTGCAGATTTTTACCAATTGCTTCATGTACTAATAAAGCCGCCACAGATGAGTCCACTCCACCGGACAATGCGCAAATGGCTTTTTCCTTACCAATCAGCAAGCTGTCTCCTCCGGAGATAGAATCTTTAATATCTTTTATTAAATTTTCCACAAACAGTTTATCTATTTCCGATTTTTTTGGAGTTAGTCCACAAATCTTTAAAAAGTTTTCTATAATTTGACTGCCAAACTGAGTATGTACAACTTCGGGATGAAATTGAATTCCATAAAATTTTCTTTTCTCATCAGATACGGCAGCATTATGGTGAGTGGTAGTTTTAGCATTTTCCACAAAACCTGCTGGCAAAACTGTTACCTCATCACCATGTGATAACCACACAATCGATGTTTCTGGAACTTCATTAAGTAACGGCGAAGGTTTATCTATTAAAAGACTAGCTGGTCCAAATTCCTTTTTGACCCCTGTTTTAACTTGTCCTCCCAGAAGATAACCCATCAGCTGATGCCCGTAACAAATTCCCAATATAGGAATTCCCATTTCAAATATTTTCTTGTCTACAGTTGGTGAATCTTTTTCATAAACCCCAGCCGGACCACCGGAAAATATAATTCCTTTGGCATTTTTTGCCGCAGCAATTGCACCCTCAGGATTTACTATTTTACATTCTATTCCCAGTTCCTGAATTCTTCTAGCGATTAAATGTGCTGTTTGTCCGCCAAAATCAACAAGTATTATCATTTTTACTCGAAAGTCATTTAGACTTTCTCCTCCTTAACATACTTTATCATCTCTTCAAAAATAAATGCACCGTGGGGTTTAGTGATTTTGTCTCTTCTCCAGTTAGGGTATTGTGTAACATCAACGAATTTTTCCGGATGCGGCATCATGCCAAAAATTCTTCCAGTTGGATCTGTTACCCCAGCAATTGCATTGATTGAACCATTAGGATTTTCCGGATATTTTTGGGTTGGTCTGCCCTTTTCATCAACATAGCGAAATACCACCAAATTCTGAGCTTCCACTTTTCTCAGTGTTTCTGTGCTACCAAGAAATTTCCCTTCTCCATGGTTCACGGCAAAATAACCTACTTCTTTACTATTTTTTAAGAAAACGCATTTACTATTTTCTGTTTTTAATTTAATCCATCTACATTCAAAATGTCCGCTGTCATTGGAGGCTAAAGTTACATCCATTTTCCCCAAATTCCCAAACGGCAATAGACCAGTCCTAACTAGAGTTTGGAATCCATTACAAATACCAATAATAATTCCACCTTTTTTTCTAAACTTTTCAATTTCCGCCTTTAGAAAACTGATCATTTCCAAAGCCAGAATTTTACCAGATGCCACATCATCTCCATAAGAAAATCCTCCCGGCAGTGCCAATATCTGAAAATCCTGTAAGCTTTTTTCTTTACTCCTTAATTGGTTAACATGGATGTACTCAGGTGTTCCGCCGAATTTTTTAAAAGCGTAAAATAACTCGACATCACAATTAGTACCATCTGATTGTAATATACAAACATTTACTTGTTTACCCTGAGCTTGTTGAATGGGCTTCATGAAAAGATCTCCTTCATTGGTTTTTGCCAGGCTTTTTTAAGCCGATCCATCTCGACTGAGAAAAGTTTTTCAACAGATAGTTTTGCTTGCCTTACAGTTTTTCCTAAAATCTTAAACAGTACTCCCTTGAACAATTTCTTAGCCACTGTTTCATCTTCTACTTCTATAACAAAACAGCCGGCAGTTTCTGTAAAAAGGAAATCACCTTCGAGGTGGAGCCTCGCTCCACAATTTCCCCCAACTGCCATTTCAAAAATTGCAGTTATCAATCCTCCTTCAGAAACATCATGACAAGCTAGAACTTTTCCGCCCGCAATAGCCTGATGAACTTTTTCTAAAACTTTTAGTAATACTTTTAAATCAACTTTCAAATCCTGTTTACCAACTAAAACAATTGTGGAGCCGATCTTTTTAAAGTCTGAAGAGACTGTTTTTTTAACATCAGGTATTTTTCCAAAAACCGACATTACTAATGTTGGGGGGCTATTAATTATTTTCCCATCTCCCCGATAAGTGGCAGATAAACTATCCTTTCCGGAAATCACCGGGATTTTTAGAGCTTTCATAAAATCAACCACGGCGTCGACACATTGATCTAATTTTCCCAACCATTCCTCGGTTGGGTTTGGCCAAATATAATTATTGATTAAGCAAGCTTCTTGATAATCTCCACCAACTGCCACATAATTGGAGATCGCCTCAGTTGAAGCCCAGATGCTTCCCCAGTATGGATCAACGCTTGTTAAATCCGGATTAAGACCATGTGCCACTACCATTCCATAGGGTTTATCTAATATTGGTCTAATAACCGAGGCGTCGTTTGGCCCATCCATTGCTACTCCGGTAAAAGGAGGTAGGGCGCTAGTTCCCTGAACATTATGATCATATAATCTTAAAATTGGTTCTTTGGAATTAGTGTTTCCATCAGATAAAACTTTTTCTAATCTTCTGATCCATTCTTTTTCTGTTTTTGGTAATGGAGATCCTTCGATTCGCTTTGCTCTCTCAGGATGAATTTTGGGTGTGATTGCTTTCAATATTCTCTGGGGTAATCCATGATAGAGAAATTGCATGGATAGATCACAGATTACATCATCCCCAAAAGTCACTTGCAATTTTTTGCTGCCATCAAATTTGGCGATTTCTGTTGCCTCGACATTATATTTCTGACAGATTTCCAAAAACTTTTTTAAATCTTTTTTTGCCAGAATTATTAACATTCTCTCCTGTGATTCAGAAATAAAAATTTCCCAGGGAGATAATCCCTGATACTTAACAGGAGCTTTTTCCAACTGAACTGATACTCCAGTTTCCTCTCCCATTTCTCCAATAGCTGAGGAGAAACCTCCTGCCCCTAAGTCCTGTACTGCTCGAATTAAATCCTGATCTCTAGCTTCTAAAATTGCATCAAAGGTTCTTTTTTCTTCAATGGCATTGCCAATTTGTACAGCAGTTGAGTTAACTGAAATTGTTCGATCAGTCATCTCGGCAGAAGAAAAGGTGGCCCCATGTATCCCATCTCTTCCAGTTCTCCCTCCAATTACCACAGCAATATCACCAACTTTAGGAGAACCTTTTCTGGCTTTTTCTTTTGGTAAAATCCCATAAGCTCCTACTAACACAATTGGCTTAGCCCGGAAATCTTCATGAAAATGAAATGATCCATTGTTGGTTGGAATACCAATTCTATTACCATAATCTCTAACTGCTGAAACTACTCTTTTTAAAATATAATCAGGCGGAAGTGTCCCGGCTGGTAATTTATTTTTATCCATATCCGGTGGAGCTAAACAAAAAATATCAGTTGAAACTACTGCTTTTGCTCCCTGACCAGTTGCAACTACATCCCGAAATACCCCGCCAGACCCTGTCATTGCTCCGCCATAAGGCTCTATGGCTGAGGGAGCATTATGAGTTTCAGCTTTTCCATTAATAGCCCATCCATCATAAAAATCCATTACCCCAGCATTATCAACAAAAGCTGACACAATATTTTTATCATGTTTAAGCGCTTCTCTTTTTAAACGCGTGAATAACGGATCTTTTGCCTTCCCATCTAAAATAATTTTCGCTTTGAAAGTTTTATGAGCACAGTGCTCACTCCAGGTCTGGGCCAGAGTTTCCAGTTCCAAATCTGTTGGATCTCTATTAATTTTTTGAAAGTACTGCTTAATAATCTTCATCTCTTCCAGATTTAGAAATAATTTATCAATTGATAATTCCAGTAACTGGTTATCCTTCATTTTCCTAATTGCAATGGTTTTTGTTTTTCCCGGGTTACCCTGTATTACCAGTGTTTTCGGTTCTTCTGTTACTATATGTTCAATCAAAGGATTAAAAAGATTCTGTTTTTTTGCCTCTGATTCTGTAAGGCGATACTCCCAAGATGAATCAGCGGCCAGAAGCTTTACTCCCAAATCTCTTGCGCCTTTTTCAATTGATGCTACTTCCGGATTCATTACTCCTGGTTTATAAGCAACTTCCGTTACGGAATCCTTTATTGGTTTGTTAATCGTGTATGTTTGATTAAATGGCTCTGACAAAAGTTTTTCCGCTAGTATTTTTGCCTGTTCTAAATTTATCCCCTCTAAGCGATAGACTTTAATTTTTTTTGAATTAGTTAAATAAACTCTAATTTTTTGTATCATTTCATCCTTTCAACATCCCTCCAACCAATATCAGTTCGATAATGTAAATTATCTCCCTCAATACTGATTAATTCCATTGCCTGATATGCTTTTTCTCTAGCTTCAATAATATCTTTCCCTTCTCCAACTATATAAAATACTCTCCCTCCATTTACATAAAATTTATTTCCTATTCTTTTAATTCCCGAGCCAAATACTAAAACTCCGGGAGTTTTTGTGGCTTTAGTTAAGCCAAAAATTTCTTTTCCTTTTACAGAAGAATAATCATCTGGATAGCCTTTAGAACAACCAGCAATACTAACTCTTACTTTTTTATCAAATTCAATTTTTATACTTTTTAATTTTGATGACAAAACAGCCTCAACAATCTTTAGATAATCAGATTTGATAGAAAGTAATATTACCTCTGCTTCAGGATCTCCCCATCTGCAATTAAATTCTATAATCTTTACACCCTGTTTGGTCAGCATACCCCCAAGATACAAAATACCTTTATATGGTCTATCTTCTTTTTTCATTCCGGCTAAGGTTGGCTTGATAATTTTATCCTCAATTATTTTTACATCCTCACTATTTATTGCAGAAGTTGGCGCAACAGAACCCACACCGCCGGTGTTTGGTCCTAAATCTCCATCAAAAATTCGCTTATGATCTTGCGCCCAATTTGCTACAACATAATTTTTACCATCGCAAATTGCAAAAAGAGAAAATTCTTCTCCAATTAAAGCCTCTTCTATTAAAAAGGTTTCTCCGGATTTTCCGAACTTACTCATGGCACTAACAGCATTTATTGATTCCTTTCTATTTTCTGCCCTGATAACCCCCTTTCCTAAAGCCAAACCAGATGCCTTAATAAAAAGAACTTGCTCGGGTTGAGAATTTATATATCTAATTGCTTTTTCTTTATTATTAAATGATGCAAATTTTGGAACAGGCAATTTGTATTTAACCATAAATTTCCTGGCCCACTCTTTGTCCCATTCCAGTTGTGAAGCTTTCTGTGTTGAACCAAATGCTCTAATACCCAGCTTGTTAAATTTATCTACGAAACCTGCAGCAATAATATCATCCTGCGCCACATCAACAAGATCAATTCCTTCTTTGCTGCAAACTTTTACTATCCCATCAAAATCTGACATTACGACATCTGGATAGTTTTTTACCTTTGGGTTATTAATATCCGTCAGCCCATTACCAGGAGTCATAACAACTTTCAAAACATTATCTGATTTTGCATAAGCTTGGGCCAAAGCATGCTCCCTGCCATTTTGACCGATGACTAAAACATTTACCCCCTTACAAAGCTTTTCCAGGACTTTCACATATGCTGCGTTTTCTTTTACCTTAAGCCTTTTATACAAAGATTCAACTGTGTCCTTTGATTTTATTTTTTCAAAAGTTTTTTCCAGGATTTTTCCAAAATCAAATTCATCGGATAGGAAATGTACTGTTGAGCCGGCATAGGTAGCTTTAGAATCAAGGAAATTTTGTATAGCCACATTGGTTAATTTTCCTTTATTCCAAATCCCTGGTGTGCCATCCGGGTTTTTTACTACTCCATTTATCTCATCTGGTATCAGTCCTGGATGAATATTTAAAATACGGTTGGGAAAAGCTTCAATTATTTCATCCAAAATAATTTGTTTCCATCCGGCTAAACAAATATAATCAGGATTTAATTTTTGCAAGACTGACAGCAGCTCTTCTTTTTTAGGAACTATTTTAGTAGGTAGCTTATATTTTCTGGCTCTTTCTAAGCCTTGAGCATTTGCTTTATCCGAAATAACAGCGGCGATTCGAGCATTAATTTTTTTAGATTTTACGCCACTTATAATTGCTTGAAGATTAGTACCGGTACCGGCATTGGAAATTAAAACTGCGATCTTTTTTTCATTAAACAACATCATAGGTTATTTCTTTTTTTCTTTCTCCAATATCCACCGGGTACTCACCGGTAAAACAAGATGTGCAAAGTAGCTCTTTTTCTAAGCCAACTGCCCTGATTAATCCTGCAAAAGATAAATAATGCAAAGAATCAACTTCCAATTCTTTTTCTATTTGTTTAATATTTTTCCGCGCCGCGATTAATTCTTTTTGATCCGGAGTATTAATTCCGTAAAAGTCCGGAAATTTAACCGGAGGCGAAGAAATTAATAAATGAATTTCCTTTGCACCGGCATCTCTAACCATTTTAATTATTTGTTTAGAAGTAGTTCCCCTGACAATTGAGTCATCGATTAAGATCACTTTTTTGTCTTTAATCAGGTGCGGCATGGGATTAAGCTTAAGTCTGACGCCTAAATTTCTACTATGTTGTTCCGGCATAATAAAAGTTCTGTGAATGTAGCGGTTTTTAATAAGTCCCAATTCAAAAGGTATTTTTGTTTTTCTGGCAAAACCAATTGCCGCCGGAATTGCTGAATCCGGAACCGGAATTACTACATCGGCTTTTATATTTACTTCTTTGGCTAACTCCAAACCTAAATTCTGCCTGACCTGATCAACACTTTTGCCCATCAGGTAACTATCCGGTCTGGCAAAATAGACAAACTCAAAAACATCCAGTTTTTGCTTAGGAGCATCTATCTGAATACTCTGCAAACCTTTTTCAGAAGCTACTACCATTTCACCTGGGTTTACTTCTCTTAAAAACTTGGCGCCGATAATATCCAAAGCGCAAGTTTCAGAAGCAATCACAAATCCATTGTTTAATTTACCAATACACAAAGGCCTGATACCAAAGCTATCTCTTACCGCAATAATCTTTTTCTCATCCATCACCAGTAAACAAAATACTCCAGTAAATAAAGGGTAGGCTTTTTTTATAGATTCCGGAAGAGATAATCCCTGTCTTACATAAAAAGCAATTGCTTTAGTAATCATTTCCGAATCATTAAGACCATGTATATTAATTTTCTTGCTGGTTAGAAAATCTTTTATTTTTTTTACTGAAGGAAGATTACCGTTGTGAGCCAAAGCAATATAACTGCTTCCATTAGTCTTTTCTAGAATTGGCTGAGCATGAGATACGGTTGACTGCCCGGATGTTGAATAGCGGTTTTGACCAATTGCCAAAAAACCCTTTAGCTTTTTTAAATCTGTTTCCTCGAAAACATGTGAAACCAAACCCATTCCTTTGTGAAGATAAACCTTGTTACCATCTGAAGATGCTATACCGGAAGATTCCTGTCCCCGATGTTGAAGAGCCCACAGCCCCGGATGAACTAAACGGGCCGCCTGAAACCCTTTTCCGTAAACTCCGAATATTCCACATTTTTCGTTTATTTCGGTTCCCATAGCCTAATATAACCAAAATGAGGCTATAAGTCAAGTGAAGGATTTTCATGGTATACTAAAAAGGTGAATATACTATCATTTAAATATGCTTTTACCGGGCTTTTGGCTGCACTTAAAGAAGAACCAAAATTAAGGTTTCATTTTATGGTCGGGGTAATAGCTTTACTGTTAGCTTTTTTTCTGCAGATTTCTAAACTTGACTGGGTTATCATAATATTCTTAATTGGATTTGTTGTTTCACTGGAACTGACCAATACTGCAATTGAAGCAGTGGTTGATCATTTCACTGATAAGAAACACCTGGGAGCTAAACTGGCTAAAGATATCTCTGCCGCTGCTGTTTTAGTAGCGGCTATAACCTCAGTGGTGGTCGGCGCGCTGATTTTCCTTCCCTATTTACTTAAACCCTTTTTATTTAAATGAAGTTTAATAAGTATTTGTTTTTTCTAATTGAAGGTTTAAGAGGAAAAATCCCCGGCCTGGACTTGGTAATGATATTTGGAGCAGAGGCGGTAATTTATTTATCGGCAATTTTGTTAATTTATTTAGGATTTAAAGAAAATGGAATCTATAAAAAGTCGATAATTCTTTCATTTATTTCTATCCTGTTGGCCCTTTTGGCAATATTAATCATTCATATTTTTATTAAAGAAAAACGGCCTTTTATTAAATTTGGATTTAAACCGCTGATCTCTTTTTACAAAAATTTATCCTTTCCTTCTATTCATACCACCATCATGACTATCTTTGTGGTGTCCGGTTTTTATTATTCAATGCCAATTTCTTTGCTGCTGCTAATTTTACTGATTTGGGTGGCTTTTGCCAGGATTTATATCGGAGTCCATTACCCTGTCGATATTCTGGGCGGGGTTTTGATTGGAAGCTTATCTTCTATTTCTGTTATCCTGATTAGAAGTTTTTTAGCTGTTTAAAATCTGTTCAAATTTATCGCCTTCTTTAAAAGGACCTATTATTTGTAGGTTTAGGTTTTCCTTTCTAAAAAGTTCCTTTGCCACAGTTTGTACATCCTCTATAGTAACCACATCAATATTTCTTAAATATTCCTCAAACGTCTCTATTTTTCCATCAAGTATAAAATTGGTACCAAAATATTCAGCCAGAAAATTTGTAGATTCGCTATACAAAGCTATCCTTCCTCTAATCATTTCTTTGGCTTTTTTTAGCTCATCTTCTATTACTTTCTCTGCAGCTATTCTTTCAAGTTCCGCCTTAATAACTTCCAGGCCCTCATATACTTTTTCCAATTTCAAGCCCGCATATGCAGTAAAAATACCTGCATCTTTATAGCTACCATGAGAAGCACCAACACTATATGCCAAGCCTCTTCTT
>Ga0209515_10001095_pt1 | contig 46738 bp, 42 predicted proteins | sample Subgroupgradi54m_FD_187454 | JGI IMG/M metagenome (GOLD analysis project Ga0209515, IMG submission 187454) | Subsurface groundwater microbial communities from S. Glens Falls, New York, USA - GMW60B uncontaminated upgradient, 5.4 m (SPAdes)... ... | reverse complement strand
ATTGAGCATGACATGGAAGTGGTGATGCCGATTTCCGACTGGGTGGTCGTCCTCGACGAGGGGGCGAAGATCGCCGAGGGGCCGCCCGCGGCGATCCAGCAGAATCCGGTCGTGATCGAGGCCTACCTGGGGTCCAAGAACTGATGTTGGCGCTCCAGGACCTCTCCGTGCGCTACGGCGCCATCGCCGTGCTCAAGGGGATCTCGCTGACGGTCGGGCCCGGCGAGATCGTCGCGCTCCTCGGCGCGAACGGGGCGGGGAAGACGACGACGCTGATGGCGGTCTCCGGCCTGGTGCCGGCGGCCGGTGGCGCGATCCAGTGGGATGGCCAGCCGATCCACACATGGTCGTCGGAGCGGATCGTCGCGGCCGGCGTCGTGCAGGTGCCGGAGGGGCGCCGCGTGTTCCCGCGGCTGACCGTCGAGCAGAACCTCCGGCTGGGGGGCTGGCGGTTGCTGACCGCCGCGCAGGCCGAGACGCTGGCGCGGGTCTGGACGCTGTTCCCGGTGCTGCGCGAGCGGCGCGGCCAGTTGGCGGGGACCCTCTCCGGCGGGGAACAGCAGATGCTGGCGCTCGGGCGGGGGCTGATGGCCCGGCCACGGCTGCTCCTGCTCGATGAGCCGTCGCTGGGGCTGGCGCCGAAAGCGGTGACCCACCTCTTTGCGATCATCCGGCAGATCAGCGCCGACGGCCTGCCGATCCTCCTCGTCGAGCAGAACGCCTATCAGGCCCTGCGGATCGCCCAGCGCGGCTACGTGCTGGCGGCCGGGCGGATCGTCCTCGAAGGCCCGACCGCCCAACTCCTGGCCAACCCGGCGATCCAGCACGCCTACCTCGGGGGCGGCGGATGATCGCGCTCTGGGTCGCGCTGACGCTGGCTGGGTTGGCCGTCCTCTGCGGCTACGGCGTCCGCCACGCCCACTCGTGGCGCGTCCGCCTGTTGTGGGCGACGCTGACCGTCGTCTACGGCGCGGTCGGGCTGGCCTGTCTGGCGTTGTTTGGGGCGCTGCGGACGTATGAGCAATTGACCCGCCGCGAGGCCGTCGCGACGGTGGAATGCTGGCCGTCGCCGTCGCGCCCCGACGAGTACCGGCTCGTCTACCGGCCGCTGACGGGAGGCCGCCCGGGCCCGGCCCAGGTGTTCCAGCTTTACGGGGACGCGTGGAGTCTCAGCGGGAATCTCTTGGTGTGGCATGGCTGGGCCCAGGTGGCCGGCGCCCGGACGTGGTACAAGGTCACCCGGCTCGAGGGGCGCTACGACGACGCCGCCCGCGCGCCGGCCGGGCCGCACCTCGTCTACGACGTCAACGGCGGGGCCGACGTGTTCTGGCGTCTGCTCTACCGCCTCCAGCCGTGGCTGCCGGGGGTCGAGGCGGTCTACGGCGGCGCCGTCTTCATGCCGGCCGATCCCGAGAAACAGTTCATCGTCTACGCCGCCCCGACCGGTTTCCTCGTCAAGCCCCGCCGCCGCCCGCCGAAGTACCCGTAGCCCACGGCGGCCGGGTCTTGTATGACGCCCAAGCGGCCTGAAGTCACGGCGCTCGTCCATACCCTCACCCTTTCTGACCGCGACTGCCCATTTGATACCGTCTGCTTCCACGCCCAGCAGTGCGCCGAGAAAGCTCTCAAGGGGTTTTTGGCCTGGCATGAGGTTCCGTTCGAGAAGATTCATGACTTGAGCGAGCTGTTGCGGTTGTGCGCAGTGGCGCCGGATCTCGTGCGAGAGCTCGATCAGATTGAGCCGCTCATCCCGTACGCTGTCGAAGCCCGCTATCCCGGTGAATGGGATGTGATTGATCGCGCTGAGGCGGAGCGGCGCCGTGGCGTTGGCCCGTGCGGTCTTCCAGGCAGTCCAGCGCCGGCTGGCGCCACTCCTCGCCTAGCCCGCTGCCGCCTCGTCAAGCCCCGCCGCCGCCCGCTGAAATACCCGCCGCCGCCCGCGCCGCAGAATTAGTAAAGTTCTATCGTAGATTATCTTCTTGACCCGATCACGGTCGTGGGATATGCTCACCCCATGACTCGAGTGGTCGCCTGGTGGCTCATCCTGACCCTTGTCTGGCCGCATCCTGCCTTTGCCCTGCGCGGCCAAGGACCCGCGTCGGCCGCAGTGCGTGGAGGCCTTGAGGAATCACTCGGTGCGGACCCTCGTGTGTCCAGCACCCTGCCCACGGCCTCACCGGCCGTCGCCCCGCCGGATCGAGATCCTCGCCATCGCTTGAAGGCCATCACCCAGTGGATTGGGACGCCGGAAGGACGAGGGAAGATTGTTGCGACGTCGCCCGCGCTGGGTGTGGTGACGCAGATCAACACGTTCGAGGCCGACGGGACGCTGGGCACGCGGCGTCTTCGTCTCCTGCGCCTGCTGGGTTCCGGGCTCGGCGGGATGGTGTTCCTGGCTGAGGACCCTGCGACCGGGGTCCTGTTTGTCGAGAAACACTACGGGGCCGTGCCGGCTCACGGTGCCAAGCAGCTCGGGCGACAACTGGCCGAGACGTTCCTCCTGGTGTCCCGCGAGGCCCCGCCGTCGTACCGTGTGCGGCCCGAGGCGGCGATCGCCGCGCACCTCACCAATCGGTTTGTCGTCGCCTGCGCGGGCCGCCGGGGCCTTCGACCATTCACACTCCCCGTCCTCTACACTCGGTATGACGAGCAGACGGGTGGTTACGTCCACGCGTTTCCCTATGTGCAGGGCCGCCCGCTGCAGCCGTGGAGCGCGAGTTTGCCGTTGTTCGGCGAGGCCGCGCTCTTCGCCGAGACGATGCGCGCGTGGCGCGACTTTATGGCGGACGAGCTGGGGTTCTGGGGGATCGCGCGTCAGGTGGACCCCCGCAATTTCAACAGCTACAGCAACCTGTGGATCACGCCGGATCACCATGTGCTGCTCCTCGATATCGTCCCGGGGATCCCCGGCTTTGAGCCGCCGTATCTCTGGCGGGGGCTCATGCGCGGCGAATTCCCGCCCTTCGGCGACGCCATGGAATTCGTGCGGCTTGAGACATTCCTCCGAGCCCATCCGCTCGAGCCGGCTGAGACATGGGCTAACGACTTGGAGTTGTTCCGCACCGCGGTTCAGCAATGGCAGGCGAGCGAGCCGCGCCTCTGGAGTTCGCCCGTTCGCTGGTGGCACGTCTTGGCGGACCCCGAGATCCGCGGGGCCACGCGGGCCGGCCTCGTGACACACCTCGAAGTGAAAGGCGCGATTGCTCCAGGACAGGCGGCGGGATACCGACAACGCCTGGCTCAGACAGGCCGATTTCCCAAGCTGATCCGTCATCACGTGCTGAGCACCATGCCGCTCCCGCTCCACCGATTCCTCACCGATGGCCGCTATGCGTGGCGTTCCCTGCTGGGGAGCTGGCGTCTGCCGTTGAAGGCCTGGCGTGTAGCCGTTGACGGGGCGCGCGCCGCCATGGCCCTCTCGAGGCAATGGGCCACGTTCACGTGGCGGTTGTGGACCAGCCGATCGTTTCGGATTGAAACCGTCCAGCAACTCCTCGGGCATTGGATTGAGGAGTCTCAGCAGTTAGGCCGCCTGCGTCCGGACGAGGCGATGCGGCTTCAACAGACCATCAAGGCCGGGGATCGAGAAGTCGCCGATCTGACGGGATTGTTCGCGCTGCATGTGACGCTCCGCGCGGTGAAGCCGCTCGGCTTTACCCCGACGAGTCTCGTGTTCCTGACCACCGCCGTGGTTACGGGGAACTGGTGGTGGGGGCTGCCGATCCTCGTGGATCCTCTGCTTCGGGTCGCGGCGACGTTGTGGATTGGACGGGGCCGCTACGGCCGCACCCTTTTGCTCAGCGCACTCCCCGTGGTGGGGTTGTTGTCGGCCCCGCTGTCGTTATTGAGGCAACAACCGGAGGTCGGCGGGTTCATGGTCCGCGCCATGGCGCAGGAGGCGGCGAGCCGTGTCCCGGGGTTCGGCGAGCGAGGGGCTCGACTCGAGATGCTGGCCGTGGCCGCGGTGCAAACATTGATCGTGGATCCGGCGCCATGGCTCGCCCCCGTGTTACTCGCGGCCTCCATTGGTGCGGTCCTGCACTGGCCATGGCTTGTGGGGGTGGCGGCGGCGACATACAGTGGCGCGGTGTTGACCTCGGTTGTCAGGCGGTGGCGCCCCAGCGGACCGTCCGCGCTGCCGCGATGGCGGTTTGGTCTTCCCGATCGGTACCTGACGTTCTCGCTCAGCCCGGCAGACAAGCCGCCGCTCGAAACCGTGACGACGTCTGGCACGCCCGGTGGCCATCAGACTGGCTTGGAGGAGCCGACGAAGCCGGAGAGGTCAGGCCTCCTCCGGGTGGTGTTGGATCGAATGCCGGTGCCGGTCGGCGACGAGTCGCTGACCGTCTGGTCGCAGCGGATCCGCGCCCCGCAGGGGCCAGGGTTGGTGAGCCCGGTCGAAGAGGCGGCCCGCCGGCTGCGGACGTTGCTGCGGGATTACTCCTTCGCGCAGCAAACGGCGCTGTGGGCGGCGTTCCTGCGGGCAATCCCGTCGGTAGTGGACGATCCGTACCGGGTGACCTGGCTGACCGACACGCTCGAGTCCGCGGCGACCCTCCATGAAATGCAAGGCCCACCGTCTGCCGAGCCGATCCAACAAGCCCTCACCCTCCTCCGCACCGCGTCATCGTCGGCCAGCCCTTCGACTCATCCGCCTTCAGCGGACTCGCTCAGGACAGGCCTGGAGGAGCCGACGAAACCGCCGTGGTGGGAGTGGCCGATGGTTCGGCGAACGTTTTTGAAAGACACGGCGAGGACGATCGCGGCACTCGCCCAACTCGGTGGGAAATTTGGCGCGCTTGCTGAGCTCTTTGCGTCTCGCGTCGAAACTCCTGCTGTGCCACCATGGGATCCCTATCGAAGCACCTTGCGTCAATTGGCTGAATCTCGGATTGGGCTTACCACGTATGACACCGGGCGAATATGGGTACTTGCCAGAGAGGACGAAACCCTCCGCCAAATGCTCAGCGGCAATCCCCTCGAATGGGGGTTAGGGATGCAACGGCTTCATCAAATTCTCGAGGAAGGGTTTCAACGGGCCCAGGTGTTGGAACGACAACTGACGACTGCCGAGGGGCGAGTCTCGTTGGCGCAAACGCTCCGTCGCCAGAAGCCCTCAGAATTCAGTCCCTTGGCCGATGAGCAGTTAACGGACGGGTTCTCCTGGGCGGTTGGTGAGCGATTGCGCATCGGGCAGTCAAGCCTCGCTCAACTCGACGTTGAGATGAAACAGTATTGGGCGCTCGTCGTCCAAAGAGTCCAGGCGGCTGCAGCGGCACGATACGGCCGAGAACTGTCCACGGAGACTTCAACGAGACCGTTGATCCTCGGGACTCGGCAACCGGTCCCCGAAGTGTTGGAGCGACTCTGGCAGCAGGGGGTCACGCTCACCGAAGAGCAAATTGTGGCGATGGTGAACGCCCAGGCGGCTGGGGCGAATGACATATTGCTCCTTGAGCAACCTAGCGCCGCTGCCGGCACGACCATCACGCTCTATCCCGTTGGTGAGCTGCAACCCCTCCTGACCCAACAGGTGGCCCAGTGGCCGGCGTGGCCATCGGCGGAGGCCGCCGTCAGGTTCGATGTGCAGACGTTGTCGTCAGAGCTGGCGCCCCACCTGGCCGTCGCGGTGCGCCTGGCCAGCCAACCCCGTGTGGAGGGGATGCCCAATCTGGTGATCCACTCGCCTGAGGAGCTCGACCGCGTGACCGCGGCGCTCGTGGCGACCGTGGCCCACGCGGCTCTGCCGCCCGCCGACCAGGACCTGCCGGTCATCGCCGTGTTGCCCCTGACCGTTGACGGCCGAGACCTCCTCACCCTCTTTCTCTAAGCCCCGACGCCGCCCGCCGAAGTACCCGTAACCCGTGCTATACTCACACTAGGTTAAGGTCGTGAGCCCAACAGTTCTGCGGTATAAGGACTACCGTTTCTTTTTCTTCTCTCGGCGATCCGCTCGGCGTGGCGCAGGGCGCTGGCGGAAAATTATGGGTTGAATACGAAACAGCTCGGAGAGTTACAAAAAGTCGTGGAGAAAAGGAAGCATGAAACCAACAGAGCTTGGCACAAGCACTTCCGACGTTGAAGTCGTCAACGTCTCGCCACAAGGGCTATGGCTCTTGGTGAAGGGGAAGGAGTATTTTCTACCCCGAAAGGATTTCCCATGGTTTCAAAACGCTCGGTTGTCTGAGATTCGTCGTGTCGAGCTGCTTCACGGGCGTCATCTTCACTGGACCGACCTCGACATAGACTTGGACCTGGACGCACTCCAACATCGCGACCGCTATCCGTTGAAGTACCGGTAACACCGACTTCATCCCGAAAAGCTCGCCGAAATCCTCCAACCCGCGTAGCATTTCTTCAGCGGAACCCGGCGGATTGACGGGGCCGTCGGAATCCGGTACAATACAGGTTCCTGGGCTCCCCGACGATGATCAGCCGCTACACCCTTCCCGCCATGGGGCGGATCTGGACGGAGGACTCACGCTTCCGGCGCATGCTGGAGGTGGAACTCCTCACATGTGAAGCCCTGGTGAAGCTCCGGAAGATCCCGACGACCGCCTACCGGCGGATCCGCCGGGCCGCCAGAGTCAACCCCACCCGCGTCAACCAGCTCGAAGCCACCACCAAGCACGACGTCGTCGCCTTCCTCAACGCCATCGCCGAGACGCTCGGCGCCGATGCCCGCTTCCTCCACCTCGGCTTGACTTCCAGCGACGTGCTCGACACCGCCACGGCGACCCAGCTCGCCGACGCCAGCGACATCCTGCTGGCCGATGTGGACCGTTTGCTCGCCGCGCTCCGCCGCCAGGCCAACACCTACGAATTCACCCTGTGCATCGGCCGGACCCATGGCGTCCACGCCGAGCCGACGACGTTCGGTCTCAAACTGGCGCTGGCGTACGCCGAGATGACCCGCGCGCGGGGGCTCCTGGAGGACGCGCGGGCCCGCGTCGCCGTCGGGAAGATTTCCGGGGCGGTCGGGACGTACGCGCACCTGCCGCCGGCCGTCGAGGAGCATGTCTGCCGGAAACTAAAGCTGACCCCGGCGCCGATCTCGACGCAAGTGGTGCCGCGCGATGGCTATGCGGCGTTCGTCAGCCGGCTGGCGATCGTCGGCGCGATGCTGGAACGGCTGGCGACGGAGATCCGCCATCTCCAGCGGACGGAAGTGCTGGAAGCCGAGGAGCCGTTCGAGGAGGGGCAGACCGGCTCGTCGGCGATGCCGCACAAGCGCAACCCGGTGTCGTGCGAGCGGGTGAGCGGGCTGGCGCGCCTCCTGCGCGGCTACGCGACGACGGCGCTCGAGAACGTCGCCCTCTGGCACGAGCGGGACATCTCCCATTCCTCAACGGAGCGGGTGCTCCTGCCGGACGCGACCTGCGCGCTCGACTTCATGCTCGTCGAGATGACCCGCATCGTGCGGGGCCTGAAGGTCTACCCGGAACGGATGCGCGAGAACCTGGCGCTCACCAAAGGGCTCATCTTTTCGGAGTCGGTCCTGCTCGCCCTCATGGGCAAAGGGCTCGCGCGCCCGGCGGCGTACAAACTGGTCCAGCGCCACGCGATGCGGGCCTGGGCCGTCCGCGGCGAGTTCCGCCCCTTGCTGGCGGCCGACCCGGAGATCGGCAAGTACCTCAGCGCGCGGGAACTCGACCGCTGTTTCGACCTCGGGCGCCACGCCCAGCACGTCCAGCGGGTGTTCCGGCGGTTGGGGCTGTGAGCCCCTTGACGGCGGAGCCCTCCGTGACGACGCAGACGGCGTGGCGGATCGCCGTGTACTATCGCGATGGGATGAACAACGCTGCGGCGGAGGGCTTAGAAACCCAAATTCAGCACGATTTGGGAATTCAGGGCGTCAGCGTGATCATCCAGGATATTTATTATTTGGCTGGAGCTCTGACGGCCGAAGCAACTCACCGGATCGCCGATGAGTTGCTCACCGATCCCATTACACAGGAATCGTCCTTTCAAAAATTCCCGCCCGAATTAGATCAAGCTCCTGCAGAAGCGCGCTCGGGAATTCCCGTCGAAATTACCTGTCGGCCCGGCGTCATGAATCCCCTTGCCGCTAGTGCGCTTAAGGGGATTAGCGATCTTGGGATTCGCAGCGTTGAGAAGGTCCTTACTGCAAGGGCGTATTTCCTGCAAGGCGCGTCAGACGCGCAATGGGCGACGATCACCCACGAGTTGCTCATGAATCCGGTGATTGAAATGGAAGTCAATGCCGGCCTCTTGCAAAAACTGTTGGCCGGCTCTCTACCCTCGAAGCCCGCTCAGGTCGTGACCGTGCCGCTGCGCGCCGCCAGCGACACGCGGCTGCAGCAGGTGAGCGCGCAGGGGCAGCTCTCACTGACGCTCGAGGAGATGCGGGCGATCCAAACCCATTTCCGGGGGCTCGACCGCGACCCGACCGATGTGGAATTGGAAACGCTCGCGCAGACCTGGTCCGAGCACTGCAAGCACAAGACGCTCCGCGGGCAGATCGTCTACACCGACGAGACCGGGCGCAAGCGGGTGATTGACGATCTCCTCAAGCAAACGGTCATGCGAGCGACGGAGGAGCTGGCGAAACCATGGTGTCGCTCGGTGTTTCGAGACAACGCCGGCATTATTGATCTCGACGAAGAGACGTGTGCCTGCGTCAAAGTGGAGACGCACAACCACCCGTCGGCGATCGAGCCGTTCGGCGGGGCCAACACCGGCGTCGGCGGCGTGATCCGCGATATCCTTGGTGCTGGCTTGGGCGCCAAGCCGATTGCCAATACCGATATCTTCTGTTTCGCGCCGCCCGACCTGGCCGGGGACCGCCTGCCGGCCGGCGTGCTCCACCCGCGCCGCGTCCTGCAGGGGGTCGTCGCCGGCGTGCGGGACTACGGCAACAAGATGGGGATCCCGACGGTCAACGGCGCCGTCCTCTTCGACGAGCGGTTCGCCGGCAATCCGCTGGTGTTCTGCGGGACGGTCGGGGTGCTGCCCAGGATGGCAACTGAGAAAGCGATATTTCTCGATGAACTTGTTGTCGTCCTGGGCGGGAGAACCGGGCGAGATGGTATCCACGGCGCGACGTTTTCCTCAGCGGCGTTGACGCAGGAATCGGAGCAGGTCTCGGCCACCGCCGTACAAATAGGCAATCCCATTATGGAGAAAAAAGTCTTGGACGTTGTTCTGGAAGCACGGGACGCCGGCTTGTTTACCGCGATTACTGATTGTGGGGCCGGAGGGCTATCCAGCGCGGTGGGAGAATTGGGAGCATTTGGCTTATCTGGTGTCGTCAGGCGACAGCGGCCGGGATGTGGTGTTCGCGTAGATTTAGAGGAAGTTCCCTTGAAGTACGAGGGTCTAAGCTATACAGAGATTTGGATCTCTGAAGCGCAAGAGCGAATGGTCTTGGCGGTACCACCTGATCGATGGCCGGCCCTGCAGACCGTATGTCGCAAGCATGACGTAGAAGCTACGGCGATTGGAGTATTCACGGATACCGGCCGGCTCCAGCTCTACTTCCACGGCCTGCAGGTGGCCGACCTCGACATGGAATTCCTGCACCACGGCGTGCCGCGGGTGCCGCGGCCGGCGCGCTGGGTGCCGCCGACGCTGACCGAGCCGTCGCTGACACCGCCGGCCGATCTGACGCCGGCGCTCGTGAAATTGCTGGCGCGGTGGGACAGCTGCAGCAAGGAGCCGATCATCCGGCGGTACGACCACGAAGTCCAGGGGGGCAGTGTCCTCAAGCCGCTCGTCGGGGCGCAGCACGACGGCCCGTCGGACGCGGCGATCGTGCGGCCCGACCTGCGCGCCCCGCGCGGCCTGGTCATCGCCAACGGCATCAACGTCCGCTACGGCGACCTCGACCCGTACTGGATGGCGGCGGCGGCGATTGACGAGGCCCTGCGGCAGATCGTCGCCGTCGGCGGCTCGCTCGACCGCGTGGCCTTGCTCGACAACTTCTGCTGGGGGGACACCCACCGGCCGGAGGTGCTCGGCTCGCTGGTGCGGGCGGCGCTGGCGTGCTATGAGTTCGCCACGGCGTTCGGCACGCCGTTCGTCTCGGGGAAAGACAGCCTGCACAACGAGTACCGCGTTGGAACCGAGACCCACTCGATCCCCGGCACGCTGTTGATCTCCGCGCTCGGCGTCATGCCCGACGTGACGAAGGCGGTCTCGATGGACCTGAAAGCGCCCGGCCATCTCTTGTACGCGGTCGGCGCGACGAAGCCGGAACTCGGCGGGTCGGCCTACTACGCCCTGCACGGCGCCGTTGGGACGCAGGTGCCGACGGTGGATGCCACGTCGGCGCTGGCGACGTTCCAGGCGCTCAGCCGCGCGACGGCCGCCGGGCTGGTCGCGGCGTGCCACGACTGTTCTGAAGGCGGCCTCGGCCTCGCCGTCGCGGAGATGGCGTTCGCCGGCGGCGTCGGGGCGACGGTCGCGCTGGCCTCGGTCCCCACCGCGGGGACGATCGAGCGCGACGACGTCCTGCTGTTTTCCGAATCCACCTCGCGGTTCCTCGTCGAGGTGGCGAAAGACCGCCGGGCGGCGTTCGAGCAGGCGCTGGCGGGCGTGCCGCACGCGGTCATCGGCGAGACGGTGGCCGAGCCGTCGCTGACGATCCAGGGCCGCGCCGGCCGTCCGGTCGTGCAGGCGCCGCTCGAGACGCTCAAGCGGGCGTGGCAGCAGCCGTTGGAGCAATACTTCTGATGGCCCAGGTCAAGGTGGCGGTGCTGCGCGCGCCGGGGACGAATTGCGACGTGGAGACGCGCGCTGCGTTCGAGCAGGCCGGGGCGCAGGCGGACGCCGTCCATCTGACGGAGCTGATGGCGGGGACGACACGGCTCGACGACTACCAGATCCTGGCGCTCCCCGGCGGGTTCACCTACGGCGACGACGTCGCGGCCGGCCGGCTGGCGGCCAACGAGTTGAAGTACCGGCTGCGTGACCAGGTGGCCGCGTTCGTCCGCGCCGACAAGCTGGTGATCGGCATCTGCAACGGTTTCCAGATCCTCGTCAAGGCCGGCCTGCTGCCGGGCGGCCAGCCCGATGCGCCGCAGACGGTCACGCTGACGTGGAACGACTCCGGCCGCTTCGAGGACCGCTGGGTCCACCTCAAGCCGGAGTTCAACGTTTGCATCTGGACGCAGGGGTTCGAGGAGGCGATCGAGCTGCCGGTGGCGCACGGGGAAGGGAAATTCGTGCCGCGCGACGCGTCGGTGCTCGAGCAACTCGTCGGCTTCGGGCAGATCGTCTTCCACTACTGCGATGCCGAGGAACGGGAAGCCGGCTACCCGTGGAATCCGAACGGCTCGGTCGGCAACATCGCCGGCATCTGCGACCCGACCGGGCGGATCTTCGGGTTGATGCCGCACCCGGAGCGGCACGTGGCGGCGGTCCAGCACCCGCGCTGGACGCGGGGCGGGGCGAAGGCCGATGGGGACGGGCTGCAGATGTTCCGGAACGGAGTCCGATGGGTGGAGCGCCGAGGATGAGCGATGATGTGATCAAGGAACACTGCGGGTTGTTCGGCGTCTTCAACCACTCGGAGGCGCCGCGCCTGACGCACCTGGGGCTCTACGCGCTGCAGCACCGCGGCGAGGAGTCGGCCGGGATGGTGGTCAGCGACGGGCAGACCCTCCGCGGGTTCAAGGGGATGGGGCTCGTCGAGCATGTCTTCACCAACGCGGCGGTGGCCGACCTGCGCGGGACGTCGGCCATCGGCCACACGCGCTACTCGACGACCGGCTCCAGCCAGCTCAAGAACGCCCAGCCGCTGCAGGTGGATTACTCGCGCGGGTCGCTGGCGATCGCCCACAACGGCAACCTGATCAACGCCTGGCTGCTGCGCGACGAGCTGGAGGCGCACGGCTCGATTTTCCAGACGACGGTGGACAGCGAGGTGATTCTCCACTTGATGGCCCGGCCGACGTTCCGGCGGTTCGAGGACGCGCTGGTGGACTCCCTGCTGCGCATCGCCGGCGCCTTCTCCCTCGTCATCCTCCGCGAGGAGGAGCTGATCGGCGTGCGCGACCCGAGCGGGTTCCGCCCGCTGTGCATCGGCCGGCTCGGCGAGGCGACCATCCTGGCGTCGGAGACCTGCGCCCTCGACCTGATCGGCGCGACCTTCGAGCGGGAGCTGGAGCCCGGCGAGGTGGTCGTCATCAACAAACGGGGCCTACGCTCGCTGAAACCATTCCCGCCGCTGACGCCCTCCTCGTGCATCTTCGAGCACGTCTACTTTGCCCGGCCCGACTCGGTGGTCTTCGGCGAGTCGGTCCACATGGTCCGCCAGCGCCTCGGCCGGCAGTTGGCGAAGGAGCATCCGGTCGCCGCCGATCTCGTGATGGCGATCCCGGACTCCGGGAACTCGGCGGCGCTCGGCTACTCCCACGAGTCGGGGATCCCGCTGGAGATCGGCATGGCGCGCAACCACTACGCCGGGCGCACGTTCATCCAGCCGCTGCAGGAGAGCCGAGATTTCCAGGTGCGGGTGAAGTTCAACCCGGTCCGCGAGGTGCTCAAAGGCAAGCGCGTGATCGTCGTGGACGACTCGATCGTCCGCGGGACGACGTGCAAGGCGCGGCTGAAATCCATCCGCGAGGCGGGGGCGACCGAGATTCACATGCGGGTGTCGTGCCCGCCGATCAAGCACCCCTGCTTCTACGGGATTGATTTCCCCACGAAGAAAGAGTTGATCGCCTGCACCCACACGCTCGAAGAGACCCGCCGGTTCCTCGAGGTGGACTCGCTCGGCTACCTGTCGCTCGAGGGGATGCTCGGCGCCGTCAGCGGGCCCAAAGACCACTACTGCACGGCCTGCTACTCGGGCCGCTACCCGCTGCCGTTCGGCGGCCAAGCCGACAAGTACATCCTCGAGCGCAAGACGACGGGAGAGCTGAAAACGTGACGCGTCGTCGGCCCGCGAGTTACGCCGCGGCCGGCGTTTCGCTGGCGCGCGCCGACCGGTTCCTCAAGGCGATCAAGCCGCTCGTGCGGCTGACCCGGCGGCCGGGCCAGCTCGGGACGATCGGCGGCTTCGGCGGCATCTTTGACTTGCGCGCCGCCCGGCCGGCCTCGGCCGACGGCCTGCTCCTGGTCTCCTCGACCGACGGGGTGGGGACGAAGCTGGCGCTCGCCCGCCGCCTCGGCCGGTACGACGGGCTCGGCGTGGACCTCGTGGCGATGAACGTCAACGACGTCGTTTGCACCGGGGCCGAGCCGTGGTTCTTCCTCGACTACATCGCGACGGGGCGCATCGAGCCGGAGGTGCTCGTCGCGGTGATGCGCGGCGTCGTCCGCGGCTGCTGCGAGGCGCACTGCGCGCTCGTCGGCGGCGAGACGGCGGAGATGCCGCTCGTCTATCGCCGCGGCGAATTCGACCTGGCCGGTTTCTGCGTCGGGGCGGTGCCGAAGCGCCGGCTGATCACCGGCGCGGCGATCCGTCCCGGGGACGTGGTGATCGGCCTGGCCTCGAGCGGCTTCCACGCCAACGGCTACGCGCTGGTCCAGCGGGTGCTCAGCCCGTCGCAGCAGCGCCGCTGGGCCGACGAGCTGTTAGCGCCGACGCGCATCTACGTGACGCCGATCCTGACCCTCCTCAAGCGAGTGCCGGTCCACGGGATCGCGCATATCACGGGCGGCGCGTTCCAGGAAAAACTGGGGCGCATCCTGCCGGCCGGCGCCGCCGCCCGGCTCGTCCGCGACAGTTGGCCGGTGCCGCCCATCATCCGCCGCGTCCAGCAGGCGGGACGCGTGCGCGACGCCGAGATGTACCGCACCTTCAACATGGGGGTCGGCATGATCGTGGTGGTCCCGCCGACGTCCGCGGCGAAGGCCCTCCAAGTCCTGCGCCGGTCGCGCGTCCCCGCCTGGCGCATCGGCACGATCGTCAAAGGCCGCCGCGAGGTGACGTGGGCCTGAAGGTCCTGCTCGTCGGCTCCGGCGGCCGCGAGCACGCGCTCGCATGGAAACTTGTTCAGAGCGGTCTCGTAGAGAAATTGTTTGTAGCTCCAGGGAGCGCAGGGATTGCTGAACTAAACAAAGTCGAACTTGTTGATAAGCCGGCTCATGCTATCGATGAACTTGTACAATTTGCTTGCGATAAGAACATAGATCTTACGGTTGTGGGCCCAGAAGGGCCGCTCGTAGCTGGGATTGTTGATGAGTTCCTCAAGAAAGACCTGAATATTTTTGGTCCAACGCGTGCAGCTGCTCAGCTTGAAGGAAGCAAGGCGTTTGCAGAGAAATTACGACAGAAACATGGAATACCTACCGTTGATATTGCCGGGGCATTTAGTGATGAGGAGAATGCACGGCAGTTCATAAAACAACACCCTAATACCCCGTGGGTTGTGAAAGCCGATGGTTTAGCGGCGGGAAAGGGCGTTCTGATGCCCAACTTATCAGAGCCCGATCTTTATATGACTGATACGATGGGTAGAATTCAGAAAGTCAGAAGAAGATACGGTTCTGATTTTGTCGTTGAGCAATTCATCACTGGCGAGGAAGTTTCGATCATTGGCATATCAGATGGGAAGAGCATCGAGTCGTTGGAATCATGCCAAGACCACAAGCGTTTGGAAAACCAAGATCTTGGACCCAACACAGGGGGGATGGGGACATATTCGCCAGCCAGACCTTCCCTTATCGAAGGGGAATTGTCCCAAATAATCCAAGAAAAGATCATGGCAGCCACTATTCGAGCGATGCAAAACGAGGGAACGCCTTTCGTAGGATTCTTATATGCAGGTTTAATGATTACCCCACGCCGAGAAGCCAAGGTTTTGGAATACAACGTCCGCTTCGGAGATCCAGAAACCCAAGCTATCCTGCCACGACTGAAAAGCGATCTAGCCAGAATTTTAGTAGCGGCAACCATCGATAAGAATGTTCAGGGCATATCATTTCAATGGGAAAAATCCCGATGTGTTTGTATTGTATTGGCTTCCAGGGGATACCCGGATAAGCCAGAAATCGGTTTTCCCATTATGGGAATTGAGGAGGCCAAAGCTACGGGCGCGCTTGTGTTCCATGCAGGCACCAGGCGTGAAGATAAGAAGTGGCTAACTGCAGGCGGCCGAGTTCTGAACGTCGTCGCCCTAGGCGAAACCTACCAAGAAGCACGAGATAAAGCTTATCGAGCAGCGAAGCTCATTCGGTTTGAAGGGAAACATATGCGCGAAGATATTGCTATCCGGGCAGTCAACAATACGGTAGGTGATTAGTCATGCCAGCCCCAAAACCAATCGTCGGTATTCTGATGGGCAGCGATTCCGATCTTCCCACGATGCAGGAGGCGGTGGCTGTCCTCAAGGAGCACGGCGTGCCGCACGAGGTCCGCGTCCTCTCGGCGCATCGGGCCCCGGACGACACCGCCCGGTACGCCCGGCAGGCGAAGGGGCGGGGGATCCGCGTGCTCATCGCCGGCGCCGGCGGCGCGGCCCACTTGGCCGGCGTCCTCGCGTCGCACACGACGCTGCCGGTGATCGGTGTCCCGTTGGCCGGCACCGTGTTCCAGGGGACCGACGCGTTCCTGTCGACGCTGCAGATGCCGCCGGGGGTGCCGGTGGCGACCGTCTCCGTTGGCAAATGGGGGGCGCGCAACGCGGGGATCTTGGCGCTGCAGATCCTGGCGCTGCGGGATGCCCGGTTGAGCCATCGCCTGGAGCAGGGGAAGCGGCAGATGCGGGCGGCGGTCCTGGAGAAAGACCGCAACGCGCAGCGGGCCGCGCGGTGATGAGCGCGGTGGATCCGGCCGTCATCACCGAGGCGGCCGCCTGCCTGCGGCGCGGCGGGCTGGTCATCTTCCCGACCGAGACGGTCTACGGCGTCGGCGCCCACGCGGACGACGCGAAGGCCGTTGCCCGGCTCTATCAGGCCAAGGCCCGCCCCGTCGAGAAATTGCTCACCCTACATGTGGCGACCATCGTTCAGGCGCGGCAGTTGCCGGTCGAATGGCCGCCGGTGGCGCTCGAGCTGGCCCGGCTGTTCTGGCCGGGCCCGTTGACCTTGATTCTCCCCCGTCGAGGGGAGGCCGGCACCGTCGGGATTCGCGTGCCGCGGCATCCCGTGGCGGAGGCGCTGCTGTCGGCGGCCGGCGTGCCGGTCGTCGCCTCCAGCGCCAACCGGAGCGGCCAGCCGGCGCCGGCGACCGCTGACGCGGCCGTGGCCGCGCTCGGGGACTTCGTGGACGTCGTGGTGGACGCCGGCCCGTGCGCCGTCGGGGCGCCGTCCACCGTCGTGGACTGCACCGTGACGCCGCCGGTCATCCGCCGCGCCGGCGCGCTGGCCCGGGAGATGGAGCAGGTATGGATCCGGTGAGCGGGCCGCCGGCGCTGTCGCCGGACCGCGTGCGCAAAGTCTTGTTCGTCTGCACTGGGAACAGCTGCCGCAGCGTGATGGCCGAAGGATTGCTGAAACAGTTCCTTCAGGCGGCCGGCCGGGACGTCCAGGTGTTATCGGCGGGCGTCGGCACGGCCGGCGGCATGGGTCCCACCCAGGAGACCGTGGACGTCATGGAGCGCGAAGGGGTGGATGTTACACTTCACCTCTCCCAACCGGCGGCCCCGAACCTGCTCCGGAGCGCCGACCTCATCCTGGTGATGGACGACTATCATCGGCAGACGATTCTCGTCCGGCATCCCGAGGTGGCGGGCAAGACGTTTCTCCTGAAAGCATTTCAGGCGCCGGAGCCGCCGCGGGACCCGAATATCCCCGACCCGATCGGCCAGCCGCTGGAGGTCTACGAGGAATGCCTGATCACGATCAAAGACGCGGTCCAGCGGGTGGTGCAGTGGCTGATCCGCGCGTGATCGCCCTCGGCGCCGACCACGGCGGCTATCAACTCAAACAGCGGCTCCTCCGCGTGCTGACGAACGCTGGCTATCGCGTGCGCGACGTCGGTACGCACGACACCGCCCCGTGCGACTACCCGCGGTACGCGGCGAAAGTCGGGCAGGCCGTGGCCTCGGGCCGCGCCACCCGCGGCGTCCTCATCTGCAAGAGCGGGGCGGGCATGGCGATCGCCGCCAACAAGGTGCCCGGCGTGCGGGCCGTCGTCGTCCAGACGCTGGGGATGGCGCGGCAATCGCGCCGGCACAACGATGCCAACGTCCTGGTCCTCGGCGCGGTCGGCTTGGCGCCGGCGAAGGCCGAGCGCCTGCTCGAGACGTGGCTCACCACCGGTTTCGACGGCGGGCGGCACGCCCGCCGGATCCAACAGATCACCCAACTGGAGCGCGCGAGCGCTCAGCGACGGAGACCTCTCTCGTGAGCGAATTGCGGCGCGTGGATCCGGAGATCTATCAGGCCGTCTGTGATGAGATGCGGCGGCAGCACACCCACCTGGAGCTGATCGCCAGCGAGAATTTCACGAGCCCGGCCGTGCTGGAGGCGCAGGGGTCGGTCCTGACGAACAAGTATGCGGAGGGGTACCCCGGCGCCCGCTGGTACGGCGGCTGTGAGCACGTGGACACCGTCGAGCGGCTGGCCATCGAGCGGGCCAAACAGCTCTTCGGCGCCGAGCACGTCAACGTCCAGCCGCACTCCGGCTCGCAGGCGAATCTCGCCGTCTACCTGGCGGCGCTGACTCCCGGCGACACCGTGCTGGCCATGAATCTGGCCCACGGCGGCCACCTGACGCACGGCCACCCGAAGAATTTCTCCGGGCAGTTGTTCAAGATTATCCCGTACGGCGTGGACCCGGCGACCGAGCGGTTGAACTACGACGAGGTGGCGGCGCTCGCCCGCGAGCACACGCCCAAGATGCTGCTCGCCGGCTACTCGGCCTACCCGCGCGTGCTCGACTTCGCGAAGTTCCGGGCCATCGCCGACGAGGTCGGCGCCGTGCTGTTCGTGGACATGGCCCACTTCGCCGGGCTGGTGGCGGCCGGGATTCATCCGAGCCCCGTCCCGCACGCCGAGTTCGTGACGACAACGACGCATAAGACGCTGCGCGGCCCACGCGGCGGGATGATCCTCTGCAAGCAGGCGTTCGCCAAGAAGATTGACGCGACGGTGTTCCCCGGCGTCCAGGGCGGCCCGCTGATGCACGTCATCGCGGGGAAAGCGGTCGCGCTCAAGGAAGCGCTGGCGCCGGAGTTCAAGCAGTATCAGTCGCAGATCGTCAAGAATGCCCAAGCGCTGGCGGCCGCGCTCGCCGGCCTCGGCTGGCGGCTCGTCTCCGGCGGCACCGACAACCACCTGATGCTCGTGGACGTCGGCGCGCGCAACGTGACCGGCCGTGACGCCTCGACCGCGCTCGACGCGGTCCGCATCACCGTCAACAAGAACGCGATCCCGTTCGACACCCGCTCGCCGATGGTCGCCAGCGGCATCCGCCTCGGCACGCCGGCGGTCACCGCGCGCGGCATGAGGGAGTCGGAGATGCGGCGGATCGCCGCGCTGATTGACCGGACGCTCCAGCACCTGACCGACGAGCAGGTCCTCGCCGCGGTACGGGCGGAAGTCGAGGAGCTGACCGAGGCGTTCCCCCTCTACGCTGGCCTGCGCGCGGCCGCCGTGCCCGCCTAGCGGTGCGTTGATGCAGTGCCCCTCCTGCCGGAACCTCGAAGACAAGGTCGTGGATTCGCGTGAGGCGGCGGAGGGGGAGACGATCCGCCGGCGCCGCGAGTGCCTCAAGTGCGGCCGCCGCTTCACCACCTACGAGCGGATCGAAGAGCATCCGCTAATGGTGGTCAAGAAGGACGGTCGCCGCGAGCCGTTCGACCGGAAGAAGATCCTGAGCGGCGTCCAGCGGGCCTGCGAGAAACGCCCGATCTCGACGGAGCAGATCGCCGCGCTCGTGGACTCGCTCGAGCGCACCCTCCAGCAGGAGTTCGACAAGGAAGTCCCCTCGCGGGAGCTCGGCGAGCGCCTCATGCGCGCCCTCCACGCCCTCGACGAGGTCGCCTACGTCCGCTTCGCCAGCGTCTACCGCTCGTTCAAGGACGTCAGCCAGTTCATGGACGAGCTCAAGGACCTCCTCGCCCAGAAATCCCGTCCCGCTACCCCGCCGAAACAGTCGTAGTTAGTAGTCATACAATCTATCTGAGTACCTTGTATTTCTTCCGGACGCCGGGTACACTTATTCCATGATCCGCCAAACCGCTGCCCTCGCCCTGATCCTCGCCCTCGGCCTGCCTGTGCCGGCATTCGCCCTTCGTGCATCCAATGCCGGCCAGACGGGGTCTGCCACCTCTCAAGAATTGTCTCAGATGTTGGCAGGCGGATTAGAGGAAAACGGGGAAAACGGGAAGACGGACACGTTGACAGCTCTCCTGGGTCCGCTCATCCTGGAATGGTTGCCGCTGGATCCCATCAACCCCGATCGTCAGGCCTTGACGCATCTTGAAGCCCACCTGATGGCGTTTCGAGCCGCGCGACATACCGTGACCCCACCCGAATCGCAAACGATCACGATTAGTCCAGTTCCATACAAGCCAATCACATTCCAAAAACTCACGGTTCCTGTGCCGCACGTTGTCTCGGCGTTTTGGGAGCCGGGATTAGGCGGGCGAATTTACTTCGAGCGTCCGGGGGGAGAGGTCGTCAAGTATTCCGTAGACGCCTACCGTGGAATTTCGGCGGATGGGATGCGCCGCCCCACCTACGCGGAACTCTTGCTAAGGGCGCCGAAGCTTGAAACGGCGCGGGGCGACCCCGATGAGCTGTTGTTTCGAGCCCTTGAGCGCGGTCTTCAGCTCGACCCCGATCAACCGGCGACGGACGCTCTCCACGAGGTTGAGCGTTTGTACGCGCTCATCAGGACGCGCGGTCTCTTTATCGTGGCCTCGCCTGATGGGACCTATCCCTTGAAGCCAAAAGCTTTTCGCGCCGTTTCGTTACTCCTCACGCGGCTCAGTCCGCGCCTTCCGCACTTGGTGCAGATCTTTTGGGAACCAGGGCTCGGCCCCCGGCTCTATCTTATCCGTCCGACTCGAACGGTTGGCTATGCCGTTGAGCGTTCGATGCTGGTGATCGGGAGACCCGTATGGCGCAAACCCGTCATCGAGGCCGAGAGCTTGGACGCAGCCCGGCGCGATCCGCGGGAGCGGCTGGAGAAGTTGTTGCGTGAGGCGATGGTGGCGTGGCCGATGGCCACAGAGCTCGCGACACGTCGGCGCCTTGAGGCGCGCTTCGCGGAGTTCACGCGGCACGGATATACCGCGCCATTCTCTCCATCGGGAACATTCACGATCAGCCCTTTGCCGGGACATGAGCTGGTGTTCCACAACCGGGTGACAGCCCGTCGGCATGATCCCAGCTTGGCGACGCTTCACTATCACCTCCAACTGATGCTCGAACCCGATCGGGGACCGCGTGTCTATTTTGTCCAATCCGGCGACGTGTTGGGGTTCTCGGTCGAGCCGTATCGGGAGGCCCTGGCGATGGGCCCCTTGCCGCCGAAGATCTCCGCGCGATTGCTTGTCCGGGCACCCGATATGTCTATCGCACGCGGCGACCCGAAGCGACGGCTGGAACGGCTCGTGACAGATGCCGTGGTGCTTGAGCCATCGCTTGTCAACGACCAGACCCTTGGGGTACTCACCGCGCAATGTGAGGCATTTGGCGACGAGGCGTTCATGATTCGGGCGACGAGCCAGGGGGAATACGATTTGGAGCCGGCCGCGGAGCGGCGCTTGATCGTACGCGGATTGATGCCGCATGAATCTTACATTGTCCAACCGGTGTGGGAGCCTGGTTTGGGTCCCTATCTCTATTTCATACATCGGACGCATGTGGTGGTCTACGCCGTCAGTCGGTATCGTCAGGCGCTCGGCACCGACGCGGTGACATATGTGTACGCACGGTGGGTGACCAGAGCTCCTGATTTCGCGACGGCCCAACGGCGGCTGCTGTTCTTCGAACAGCAGCACGGCGCAGTTTCTGTGGTGCTCGAAATGCTTCCGGATCCAGCCGTCCTCGATCGCCTGTTAGCTCGGACGGCCGACGATCCGTCGGAAAATGCGGGGGTTCAAGATCTGCGAGATCGGGTCAAAGCGGCGCTCCAGGGGCTCGACTACACGGCAGCTCAAATCGAAACCATTATGACGGCTGGCTCTCTTGTGTTTAGCGGCATGTCCATCGAGGACGCTTTGTTCGAAGCGGGGGTCCCAGCTGCCCGGCAGGCTTGGTTCATTGAACAATGGACCCAGGTCCTTCCTGCGCGCCTTCGCGGCCTGGCGGCTGGTATGGAAGAGTTGGATCAAATCCGTGCCCTCCGCGAGGCCCGCGAGGTGCTGGAGGCCGGCAGGCTGGAGGAGACGACGCAGGAGAAGGAAGTGGACGCGGCGCTCAAGCCGCTGTTCGAGCCGGTGCGGCCGGGGTTCATCCGGGCAATCGAAGGGAAGATTCTGGTGTTCGTATCCCCGTCGCTTCTCAAACCCTCCGTGGATGTGCAGGGGCTCTCCAGCGCGATGCAGCGGATACCGGTGATTCTCGGAAGCAAGGTCCAGTTGACCGTGACCAAGGATTTCTTGGAGGCCGCCACGGCCAAAGCCCAAGGGATTTCGGTGTTTCGCATCGTGGATGGCCGGCTGCGCGTCGAGCCTGGTCCCTGGGGCATCGTGGTCGCCGATCGGCTTCCACAGCAGCACCTACCCCCCGCGGCGTTGGTGCCGTTGATGGTGCAAGGATTGAGCTTCTTTCCTCGAGGAGTCACGTCCGTGAGCGCGGAGCACTACCTGGAATTGGACATCACGCTGCCCGAGGCGTTCGACGCCCTTGACCGGTACCTCTAGCGGTCTTGACACGCCGCCGTCGTATGGTATACTTTCTATGTAGGAAAGTAATACCATGTCAGGAGGGCATCCGATGAGAATGACCGTGAAGGGGCAGGTGACAGTTCCCAAGATTATCCGGGAGCGGTACGGGTTGCGGCCGGGCAGCGAGATCCGGTTCGTGGAGCGGGACCACCGCGTGGTGTTGGAAAAGGCCCAGGGCGGGGACGTGTGGGACAAGTACTACGGGTTCCTCAAGTTGTCCAAGGGCACTCGGACCGATGACCTCATTCGGGCGTTACGCGGCCCTCGTCCGTGATCACCGCTGTGGATGCCAATGTCTTATTCGACCTGCTGATTCCCGACCCGGTGTTCGGGCCGCCTTCTCGTGAGCGGATGCGGACCGCGTCGCGGGAGGGGGCGCTCGTGATTGGCGAGGTGGTCTATGCGGAGATCGCCGGGTTCTTTGCGGAGCACGCAGCGCTCGACGCGTTCTTGGGAGAGACCGGCGTGGCGTTGCGACCGTCATCGTCGGAGGCGTTCTGGAGAGCCGGAACACTGTGGCGAACGTTTTGTCGGGACCCTCGCCGCGCCCGCGAACATTCCCGACGAATTCTCGCCGATTTCTTGATCGGCGCCCACGCCTTCGCACGAGCCGACCGACTCCTAACCCGAGACCGTGATTTTTACCGTGCGCACTTCAACGGCTTGAAACTGGCGTAACGCCAGCGCGGCGGAGCAGGGGCAGGACGATTTCCTTCGGCAGGCCCACCACGTTGGTGTAGGACCCTTCGATCGTCTCGATGACGGTATCCCCCGAATCTTGAATGGCGTAGCCACCAGCTTTGTCGCGGTGTTTCCGGGCGAAGCGATGGAGTTCCTCGGGCGTCAGCCGTCGCATCGTGACGCGGCTCACCGCGTGCCGCACACGGTGCCAGGGGGGCCGGGCCCCCTTGGTTCTTGCCAGGTGGACCAGGGCGACGGCGGTGATGACGCGGTGGGTCGTGCCGCTCAAGGCGCGAAGCATCCGCTCGGCGTCGACGACCCCGCGCGGTTTGCCGAAGATCCGGCGGCCGACGACCACGATCGTATCGGCGCCCAGCACCCATGACCCGGCACCTTTTCCCTCTAATGGGGTCAGACCCCTTTTGCTCGAAAGGGGTCTGACCCCTTTTGCGACGGCGAGCGCCTTGGCGAGGGCGAGGCGGCGGGCGTAGGCGATCGGCGCCGTGCGGCGGGGCGCCGGTTCAGGGATGCGGCTCGGGGCGACGCGGTGCGGTACGCCCCACTCAGTCAGCAGGCGATGGCGCCGCGGCGAGGCAGACGCGAGGATCAGCATCAGGGACGCGAGACGCTGTTAGAAGCGTCTCTTGTCGGCGGCGGAGCCGGCGGCGTACTGAGGATTGGGGCTCGGCTTCCCCTCGGCGCGCAGGGCCAGCATCCAGCGGGTCAGCGCCTCCCCCCGCTTGCGCTCCAGCAGTTGCGCGCGCAGCCCGTCCTTCGCCGTGGCGAACGCCGCGTCGTCTATCGGCCGGCGCTCGACGAGCTGTGCCACGACCCAGCCGTGCGAAGTCTGCCACGGCGCGTGGACGCGGCCCGGCTCCAGCGAAAATGCGGGGCCCAGCAGGGCGCCGGCCGTGCCCAGATCGCCGCCCAGCGGGCTCGACCGTTTCACGAAGTCGGTGTGCGACACGGGGAGTCGGGCCGGCCCGGCGACGGCGGCGAACGGATCCCGTGTCCCGGCGAGGACCAACTCCTGCATCGTCGCGAACAGGTTCTCCGCCCGCTCCTGCGCCAGCCGCCGGACGGCTTGGTCCTGCAGTTGCCGCCGGATCTGCGGCTCGGCCTCGGCCAGCGACATTGGCTGCGGCGGGATTTTCTTGACGACCGTCAGCAGGTAGTAGGCCTCGGGCGTCTCGATGACCTGGCTGAGCTCCCCCGCCGACAGGTTGAACGCGGCATTGGCCACCACCCTCGACGACGCGACGCCGGGGATTGTCTCCACGATGGTGAACGGCGGCAGCGCCTGCAGGGTCAGGCCGTACGGTTTCCCCAACATGGCGAGATCGTGCGTCTGGCGCCAGCGGTCCTGGATCTCCCACGCCGTGTCCGCCGCCAGCCCTTTGGCTTTGGTGCTGACGAGCTGTTTCCGAATGGCGTCCCGCCGGTCGGAGGTCGGCCAGCTCCCGCGCATCTCCGGCAGTACCTGGCGCAGGTATTCCTCGAGGATGTCGGCCTCGCTGATCGTGATGTCCGGTTCGAACGCCGCCGGCGCAACGGCCAGGTATTGGATTTGGACCTTCGGGTCGGATTGGAACTCGGCGACATGCGACTGGTGGTAGGCACGGACCTCGTCGTCACTGACGGTTGTCTGGGCCGTGAACGCGGCGGGCGCGAGCAGGAGGTACGTGAAGCGCGCCTGCGCCTCCTCGGCCCGCCACGCGCCGAGGAGTTCGTCGTCGCTCACCGCCGGCGTCCCGACGGCGCGCGCCGCCAGCTTCTGCATGGCCAGCCGCCGCCGCACCCCCTCCTCGAAGGTCCGCGGCGACGCCCCCAAGCCGTATTGCACGACCTGTTGATACACGCGCAGATCGAACCGCCCGTCCCGTTGGAACAACGGCCACCGGTTCAGCTCTTCGATGATCTCCTGGTCGCTGACGTGGATGCCGACGCGCTGGGCGGCGCGGGAGAGGAGGAGCAGGTCCCACGCCTGCTCGACGAGGGCGTCCTGAGGCAGGGCTCTCGAGGCCCGTTCGCCGTAGGTCAGCAGGGCATATTGGCGCACCTGGTCGATCGCCGTGTGGAATTCCTGGACGGGGACCGGCCGCCCGTAGAGGGTCCCGGCGTAGACGCTCGGGCCCTGGCGATTCGCCAACACCGCGCCGATTTCCCAGAGCACGAAGGAGACCACGAGGGTCCAGAGGATCAGCTTGAGGCGCTTGCGGATGACGTTCAGCATACGAGCTTCGTAGCATACCGTGTCCGGCGGCCGGATGCAAGGGGAATGTGAAATGATCCGTAATCTGTTACCCTGTAAAGAGATACGGAATTTTCGAGGCCATCTTGACAGGGGGCATTCCATCTGTTACACTCAACTATCTTGACCATCGGGTGTTACGAAATTTCTGACCTCATCATGAAGTGAGGAGATCATCCCGTGAGCGCGAAGAAGAAGGCGACGAAGCATAAGAAGAAGGCCCCGGCCAAGAAGGCCCAAAAATCGGCACACAAGAAACCGGCAACCCCGGAGGCCGCCAAGCCGTTGCGCACCTCCGCGCTGCGCCTGAAGCTCGGCCTGCCGAAAGGCTCCCTCCAGGCCGCGACGCTGAACATCTTCACCCGCGCCGGATTCCGCATCCACGTCAACGAGCGGTCCTATTTCCCGACGGTGGATGACGAGGAGATGGAAATCATGCTCCTGCGGGCTCAGGAGATGTCCCGCTACGTGCAGGACGGGGCGCTCGACGGCGGCATCACCGGCAACGACTGGATCCTCGAGAACGGCTCCGACGTCGTCAAGGTGTCGGACCTCACCTACGCGAAGCAGGGGTTCACCCCGGTCCGCTGGGTGCTGGCGGTGCCGAACGATTCCCTCATTCAGCGGCCGAAAGATTTGGAAGGGAAGCGGATCGCGACCGAGTTGGTCAACATGACCAAGGGCTACCTGAAGATGCACAAAGTCAACGCCCAGGTCGAATTCAGTTGGGGGGCGACCGAGGCAAAGGTGGCGACCGGCCTCGTGGACGCCATCGTCGAGTTGACCGAGACCGGCGCCAGTCTGCGGGCCAACAAGCTCCGGATCGTGGACACGATTTGCAGTTCGACGACCCAGCTCATCGCCAACAGGGCAGCGTGGGCCGACCCGTGGAAGCGGCGCAAGCTCGAGAGCGTCGCCATCCTGCTCAAGGGGGCGATCAGCGCCGAGGCGAAGGTGGGCCTGAAGATGAATGTGGCGCGGAAGAGTCTCAAGGGCGTGCTGGAGTTGCTGCCCGCCGTCCGCAAGCCGACGGTCTCGGACCTCAGCGAGTCGGGCTGGTGCGCGGTCGAGACCATTATTGACGAGAAGACGGTGCGGTCGCTCATCCCCGACTTGAAGAAGGCCGGGGCGGAAGGCCTCATCGAGTACCCGCTCAATAAGCTGATCTACTAACCAGGAGACCCATGCCGAACCTTCGCAAGAAGCGTCGGAAGAAGATGTCGAAGCACAAGCGCAAGAAGCGGCTTCGACGGAATCGCCACAAGAAGCGCCTTCGGTAAGACCGTGACCGGCCGGGCCGTCCTGATCGCCGCGCTGGGCGTGCTGGTGTGGTGGACCCAGAGCGGCGGCGGGCCGTGGGGGAGCGCGCGCGGCGAGGCCGCCGGCGTGGCGGCCCCGCTCCAGTGGCAAACGCTCCAACCGCTGCCGGCGGCGCCGGCGCGCCAGGCGGGGGCCGGCTACGCCGCCTACCTGCGGGGGTTGTTGGCCGAGCAGGCCGGCGACCAGGGCGCGGCGGTCGCCGAGTATGCCGAGGCGCTGGCCCATGACCCGGCGTCGTCGCGGCTGGCGGTGCGGCTGGCGACGGCGGAACTCCGGCAGAGCCGGCCGGCCGACGCGGCGCGGACGCTCGAAGAGACGCTGACGCGCGATCCGCACGCGGTGCCGCCGCGGCTCCTGCTGGGGCTGCTCTACGCGGGGCAGCAGCGGTTCGTGGAGTCGGCGCAGCAGTACGAGGTGATCCTCCGCCGGGACCCGAGGAACCTATCGGCCATCAGCTCGCTGGCCGAGCTGTGCCTGTTGCAGGACAAGCTGCACGAGGCGCTGGCCATCTACGAGCGGGTGTTGGCGGAGCAGCCGACGTCTCCGGTCATCCGATTCAACGCCGGGATGCTGTACGCCAAGGCCCAGCGGTGGGCCGACGCGGAGTCGCAGCTGCGGGTGGCCGTCACGCTGGACCCGGAGGCCTCGGAGCCGCGCCTGGTGCTGGGCGCCCTCTACGAACTCCGAGGCCGTTGGCCGGAGGCGATCGCCGCGTACCGAGCGGCGCTGGCGGCCGACCGCGACGACCCGTGGGTGTACCAGCACCTCGCCCGGGCGTACGAAGAGACGCGGCAGTTCCCTGAGGCGGTCGCCGCGTACCAGCGCGCCGTCGCCCTGGCGCCGGACGACGGCGCCGGCTACGTGGCGCTCGGCGGGGCGTTGTTGGACGCCGGCGCGGTGGGCCAAGCGGTCGCGGCGCTGGAAACCGCGCTCGACGTGGACCCCGCCCCGCCGTCGGCTTGGCTGGCGCTGGGCATGGCGTACCGCGCCGCGGACCGATGGCCGTCAGCCGAGACGGCGCTGCGGCAGGCGCTGGCGCGCGACCCAAAGAACGCCGAGGTCTTGAACACCCTCGGCTACCTGCTGGCTGAGCAGGGGATTCAGTTGGCCGAGGCGGAGGCGCTCGTCCGCCAGGCGCTGGCCCAGGAGCCGGAGTCCGGCGCGTTCCTCGACTCGCTCGGCTGGGTCTATTTCCAGCAGGGGCGTTTCCCCGAGGCGCGCGACCTGCTGGAGCGGGCGGCGGCCCGCGTGGACGACGCCGAGGTCTTGGGCCATCTGGGCGACGTGCTCAGCGCGTTGGGAGATCCCCGGGCCGCCCGACGGGCGTGGGACCGGGCCCGGACGCTCAAGCGACATCACTGATGCGACACGACAAGGAGTCTGAATGAAACTGCTGCTCTGGTGGCGACGAGTCCTCCTCTTCTGCCGCGATCACTGGCTCGGCATCACGATCACGATCGCCCTCATCATCCTGATGGCGCTCTCGGCCATCGGCATCATGATGCTGGAATCGTTCTACCGCATCCAGATCCTGGCGACCCAGCCGCTGATGATCATCGTCTGGCTCCTCGGCGCCACGATCTCCGCCTTCGTCTACGTCTGGGTGATGTTCGGGTACTTCACGAAGGGGACCAAGAAGCAGGTCAAGGGCGGCGACGTCAACGTCCGGTTCAGCGATGTGCTGGGGATTGACGAGTCGAAGGAAGAGGCGCTGGAAGTGGTCCAGCTGCTCACGGACCACGCGCGCCTGAAGCAGATCGGCGGCAAGATCCTGCGCGGCATCCTCATGGTCGGCCCGCCCGGCTGCGGCAAGACCTACCTGGCCAAGGCGATCGCCACCGAGGCGAACATCCCGTTCCTCTCGCTGGCGGCCAGCGACTTCGTCGAAGTGTTCGTCGGCGTCGGCGCCAGCCGGGTGCGCAAGCTGTTCAAGGAAGCCCACCGGCTGGCGTACGCCAACGGCGCCTGCATCGTGTTCATTGATGAGCTCGACGCCATCGGCCGGGCCCGGACCTTCTCGTGGATGGGCGGGCAGGAGACCAACTCGACCCTCAACGCGCTGCTCGTGGAGATGGACGGGCTGTCCGATCGCCAGGAGAACGTCGTCGTCATCGGGGCGACGAACGCCGCGGAGGACATCCTCGACGCCGCGCTGCTGCGCCCCGGCCGCTTTGATCGGAAAATCTATGTGGACCGCCCGACGCTGCAGGGGCGGGAGCAGCTGTTCCGCTTCTACCTCGGCAAGGTGAAGGCCGAGGCGACGATTGACATCGGCCGGCTGGCGCGCAAGGCGGTCTACCGGTCCCCGGCGGAGATCGAGAACATCGTGAAAGAAGCCGCCCTGATCGCCACCCGGAACCACCGGGAGGCCGTGACCTACGAGGATATCTCGGAGGCGATGGAGCGCATCGAGCTGGGGGTCAAGCACCGCAAGCACATGACGGAAGGGGAGCGCCGGATGACCGCCTACCATGAGTCGGGCCATCTCGTGACGCTGTACCTCTTGCACCCGACGGACGACGTGTTCAAGGCCTCGATCATCGCCCGTCGAGAGAGTCTCGGCGTGGTCCATCACTCGCCGCGTGAAGAATATCACACCGCGAGCCGTGATAAATTGTTGGCCGACATCCAGGTGTGTTTGGCGGGATACGTGGCGGAGAAGCTGGTGTCCGGGGTGACCTCCAGCGGGGTCGCTGCTGATTTCCAGCAAGCGATGAAGGTGGCCCATACGATGGTGTGGCGGTATGGGATGGGGCACAAGTATCTGGGCGATCTGACCGTCGTGCCGGAGACCCAGCTCTCCGACCAGGTGAAGGCGGAATTGAACCAGGAGACGAACGAGATCTTCCAGCAGTGCGCCCGCGAGGTCGAGACGCTGCTGACGAAGGAGCGGCCGATCCTGGACCGGTTCGCCGAGGAGCTGTTGCGGCGGGAAGAGCTGGAGTACGACGACATCGAGGCGATCTTCACCGAGTTTGGCAAAGCGCCCCCCCGGGACCGCCAATCATAGCGGCGCCCCGCGTCCTACGATGAGTCCGCGTCGTCACGTGTTCATCCGGTGCTGCGTGGTGCTTGCGGCGGCGCTGACGGCGTCCGCCTGCGGGCCGAGCTACCCGAAGGCGCAGGTGGCGCAGGCCGTCGTGGACCTCTGCCGCCGCGAGTACCGGATGGAGGTGCAGGCGGCGCTGCAAGACTCGACGATCGCCGTGTTCTTCAAGGCCCCCCATCTGTTTGAGCATCCGGTGACGGTCACGCCGGACACCGACCCGCAGCGGCTCACCCAGCAATTGAAGTTCTCCGCCGGCGGGCTCGAGCAGCTCCAGCGCGTGGCGCTCGTCGTCCGCCGGGTGATCCTCTCGACCGACGCCCCCATCGAGTTCTACGTGGTGGTCATCCGCGACGCCGACGGGGGGCAGGTGGAGCTCCACTGGTTGGGGCACATCCTCGACCTCAAGCGGCTCAACGCGTACGACATCTCGCAGGGGGACTTCCTCAAGTACCGGGCGGTGATCTACTTCCGACCGGTGGCGACCCAGTTGGCGCGCCGGACGGTGGAATCGCTGTTTGAAGATCTCCGCCAGCGGGCGCCGGTCCCGGTGATCTCCCGGCATTTCTCCTCGCAGGCCGAGCCGCGGGCCGTCCTCCCGTTCCTCATCCAGAACCTGGTGCCGGCCAGCCGCCCTGGGCAGGGGATGGCGACGCTTGCGGAGGTCCATACCCGGCAGATCACCCCCGACACCGTCCTGGCCTTCGCCCGGGCGCTGGTGCCGGTCAGCGACGCGCCCCTCGTCCGCGAACAGGGCTACTACTTCGTCATCAGTGTGGAGGAGCTCCGCGGATTGATCCAGCGCATCGTGCCGGTGAGCGCCAGCCAAGGGGGCTCGGCCCAGCGGCGCTGGGCCGTCCCCGACGAGTTCGCCCAGTACGGGGCGCCGGACCAGTGGCCGGACGACACGTTCTTCACCGAGCCGGTCCGGCTGCCGAAATTCCTGGCGGAACAGGTGGCCCGCCGCGTCCGCCTCGACGTCGGGAGCCAACCCGCCATGGCGGGGATGGCGATCCATGGCGAGTACGCGGACGGGGTCTTCCGGTTCCAATTCCGCCTCGGGCCGTCGGCGGACTCCGCGCCCGCCGCGCCGGCGCCGCGCCGCCCTCTCGATCCGGCGACGCCGCAGGGGTTGGCCACGGTCATCGCGCAGACGGCGGCCGCCGTGTTCCACAGCTACGAGTTCACGCAATTCCGGCAGGTGGCGATCAGCGACGTGGCCTCCGGCGGCGCCTGGGTGGTGCCCGCCGCGCAGTTGGCGGCGTTCCGCAGCCGCGCGGCGGCCCTGGGGCCGGCCGCGGGGCCATGACCGCCTCGACGATCACACTCGACCCGCCGGCCAAGGTCAACCTCTACCTCGCCGTGCGCGGCCGCCGTCCCGACGGGTACCACACGCTCGAGACGCTCTTCGAACGGTTGGATTTGGCGGACGAGCTGCGCCTGACGCGGCGGCCGTCAGGACTCACCTTGACGTGCAGCGACCCCGCCGTCCCGACCGATGACCGCAACCTCGTCCTCCGCGCCGCCCGGCTCTTCTTCCAGGCGGCGGGGGTCGCCGGCGGGGTCGAGGCGGCGCTGGTCAAGCGCATCCCGGTCGCCGGCGGCCTGGGGGGCGGCTCCTCCGACGCGGCCTCCACCCTCCTGGGGTTGAACACGTTGTACGACGCGCCGCTGACGCGCGCCCAACTGATGACCCTCGGCGGGCAGCTGGGGGCCGACGTCCCGTTCTTCGTGAGCGAGCATGTGGTGGCGTGGGGGCGGGGGCGGGGGGACGAGATCGTCCCGGCCCAGCCGCCGCGCCGGCCGCTCTGGCATGTCTTGGTCAACCCCGGCCTGCCGGTGTTGACCCAAGAGGTCTACGCGCAGTTTGACCGCCTCCCCCCCGCCGCCTTGACACCCTCGGCGGCGGATGGTACACTGCTCGCGCGCTTGGTGCAGGCCGGGGACCCCGGCCCGGTTGCGGGGTGCTTGGCCAACGCACTCGAGCCTGCCATCGAAGCCAGCTATCCGGCCATTCGAGCCCTGAAGGCCGCCCTGTCTTCGGCGGGCGCGCGCGGAGTGCTCGTCTCCGGCAGCGGTCCGACGACGTACGGACTCGCCGACGACGAAGTTCACGCCCGGGCCATCGCGGCCCGGCTCCGGCGCGACCGTCCTGACTGGACGACCCACGTGGCGCGAACGGCCCTCCCGGTACCCGCCTAATTCCGCGGCGGACGGCGGGAGCCCGAGGACATGACCGCAGAGTTCAGTAGACCCGGATTCAGGAAAACTCTCGTTGATGATCGCGAACTCGTTTGCCCTGTCGTCCAACGGTAGGACACCAGAATTTGGGTCTGGCTATCCTGGTTCGAATCCAGGCGGGGCAATTTCCGGGATACCCCGCGCGTTTTACGAGGAGCTCTACACGCAGGAACGGACGCACTGGTGGCATGTGGGCCGGCGCGAGCGGATCCTCCGGTTGTTGGAGATGTTCTCGGCGCCGCGCGGGGCGCCCCGCCGGGTCCTGGACGTCGGCTGCGGCACCGGCGGATTTCTGGAGGCCGCCGCGCGGTCCGGCGCCGTGGTCGGGATGGACCACGAGCCGTTGGCGCTGGCGCTCTGCCGGCGGCGCGGGCTTCGCGGGTTGATCCAGCATGACGTGGCGGCGTTGCCGTGGCCGGTTCGGGACGCCGCCTTCGACGTGGTCACGGCGCTCGACGTGGTCGAGCACGTGGACGACGACGCCGGGTGCGTCGCGGAGATGGCCCGGGTGCTCAAACCCGGCGGCGTCGCCGTGATCAGTGTCCCCAGCCTCCAATGGCTCTGGAGCTACTGGGATGAGCAGATGGGTCATCGCCGGCGCTACACGCGGCCGCAGGTGGCGGCGCTGTTGCGGCGGGCGGGCCTCCGGGTGGTCTGGACCAGCTACGCGGAGTGCGCCACCCTGCCGGCCATCGCCGCCGGCCGGTGGTGGAAGCAGCGGCAGGTGGCGCGGGGACGTCCGGTGGCCTCGGACAATGCGCCGCCGCCGGCTGTCGTGAATCGGGCGTTGCGGTGGTACGGACGACTGGAGAACCAATGGTTGCGTTGGGGCCGGCTGCCGTGGGGCACGTCCGTCGCGGCCGTCGGGATCAAAGACTGAGATGACAGAGATGACGACCACCACCACCAAAGAGCGATGCTCCTTCTGTGGCCGCAGCCGCGAGAAGATCAAAAAACTGTTCAGCGGGCCGGGCGGGGTCTACGTCTGCGACCTCTGCGTGCGGCTCTGCGGCCAGATCCTCACGAAGGACGAGGAGGAGGCGGCCCAGACCAAGACGACCCGCAAGGTCCCCTCGCTCCAGGAACTGCCGAAGCCGGCGGAGATCAAGGGCCAGCTCGACCAGTATCTCGTCGGGCAGGAGTCGGCGAAACGGCAGATGGCGGTCAGCGTCTACAACCACTACAAGCGGATCTGGGCCGGCGCGAACGTCCAGGACATCGAGCTGGAAAAGTCCAACATTCTGCTGATCGGTCCGACCGGCTGCGGCAAGACGCTGATGGCCCGGACGCTGGCGAAGATCCTCGACGTGCCGTTCGCCCTCTGCGACGCGACGCCGCTGACCGAGGCCGGCTACGTTGGCGAGGACGTCGAGAACGTCCTGCTGCGGCTGCTGCAGACCTGCAACTTCGACGTCAAGCGGGCGTCGTACGGCATCATCTACATTGATGAGGTGGACAAGATCGGGAAGACTCAGGAGAACGTCTCGATCACCCGCGACGTCTCGGGGGAAGGGGTCCAGCAGGCCCTGCTGAAGATCCTCGAGGGGACGGTGGCCAACGTCCCGCCGCAGGGGGGCCGCAAGCACCCGCAGCAGGAGTACGTCCAGCTCGACACCGCGAACATCCTGTTCATCTGCGGGGGCACGTTCGTCGGGCTCGACAAGATCATCGAGCGGCGGCTCGGCAAGCAGCGCATCGGGTTCCACGCGTCGTCGGCGCCGGCGGGCGCTGACGCCTCGCTGGGGCGGGTGCTGGCGAAGGTCGAGCCGGGCGACCTGATCAAGTTCGGGATGATCCCGGAGTTCATCGGCCGGCTGCCGATCGTCGCGACGTTCAATCCGCTGGGGGCGGACGAGCTGACACGGGTTCTCACCGAGCCGAAGAACGCGCTGATCAAGCAGTATCAGAAATTCTTCGAGATGGAAGAGGTCACGCTGACGTTCACCGATGGGGCGCTGCGGGCGATCGCCGCGGCGGCCCTGCGCAAGGAGACGGGCGCCCGCGCGCTGCGGGCAATCATCGAGGAGATCATGCTGGAGGTGATGTTCGAGCTGCCGGGCCGGGACGATGTGGAGGAGTGCGTCGTCACCGAGGCCTCGGTCACGGACCGGGCCCGGCCAACGTTGGTGCTGCGGGATGGCACGCGCAAAATCGCGTAGATCTCGGGCGAAGCCGGTGGTCGCCGTCGTCCTGACGGCGGGCGACGGGACGCGGATGCTGTCGCAGATCCCGAAGGTGCTCCACGGCCTCTACGGCAAGCCGCTCATCGGCCACGTCCTGGACGCCATCCGCGGCGCGGGCGTCCGGCGGGTGGTGGCGGTGGTCGGCTACCGCTCGACGCTGGTCCGGGATCAGCTCGGCCGCGCCGCGGAGGTCGTCGTCCAACGCCAGCTCAAAGGGACGGGACACGCCGTCCTGCAGGCCCGCGAGCGGCTGCGGGGATTCGTCGGGGACGTCGTCGTGCTCTACGGCGACACCCCGCTGCTGACGCCGCAGACGGTGCAGGGGCTCCTCGCCGAGCATCGCCGGGAGCGGGCCGCGGCCACGCTGCTGACGGCCGTCCTCACCGAGCCGACCGGCTACGGCCGGATCGTGCGCGACCACACCGGGCAGATCGTGCGGATCGTCGAGGACGCCGACGCCACGCCGATGGAGAAGGGCATCGAGGAGATCAACGTCGGGGCCTACTGCTTCAACGCCCGGGCGCTGTTCTCGACGCTGCGCCGGATCCGCCCGGCGCCGAACGGGGAATACTACCTGACCGACGTCATCGCGCTGCTCGTCAAGCAGGGGGCCAAGATCGCCTCGGCCTCGACGCGGAGCGTCGGGGAGTTCCTCGGCGTCAACACGCGGGCGGACCTGGCCCGGGTCCAGACGATCATGCGGAGCCGCCTCCTCGAGCGGTACATGCTCGGCGGCGTGACGATCGTGGACCCGTACACGACCTACATTTACGAGGGCAGCCGGATCGGGCAGGACACGGTGGTGTTCCCGAACACGGTGATCGAGGACGACGTGCGGATCGGGCGGGGGTGCCAGATCGGGCCCTTCTGCCGGCTGGGGCGCGGGACGCGGGTCGGCGACCGCGTGCGGATCGGGAGTTTCACGGACTTGTCGCGGGTGACCGTGCGGACCGGTGCGTGCATCCGGCCGGGCTCCACGTTGGGCCCGGACGTCTCGCGAAGCCGAGGAAAGGGCCTCCTTCATGCCAGCGCGTGATCACGAGTTGCGGGTCTTCAGCGGGAACGCCAACCGCGGGTTGGCGCAGACCATCTCCGGGTCCCTCGACGTCCCGCTCGGCGACCTGCTGGTCGGGCGTTTCAGCGAGGGGGAGATCCGGGTCAAGATCAACGAGGATGTCCGGGGCCGCGACGTGTTCCTCGTGCAGCCGACCTGCCCGCCGGTCAACGACCACCTGATGGAATTGCTGATCATGATTGACGCGTTCCGGCGGGCGTCGGCCCGGCGGATCACGGCGGTCGTCCCGTACTACGGCTACGCCCGGCAGGACCGGAAGGACCAGCCGCGCGTGCCGATCACCGCCAAGCTCGTGGCGAACCTCATCACCGAGGCGGGGGCCGACCGGGTGCTCACGATGGACCTGCACGCGCATCAGATCCAGGGGTTCTTCGACATCCCGCTCGACCACCTGTTCGCCGTCAACGTCTTCGTCGAGTATTTCGCCTCGCTGGACCTGCCGGACCCGGTCGTGGTGTCGCCCGACGTCGGCGGGGTCAAGATGGCCCGCGCGTACGCCAAGCGCCTGCGCGCCGCCTTCGCGATGGTGGACAAGCGCCGCGTCAGCGCCGAGGAGGCGGAGGTCCTCGACATCATGGGCCAGGTGAAAGGGAAGACCGCCATCATCGTGGATGACCTGGTGGCGACCGCCGGGTCGCTCGTGGAAGCGGTCAAGGCGCTCCGCGACGCCGGCGCCAAGGACGTCTACGCGGCGATCACCCATCCGATCCTGTCGGGCCCGGCGAAGGATCGGCTGAGCGCCTCGCCGTTGAAGGAGCTCGTCGTGACCGATACGATCCCGATCGAGGCGGCGAAGCGGCTGCCGAAGATCCGAGTGTTGAGTGTCGCCCCGTTGCTGGGCGAAGCCATTCGGCGGATTCACCGCGAGGAATCGGTGAGTTCGCTCTTTGAAGAAGGAGTGACGATCAGTGGACCCCATGCAGCTCGAAGCGTCCGCTCGTCCTGAGACGGGCAAGAAAATCAGCAGTGCCCTGCGCCGGGAGGGGGAGATCCCGGCCGTCGTCTACGGCGAGGGCCATGCCTCCGCGGCCATCACCCTGACGGCGAAAGACCTCGCCCGCGCGCTGCACACCGCCGCCGGCGAGAACGTGCTGATCACCCTGACGGTAAAGCAGGCGGACGGCACCGCGCAGCCGGCCCGGACGGTGCTGATCAAGGAAATCCAGCACCACCCGGTGACCGCCCAGGTCCTGCACGTGGACTTCCACCAGATCTCGCTGACCAAGCGGATCCAGGTGACGGTGCCGCTGCAGTTCACCGGCGAGGCGATCGGCGTCAAGCAGGACGGCGGCCGGCTCGACCACCTGCTGTGGGAAGTGCGGGTGGAGTGTCTGCCGACGGAGATTCCCAAGCGCCTCGACGTGGACGTCTCAGCGTTGAAGATCGGCGATAGCCTGCTCATCAAAGACCTCGTGGTCCCCGCCGGCATCAAGCTGCTGCACGAGCCGCAGGTGGGCGTGGCCGCCTGCTTGCAGCCGGTCGTCGAGAAGGCGCCGGAGGTGGCCGAGGGGGCGCCGGCCGAGCCGGAAGTCATCACGGCGAAGAAGCCCGAAGAGGGTGAAGAAGGGAAGGCGGCGGACGGGAAGCCCCAGAAAGTCGAAAAAGCCGAGAAAGCGCCTGTCGCCGAGAAGAAGGCCGAGAAATAGTCGGGTGCGCCCCGTGCCATGGTGGTGATCGTCGGCCTCGGGAATCCCGGCGCCGCCTACCGCGCCACCCGGCACAACGCCGGGGCGATGGTGGTGCGGCACTTGGCCGGAACGCTGGGGATTCGGCTGGCGCGGACGGTCGGCCCCGCGCGCGTCGGGGAAGGCCGCATCGGCCGGACGCCGGTGGTGCTGGCGCTTCCGCAGACGTTCATGAACGCCTCGGGCGACGCGATGCCGGCGTTGCTGGGCCGCTGGCCGGTGCCGTTGACCTCGCTCCTGGTGGTCTGCGACGACGTGGCACTGCCGTTCGGCACATTGCGGCTGCGGCCCGGCGGGTCCGACGGCGGGCACCGAGGTTTGCAGTCCATCCAGCACGCGGCCGGCAGCCCGGGATTTCCGCGATTGCGCGTGGGGGTGGGCCGCGACCCGCTCCCGAACGCGTTGGACACGTTCGTCCTGGCGCCGTTTGCGCCGGACGAGCGGCGCCGCCTCCCGGCGGTGCTGGAAGCCGCCGTTGCCGCGTGCGCCAGCTGGGCGCGCGACGGGGTGGAGCAGGCGATGAACCGCTACAACAGAAAGGTGACGGAAACCGATGGAATCGCATGACTCGTACGAAGGGCTCTTCGTGCTGGACGGCGAGCTGTCCGATGACACCCTGACGAAAGCCCAACAACAGATCGGCGAGCAGATCACGAAGCTCGGCGGCACGGTCGAGCGGCAGGAGGCGTGGGGCAAGCGGCGCCTGGCCTACCGGGTGCGCAAGCGCCGGGACGGGCATTACTGGCTGCTCGTGTTCCGCGCGCCGGCCGCTGCGGTCGCACCGTTCGAGTCGTGGTGCGCGCTGCAGGAATCCCTGCTGCGGCGCCTCGTCGTGAAGCTGCCGAAAGGGAAGCCCCAACCGGTGGAGGCGACGACCAACCATGGCCAATCTCAATAAAGTCATCCTGCTGGGCAACCTGACCCGCGACCCGGAGCTGCGCTACATCCCCAGCGGCACGGCGGTGGCCACCTTTACGGTGGCGACCAACCGGGCCTACACGCTGGCGTCCGGCGAGAAGCGGGAAGAGGCCTGCTTCGTCCGGGTGGTGACCTGGAGCCGCCAGGCCGAGCTGTGCGGGCAGTACCTGTCGAAGGGCAGCCCCGTCTGCATCGAGGGGCGCCTGCAGAGCCGGTCGTGGGAGACCCCCGACGGCCAGAAACGGTCCACGCTCGAGGTGGTGGCCCAGAACGTCCAGTTCCTCGGTCGGAGCGCCAAGGCGGCGGATGACGCCGCGGCCGGCGGCCGCGATGAGGTCCCGGCCCAGGCCCCGGCGGAAGAGGCCCCGCACGACGTCTCGCCCCCGGTCGAGACGACCCCGGGCGAGGTCCCGTTTTAACCCGTCATGAAGAGGAGCCCCATGATCGCCGAGAAAAGCACCGATCGGAAAGAGCGCCGGCACTCCTCGCGCCGGAAACCGTGCAAGTTCTGCGCGGACCGCGTCGAGGCCGTTGACTACAAGGACGTCGCCCGGTTGCAGAAGTTCACCTCGGAGCGCGGGAAGATCCTGCCCAGCCGCGTCTCCGGCAACTGCGCGGCCCATCAGCGGCAGCTGTCCCAGGCCGTCAAGCGGGCGCGCCACATCGCCCTGCTGCCGTACGTGGCTGAGTGATCTTCCTCGTTGCCGGTGCCAGGTCTTGAGACCTGGCACCGCCTAAAAGAAGGTGGTGCGTATGGACGTGATCTTGGCGCAAGATATTCCGACGGTGGGGACGCAGGGCTCGATCGTCACCGTCAAACCCGGCTACGCGAGGAACTACCTGTTCCCCCGCGGCATGGCCAAGCCGGCCACCGCCGGGAACACCCGGGTGGTGGAGCAGCTCAAGCGCAAGCAGGCGGCGCAGGTCGAGCAGGCGAAAGCGGCGGCGCAGCAGACCGCCGACCAGCTGGCCGCGCTCTCCTGCACGATCTCCGCGGCGGTCGGGGAGCAGGAGAAGCTGCACGGCAGCGTCACGACGGCGGACATCGCCGCGGCGCTGAAGGAGCACGGGATCGTCGTGGACAAGCGGCAGCTCGTCCTGGACTCGCCGATCACGCAGCTGGGCGTCTATAAGGTGCTGGTGAAGCTGCACCCGGAGATCACCGCGACGGTGAAGGTGTGGATCGTCACAGCGTAACGACCGCGCTCCTCGATAAGGTCCCCCCGCAGAACCTCGATGCGGAGCAGGCCGTCCTCGGGGCGATGCTGATGGATGAAAACGCCGTCGCCGTCGCCCTGGAGATGCTCGAGCCCCAGAGCTTCTACCGCGACAGCCACCGGCTGGTGTTCTCGACGGTCATCACCCTCTTCAATGAGCACAAGCCGGTGGACCTCGTCACCCTCTCCAACGCGCTGAAGATCAACGGCCAGCTGGACGCGGTCGGCGGCGGCAGCTACCTGGCGACCCTGGCGACGGCGGTCCCGACCGCCTCCAACATCCAGTACTACGCCGGCATCGTCAAGGAGAAGGCGACGCTGCGGGCCCTCATCGGTGTCGCCGGCCAGCTCGTCGCCGAAGGGTACGAGGCCCAGGACGACGTCGAGGGGTTCCTCGACCGGGCCGAGCACCTCATCTTCGAGGTGACCAGCCGGAAGGCGGAGAACACCTTCGTCCCGCTGCGGGAGCTGATCAAAGATTCCATCGAGATGATTGACCAGCTCTACCAGCGCAAGGCGTCCGTCACCGGCCTGGCGACCGGCTTCCACGACCTCGATGTCCAAACGGCGGGCCTGCAGAGTGGTGACCTCATCGTGATGGCCGGCCGCCCCTCGATGGGGAAGAGCGCCCTCGTCAGCGGCATCGCCGAGCACGCGGCCGTCGTCGAGCGAGTGCCGACCGCGATCTTCAGTCTGGAAATGTCGAAAGCTCAGCTGGTCCAGCGCATGCTGTGCGCCCACGCCCGCGTGGACGCCCACAAGGTGCGGACCGGGTTCCTCGCGCAGTCCGACTGGCCGCGGCTGACCCACGCGGCCGGCAAGCTGTCCGAGGCGCCGCTCTTCATTGACGACTCCTCGGCCCTCTCGGTCCTCGAGCTGCGGGCCAAGGCGCGGCGGCTCAAGTCGCAGCACGGCATCGGCCTGATCGTCGTGGACTACCTCCAGATGATGCGCGGGCCCTCCCGCTCGGAGAATCGCCAGCAGGAAATCTCGGAAATCTCGCGCTCCCTCAAATCGCTGGCCAAAGAGCTCAGCATCCCGGTCATCGCCGTCAGCCAGCTGTCCCGTTCCCCGGAGCGGCGCGAGGACCGGCGGCCGCAGCTGGCCGACCTGCGCGAGTCAGGGGCCATCGAGCAGGACGCCGACCTGGTGGCCCTGCTGTTCCGCGAGGAGTTCTATCTCCAAACGGATGAGAACCGCGGCGTGGCCGAGCTGATCATCGCCAAGCAGCGCAACGGCCCTGTGGGGACCATTCCGCTGGCGTTCATTAAGGAATACACCCGGTTTGAGACCATCTCCCGGCGCCATGACAGCACCGAGTAGCCGGCGGCCGCGCGTGTTGCCAAGCCGGCGCGGCCCATGGTACACTGCGCAAATCGTTATGCCTCGACGGATTGCGTGGATGTGTCTCTGGGGACTGCTCGCCATGGCGCCCGCCGGCTTCGCCGCCGAGGCCGCCAAGGAGGCGCCGTCGGCCGAGACCCCCGCCGCGCCGGCCCGTGAGGTCAAAGCCGTGGAGGTGCAGGGGAACCACCTCATCGCCACCGCGACCATCCTCGCGAAAGTCAAGACCCGCCCCGGTAACCCCTTCTCCCAGGAGATCCTCGATGAGGACATCCGCCGCCTCTACGCCACCGGGTTCTTCGTGGACGTCGCGACGGAGATTCGGGACTACCAGGGCGGTGCCCTCGTCCGGTTCCTTCTCAAGGAGCGGCCGGTCATCGCGGGGATCGTGATCGCGGGCAACAAGGTGATCCGCGAGCCGGCCATCCGTAAGGTGCTGACCTCCAAGGAAAACGAGATGCTGGACCGCCGGACCCTCAAGGACGACATGGACGCCATCGAGCGGCTCTACCGCGAGAAAGGGTTCCAGCTCGCGGAGGTCGCGCATGACGTCAAGGTGGACGAGGCGACCAACAAGGCGCACGTCTACATCACCGTCATCGAAGGCAAGAAGGTGGTCGTCCGCGCCATCCAGTTTCAGGGGAACCACGCGTTCCCGGACCGCCGCCTGCGCAAGCTGATGGCCACGCGCCGCGGCGGCTTCTTCATCCCCGGCTACTACCGCGAGGAAGTGCTCGAGGGCGATCTGGAAAAACTGCGGGATTTCTATCGGAAGGCCGGCTACTCGGACGTCCAGGTGGACAAGGCGGTGGCGTTCGACGACGCGCGGCGCTCCCTGACGGTGACGATCACCATCCAGGAGGGGCGGCAGTACCTCGTCGGCGAGATCCGTATCGAGGGGAACGCGCAGATCGCCGAGCCGGAGCTGCGCCGCCGCCTGACCTTGACGACCAACACGCCGTTCAGCCAGGACGCGATGCGGGCGGACGCCGTCAACCTCCAGACCGCCTACTTCGCGCTGGGATACATGACCAACCGCGTCGAGTCGAACACCATCCTCAACCCGGCGACCGGCAAGGTGGACATCACCTACACGATCACCGAAGGCGGGATCACGTACGTCGAGGAGGTCGTGGTCCAGGGGAACACCAAGACCAAGGATGCGGTGATCCGCCGGGAGGTCCGGGTGGCACCGGGCGAGCGGTTCGACGGCGAGAAACTGCGGCGCTCCAAGGAACGGCTGTACAACCTCGGCTACTTCGAGGAGGTCACGCTGGACACGGCCCCCGGCTCCGACCCGGGCCACCGGAACCTGGTCGTCAACGTCAAGGAGGCCAAGACCGGCGAGTTCTCCTTCGGCGGCGGCTTCAGCTCCGCGGACCGGCTCCTGGCGTTTGCCGATGTGACCCAGAAGAACTTCGACCTGTTCAACTTCCCGTCGTTTGTCGGCGGCGGCCAGGAGCTGCGCCTGCGCGGGACGACCGGCTCGCGCCGCCGCGACCTCTCGGCCAGCTTCACGGAGCCGTGGGTCTTCGGCACGCCGTACCTCTTCGGCGTTGACGCGTACGACCGCGTGCGGGACCGCGGGTTCGGCTACAGCTTCGACCTCGGCCGCCGGGGCGGCAATCTGCGGGCGGGGCACGCGCTCTCGGAGTACAATCGGTGGGACGCGACCTACCGGCTGGAACGGGACTCCGTCCAGAACGTGCCGGACGCGGCCTCCGCGGCGCTCAAGGCGGAAACTGGCCGGAAAACACTCAGCAGTCTCCGCCTGCAATTCTCCCGCGATACGCGGGACAACCGGTTCTCCCCCAAGCGAGGCTACTGGGCGTTCGTGGCCGGGGAATATGCCGGATCGTTCCTGGGCGGCCGCAAGGATTTCTGGAAACTCACCTGGGGCGGGAGCCGGTATTTCGAGCCGTTCAAGGACCATGTGCTGGAGCTGACAGCCAACCTCGGCGTGGCCGACGCCACCGGCAGCTCGACCTCAGTGCCCATCTTCGAGCGGTTCTTCGCCGGCGGTGCCGACACGATCCGCGGGTATAAAGAGCGCCGGGTCGGGCCGAAGGACAGCGCCTCGAACGACCCGGTCGGCGGCGAGTCCATGGTGCTCGGCACGGTCGAATACAGCATTCCGATCGCGTCGTTCCTGCGCGGGGCGGTGTTCTACGATGTGGGCAATGTGTACGAACGGTTCCAGCAATTCGCGCAGCAGGGTTTCAAGTCAGCGGCCGGGGCCGGCGTGCGCGTCAAGACGCCGTTCGGCCCCATGAAGCTCGATCTCGGCTATCCCCTCAACCCCGATCCTGGCGAGAAGCAGGCGGTGCGCGTGCACTTCTCCGCCAGCCGGGACTTCTAGGTCACCGAAAGGGTGGTGTCCATGACACGGATACTCGTCGGGTGTCTCGTCGCGCTCCTCGTGGGGGTTGCGCACGTGCCGTCCGCCGCCGCGGAGGCCAAGATTGCCTTCGTGGACCTGGGCCGGGCGTTCGACGACTACGAGAAGACGAAGCAGCTGGATCATCAGCTGGAAGAGCAATCATCCGCCAAACAGGCGGAGCGGGAATCGCTGGTGACCGAAATCCGCAAGATGAAGGATGAGCTGGAGCTCTTGTCGGAGAAGGGGCGGGAAGACCGGCAGACGGCCATTGGCGAGAAGATCCAGCGTTTGCAGGACTTCGACCGCACGGCCCGCGACGGCCTGAAGCGGCAGCGGGACGAGATGGTCAAGGGTATCCTGAAAGAGATCGAACACGTGGTCCAGACCTACGCGCAGTCGCACGGCTACGACCTCGTGCTCAACGACCGCGCCGTCCTGTACGCCGGGAAGTCGGCGGACATCACGGACCAGGTACTGGAGGTGCTCAACGGGCCGGACAAGGCGCCGGAGAAGGGTCCGGCCAAAGGCCCGGCGAAAGGCAGCGCCCCGTGATGCAAAAAACCTTGGCCGACATCGCGGCCTTGGTGGGCGGCGAAGTGGTGGGCGACGGCGCGACGGTCATCACCGGCGTCTGCGGCATCAAGGAAGCGCAGCCGGGCGACATCACGTTCGTCGCGAATCCCAAGTACGTGCGGCTCATGCACCAGACGAAGGCGTCGGCCATCATCACGGGCCGAGACGTCAAGTGGGCCCCCAAGCCGCTCGTCCGCACCGAGAATCCCTCGCTGGCGTTCGCCACGATGATGTCGCTGATGGCGCCCACCGAGACGAAGCATCCCGTCGGCGTCAGCCCTCAGGCGGTCGTGGGGAAACGCGTGACGTTGGGGAAGGGCGCGGCGATCCAGGCGTTCGCCGTCATCGAGGATGACGTGACGATCGGCAACCGGACGGTGATCTACGCCGGCTGTTACGTCGGCCGCCGCGTCCGGATCGGTGCCGACTGTCTCCTCTACCCCCACGTGTCCATTCGGGAGTCGGTCGAGCTCGGCGACCGCGTCGTCATCCACAGCGGGACGGCGATCGGCTCGGACGGATTCGGGTTCGCCACGGTCAAGGGGGCGCACCACAAGATCCCGCAGATCGGGACGGTGGTCATCGAGGACGACGTCGAGATCGGCGCCAACGTCACGATTGACCGGGCCCGGTTCGGCCGGACGGTGATCGGCCGCGGGACGAAAATTGACAACCTCGTGCAGATCGCGCACAACGTCGAGGTCGGCCAGAACACCATCATCGTCGCGCAGACCGGCATCTCGGGCTCGACGGTGATCGGCCAGAACGTGACGCTGGCCGGCCAGTCGGGCATCGTCGGGCACATCACCATCGGCGACAATGCCATCGTCGCCGCCCAAGCCGGCGTCTCCAAGTCGGTGCCGCCGAACACGCAGGTGTGGGGTTCGCCCGCCAAGCCGCTGGCCCGGGCCAAGCGGATCAACGCGTGCGTCCAGCGCCTGCCGGAGCTCGTCAAAACCATCGAAGCGCTGTCCCGGCGCCTCGCGCAACTGGAGAACACCCTTGGAACCGCTGCGACAGCGGACGATCCGACGCGACGCCGCGCTTGAGGGCGTCGGCCTCCACACCGGCCAGACGGTGCGGGTCCGCTTTCACCCGGCGGACGCGGACGCCGGCATCCGGTTCGTGCGGACCGACCTTGACGGCCGGCCCGAGATCTCCGCCACCCCGGCGATGATCCTCGACCCGGCCCGGCGGCCCCGGCGGACCTCCGTCGGCGTCGGCGCGGCCGAGGTCCACACGATCGAGCACCTGATGGCCACCTGCTTCGGGCTCGGCGTGACCAACCTGCTCGTGGAGATCAACGGCGATGAGGTCCCGGGCCTCGACGGCAGCGCCTTCCCGTTCCTGGAGGCGCTGAAGTCCGCCGGCGTCGTCGAGCAGGACGCGGTCCGGCAGCCCTTGGTCGTCAAGGAGCCGGTCTGGGCGGAGGAGGGGGCCGCCTCCCTCTTCGTCCTGCCGAGCGAGGAGTTCCGCCTCTCCTACACGATGAGCTACCCGCACCCCACGCTGAACGCCCAGTTTTTTTCCCGCCTCAATCCCCAGGACACGTTCGAGCAGGAACTGGCCCCCTCGCGCACCTTCTGCATGGTGGAGGAGGTCGAGGCGCTGCGCCGCCAGGGCATGGGCAAGGGGGCGACCTACGAGAACACGGTCGTCGTCGGTCCGCAGGGGGTCATCAACAACCGGCTGCGGTTCCCCGACGAGTTTGTGCGGCACAAGGTGCTCGACCTGTTGGGCGACCTCTATATTCTCGGCCGGCCGATCCAGGGCCACGTCATCGCCGTCCGGTCGGGGCACTCGCTCAACCTGAAGCTGGTCCAGCGGCTGCGGCAGGTGCTGGAGCGCGGCTACGAGGGGGGCATTCCGGCGGTCCACGTTGAGCCGGGGGCCACGCACCTGGACAACACGCTCATCCAGCGGATCCTCCCGCACCGGTACCCGTTCCTCATGGTGGACCGCATCATCCATCTCGAGGAGGACGTGCGCGCCGTCGGCATCAAATCGGTGACGATCAACGAGCCGTTCTTCGTCGGGCATTTTCCCGGCCGGCCGGTCATGCCTGGGGTGATGATCATCGAGGCGCTGGCCCAGGTGGCCGGCATCCTGATGCTCAACAAGCGGGAGAACCTCGGCAAGTACGCCTACTTCGTCGCCATTGACGGGGTGAAGTTCCGGCGCACCGTCCTGCCCGGCGACCAGCTGGTGTTGGAGGCGGAGGTCCTCAAGCTGCGGTCCAAAACCGGCCAGATGCGGACGCGCGCCCTCGTGGATGGGAAGGTTGTTGCCGAGGCGGAGATGATGTTCGCCCTCGTGGATGGGGACGGCGTTCCCTCCGCGTAGCGCCGCTCCGCGTCCCATGCCTGCCATCCATCCGACCGCGGTCGTGGACCCCAAGGCCGAATTGGCGGCCGACGTATCGGTCGGCCCCTACGCGGTCATCGGCCCCCACGTGACGATCGGGGTGGGCACGACCGTCGGCCCCCATGCCGTCCTCGACGGGCGGACGACCATCGGCGCCCGCTGCCGGATCTTCGCCGGGGCGGTCGTCGGCGCCCCCTCCCAGGACCTGAAAGCCCGCGCCGGGCGCAGCGAGGTGCGCCTCGGCGACGACAACCTCATCCGCGAGTACGCGACGATCAGTTGCGGCACCGACGAGGGGTCGGTCACCCGGATCGGCTCCGGCAACCTCATCATGGCGTACGCCCACATCGCGCACGACTGCGTCATCGGTGACCGCTGCATCATCGCCAACGCCGGCACGCTGGCCGGGCACGTCACCGTCGAAGACCAGGCGATCATCGGCGGCCTGGCCGCCGTCCATCAGTTCGTGCGGGTCGGGCGGCTGGCGATCATCGGCGGCTGCTCGAAGGTGGTGCAGGATGTCGTCCCGTTCGCCCTCTGCGACGGGCATCCGGCCCGCGTGCACGGCATCAACGTGGTCGGCCTGCGGCGGGCGGGGGTCTCACCGACCACCCGGCGGCTGCTGCAGCGGGCATTCCGCCTCCTCTTCAGCGAGGGCTTGAGCCGGCCCCACGCCGTCGCTCGACTCCGGGCGTTGGACGGCGCGTCGGCCGAGCTCCAGCACCTGGCCACTTTCATCAAACACTCGAAGCGCGGATTATGCCGGTCCGGCGCCTCGGGCTGATCGCCGGCAACCGGGAATTCCCGCTCCACGTCGCCCGCGCGGCCCGGGCGCTCGGCGTGGAGGTCGTGGCCGTGGCACTCCACGAAGAGACCTCCCCCGAGTTGGCCCCGCTCGTCCCGACGATTCACTGGATCCACCTCGGCCAGGTCGGTCGCCTGCTGGAGATCCTCCGTGCCGAGCGATTGACCGAGGTGTTGCTGGCGGGGCAGGTCCACCCGCGCCGCGTCACCCAGACACTGACGCACCTGGATGCGCAGGGCTTGGCGCTGATGGCCCGGGCCGCCACCCGGTCGGGGCGGGATCTCCTGAAACTGTTTGCGGATTTCCTCGGTGAGCACGGCATCACCCTCCTCGATTCCGCGGTCTTCCTGCAGGCATGGGTGCCGGCCGCCGGCGTGCTGACCGCCCGACGGCCGACCGCCGAGGAGGAGCAGGCCATCGCGTTCGGCCGCACCCAGGCCGAGTCGTTGGCGATCGCCGGCCTTGGGCAGACCGTGGTGGTCAAGGCCCGCGCCGTCATCACCGCCGAGGGGATTGACGGGACCGACGCGACGATCCGCCGCGCCGGGGAGATCGCCGGGCCCGGCACCGTCGTCGCGAAGTTTCCGGAGCCGGGCCACGACCGGCGGTTCGACATCCCGGTCGTCGGCGTCAGCACGGTCGAGGCGATGGTGGCCGCCGGCGCCACCGCGCTCGGCATGGCCGCCGGCGCCACCCTCCTGCTCGACCGTCCCGCCGTCCTCGCCCTCGCCGACCGACACTCCCTGGCTCTCGTCGCCCTCGCCTGAACCCACCAAAAAATTTCTCCATCTCCTTGATTTTCCAAAGGATTGTCAGCCATACTTGGGGTGTAGGAGATCAACCAAGGAGCTGAGCCGGTGTGGGAGCCGGATTTTTTTATGCCCGCTAACTTGTGCGTTCTAC
>Ga0209515_10001094_pt1 | contig 46835 bp, 36 predicted proteins | sample Subgroupgradi54m_FD_187454 | JGI IMG/M metagenome (GOLD analysis project Ga0209515, IMG submission 187454) | Subsurface groundwater microbial communities from S. Glens Falls, New York, USA - GMW60B uncontaminated upgradient, 5.4 m (SPAdes)... ... | reverse complement strand
AATCGTTTACTATGAAAAAATCCGTTCCGATATTCACCTTATTTCAGAAGCCTCCCTTTTAGAAACCTTTGAGGGGTTACGCCGCGAGCTGCAGACTTTGGCCACGGCCTATTATTTTGCGGACTTGGTCGATCAGTTAACCCAGCCCCATGATGTCCACGAACCTATATTTCAATTGCTTCACTTTGCTTTTCAATTCCTTCCTTCATTTCCCCCCACGCTCATGGCCCGTTTTTTTGAGATCCGCCTACTTCACGAAATAGGTCTGCTCCCGCACTTGGAAGGCTGCATAGTTTGTGGTGAAAAAAATCCGGAGAAGGTTTATTTCAGCGCCCGGCAGGGGGGTATTTTTTGTCCTCGTTGCCGTCAAAGATCCCCGGAGGCACGGATGCTGAGCTTGGAGGCGCTTGAGGCCATGCGTTTTTTTACGGATAAGGCGATCCCCGAAGTTTTGCGCTATTCCTTAAAAGGGGAGGTTGAAAGGGAAATGAAGGATCTGGTGGAGAAGTTCTTAGCCGAAAGGTTGACCCGACCCCTAGCTACCCGCCGTTTTTTGAATCAGGCAGAGTCGCTAAAAAGACGCCCGGTTACTTCACGAAACTCAGGGCGACAAGCACAACCAGAAGCATGAAAATCTGCGTAATTTCAGCCATTTTTCTCTGCATCGGCAGTCCCCCAAAATTTCTTTATTCGCCGGTTTGACAAAGTAAAAATCGGGTGCTAGCTTTTAGTGAAGGCCGAAAAGGCCTTTTTATCGGCAAAGTAACTAAGGCTATTTAAAAAGATTTAACTAAAGAACGGAGTAAGTCATGAAGGAACCGTATCTTTATTTTGATGTGGATAAACAAGAGAGGGACAATGCTATACGTTTCCTCTTAGGCGCGATCCTTCGCTCCCGCGTGGATCTGGGCATGGACCGCACCTTGGACGAATTTGATGAGGACGTAAACATCTACCTCGCTCATCTGCTCTTCGCCATCGCACTTCCCGAATATAAGGAATTAGCCGAACCTTATCTTTCCAATGAATCCAGCGACGTTCTCCGTTGCATTAAGGCTACCGACGATCGCACCATCCGCTATTTTATTTTTAAAGTGAATGCCGACCACCTTTTGATTCACTTGGCCCTTTTTGATGATTTGACGGCGAAGCCTTTCCGGGGCTTGTTTCGACGCTCGGATAGGCATTTCGCCGAACTCGGTAAACTCTATTATCAGCAGGCCTCGAGCTACCATTCCCGTATTTACAGGAAGAAAACCGGAGTGGGGGATGTGCTGCAGAAATTGGGTCGTAATTTTGACGCCTATTCCGAGCTCTTACGGCTCGTGAGAAAAGATTACCTTAATTTTGTCACCCGATTTCAGGACCAGGCCTTTGACCGGTTTCTGGAAGACCTCAATCATTACGAACGCGAGTGGGACAAAAAGTCCAAGACAGACCGGTTCCTTGACCTCTATTCCCAATGGCTCAAGACCCGGAATCCGCAACTCGAATCCGAAGTGCATCGAATGGTAAAAGAGCTGCGGCAATTTGATCCCGAATTCGGTAAGGGGGTTTTCAGTGACTTACAGAATTCGTAGAGCACACTTTCTGGAACGGAAATTTTTAAGGCTTTATTCCGCCTGGCAGGAAACTCATCGGATGGAGTTTGCCGATGGTTGGATGAGGCTTCTGGGCGAGCTGCAAAGAATCAACCCCCGCTATTCCGCTCGGCACCCCTTCGATCGTGCCTTTTAAGGGCGCCAAGCGCCTTCCCGACCTTTCTCTTTAGGGACGAGTCTGTTATAATTCCGTCCTCTCAAAACTACCATGCGCAAGAAAACGTTTTCCTTAGAACCCCCGGAACGGTTAAAAAAGCTTCCGCCGTACCTCTTTGTGGAGGTCGATCGGCGCAAAAGAGAACTCCGTGCCAAGGGCAAAGACGTCATTGATCTGGGTGTGGGAGATCCGGATTTGCCGACTCCGGATTTCATTATCGAGGCCCTTTACCAAGCTGCGCGCGATCCGAAGAACCACCGTTATGCGCTTGATGCCGGATTGCCAGAACTGCGCGAGACCTTTGCCGAGTGGTTTGAAGGACGCTTTGGCGTTAAGCTCGATCCTTATGAAGAAATTTTACCGCTCCTCGGAAGTAAGGAAGGGATTGCCCATTTACCGCTTGCGGTTTTGAATCCCGGGGAAGTAGCCCTCGTTCCGGACCCCTGTTATCCGGTTTATAAATCCGCCACGCATTTTGCCGGTGCCGTTCCTTATCTTATGCCGCTTTTGGAATCCAAGAATTTCCTTCCCGATTATGATTCCATCGATTCGGGAGTTTTGGAAAAAAGCCGGCTTCTTTTTCTGAATTATCCCAATAACCCCACGGCGGCTTGCGCCCCGCGTGAATTTTTTGAGCGCTCAGTGGCGTTTGCCCGTGAGCACGGCATCCTGATCGCCCAGGACGCGGCCTATTCCGAAATGACTTATGACGAATATGTAGCGCCCAGCATCCTCGAGATTGAAGGAGCCAAAGAGGTGGCTATCGAATTTCATTCTTTATCTAAGAGTTACAACATGACGGGTTGGAGAGTCGGTTTTGCGGTCGGCAACCGTGAAGCCATAAAACTCCTGGCCAAGGTCAAAACCAATATTGATTCGGGGATTTTTCAAGCGGTCCAACTGGCCGGCAAAGCGGCCTTGGAAAAGGGGAAAAGTGTTTTAAAAGATTCGCTCGGGATCTATCAAAAAAGACGCGATCTTTTTGTGTCGGGTTTACGCCGTCTCGGATGGAAGGTTGAGCCTCCCAAAGCGACATTTTATGTTTGGATTCCTGTGCCGCCCGGTTCCACTTCTCAAGAACTTGGACTCAAACTCTTGGAAGAAGCCCACATTGTGATGACGCCCGGAAACGGTTTTGGCCCGAATGGAGAAGGCTATATCCGCGCCTCTCTTACGATCGGTGAAGCGCGTCTTCTGGAGGCGCTGAAGCGAATTGAAAAAATCCACTCCTCTTGAGCGGGTTTATCTGGGCGTCGGGTCAAATTTAGGCAATCGGGAAATTTTTTTGGAACGCGCCCAAGGGCTTCTCAAAAAATTGCCGGAAGTTCGTTTTGTTCGCAGTTCCTCCGTGATTGAAACCCAGCCGGTGGGCGGTCCTCCGCAGGGAAAATTTTTGAATACGGTTTGGGAAATCGAAACTTCTTTTTCTCCCGAAGAATTGAAGGCTCATTTGCAAACCATTGAAACGGAACTCGGGCGCAAGCGGACCATCCGCAATGCGCCGCGCGAAATCGATCTCGATATTCTCTTTTATGGAGACCGGATCGTAAAAGAGAAGGGCCTCGAGATTCCGCACCCGCGTTTGCATGAACGATTCTTCGTATTAAATCCTCTTTCTGAAATCGCGCCGCAAAAAATTCACCCCCAGCGGAGAAAAACCGTCAAAGAGCTTCTCGAGAAATTATGAAAATAATCCGCAGCCCGCGCCAATTTCAACGCGAAATGGGAAAATTACGAGCGCGCGGCCGTAAAATCGGTTTTGTGCCCACCATGGGTGCGCTTCATGAAGGCCACCTTTCGCTTGTACGGAAAGCCCGCCGGGAAAATCCAGTTGTCGTCGTCAGTATTTTTGTAAATCCGCTTCAATTTGGTCCCAAGGAAGATTTGCGTCGTTACCCCCGGACGCTCGGGCAAGATCGCAAGATGCTGCAAAAAGCAAAAGTGGATTATCTTTTCATGCCGAATATTTCGGCGCTTTACCCCCCGGGCTACCAGACTTTTGTGGAAGTTCCACAGCTCGCCGGCGGACTTTGCGGGAAATTCCGGCCCGGCCATTTCCGGGGAGTGGCGACCGTCGTGACGAAACTTTTCAATTTGGTGCGACCTCACCGGGCTTATTTTGGGTTGAAAGATTACCAACAGGCGCAGATCATTAAGCGTCTCGCGCGTGATCTGGATTTTGATTTGAAAGTAAGACTGCTTCCTTTGATCCGCGATAAAAAGGGAATGGCCATGAGTTCCCGCAATGCCTACCTTTCACCGAAAGAAAAAGCGCGGGCACTGGCGATTTCGTGCGCTCTTGCTTGGGCCAAATCTGAAATTCGGAAGGGAAACCAGAATCTCAAAACCCTTCTTTCAGGAGTTCGCGGGCGTCTACGGCCCAACTTAAGCCGTCTAGATTATGTAGAATTTGTGGAACCTGAGTCACTACAACCAGTTAAATCTATAAAAGGTCGGGTGGTTTTGGCGGTGGCGGGCTGGGTGGGCAAGACAAGATTAATCGATAATGTTATAATCTAACCCTATGTATCGCCAGATCTTAAAAGCAAAAATCCATCGCGCCACGGTCACCGATGCCCGTGTCGATTATGAAGGCAGCATCACAATCGATGAGGAATTGATGAAGGCGGCGGGTATTGCGCCTTGGGAAAAAGTCCTGATTGCCAATTTGAATAACGGCTCCCGGATTGAAAGTTATGCCATTCCCGGAGAGGCCGGATCCGGCGTCGTTTGTATGAACGGTGGGGCAGCGAAATATGCCGAAAAGGGGGATCTGGTCATTATCATGACGTTTGCGGTGCTGACGGATGAAGAAATCGAGCGCCACCACCCGAAAGTTATTTACGTCGACAAACAAAACCGCATCCTTTCCTTAAAACCTAGCTCCGACCGCTCTTGATTTAGAGGCGAATCCATTTCGCCTCCGCTCTACCAAAAAATGAAAACACTCAAAGTTGGGATTATTGGTCTTGGTGCCATCGGCTCCCGCCTCGTCGAAATTCTCACCCAAGAATTTCGCAAAGAAGCACGCGTTGAATTTCTCTGCGACCGCAATCAAGAACGTGCCTCTGAAATCCGGGGAAAATGGGCGCCTCATGCCAAAATTTTGTCTTGGTCTTCTTTGGTCGAAAAGTCTGATCTCATTGTCGAAGCGGCCTCGCAGGAAGCAGCTCTACCGGTTGCTCGAAAAGCACTTCAAAAAAATAAGCAAGTCTTGATTTTGAGCGTCGGCGGTTTGATGGTTTTGAATGGCTTGATTCCAATTTTGAATAAAACGAAAGGAAAACTTTGGATTCCTTCCGGAGCTTTGGCGGGAATCGACGGCTTGTTGGCGGCAAACGAGGGGACGATCCGTCAGGTGACATTAACCACCCGCAAGCCCCTAGCCGGACTCGAAGGCGCTCCCTATCTTACTCAGAAAAAAATTCAGCTCTCCGAAATCAAAGAGCCAACGCTCATTTTTGAAGGCGATGCGTTGACCGCTATCCGGGCTTTTCCTAAAAACGTCAACGTAGCCGCAACGCTGGCCCTGGCCGGTATCGGCCCTAAAAAAACTCGTGTCCGGATTTTCACTTCACCCACTTATCGACGCAATCAGCATGAGGTAGAAATTGAAGGGGATTTCGGCCGCATTCGCACAGAAGTCGAAAACGTTCCATCCTCCGTGAACCCGCGCACGAGCGAGTTGGCAGTCTTGTCGGCATTAGCCACTCTCAAAAAGATTTTTGGCCGTGTCTCAATCGGAACCTAGTCTCGCAATTCGGATCCGTGGCGCCCGGGAGCACAATCTCAAAAATCTGAGTCTTGAGATTCCGAGAAACCGGCTGACGGTTATTACCGGCCTTTCCGGTTCGGGAAAATCCTCCCTCGCTTTCGACACGCTCTATGCCGAAGGCCAGCGCCGTTATTTGGAAAGTCTCTCTTCCTATGCCCGCCAGTTTCTCGAAAGGTTAAAAAAACCCGAGGTCGATCAAATCACGGGACTCTCACCAGCCATTGCCATCGAGCAGCGTTCAGTCACTCACAATCCGCGCTCTACCGTGGCAACCGTCACGGAAATTTTTGATTATCTGCGCCTCCTCTTTGCTAAAGCGGGAGAGATTTTTTGTTACCGCTGCGGCCAGGCGTTGGTCGGCGGAAAACCGAGCGAAATTATGGGCGAAATTTTAAATCAGTTTGACAGCGAAGCGGTGCAAATTCTGGCGCCTCTCGTTCGTGGAAGAAAAGGGGAATACCAAAAGATTTTTCAAGGGATCCTAAAAAAAGGCTACAGTCGCGCCCGCATCGACGGCAAGCTGGTCGAGATCCGGCAGGATTTGAAGCTTAAAAAAACAAAGCGCCACGACATCGATATTTTGATCGATTCCTTGGTCATTCGCAGCTCTCAATCGAAGCGCCTCGGCGAATCCCTCAAATTAGCTTTTGAACTGGGTGGGGGGCAGGGAATCATTTCTCCGGTGAAAGATCCCAGGCAGGAAAAACTTTTTTCAACCAAGCGGACCTGTTTGCGCTGTGGAATCAGCACGCCGGAACTTATGCCAAATCTTTTTTCCTTTAATAGTCCCTATGGGGCCTGCCCGCGTTGTCGCGGGATGGGCCGACTTTCAAAACTCTTGGCGCATGGGGTGATTCAAGATGATTCCAAGCCCATTTTCCGGGGGGCCTTAAACAAAGAAATATTTTTTTCGTTCAATAAATATTTCATCGAAGAGCTTGTTTCGGAGTTGAAGGAAAAATATAAATTTGACCTGCGGATGCCTTTTCGGGATTGGCCGGAGCCCGCCCGCGAAGCCTTTTTCTGGGGCGATCAGGAGGTAAGCGGACTCATTGAGGAATTAGAGGACTTATTTCACAACAGCTCCTCTGAAGAGATCAAACGCAAAGTCGGCAAATTTCTGCGGGATGATATTTGCTCCGAATGCCGGGGAGGGCGGATCCGCAAAGAAAGTCTGGGCGTGAAGATTGCCGGCCGCAATATCGTGGAATGGGCCCAGCTTTCGATCCGCGAAGCCGCGCCGCTTTTTGATAATATTTCCTTTCCCCCCAACCGGAAAAAAATTACCGACCCCATTTTGCGTGAAATCCGGGAACGGCTTCATTTTTTAGAAAATGTGGGACTGGGATACCTCACACTCGACCGCACGGTAGCAACTTTGGCGGGGGGGGAACTGCAGCGAATCCGCCTGGCGGCGCAAATCGGCGTGGGCTTGACGGGCGTTCTCTATATTTTGGATGAACCCTCCATCGGGCTTCATCCCCGTGATAACGGAAAGCTGCTCGATACATTACAAAAACTCCGCGATCTGAAAAACACCGTGATCGTGGTGGAGCATGACGAAGAAACAATCCGCCGTGCCGATCATCTGGTGGATTTGGGCCCCGGTGCCGGAACCGGCGGAGGAGAACTGGTAGGCGAAGGAACGGTGTCGGAAGTTTGTAAAGCTCCACGATCCTTGACGGGAAAATATTTAACGGGAGAGATTAAAATTCCTCTTCCGGCGAAGCGTAAACCGTGGGAAAACACTCCTTCGATTGAAATCCGAGGCTGCGCCGAACATAACCTGAAAAATATCGACGTAAAAATTCCACTCGGTCTTTTCGTTTGTGTAACGGGTGTCTCAGGATCGGGAAAAAGCACGCTCATTCATGACATCCTTTACCGAGAACTCCATAACCGGCTCTGGAAAACCAATTACCGGGTCGGCCGTTTTGATTCGATCCGGGGCGTTGAAAAAATCGACCGAGTGATTGAAATTGATCAGGCCCCCATCGGACGGACCCCCCGATCCAACCCTGCGACTTACACCGACCTTTTTGGACTCATCCGGAAATTATTCAGCCAAACCCAGGAGGCGCGTCTCCGGCGTTACACGCATTCCCGCTTTAGCTTCAATTTAAAAGGCGGGCGGTGCGAGACCTGCCGCGGCGAAGGTTATCAAAAACTTCAGATGAGTTTTCTGCCCGATCTTTACGTGCTTTGCGAGGACTGCCGCGGGAAGCGATACAATGAACAAACCCTGGAGATAAAATACAAAGGCAAAACCATCGACGAAGTCCTCAATCTTTCGGTGACGGAGGCGGTGGGATTTTTTTCCGAAATTTCGATGCTTCGGGAGAAGTTGGAGCTTCTCAATAAAATCGGGCTCGGTTATTTAAAATTGGGCCAACCTTCGACCACTCTTTCCGGCGGCGAGGCCCAAAGAATCAAACTGGCAAGCGAACTTGGCAAACGCTCTTCCGGGCGGACGCTTTATCTTTTGGATGAACCGACCACCGGTCTTCATTTTGCCGATATTCAAAATCTTCTGACAGCCCTCTTTGAACTTCGCGATGCGGGAAATACGGTTTTGGTGATTGAGCACAATCTGGAAATCGTCAAGATGGCAGACTTTGTCATCGATTTGGGGCCGGAGGGAGGAGAGGCCGGAGGCCATATCATTGCCCAAGGGACGCCTGAAGAGGTGGCGCGGGAGAAGCGTTCTCATACGGGAGCCTATCTCAAGAGTTATCTCAACGGAAAAAAATAACTTTCGGGCTTGGTTGCAAGGGGGGTGGGAATCTGTTAAGATTTCTCGCGAAAAAGGAGGTATCGTGATCACAGAAATCGGGATTGCCGCAGGAGACATTTGGCATTATCTGGATGAACGGGGATCCGGCACGCTGGATGACCTCGTCCGTCACATCAAGAAAGATCGCGAACTCCTTTTGATGAGCCTCGGGTGGCTTGCCCGTGAAGGCCACGTGAATTTGGGCGACAAGCAAAGCGGCTATCGCGCTTCTTTGACGAAACGTTAATCGGGCTCGCATGCCGAGCTCCTACCTCGTTGTTCTAACGACTCTTCCCAACCAGTCCGAAGCCCGCAAAATTTCCAAGCTTCTCCTCAAGAAAAAATTTGCCGCATGCGTCAATTTGATCGGGCCTATGGAATCTTCCTTTTGGTGGCAGGGAAAAATCGACAGAGCTCGTGAATTTCTTCTTTTGATTAAGACCCGCCGCGCTCATTTCAACCGCCTGCGTAAATTTTTGGAAAAGAATCATCCCTATGAAGTGCCGGAGATTGTGGCATTTCGGATTGCCGAAGGCAATGCTTCTTATTTAAATTGGATTAAAAAATCGACTTAGATTTTGGAGGGAGAAACCGCAATAAAGGCTTTGGTGGTTTTAGCCTTCGGATTGATAAGGCGATGGGGGAGTGAGGCATCAAAATAAAGTGTTTCACCCGACTTCAACGAATGAGTTTCTTTCTCTATCGTAACGTCCAGCTCGCCTTCTAATACCCAAACAAACTTTTCAACTCCTCGCTCATTTTGTTCCGTGGCCGTCCGAGAATTTCCGGCAAGCGTTGCCAGAAGCGGCGTGATTTTTTTCTTGGTGACTTCTTGCGTCAAAAGTTCGATCTGACAACCGCGAGCCTGATGAACGACTTTTCGCGTGGTTTCTTTTTTCGTGTGAGCCACTTCTTCATAACGACGATCAAGTGGCGCATAAAGTTCCGCCAAACCGAGCCCGAGGGCCTCGGCAATTTTTCCGTGGCTTTCGACGGTCCCCAACATCCTTCCGGTTTCGATGCGCGAGAGCGTGGCTTGGGCAATGCCGGTTTGTTTGGAGAGATCAACCAACGTTACTTTTTTTGCCTTACGGACATTTCGAATGCGGTTACCCACTTTGAGCATGGCCGTATTATAGAAGACCTATGGGGAAAGGCAATGAAAGATAGGCAAATTTACTATATTAATTATTATAAATAAATAATTGACAAAAAGTTAAACTCATGCTACCCTTCCGTTCCATGAAAGGGGGTGGCAACAATGAAACAGCAACATCGATGGATGAATGCCTTTCTGACCGTCGCTCTCCTATGTGGGGCCGTCATTATGCCCTTGGAGAGGCTGCAGGCTGCGCCGGTTTCTGAAAAGGCCGCGCCGCAGGCTTTGGTGAATGTCAACAAAGCCGACGTGGAAGAACTCGACACCATTCGGGGTATCGGGCCGCTCTTGGCTCAGCGGATTGTGGATTTCCGCCAGGCCAATGGCCGCTTTGAACACCTCGAAGATTTGGTTAAAGTTCCTGGGATTGGTCAAGCGAAGTTCGAAAAGATCAAGGCCCAGATCACGCTTTAGCCTTTCACGAGGAGAAGAGACTGAGGTTTTTGTTCGGAAGGAAGCACGGATTCGCGCGGATCCGTGCGCCTTTCGGGCCTTAACTTGACGGGGGTGGGGCGAGTTGATAGAATTCCTTCACAATCGCCCCAAAAAGATGCCTAAACCCCTGAAATTTCAAGAGTTAATACAGCGTCTAAATGATTACTGGGCAAGCTTCGGCTGCCTGGTGGTCCAGCCCTATGATCTTGAGGTGGGAGCCGGGACATTTTCTCCTCATACTTTCTTAAGAGCTCTGGGCCCCGAGCCTTGGAATGCGGCTTACGTGGAACCCTGCCGACGGCCGACCGATGGCCGGTACGGCGAAAACCCCCATCGTCTTCAACAGTATTATCAATATCAAGTCATCTTAAAACCTGCGCCCGCTAATTCTCAGGAGCTTTACCTTAAAAGTTTAGAAGCCTGCGGGATTCGTCCCTTGAGCCATGACCTGCGTTTTGTAGAAGATGACTGGGAGTCGCCGACACTCGGGGCGTGGGGCCTGGGTTGGGAAGTGTGGCTCGACAGTCTCGAGATTACCCAATTCACTTATTTTCAGCAGTGCGGCGGGATTGATCTGGATCCGATTTCCTGTGAAATCACTTACGGTCTTGAGCGGATCGCCATGTTTCTTCAGGGAAAAGATTCGGTCTTTGATATCGAATGGAATGATGACGTCACTTACGGTGATGTCCACCTGCAGGGAGAGAAGGAATTTTCCCGTTTTAATTTTGAGCTTGCCCCCATCGAACAATATCAACGCAATTTCACCGAATCCTGCAGTGAGGGGCACCGGCTTTTAAAAGAAGGTCTTGTTTTGCCCGCTTACGATCAGTGTTTAAAAGCTTCCCATCAATTTAATATCCTCGATGCCCGGGGCGCAATCAGCGTGAACCAAAGGCCGCGCATCATCGGCGATGTCCGTGCCCTTGCGCGCGCCTGCGCCGAAGGTTATCTGGAAAGTCGCAAGCGTCAGGGCTTTCCCTTGTCGAAATAAAATGGCCTCACCTCTCTCAGCCTTGATCGAAATCGGAGTAGAAGAACTTCCCGTGGGCGTGCTCGATATTTTTTATGCCCACGCCGCGGAAAATACCCGCAAGATTTTTTCCAAACAACGACTGGACTTTAAAGCAGTGCAGATCGATGCGACTCCTCGGAGACTCAGCTTCTTCATCGAAGATCTCGCCTCCAAACAAAAAGAAGATCGGAACGTGATTTTGGGACCTTCTCACGACAAAGCTTATGACGATGCCGGCAAATCAACGGCCGCCCTCGAAGGATTTTTAAAAGGACACCATGCCGCAATAGGGGACATCCAAATCAAAGAGACGCCGCGCGGACGTTACATCGCGCTGGAAAAAATCCAGAAGGGAGAAACGACCACTAAGCTTTTGCCGCGGCTTGTTCCGGAAATTCTTGCGTCGTTTCCTTTTCCCAAAATGATGCGTTGGGAAAAAACAGGGTTTAGATTTCCGCGGCCGATCCGCTGGGCCGTTGTCCTTTATGGAAAAAGCGTCCTTTCATTTTCTCTGGCGGGGGTTAAGACCGGCCGAGTCACTTACGGGCACCGTTTTCTCGCGCCACGCTCCCTATCGATTCCGAAAGCGGATTGGAAAGATTACCGCAAAAGACTCCGCTCGGCGCATGTGATTTTGGATGGGGAAGAGCGAAAAGCCGTGATCCAAAAAGGTCTTCAGAAGAAATTTCATCAAAAAGATTTTGACGCCGATCTTGTTCGCGAAACCGCGCACCTCGTGGAAGAGCCTTTTCTCATGCGGGGCAAATTCTCTGGCACTTTTCGTGATTTGCCCGAAGAAGTCCTCACCACCTGCATGAAAAAGTATCAGAAAATTTTTGTCTGTCGCGACGGACAAGGCAAACTCTTGAATTGGTTCATAGCTGTTTTAAACGGGCGGCGTTCCGGCCTTACCCGAATTCAACATGATTATGAAAATGTCTTGGTCTCCCGCCTGCGCGACGCCCAATATTTTTATGATGAAGACACGAAAGAACCGCTTGAGAAAAAAGCTTCGCGGTTACAGGAAATCGTTTTTTTGGGTCGTTTGGGAACCATGGCGGAACGCGTTCATCGTCTTCGGGAGTTAGCTGGAAAGTTTGCATCGCTTCTAAGAGGAGTGGATTTTCAAGAGAAATTCAAGCAAGCGGCCGAGCGGGCCGCCTTTCTTTCAAAGGTTGATCTTACAACTCACATGGTCTATGAGTTCCCCGAGCTTCAAGGAATTATCGGCGCCCGCTATGCATCCGAGTCTGGAGAAAGCGAAGCAGTTGTGGCAATGATAGAAAAACAGTACCAGCCTAAAAGTCTCACAGAAGATTACACTACCATTGATATAAGTAAGCACCCATATGCTTGGCTTTTTGGAATCGTGGATCGAATTGATCTTTTGGTTGGAGCTTTTGGCATTCGTCTAGAACCGACGGGCAGCGAAGATCCCTATGCTCTTAGGCGGGCAGGCGGCGTCCTAGTTAAGTTAGTTCGTGCACTTGGTCTGCATTTTTCCATTCGGAAACTAATTGAGGAAAGTTACGTGACTTATAAGATCAAACCGGATCTTTCTTGCGAGGAAGTCACGGCGAAGCTACTTGATTTTTTAAAGGAACGCGTCGTTTTTGAGTTACGGGTAAAGCCCGGCACTAAAGCTTATGAGATTCTCCAAGGAGTGATGAAATCTTCTTTTGATAATTTGGCAGATGTTTTTGAACGTCACAAAATCCTTTTGGGACTTTCTACGGAACAACCAGAGGCTTTTTTGCGGACAAGCAAGGTAGTAGAACGGACTGGCAATATTCTCAAGGGAGTGAAGGAGTCACTCACTTCAGTTAATCGGGATCTCTTGAAAGAAGAAATTGAAAAGAAGCTTTACGATCTGGTTCAGGAAGAAAAAAACTTCTTTCGACAATCTTTGGAAAGTAGAAATTATGCGGCCGTGACAAAGCGTTACGGTGAGAAGTTTTTTGATAACCTTAATGATTTTTTTGATCAGGTTATGGTGAATGTAGAAGATTCTCAAATTAGACGAAATCGTCAAGCTTTAATGCGTGACATCAACACCCTTTATACGACAGGAGTGGCAGATTTGTCTCTCCTGACCCAGGTAAAGGAATAATTCGAAAGGAGCTATTGAGATGGGTAGTTCAACAACAATGAAGAAAAAAACAAAAACCGCAGGAAAGACTAAAAAACAAAAATTCGTTTACTTTTTCGGTAAAGGCACCGCGGAAGGAAATGCCAAGATGAAGGATCTCTTGGGAGGAAAAGGTGCCAACCTGGCAGAAATGAATCTCATTGGTATTCCGGTGCCGGCGGGGTTTACCATTTCCACGCAGGCGTGCGCCCTTTTCTATGAAAATGACCAAAAATGGCCGCAGGGGCTGGAGGAAGAAATCCAGCAGAACCTCGCGAAACTGGAAGACGCGATGGGGCTTCGTTTTGGCGACCGGAACAATCCGCTTCTCGTTTCCGTCCGTAGCGGCGCCGCCGTTTCCATGCCCGGCATGATGGACACGGTTTTGAATTTGGGCCTCAATTCTGAAGTGGTACAAGGTCTCATTGTCAAAATGGAAAATGAACGTTTTGCCTGGGACGCTTACCGGCGTTTCATTCAAATGTTCGGCAACGTGGTGATGGGTGTCAATCCTTCCATCTTTGAACACATTCTTGAGAAGAAGAAAAAACAACTTCATGTGGAACAGGACACCGAGCTCCAGGCGAATGACCTGAAGGACGTCGTCCGCCAGTACAAGACCGCCTATCAGCAAGAGACGGGCGAGGAGTTTCCTCAAGACCCGCAGGAGCAGCTCCGAAAGGCCATCAACGCGGTCTTCAAATCCTGGAACAATTCCCGCGCCATCAAATACCGGGAACTCAACGATATCCGCGGTCTTCTCGGCACCGCGGTTAACGTTCAGGCCATGGTGTTTGGCAATATGGGAGAGACTTCCGGGACGGGCGTTTGTTTCACGCGCGATCCGTCCACCGGTGAAAATAAATTCTACGGCGAATATCTCGTCAACGCCCAAGGTGAAGACGTGGTAGCCGGAATTCGCACACCCGAGCCTTTGGATCAACTCAAAGTCAAGATGCCCGAAATTTATAAGCAGCTCGTGAAGCTCCGCGAGAAACTCGAGCATCATTATCGGGACATGCAGGACATCGAATTCACGATTCAGGAAGGAAGGCTTTTCCTGCTTCAAACTCGTAACGGAAAACGCACCGCGCAAGCCGCAGTGAGAATTGCCGTGGAGTCGGTCCGCGAAAAATTAATCAGCATCGATGAAGCAATTCTCCGGATCGAAGCCAAACAGTTGGATCAGTTGCTGCATCTGACTTTTGACCCCCGCGAGAAAAAAGAAGAGATTGCCCGTGGCCTTCCGGCATCGCCGGGAGCAGCGACGGGCCGCGTGGTCTTTAATGCCGATGATGCGGAAACCCAGGCCAAGAAAGGGGAGGCCGTCATTTTGGTGCGAATCGAAACCTCTCCCGAAGACATCGGAGGCATGCACGCCGCTCAGGGAATCCTCACCGCGCGCGGAGGAATGACCAGTCACGCAGCGGTGGTAGCCCGCGGTATGGGAAAATGTTGCGTGGCGGGCTGCGGAGAAATTCAAATCGATTATGCGGCAAAAGAATTTAAGGTTAAAGGCCAGACCCTCCATGAAGGGGATTTCATCTCTTTGGACGGAAGTCTCGGCGCTGTTTATAAAGGAAAGGTCAAAACCATTGAGCCGGAACTAAGCAGCGACTTCTCAAAATTGATGCGCTGGGCCGATGAGATGCGAAAACTTCGTGTCCGCGCCAATGCCGATACGCCGACCGATGCTTCGGTGGCGCGTAAATTCGGCGCAGAGGGAATCGGTCTGTGTCGGACTGAACACATGTTCTTCGAAGGCGACCGGATCATCGCAGTCCGCGAAATGATTTTGGCGGACGATCATGAAGGACGAGCCATCGCCCTCGCAAAGCTTCTGCCGATGCAACGCGGAGATTTTGAGGCCATCTTTGAGGCGATGGACGGACTTCCCGTTACCGTGCGTCTCTTGGACCCGCCGCTTCACGAATTCTTGCCTCACGATGCCCCCGCACAAAAGGAAATGGCGGACGTGATGAAAGTTTCGCTTGAGAAAGTGAAAGCGAAAGTTTCAAGTCTGCATGAATTTAATCCGATGTTGGGACATCGGGGCTGCCGGCTCGGTATCAGTTATCCCGAGATTTACGACATGCAGGTGAAGGCCATTCTTCAGGCCGCCTGCCGGGTAAAAAAACGGGGGATCAAAGTCACTCCCGAGATCATGATTCCGCTTGTGGGAATTTATCGCGAGTTCGTGGTTTTAAAGGAAAGGATGCAGAAAGTGGCTGAGGAAGTTTTTGCCGAAGAGGGAGGCCCGCTCAGTTATATGATCGGGACCATGATCGAAATTCCGCGCGCGGCGCTGATTGCTGATCAGATTGCAGAACAAGCCCAATTCTTTTCCTTTGGGACCAATGACCTCACTCAGATGACGTTTGGATATTCGCGTGATGATGCCGCGATGTTCCTCAATGATTATCTGAAGCAGGGCATTTTGGACCGCGATCCTTTCCAAAGCCTTGACGAGGAAGGAGTGGGCCAGCTGATTCAGATGGCTACGGAAAAAGGCCGTTCAGTCCGCAAAGATCTTAAAGTCGGGATCTGCGGAGAACATGGCGGGGATCCCAGTTCGGTGAAATTCTGCCACCGGACAGGAATGAACTATGTTAGCTGTTCTCCTTACCGCGTGCCGATTGCCCGACTGGCAGCGGCCCAAGCGGCGGTCATCGAAAAGCGGAAAAAATTTGATCGCAAGGGGGAATAGTCGCTCACTTTTGATGGGAGGCATGTGAGGCGCAAGAAAAAGCCGGCCAAGAAAAAAGCCGCGGCCGGGTCTCGCCGCAAAAAAAAGTCGAGGGTTTTGCCTCGATCGCGCAAGGTCGCTTCTCCGGAGCCTGTTCCGGAAAAAAAATCACTGCCCCCGCTTCCTAGAAAAAGGGAAGAGGACATCGAAGGGGTCTTCGAGGAAACAGAGCGCACTCTCGACCGAACCCCCATGAAGATTTACCTCAAACAGATCGAGCATATTCCTCTCCTCACACCGCAAGAAGAAATTTCCCTCGGAGAAAAAGTCCAGTCACAAGGCAAAAGCGCGCCGGAGGCGAGGCATCAAATGATCCGCTCCAACTTGCGGCTTGTGATTTCCATCGCCAAGCGTTACGCCAATATGGGACTTGCCTTTTCGGATTTGGTGGAAGAGGGGAATATCGGTCTCATGCGGGCGGTCGAAAAATTCAATCCGGCCCGCGGCTACCGGTTTTCCACTTATGCTTCGTGGTGGATCAAACAGGCCATTATGCGCGCTCTTTCCAATCAGGGAAAAACCATTCGGATTCCGGTCTATGTCTACGACATGATTTCGAAATGGCGGAAAGTCAGAGACGGCCTTACGCAAAAACTCGGGCGCATTCCTACGCGCAAAGAAATTGCCACCGTGATGGAGTTGCCGGTCCAAAAGATCAAGGAAATCGAAAATATTGTCGGCAGGCCCGGCTCCTTGAACGCGCCGGTCAGCCTCGATAGCAGCGCCGAGCTCATCGATCTCATCGAAGATGATAAGGCCCATTCACCCGAGAAAAAAATAGGGGAAACGTTGCGCGATGAACGGCTGCAACAAATTTTGAATGCCTTGGATGAAAGGGAGCGGAAAATCCTGGTGCTGCGTTTTGGATTGGGAGGCGAGGAGCAGCACACCCTGGAAGAAGTAGCCCAGCAATTCGGCATCACCCGCGAGCGGATCCGTCAAATCGAAGTCTCCGCTCTTCAAAAAGTTCGCCAACGGTTTCAAACCGAAAGCGAAAAATTGGAGGATTATCTTTCCGAATGAAAATTACATCACAGGCCGATTTAAAAAAATTGATTCGCGATGTGCCGGATTTCCCGAAAAAAGGAATTATCTTCAAAGACATCACCCCGATTTTAAAAGATGCCGGCGCCCTTCAATTTGCTATTGATGAGATGGCCGATCTTTTGGGCCCGACCCAGCCGGATCAAATTGTGGGCATTGAATCGCGCGGTTTTATCTTTAGTCCGATTCTTGCCTACAAATTAAAAGCCGGATTTGTCCCAGTCCGAAAGCGCGGCAAGCTTCCGCACGCCACCATTCGAACCGCTTATTCTCTTGAATACGGGGAAGCGGAACTCGAAATTCATCAGGACGCCATCCTTAAAGGAATGAAGGTGGCGATCGTGGATGATCTTTTGGCTACCGGCGGAACGGCTCAGGCGGCGATCCGGCTCGTGGAAAAACTTGGGGGAGAAGTGATCGCGGTGGGATTTTTGGTGGAGCTGAAATTTTTAAAAGGTCGCGAAAAGCTCTCCGGTCACAACGTCTTCTCACTCATTCAATATTAATCTGCGCCCGGGCCGATTCGAACGGCCGACCTAGGGCTTAGGAGTCCCTCGCTCTATCCGCCTGAGCTACGGGCGCAATAACGGTGATATTTTTAACCCTGCCATAATACAGTCACGGCCGGTGAATGTCTTCTAGCTAACCTACACATCGCCGCACCTTTGCTTTGTAAGGTGCAGGCGCAAGGGGCCAATTCTAATCTAGCCTCTAGACCCATTCAAGCTTAACCCCTGTCCGGCCGATTTCTTTATATAAGGAAAATACCCCATGAAAAAGCTTATTTCGATTTTAATTCTGACCTTATTCATTTTTCCCACCTCACTTTTTGCCGTCGGCTCTTCCGGATTTGAAAACGCTTCTTATTCCGCCAAGACACTTGCCCAAAGCAATGCGGTCGTTGCGCGGCCTCAAGACGGCTCAACGGTTTTATTTAACCCGGCCGGTCTTACGGAACTTCCTGGAATTCAAACCAATTTGGGTCTTCAGAATTTGGATTTACGAGTCTTTCACACGAACAAATTGACCGGTGACTTTAATCAGAATAACGCCAAATTGCTTCTCATTCCGTCTTTTTATCTCTCGGCAAACCCCGGTAAGTTAATGGATGACCGTTTTGCTTTTGGTGTCGGGGTGAATTCACCTTTTGGACTTTCTTCCAGTTTTCCCTCCATCGGAATGGGCCGCTATACGGGTTGGAAAAATTATTTGAAAATGATTGCCACCACTATGGCGGGTGCCGTGAAGGTCAATGACAAATTGAGTATTGGTGCCGGCGCCACAAATTATTGGGCTTATAAATACGGACAGTATCTGAATTATCCCAATGCTAATATCCTGGGTGCTCCCGGAACTCCGGATGGACGGGCCTGGCTTAACACGGATGGCTACGGTTGGGGATGGAACTTCGGTATTCTTTTTAAACCCAAACCCAAGCATCGGGTAGGTTTTTCTTTCCGGAGCAAATCAGATGTCGACGTCCACGGACAAGTGAAAATTGACGATCTGGTGGCCGGTTTGGCGCAGGGTTATGATACGGCTCCTCATTTTGTGTCCGGTGCGCACTCCCAGCTCCACCTTCCCCAAAACTTCACGTTAGGTTATGCCTATGAACCTTCCGAAAAGTGGGCTGTCGAATTTGACTTTGGATTGACGGGATGGAGCATTTTCAAGGACCAGGATTATGAATTTGATCGAAATAACGCTACCTTGCGCGGTCTTGGCACCATTCCCCGCGATTATGAGGATACCTTCAGTTTTAACATGGGCGGGCACCGGCGCATCAATAACAAAACTGATTTGCAGGCAGGTTTTTTCTTTTATCAAGCGGCGGCGCCCAAAAAACACTTCGATAACTTTTTACCGGATACACACCGTTATGGATGGACGATCGGAACCAGTTATAATGTAACGGATCGGCTAAGGATTGATTTTTGCTACCTTTTTATGCTTTGGGCGAGACGCGATATTTCGAATCCCCAGATTCCTGCAAAAGGTGGTGAAAATATTGACGGCCGATACACGAGCATCTTGCACGGTGCTTTCATTTCCCTCAACTATCAGTTTGACTTTCCCTTTGAAAAACAAGACAGAGAATCTTCTTCCGCAGGGATCAACACTGCGGGCAAACCCAGCGTCTAAGTCCTCGGCTTTCCTGTAGAAAACCCGCCTCCAATCCTTTAGAATAGTCTGTTCGGTGGAGAACTCTCATTTGGTCCAAGCGCAAAAGGCCTTGCTTCGTAAAGAGTTATGCCAAAAATTAGAGGCTCTCAAACCGGCTGAGCGCACCCGGCGGAGCGGCGAAGTCCTAAAACAGCTCCTCAACCACCCGAAATTTTTAAGCGCCCGTTCTCTTTTATCTTATATCGCGCTTCCCTCAGAGGTTGAAACGCGGCCTTTTATGGAAGAGGCCGGCCGGCGCGGAAAAAAAGTTTTCGTTCCTTGTATTGATCCGAAACAAAAAATAGTGGCCATGATTGAGATAAAAAATTTCAAAGAACTCAAGCCCGGTACTTACGGAGTCTTGGAACCGGTATTCGATTCCAAAAAAATGGGAAAGCCCGAGGAGTTGGATTTAGCGGTGATTCCGGGAATGGGCTTTGCCCGGGACGGTGAACGCCTCGGGAGAGGATTGGGTTATTTTGACCGGTTTCTCGCCCAGACAACAAAGGCCTATAAAATTGGTTTGGCCTTTGAGTGCCAAATGATTGAGAAAATTCCTCATGAAAATAATGATATAAAAATGGATGAAATTTTAATCGGATAAATATGAACCCACTTAAAGTGTTAACTCTGGGAGATACGGTCGGCGAACCCGGCCGCCGTGCAATCAAAGAAATCGTTCCGCGTCTTATTCAAGATGAGGAAATCGATTTTGTTATTGCCAACGGAGAAAATTTGGCTGCCGGTTCCGGAATTACGGAATCAACCGTCATGGAACTTTTCTCAAGCGGTGTCAACGTCGTAACTTCAGGCGATCATATCTTCCGGAAAAAAGAAGGGGAGGCGCTTCTTGAGAATTCGAAACGCATCCTGAAACCCGCAAATTATCCGGCCGGGACACCGGGCATTGGGGCAACGGTCGTGGAAGCGAAAAACGGTACAAAAATCGGTGTCCTCAATTTGATCGGCCGCGTGTTTTTGAAAACCGTAAACTGTCCTTTTGAAACCGCCGAGCGGGAAGTGAAAAAATTGCGGGCGCAAACGAATATTATTTTCGTCGATTTTCATGCCGAAGCCACTTCTGAAAAAGTGGCGTTGGGATGGTTTTTGGACGGCCAGGTGACCGGCATTTTCGGGACGCATACTCACATTCAAACCGCCGATGAAACGATTCTTCCCAAAGGAACTGGCTTTATTACGGAACTCGGAATGTGCGGGCCTTACCGGTCCGTCATCGGAAGAGAAATCGACCAAGTCTTAAAAATGTTTTTGACTCAGATGCCCTCACGTCTGGATGTGGCAAGAGAAGATGCCCGCATTTCTGGCGCAATTTTTGAAGTCAATCCCGAAACCGGAAAAACAATTTCAATCCGCCGCGTTCATGAAAAGGTCGGGAATCCGCTAAAAACTTCTATCAGATGAAAACGGTACGGACCGAGACTCTTCCTGTAACCGAAATTATAACTGCTGAAGGCCCCAAAGTTTTTACCGTCCGCGAGCTGACCCGCCAGATCAAAAATCTGGTGGAATCGGCCTTCCCGGCGGTATGGGTGGAAGGTGAAATTTCAGGTTTCAAGCATCATCACTCGGGCCATATGTATTTCAATTTGAAAGATGGCGAAGCCGTACTCAAGACAGCCTTCTTTGCCCGCGCCAACCGTAATGTCAAATTTGAGTTAAAAGACGGACTGCAAGTCATCTGCTTCGGCAAAATTTCTCTCTACGAACCCCGCGGCGATTATCAACTCTATGTGGAACGAGTGGAACCCAAGGGGCTCGGGGCCCTGCAGCTAGCCTTCAATCAACTCAAAGAGAAGTTGGCGAAAGAAGGACTTTTTGACCCGGCCCGCAAAAGAGCGATCCCGCGTTTTCCAAAAGTTGTGGGGGTTGTGACGAGCCCAACAGGCGCCGCAATCCGTGACATTTTGCACATTGTGAATCGCCGGTTTCGCGGGACGGGCGTCCTTCTCAATCCCGTGAAAGTCCAAGGGGACGGAGCGGCCGAGGAAATTGCGCGGGCCATTGCCGAAATGAATCAATTGGATGATATCGATGTCCTGATCGTAGGCCGCGGAGGAGGGAGCCTTGAAGATTTATGGGCCTTTAATGAAGAAATTGTAGCCCGGGCGATTTTTAAATCGCGCATCCCGATTATTTCCGCGGTCGGTCACGAAATCGATTGGACGATCTGCGATTGGGTGGCGGACCTTCGGGCTCCCACGCCCTCGGCCGCAGCGGAGATTGTGGTACAAAATTGCGAAGATCTAATCATCCGTTTGCGGGATTTCAACACCCGCCTTCGGAATGTCACGCGCGGAATTTTTTCGGAAAAAAAAGAAGCGCTTGGAGTACTTCAGGAAAGTTATGCTTTTCGCCAGCCGCTCAATATCGTCAATCAGTATGCGCAGCGTCTTGATGAACTTTTAAGACAGCTTCAAAACTATCTGAAGAATCTCGTGCGGGAAAAAGATCAGACTTTCCGCAATTGGGTGGGGCGGCTTGAAGCGCTGAGTCCTTTGGCCATTTTGGGACGCGGTTACAGTCTCACTTTTGATGGCAAAGGAGAATTGGTTAAAGATGCGCGCAAATTAAAAGCGGGAGAAACGATAAAAACTCGTTTGAACCGCGGAATCATTCATTCGAAAGTAGAAAAAATTGAAAAAGACGAGGAGTCTAAAAAATGAGCGAAGAATTAAAATTCGAGAAATGCATGGAGCGGCTTGAGAAAATCGTTGAGGAGCTTGAAGCAGGAAATATCCCGCTGGATGAAGCCTTGAAGAAATACGAGGAAGGCGTGAAACTTTCACGCGCTTGCAGCGAAAAATTAACCCAGGCTGAGAAAAAAATTCAGGTGTTGACCAAATCACTGGATGGAAGTCTCAAGCGGGAAGATTTCGAATTTGAAGAAAAAAATTGAAAGCGCGCTCCGGCGATACCTGCCGAGCGAAGCCTCTTATCCTAAAGAAATTCACGAAGCGATGCACTATGCCGTCCTAAACGGCGGTAAGCGTTTTCGCCCAACCCTTGTCCTTGCCGCCTGTGAAGCGGTCGGAGGGAATCCCGAACGCGCCCTTCTTCCGGCCTGCGCCGTCGAATTGATTCACAGCTATTCGCTGGTTCATGACGATTTGCCGGCCCTGGATAACGATGAGATGAGACGCGGCATGCCCACCTGCCACCGGAAATTCGGCGAAGCCCTTGCGATTTTGACGGGCGATGCGCTTTTGACGCGCGCCTTTCAACTTTTAAGCCAATTCAAACCGGCCGATAAAGCAGCGCGATTGATTCAGGAATTATCCGAAGCCGCCGGCACGAAGGGGATGATCGGAGGGCAAGTGGACGATATTTTGCTAAAAACTCCGGATCTTTCACGCGTCGAATCCATCAGTCGCAATAAAACCGGCCGCCTCATTCAGGCCAGTGCGGTGATGGGAGCCATCGTCGGCACCCCATCGAAACGTAACCTCAAGCATATCCAGCGGTTTGGCGAGGCGCTCGGCCTTGCCTTCCAGGTCGTCGATGATATAATGGATGGCGACGGTTACCTCCGATTAATCAGTGCTGGAGAAGCCCGGCAAAAACTCGAAAGCTTAATCAACCAGGCCAAGCGGGAAGTTGAGCCGTTCGGTGCCAAAAACGGGCACCTTCTCGAATTGGCCGATTTTCTTTTAACCGCAGCTCAAAATCATGTACCAGTGGGTCTCAAAAATTAATTCGCCGAAGGACCTGAAGCGGGTCCCGCGCGAAAAACTTCCGGAAGTTGCAAGGGAATATCGCCAACTTCTCCTGGAAAGTGTGGCCAAAACCGGCGGCCATCTGGGTGCAAGTCTGGGAGCCCTCGAACTGAATATTGCCCTTCATTATGTCTTTGATTCTCCCACCGATAAAATTTGCTGGGACGTCGGTCACCAGGCTTACATCCATAAGATGATTACGGGGCGGCGCGACCGGATGGGGACATTGCGCCAATTTGGCGGGTTGAGCGGTTTTCCTTCACCGTTTGAAAGTCCCCACGATCCTTTTATTGTGGCTCATGCCGGCACTGCAATTTCCCAAGCGCTTGGACTTGCGGTGGCGCGTGACCGGACAGGCGGTACGGAAAAAGTTGTCGCGGTAGTGGGAGACGGTTCCCTCACTTCGGGTTTGGCTTATGAAGCCTTGAACAACGCCGGAAATCTTTGCCCGGAAATGTTGGTTGTCTTAAATGACAACGAATGGTCCATTTCCAAAAACGTGGGAGCGATTTCCAAATATTTGAATAAAGTCATCACCAATCCACTTTACAACCGCATTCGAATGGAAGTTGAGAATCGATTGGAGCGTTTTCCGCGCCTTCGCCGGTTTGCGACGGCGGGTTTGGAAAGCATGAAACATATTTTGGTCCCCGGAATTCTTTTTGAAGAGCTCGGTTTCCGTTACTTCGGGCCGGTGGACGGTCACGATATCCTCGGCTTGGTAGAGATGCTTTCTAAACTGAAAAAAATGAAGGAACTTTGCCTTTTGCACATCGTGACACAAAAAGGTAAAGGTGTGGAATGGGCGGATAGAGATGCCGAGCGGCTTCACGGAGTCACTCCTTTTAATGTGACAACCGGAGCGAAGATCAAAAGCCCGCAGGAAGAGGAGCGGGCAAAGCTCGAAGGAATTTCTTATACGAAGGCTTTTGTTAAATCGCTCATTTGCCTCGCCAAAGAAGATCCGAAAATCGTGGCCATCACAGCGGCGATGCCTTCCGGTACAGGGCTCAATGATTTTCAGAAAGAATTTCCGGATCGGTTTTACGATGTGGGAATCGCTGAGCAGCATGCCATTACCTTTGCGGGAGGATTGGCGAAGGGAGGACTCAAACCCATTTGCGCGATTTATTCGACCTTTCTTCAGCGTTCACAGGACCAATTAATCCACGATATCGCGCTCCAACGCCTTCCTTTAGTCGTTGCGATGGACCGGGCGGGACTGGTCGGCGCAGATGGGGCGACCCACAACGGAGTTTTTGATATCAGTTATCTGGGCCACATTCCGGGAGCCGCCATTGCGGCACCGCGTGACGAAGCGGAAATGTATCAAATGTTAAAGCTGGGTTTTGATTATCCCGGCCTTTTTGCGATTCGTTTTCCTCGCGGGAATGTTCCCAAGTTTTATGAGCAGTTTCCCGTCACGGCTTTCGGAGTTGGCGAAGGAGAAGTGCTGCGCGAAGGATCCGACGTTGCGTTCCTTACTTTGGGAAGCATGGTCGAGACCGCTTGCCATACGGCGGAAATTTTGGCTCAAGAAGGAATGGAAGCACGCGTCGTGAATCTGCGCTTTGCCCAGCCTTTGGATGAAAAACTTCTTCTCGAGACGGCGCGAAAGACAAAATTTATTTACACCTTAGAAGAACACAATCTGACCGGCGGATTCGGTTCTAAGATCCTCGAATTTTTTGAACGGCAGGGGATGGCTCAGGAAGTTCTGGTTCAGCGCTTTGCGCTTCCCAACGAATTTATCGAACACGGTTCCCGGGAATTTCTCCTCGACCGTTTCGGGCTTTCGCCGGAAAAAATTGCGTCTCAAATTTTGCGCCGTCACAAAGCGCTCCTGGGCGGAGAAGCGGTTTCGGAGGTTAGTTCGTGATGATCGAAAGTCCTGTAATGCAGAAAATCGGGATTGTCGTCAATCCTAAAAAGCCCGATGCCGAAAAATGGCGGGGCGAGCTCCGCACTTGGCTTGAAAAACGCGGTATCGCCGTTAAGGATACAACCGTTTCTTCCATTGAAGAGATCTTAAAAGATTCCACGCTTCTCATCTGCTTGGGCGGCGACGGGACGATTCTTCGTGTGGCTAATCAAATGCGGGAGCGTTCGATTCCGGTGTTGGCCGTCAATATCGGAAGTCTTGGCTTTCTGACGGACGTGAAGACGGATGAAATGTTTGATGAGCTCCAAACTTATTTTCTGGAAAAAAGCCAGATTGAAGAGCGCCTGATGCTGAGTTGTTCGGTGAAGAGTGAAAAAAATCGGACAGAAAGACGTTTCCAAGCGCTCAATGATATTGTGGTATCACGGGAAGGGTTGACGCGCCTGCTCCGGATCCGGGTGGATGTCGGGGGACAAACGCTGACGAGCTTCCCAGGGGATGGAGTCATTATTGCCACGCCCACGGGTTCTACGGCCTATTCCCTTTCTGCGGGGGGAGCGATCGTTCATCCGGGGTTGGATGCCCTTATCATTACTCCCATTTGTCCCCACGCACTGGCGCTAAGGTCGCTCGTGGTTCGGGCCGATGAAAGAATCACCGTGAAAGTGCAGGCGGACCGGCAAGGCGAGCGTGCGCTCGTCACCGCCGACGGTCAGGAAAATCAGGAAGTGGATGAGACCACTTCCATTGAGATCACGCGTTCCTCGGTGCCGTTTCGACTCGTGAAAAGCTCGAGGCGGGATTTTCTCGAAACGTTACGCGAAAACTTTAAGTTCCCCATTTAATTCGGAGGAAAGAGATGGCAAAGATTCTTATCATCGACGATGAAAAGGGAGTTTGCGAAGAATTTTCGGAAATCCTTCGGGATGAAAAACACGAGGTGGACACTGCCTTGAACGCCTTGGATGGACTGGAAAAAATAAAAACACAAAAATACGATTTGATCTTCCTAGACGTCCTCATGCCGAAGATGGAAGGGCGGGAAGCGCTGGATCAAATAAAAAAGATTTCCCAAACGCCCGTGGTCATTATGTCCGGCTACCTTCCGTCCCACAAGGAGCAGGAGATTATCAAGACGGGCGCGCTTGCCTGCCTGAAGAAACCGCTCGACTTGTCGCAGGTTTTTGGACTGATCGATAAAGCTGCGGAGATGAGAAAGGGTGAATGAGCCTGAGTCAGAAAAAAGAATTAGACGAGTACTGGGAATGGATCCAGAAGTATCGTGCCCGCCAGATCGGCGAGATCAAGATGCAGAAAATCCGTCTGCAGTTGGGCACTTATGCCCAGCGCCAAGACGGCGTCCAGATGCAGCGGATCAAATTTCCCGGGGGGACGATGTCCTCCGATCAGCTCGTGAAATTGGCCGACGTGGCAGACCGCTACGCGAGCGGCTTTATTCATTTCACGACGCGCGAAGATGCCCAGCTTTATTACATCAAGTTGGAAGAATGTCCCGATATGATGCGGGACTTGGCCTCCGCGGGGATTACGACGCGCGAAGCCTGCGGCAACACCGTCCGTAATATCACCGCCTGCTACCGCTCTGGAGTTTCAGCCACCGAACCTTTTGATGCAGCGCCTTATTCCCATGCCTTGTTTCAGTTCCTCTTAAGGAACAAATTCAATCAGGTCATGGGCCGCAAATTTAAAATTGCTTTTGAGAGCTGCCGGGAAGACCACGCCGGGATGCGTTTCCATGACATGGGATTTAAAGCCGCAGTAAAAAAAGAGGGGAACACCGTGCGCCGCGGCTTCCGCACTTATTTGGGCGGCGGTCTTGGTGGAACCCCCATGATGGGGATGCTTTATTCGGAATTCCTTCCCGAAGAAGAACTCATGCATTTGGCAGTCGCCACCGTGCGTCTCTTTGATCGTTACGGCGAGCGGAAAAACCGGATGGCAGCCCGCATGAAGTTTCTTGTCAAAAAATTGGGCTGGGAGAAATTCAAAACAGAGCTCGATAAGGAACGAAAACAGGTCCAATTGCCCGCCTCGGTAAACGACTATTTGAAGGAAGTTCGCAAACCTTCCGCGGCGCCGACTTTTCCTGCCAACCTCCCGAAAAATCCGGAAGGTGTCGCGGAAAAATCTGAGTATGAAGCATGGCGCAAAGACTCGACCGTCGATCACCACTTTCCGGGCTATGTCGGAATCAATGTCCGGCTTAAATTAGGCGACCTCCTGACCGATCCGGCCCGAAAGCTGGCCGCTATCGCAAAAACTTTTTCTCATTCCGAATTGCGGATTACGATCGAACAAAATCTTTTTCTGCCGTGGGTCCCTGAGAAGGCCTTGCCCGCACTCTATCGGGCACTTTCTGAAATCGGTTTGGCGGATGCGGGAGCAGAGACGATGGAGGATACGACCACTTGCCCCGGTGCGGATACTTGCCGGCTGGGGATCACCTCCGCCAAAGGATTGGGTGCAACCATTTCCGAGAAAATGGGTAATGGACTGGGACGTTTCAAAGAGCTTACGCGCAATCTGCGGGTAAAAATTTCCGGCTGCCCGAACGGCTGCGCCCAACACGGGATTGCAAATATCGGTTTTCAAGGAGCCGCGCTTTCAAAAGACGGGCGAACGGTTCCGGCCCATGAAGTTTTTGTGGGAGGCGGGACGGCGCTTGATGAAACAAGTTTCGGAGAAAGAATCGGAAAATTCCCCGCGCGTAACTGCCCCGAGGTTGTCGAAAAATTGGTTGAACTTTACTCCCACGAAAAGAAGGGGAGTGAAAGTTTCAATGCCTGCATGACCCGTGTCGGTAAAGATAAAATCAGAGAAATGCTCGCATCTTTAGCCGAAGTGCCATCTTTTGACAAAGACCCCGAGTTTTATAAGGATTGGGGTCACGAAAATGAAAAATTTGCCATCCGTACCGGAATTAAGGGTGAGTGCGCCGGCGCTCCGGTCCAAGAAAAAGTTCCGATGATGGAGAGCGCAAAAGAGCACCTGAACCAAGCTGAGGCTTTTTTGATGCACAAGGAATTTGCTAATGCCCAAATCGAAGCTTACGAAGCAATGGCCTATGCGGCTCGTGTTCCCCTTTATGCGGTTTTGATCGACCCTTTCACTTCCGAGCAGGCGCTTTGGGAATTTGAAAATGTTTTTGCCCGCTCGGGCCGCGTCGGGGCGGAATGGATCCACTTTGCCGAAAAGGCGGAAGCGGAGAAAACCGCAGCCCCCAGCGAAGCCCGCGCCCAAGCCTTGATCGCTCTTGCCAAAAAACTCATCGCCGAGTGTGAACGTCTAAAGTCTGATTGATGGTCACAGTCCGCTTTGCGCCTTCGCCCACAGGCTACCTTCACGTGGGCGGTGCCCGCACGGCACTCTTCAATTTCCTCTTTGCTCAAAATCAAAAAGGGAAATTCCTGCTTCGGATTGAAGACACGGACCGCGAGCGTTCAAAACCTGAATTCGAAAAAGAAATCCTCGATTCCCTGAATTGGCTGGGCCTTCATTGGCAGGGAAGTCCCATCCGTCAGAGTGAACGGATCAGCGTCTATCTGAAAGAAGCCGAAGCGCTCATTAAGAAGAATCTGGCCTATGAAGAAATTAAAGAGGGGAAGCGGGCAATTGTCTTCCGCATGCCGAAGCGCGAAGTGATTTTAAAAGACGGTTTGCGAGGGGAAGTCCGTTTCAATACGGAAGTTTTTGAAGACGTGGTTCTTATCAAATCGGACGGATTTCCTACCTATCATTGGGCGTGCGTCGTGGATGATCACGAGATGGGAATCACACATGTGATCCGCGGTGAGGATCACCTTACGAACGCTCCCAAACAAATGCTGCTCTTGGAAGCGCTCGGATGGAAGGCGCCGGAATATGTGCATCTTCCTTTAATTCTGGGTTCCGACGGCACACCTCTTTCTAAACGCCACGGCTCGGTTGCTGTTACGAATTACCAAAAAGAGGGCTTTCTTCCCGAAGGACTTGTGAATTATTTGGCACTTCTCGGCTGGGGACCCGAAGGAAATCAGGAATTTTTTTCCCTCTCCGAACTCATCCAAAAATTTTCCCTCAAGCGGCTCATTCGCTCAAGCGCTCGGTTTGATTTAGAAAAACTGCGCCATGTGAATGCCCAGCATTTGCGGACTTTGCCGGAGAAAGAATATTTGAAAAGAGTCGAGACTTACTATGGGAAAGAAATGGGCCAGGCGGCACTCCTTTTCCGCAGCCGCATCCAAACCTTGAAAGATTTGGGGGAGGAGGCCTCTTATTTTTTTCACGACGTTGAAACTTATGATTTGGAAGTCATGAACCGCGCACTTGCGACATCCGGCCTGCGCGAAAAACTCGTTTCTTTGACAAAAAAGCTTGAGGCTTTACCCAACTTTGAAGACGTCGTAAAATTAGAAAGTCTTCTGCGGGAATGCGCCACGGAGGAGAAAGTGGAGGCCAAGGCCTTGATTCATCCGCTGCGGCTTGCGCTTACGGGAAAGGGTGTGAGCCCGGGAATTTTTGAACTCCTGAAAGCCCTGGGCAAAGAGACGTGCCTTAAACGTTTTGACCGGTTGGTTGAAAAATTATAAAGGAAAAGAAATTGGCTGATTGTCTTTTCTGCCGAGTTGTTAAAAAAGAAATTCCCTCGAAGACGGCTTATGAGGATGAAACGGTTTTTGCCTTTCACGATATCAACCCGCAGGCTCCGACCCATATTTTGGTCGTTCCCAAAAAACACATCGGGGGAGTGGCTGAACTGGACAAAGGGGATGAAAATCTGGCCGGCCGGTTGATCCTTCAAGCCAAACAAATTGCGGACTCTCTGAAATTAAAAAGCTACCGCCTTGTTTTTAATGAAGGCGCGGAAGCGGGACAATCGGTTTCCCACATTCACCTTCATCTTCTTTCAGGCCGGCGGATGACCTGGCCACCGGGATAGGGAGGAACCATGCTTACAAGATTAGGAGGATTGCCGGCCCATCCGGTGTACGTTCATTTCCCCGTGGTTCTTTTTACTTTAAGCGGGTTTTTTCTCTTCCTTCATTTAATAGACGGAAAGTCCCATCGGATCAGCGGCCTTTTTAAAAAAATTGGAATCGGTTCTTTTGATTTTGAATCCCTTTCCTTCTTTTCAATTTTAATGGGTTTTGGGATGGGGATCTTGTCCGTGGCTTCGGGACTGGCCTTGGTGGAAGGCTGGCGGCATGTACCGGTCCCGCACGGCTTCTTGGGATTGGCTACGATGGTTTGTTATTTTGTCACCTTGTCCATTCGCTGGATTTTTGGCCCTTCTCTTTACAGTCGACCGCTCAAATACCTTTATTACGGCCTGAATCTTGTGGGAGTCCTTCTTATTTTACTGACGGGTTTTGAAGGCGGCGAGCTTCATTATCGTCCTGGATAACCACCCCCTACCCATCGGCTTCGAGTTTGAGTATACTGGCGGCTATTTCGTTGCGGGTTGGTGCAATGGTAGCACGCCTGACTCTGGATCAGGTAATCGTGGTTCGAGTCCACGACCCGCAGTTATAAAGGGATTCATTTTTGCGCGCGGATGGCGGAACGGCAGACGCGCATGTTTGAGGGGCATGTGGGGCAACCCGTGGGGGTTCAAGTCCCCCTCCGCGCAGATTTCATTTTAAGAGAGGTTCTGTGAATGAACGAGCGACTCCCGGGCACATTTTTCGGGAGTATGACATACGGGGGCTGGCGGAAAAGGAATTGACGGATGAGACGAGCCGTCTCATCGGACAAGCCTTCGGCACCTTTCTGGTTCGGGCGAAGAAAAAAAAGATTGCGATCGGACATGATCTACGCCCGACTTCGGAACGGATCAATAAAGCCCTCATTTTAGGACTCCTTTCAACCGGCATCGAAGTCCTCGACCTGGGTTTGATTCCCACACCGCTTCTTTATTTTGGCGTTGTCTATTTCAAGACGGATGCGGGAATTTCCATCACCGGTTCTCACAATCCTCCCGAATATAACGGCTTCAAATTCCAAATGGCCGACCGTCCTTTTTACGGGACGGACATTCGTCAACTGGCCGAGCGGATCGGGAAAAAAGATTTTGTGACGGGAAAGGGGACCCTCCAATCGGCCGATGTCCTCCAACCTTATCTCTCGACCCTGAAAGGCCAATTTCGTTTTAAGCGAAAATGGAAAGTGGTGATCGATTCCGGTCATGGCATGGCTGGGCTCGTGGCACCGCGCCTTTTCAAGGATCTGGGCCAAGAAGTGGTGGAACTCTATACCAATCTCGACCCCACCTTTCCGGATCATCATCCTGATCCTTCAGTTTTGGAAAACCTCAAAGATCTCTCACGCGAAGTCGTGCGAACCAAAGCCGTACTTGGCATTGCCTTCGACGGGGACGCGGACCGGATTGGGGTCGTGGATGAAAAAGGAAACCCGCTTTTGGGCGACCGGCTCCTTCTCATTTATGCCCGTCAAATTCTCAAAAAGAAAAAGGATGCTGCCATCATCGGAGATGTAAAATGCTCTCCCTTGCTTTATGAGGATATCCGGCGGCGCGGAGGACGTCCGATTCTTTGGAAAACCGGTCATTCTCTCATCAAGGCCAAAATGAAAGAGGAGAAGGCCGCGCTTGGCGGCGAGATGAGCGGGCACATGTTTTTTGCCGACCGCTGGTTTGGCTTTGACGATGCCATTTATGCGGCCTGTCGTGCGGTGGAAATCCTGGATGAAGAAGCCCAGCCTTTCTCCGAGTTGCTTGCCGACCTTCCAAAGGTCGTTTCCACTCCGGAAATTCGAGTCGAAGTCAGCGACGACAAGAAAAAATTCGAGATCGTCCGCTCCGTCGTGGCCGATCTCAAAAAGGATTATAAAGTTCTGGATATTGACGGCGCGCGCATTGAGTTTTCAGACGGTTGGGGGTTGATCCGTGCCTCCAACACCCAGCCGGTGCTGGCCATGCGCTTTGAGGCAAATTCCGAAAAACGTCTCGCCGAGATTCGGGCAATAATCGAAACTAAAGTGAAAAAATACGGCGGCTTAAAATGAATTGGGCCGTGGTGATGGCAGGAGGACGGGGGACGCGCTTTTGGCCCGAGAGCCGCACGAAAACCCCGAAACCTTTCCTCAAACTTCTTGGCAAACGGTCTATTCTTGAAGAAACCGTCCGTCGTCTTTCGCCTCTTTTCCCACCGAGCCGTATTCTGATCGTGTTGCAGAGCGATCAGGTGGGCGAGGCCAGACGCCTTCTCAAGCGACTTCCCAAAGAAAATATTCTGGGAGAGCCGGTCGGTCGCAATACCGCGCCTTGTTGCCTGTATGCCGCCGCGCAAATCGCCCGGCGCGATCCTCACGCCAAATTTGTTTTTCTCCCTTCCGATCAGTTCATCCGGCCCCAACCCCTTTTTTTGAAAACCCTCCGCACGGCATTTAAATTGGCGGATGATCGCCCAGTGCTCTTAGGAATGCAGCCGGATGCGCCTCATACCGGTTACGGTTACTTAGAAGTCCACAAAAAAAAGAAAATCCGCGGGATTTCTTATTTTAGGGTCGCGCGATTTCACGAAAAGCCCTCCCTCAAAAAGGCCCGGCAATTTCTAAAACGCGGAAATTTTCTCTGGAATGGGGGAACGTTTGTTTGGACATCGGATGCCTTCAAACAGGCGATTCGCCGTCATCTCCCGCGGCTTTATTCTTCTTTCGAGAAACTCGCGCCGAAGCACCTGAATCACGCGAAACTCGCCAAGATTTATCGCGCCCTTCCTTCCATTTCTCTTGATTATGGGGTGATGGAGAAAATGAAAAATGTCCATTGCCTGCTGGCGCCTTTTGAATGGAAAGATTTAGGGGGTTGGCTGGGCCTCGCGGAATTTTGGCCGAAAGACGGCGCCCGAAATCGTTTTCACGGGAAAACCCTTTTTGTGAAGAGCCGAAACAATATCGTTAAAAGTACAAAGCGCCTCACTGCACTTCTGGGGGTAGAGGATTTTCTTGTGATTGATACCCCCGATGCGCTTCTCGTGTGCCCGCGCAACCGGACCGAAGAAATCCGCGATCTGGTGCGTGAGCTTGAGCGCAAAAAAGAGTCCAAATACCTATGACTTTTTTTCAATCCTTCATTCTCGGCCTCGTGCAGGGGCTTACCGAATTTTTGCCGGTATCAAGCTCCGCGCATCTGGTTTTTTTCCAATTCCTTTTTGGTTTTTCCGATCCCCTGGTTTTCTTCGACGTGATCCTCCATTTGGGAACTTTGGTGGCCCTTTTGATTTATTTTGCGGGGGATCTGGCACATCTTGTCCGGGATTCGGTCTACGGCATTTTTTTCCTATTGCGCCGGAAATCTTTGAAAGAAATTTTTGAAATTGCGCCGCACACGCGCTGGGCCCTGGGCATCATCATTGCGAGCATTCCGACCGCTCTGATGGGATTTCTTTTAAAAGATTGGTTTGAATCGCTTTTCGGTTCGCTTCGGGGGGTCAGTTATCAACTTTTCGTCAATGCCGCTATCTTGTGGTCAACCCGCTATTATCCCAAAGGAGACAAAACGATTCAGACGGCCCGTCTTCTAGATTTTTTCATCATCGGAATCTTTCAAGGCGTCTCTATTATTCCGGGAATTTCCCGCTCCGGCGCAACCATTGCAACCGCTCTTCTCTTGGGGCTGGAACGCCAGACGGCCTTTCGATTTTCTTTTCTTCTCGCGATTCCAGCCATTCTCGGCGCGGGAATTTTGGAATGTAAGCACGGCTTCCAATCGTGGCATTGGGGCTGGCCCGTTTTGGGAATCGGCTTTTTCGCTTCTTTGATCGCGGGTTATTTCTCTCTTTATATTCTCTCCAAGATGATCCGAAAGGGACAACTTTACACGTTTGCTTTTTATACGCTTCTTTTCGGAATTGTTGTGTTGATGTACGCCAACGGCTTCAAATTAGGATAAGAATGAAAACGGTCCGCGTCATTCTCAAGGCCGAGAAGGAAAAGCCCATCAAAGGCCATCACCCCTGGATTTATTCCGGCGCGATCGATCAAATCGACGATGATTACAAAACCGGTGATCTGGTCCGCGTCTACTCAGCGCAAAATGAATTCCTCGGTACCGGATACCTCAATCCGCGCTCTCAAATCGCGGTCCGGATGCTGGCGTTTGAAGAGGTTGAAATTAACGAGAAATTTTTCGCCCGCCGGATTGAGGCGGCGCTCGAATTGCGGCGGCGTTTTATGCCGGAAAATACCAATGCTTACCGATTGATTCATTCGGAAGGGGATCTTCTTTCCGGCCTGATCGTCGATCGGTATGCGGATTATCTCGTAGCTCAGTTTCAGACGGCAGGAATGGAAAGATGGAAGGAAGTGATCCTCTCGATTCTTGAAACCAAGGCACCTGCCAAGGGAATTTATGAAAAAGGTGACTCCGAAATCCGGGAATGGGAAGGTCTGGAAAAACGGGCGGGGGTATTGCGGGGCGAAGAGCCTCCGGATTATGTGGAAATAGAGGAAAACGGCATCAAATTTATTGTGGATATTCATACCGGCCAGAAAACGGGGTTTTTTTTGGATCAGCGGGATAATCGGAAATTGGTGGGGGGGCTGGCGCAAGGGAAAAGGGTACTCAACTGCTTCGCCTATACGGGAGGTTTTTCTGTTTATGCGGCCCGGGGCGGCGCCAGCCGGGTGATTTCGGTCGAAACCAGTGAACGAGCGCTCAACACCTGCCGCTTGAATTTTGAGCAAAACGGATTTGAAGTAAAAAATTTTATCTTTGAGCAAAAAGACGCTTTTGATTATTTGAGGGAAACGACCGAAGAGTTTGATGTGGTCGTCCTCGATCCGCCCGCTTTTGCGAAATCAAAAGACCATGTGATGCAGGCATCACGGGCCTACAAGGATATCAATCTTTGGGCGATGAAACGCCTTGCCGCCGGCGGACTCCTTTATACCGCGTCCTGTTCCTCTTATGTGAATCCGGATCTTTTTCAAAAAATAATTTTCGCAGCCGCCAAAGATGCGCATCGGGAAGTGCGAATTCTCAGAAAAACTTCCCACGCTTTTGACCACCCGATCAATGTTTACCACCCGGAAGGCGAGTATTTAAAAGGAATGCTCTGTTGGGTAGAATAATTAAAAAGAGGAGAAAATGATGAAAATAGCATTTGCTGGTCTGGCTCTTTTGTTGATCTTGTTGGCTTCTCCGGTTTCTGTCGATGCCCGTTCAGGAGGCACCGTAAGCGAAAGAGGGGGGTGGGGCATGGCGTTAAAAAATCCTGCTGGATCCATGGGTAATGACGGCTATTCTGACGAATCCGATGCAGAAACGTTATCAGAACAGGTGGTGGGGGAGGAGGAGGATAAGAAAGATACCGATACGGCTTCAAAAGAATCCGGCCATCAATCAAGATCAATCAATCTATAGCATTTCTTAGAATTCCCCAACTCTCGTATCAAATCTCTCCTCTCCGCCTTGACGAAAGGTGGATCTTGTGGTTAACTTTGACAACTTCGCCGAGTTCCGCGAAAAATCAATAAAAGAAAGAGGCCATTTCCCCAAAATTTTTTTGTGAGCTCACTTTACGATTTTAAAAAGTCCTTTAAAGAAGGCGTTACAATCCTTATTTTGTTCTTTCTACATATCTGTCTTTTCTCGCCTTCCCTTCTCGCGCTTGAAGTTCCGTCTAAGTGGGGTCAAATTTCTGAAAAATTCGAAGGAACCAACGGCCAAACGCTCGTCCTCATCCAAGAAGCCCACGTCGATTACGGCGCCCAGAAAGCCATCGTCGAAATCCTAAAAACCCTCATCCAGAAAGATTCTCTCCGCCTCATTCTAGTGGAGGGGGGATGGGAGGATATGGGGCTCACGTATCTACGAAATTACGGTAGTCCCCAAGGCCGGCTCGAAGTAACCGAGCGTTACCTTCGAGAAGGGAAGATTTCAGCCGAGGAGTATCTGGATATCGTCTCCGATCTTGATTTTTCCATTTGGGGGATCGAAGACCCCAAGCTTTATGCCGAAAACATGCAGGTTTTTCTCAAGTTCCACGAAGATCAGGAAAAAGCCCTGGAAGAAATTTCCCGTGTCCAATCCGAACTAGGTCCCCTCAAAGAAAAAATTTATTCTCCAACCTTTCAAGAATTCGAGAAAAAAAAGCAGTCCTTCGAGGAAAAGAAGATCAGCCTCTTGGATTACCTTCATTATATGAGCGGGCAGACGGACCCAAAACTCTTGAACGAATCAGTCCACCTCAAAAAACTTCTTTCACTCACGCAGGGCGAAGGAGGCATTGATCCCGAGAAGGCAGAATGGGAAAAACAGGCCCTCATCAATGCACTTTCAAAAAAGCTCACCAAACCGGAGTTGGACAACCTTCGTCTTTTACAGGAAAGAAAAAGCCTGCAAGAAGAACTAGAATTTTTTTATTCCCTCCACGCCTTTTATCAAAAATACCGTCAAAAACTTGGGACTCTTTCCCTGGAACACTTAAAACGTTACACCCAAGCCCTCGAAGAAGTCTCTCAAATCAAACCCCGGGAAATTTTTAATGAAGTCGATCGGTTAGAAAAAGCCCTTGCAGAAAAACTTCTTACGACACCCGAACAGAAAGATCTTTACCATCTGCAAAGTACCCTCGAGACTTTGCGGAAACTTTTTGAATTGAAGCTCAGCCCGGAAGAGTTTGACCCAATGGAAAAGAATCCCTCTGATTTTAAACTCAGTCAATGGAGCCAAAAATTTTCTCTTTCCAATCTTGAATCGCTCGAAATCTTCATTTCTCCGGCGAAGTCCTTTTACCTCTCTGCAATCCGTCGTGAACAGGCGCTGATCGATAACGCGGTGAAGAAGATGAAAGAAAAAAAAGATCCGCTTACGGCAATGATTGTAGGAGGTTTTCACTCCGAAGCCTTGATGCAGGCTTTAAAGGATCGAGGTTATTCATTAGTTGTCGTATCGCCTCGCTTCACACCGGCCGATCCAAAAACTCAGGATCAGCATTATTTTGAAATTATGAAGTACAAATGGGGAACTGCCAAGGAAGCGGCCCTCAATCCAACACAACAGGGAGGAATTACCAACCATGTCGCAAAAAATTAACACCGCAAAAAGATTCATCGCCTTGCTCGTAGTTTTTGGCTTTCTTATGCCTTCCCCTGCTTACAGCAGCCGTCCGCAAGGTACCGCGCGGAGTCCGATTATTTTAGATAGTCTAAGCCAGGCTCTTTTGGCGACTGAGCCCGCTCGGTCTGAAGTCCGCGGAGGTGTTGATTTTTCAAAAGTTCGCTTTGGTTTCAATGATCCTCAAGTAAAAACAACCCATTCATTCGCCTCTTTTAATATCGGAGGATTGCTAAACCGGCCGTTAAACGTTCTTCCCGATCAAGCGATCGAAGCAGTTCGTGCGTATCTAAACAAAGCCTATGACAAAAAGTGGTTCAAGGGTGTTAAGGTCGTCGATCTGACTGCTTCTCATATTCAAGTTCACGTGACTCACAATTATGGAGATAACAATGCAGATGTGCACAGGATTTTGATCGAGGCCGTTCGTGCGGGCCTTGAAACAATGAAGAAACAATTAAAGACAGATCCCTCCACGATGAGTGCGATCGATTTGGCGAAAGAAACGCAAGTTACTTTTTCTGACCACCCGTTTAAAGAAAGAGCCGGTGTTTCAGAGAGCGTTGAAGTGGCGATGGGTGTAAATGTAGATATTTCTGCTTTCAACAATACTGCGTGGGAGCTTTTCGGAGCTCTTGACTTTAATCCAGCGTCAACGCTCAGTGGGGATAGAATTCGCGGCTACCGATTTTACTTTCAGAAACGCGAAGACATTCTCCATGGGAAAAAGGGCATTAAGGTTTTGGAATTTTCCATAGGAGAAAACGGCGAACCGGATGTCAATCAATTGCGGGAAATTAAAATACTGCTTTCGCAAAATGAGAATGTTGTTACCGCTGTTTATCCCGTGCCCGGACGAGCCTTTAAAGATCCAACCGAACCGTTAATGACCGTGACTTTTCAACCGGCTTTTGGTTCTGATGGTAGACCCGTACTCAATCCAATTGCTATTTTCCGCGGACAAAGCGGTGGACCTCCCGTCGGAGCGGTCGGACACGCCGTTGCGAATACCCGTTATGTATTAGGAGGCCGCGATGCGGACCGCTATGTCGCGGTGAGACCGTTTACTTTGGAAGAAGCGCGCAAACCCCTTAAAGAAGAAGGGATTGGCGGCTTCGTGATGTATGGTTATGAACAAGCAGGAAATGGTTACATGCCGCGAAACCAATATATCCCTGATTACTATGGATTAAGCAAAACCTTTTTGCATTCCTACATTCGAAAAGCCAGAAGGTTCGCCAAGATCATGCTGGCTCATGCAGGTTTTCAACCCTATCTTCATCCGCGCGCAGCGGCGAAAAGAGCCCTACCGGTAAGACATGCGCTCAATGATCGTTTTGTCAATGTCGTGAAAGACTTTGACCCAGATCCTTTCTATCAAGATGTTGAGCGTCGAGTACAATCCGGAGAATTAGTCAAAATTACGTCCGGTAAAGCGGATTACGGCGCACTCAATGGGCACACGAAGGCGCCAGCTTTATATACCGCCCTTGAAAGAGCTTATTTACAAGTGATGAAAGAAAAAGGTTTGATTGTTGATTACTTTACTCTTGCACAAGACCCCAACGACAAGATGAAACGGGTGAGATTGGAAGATAATTATGCAGTGGGTGACGATACTCATATGACTGTCATTGGAGGAAAGATTGAAGATGTTCAGATCATCATCAAACGAGCCATGGCCGTAGGACCCGCTTTTCATATGCTGGCCTATAAAGATACAGACCAACCGGAAAAACCCGGAATTGGCACTTATGGCTTATTTCAAGATTTGCAGGGTTCTGATGCGGATGCTGTTAAAAAAGATCCTTTCGGCTGGCTGGGACTTTCAGACGAATCGGTTACTGAAAGATTTTTTGAACTTGCCAATCAATTAGTAGACGAACGTGATATCAAAGCAGGGGTGATCCGTTCCCTTTATGATCAGTGGAAGGCTTGGAAACAGACGCCCGCCGGTCATGAAGTGCAAGAAATTGTAAGAGGCAGCGGTAATACTTCCGCCCAAGGTATTGGGGTTGCATACCAATATATGGATCCCAAGAAAGATGGGGGTTATGCGGAATTAGATGCGGATAAAATGGGGCCGCAGTCTAAAAACGTTCTATTTTTTCCTGCGATGCAAAACGCATTACCCGATCATCCAAATGGTTTAGTTGCTGAAATTTGGGACCTTAAGGCTTTTGATGAGGACGATAATATTGCGTCTGAAGACCTTCCCAAAAGTTGGTCGGATATTAGCTATCTTGTTCTTTCTGCAAGAAAGGCAAAAGAGCCACGCATTACAGCGGAGGACGCAGAATGGCTTAAGATCAAGGCGTATCCAAGTGGTGTTTTGGCAACGTCCATAGACTACGAGCGTCTGGGTCATATTTTGAAACATATCGGATTTGTGCCTTCTAAGCGCATTTTTGTGGATGTGGCAACAGAGCTCGACAAGATCGAACTTTTACTCGGAGATTCCGACCGTTTTAACGTCAAAGCTATTTGGGATAAGAAAGAAGTAGGTTGGGATTCTAATCATGTCGAGGATTATTTGGATCGTCCTATTGTGATGTCTACCGTATCCCGCTTGGGGCTTTTAGCGGGCGGGGAGTATGTTGGCAAAGATGATGACAAAGTAATGGGCGTCATGTCCTTTATGCAGCGTATGTTTGATTACTTGGAAAAAAATCCTTGGATGCTTCAAGGAGATATGAATGGTTCCCACCAACTGTGGGCATTGCTTCTTTCTGTGAGGGAAGCGGTTGCAACTTTGAATAGCGCACCTATTGCCGCGGCACTCATTAATCATTTTGATGAAAATGGCAAGCTGACCCACGTGACGGATGTTTTTGATAGTCCGGCGTTTAGAAAACAAAGCAAGAAAGCTGCTGAATTTAACCTTGATTTTATCTTGGCACAACGAGCCACCAATCCCCATCTGGCACACAGAGAACAGGTGGAAGGGGCGTATGCGATAGAAGCCATCTCCGCCGCGTTGGATGCTCCTGAAAGTCCATTTTGGCTTGACAAATTGCGCAGTCAAAAACCGGACGAATATCCGGAACCGGTCTCAGCGGATGCATTTACTCTTTATGCGGCAGCGACGACAGATCGAGCTGTTGCCTATCAAGAATTGTCCCGCTCCGAGGCGCGGACGCCTAGAGTATCGAAATTTAGATTCAAACTTGAAAAAGGGGAAAATCAGATTTTGGGAACAACCCCGGATGGTTTTCGTTGGGAGGCGGTTCCCTTTCTCTTAGACGATAAAGTGACTTTGAATTCCTTCCGCAGATTTCTCAAGCGCGCCGGTACTCTCACTTATGACGAGGGCCGCATCAATCATTTGGTGGAATTATTCAATGCCAACGATTGGGCCCAGAGGTCGGATCGCCCGGAATTGATTCTTGCCACTCCACCCGGCAAAAAGACAGAAGACATGAAAGCCCTCTTTGTGGGAATCAGCGTCTACCATCAAGGGCGGTTTGAAGTCATCAATTTTGATCGCAGGATTGAGCCGAATTTTTTCGGCGAGTACCTGAATCTCTGGCTTATGAAAAATCCGGGACGGGTTGCTGCCTATGACACTCCCGATGACCACCATTACGTCGAACCAAAAAAAGCTTCTCTATATTCCCCCGACGGGAAGGAAATCATTCTCGATCTGGAATTAAAATCCCGTTCCGAAGCGCGGATTGCAGCAGCGCCGAAGATGGATCTTTCGGGTCTTGCGCTTCCTCAAGTGAGCGAAGCGGCCCGACTCACGGCCTTGAAAACTTTTACCTCCTCTTTAAATGAGGCCTATTATTTGGATGATGCTTTCGTTCTGAAAGGCGGATTGGCGTTCGTGGGTACTATTTTTAACGGGCCCATTGTCGTGCGAACGAATAATCCCGAAGTGATCGCTCAAGTCCGGGCTTTTCAGGAGAAGTTTCACCCGTCGTTTGTTTCTGTTGCCGAGACTCCGGAATTGGCCAAGCAAGAGCTTGACAGTCTCATCAGTAAAGCGGAAGGATCTTTTACCCGGCGGGCCATCGTGACCAACGATTCTTCTTTCGATGTCCGTGCGGCATTCATCAAAGAACTCGGCCAGCGGCAAGTTTCCATCATTACCCAAGAGCAGTTCGGCCAGATGACGCGGGCCGCGGGCTTGGTGGAAGTCGTCGCTCAATTAGTTGCAAGCTTCAAGGAGATTGCAACGGCTGCGTAAGTTGGAGGAGAGAGCCGTCTCTATGCAATCCTTTAAACGGATTACTTCAGCGCTGACTCTCCTTTTATTTTCCTGGGAGACAATCGTCTGGGCGGCTCCGCCTATTGCGTCGCCTATTCGGGAAATCAGCATCCCGGAATCGATCGGATCGATTAAAGAAAGATTCGTCGGTTCTTCTTCGTCCCTCATTATCCACATTCAGGATGCTCACTCGCATCCTGAGGCGCAGCAGAATATCCAAGCCATCCTCCAATATCTCGCGCGCGAGAAAAAAATCCGAAAAGTTGCCGTGGAAGGCGCCTTCGGAAAAATCGAGCCCGAGATTCTAAACCTCTTTTCCGATCACGACGCCAATGAAGCCGTCGCCCAGCGCCTGGCCGCGATGGGGGAACTCACCGGCGCCGAACTTTTTGCTTTTCATCAAAAGGGCGGTGCGGTGGACCTTCAAGGCGTTGATCATCCGGAACTTTACGTAAAGAGTTTTCAAATCTTTCAAAAAATAAAATCCGCCCGCAGAATAACCGGTCCGTGGTTCCGGTCTTATAATCATGAGTTGGATAAACTGGAAGGTCGGATTTTCAATCCGGAACTCGCGCATTTCTTTAGCCAGAAGAAATCCTGGGAGAGAGACCACGAACATTCGTTTACCTATTTCAAAACACTTCAGACACTTTCCCAAAAATATCTCCAACTTGAATTGAGTGAGGCACGCAATCAGTTTGAGTGGCCGAATCTTTCGCGTCTCTTGAAGGCGGAAGAAACGGAATCGCATTTGCGCATAGAAGCCGCTCAATCAGAAGCCGAAACCCTTGCACGCGAACTTCAAACGAAACTTTCCGCGGGGAAGAAAAGAGATGATCTGGTTAAAGGGCTGAGTCATCTTCGGGAAAATTCCGGAACACGGCTTTTCTTTGAAACGCTCTATGAAGAATCCCGCAAGGCGAAAATTTCACTTTTAAATTATCCCGAACTCCTGAATTTGGGAGGGTTGCTCATCCTACGCGAGGAAATCGACGCTCCCGGTTTATTTCAGGAAATAGAGAAGTTGGAAGGAAAGCTTGAAGAAAAACTTGCCCTTCGCGCGGATGAGAAAAAACTCCTCGAACTGGTGAATGATTTTTCATTTACGGAAAAATTATTTACACTGACACTTACCCGCGAAGAATACAAAACCTATCAGGAAGGAAAGAAAGATTTCGCTCCCGAAGTGCTTGAAAGCCGCTTACGGACAATCGGCAGAACCAAAAGCCGTCAAAAAAATACAGTGCATGTGGCTGAAATCGCCCAATTGGCGGAGCGGTTTTATTCTCTCTCGCGGCAAAGAGACCAGGCGCTTCTTGAAAATACCCTGAAGCTTGCAGCGGGGGATTCCTCAAAAGCCACCGTTTTGATCGCGGGAGGTTTCCACAGTGAGGGGATCACGGAACTCTTAAAGGAAAAGGGAATCTCCTATTTGGTTATTGCGCCGAAAATGACCCGTTTTGAAGACGGCGAGCTTTATGAAAAAGTGATGACGGGTAAAAATGCGGATCCCCAATCCCTTTTTACGCAAACCAGCCAATTGGTTTCGCAGCTTCTCTTGCAGCGCAATTATCTTCCCGCTGGGACGACGCCCCATAAAAGAGAAATCCTTCTTTTGGAAACGCTCCTTCGGGAAGGTGTCAGACCGCTCGAAGCAAAAGGTTACAAGGGCCCGCAAATTTATAAGGCCCTCCAAGAAGCGCTGCGGAGTGCACAAAAAAGCGGGATCGTTGATCAAGCGAGACTTGTTTACAACGAAGCCGAAAATGAATTCACGATCGAAATCCCTTCGCTTCATGTCGCGGCAAAGGAAGCTCTTTCCCGTTCCGAGGCGCGGGAAAGTATTTCCGAAGATGTCATTTTGAGGATGCTTCAAGGCAAGTGGAAGATCACCTGGGTCGAATCCTCGTACGGAAAAGAAGGCCATTATTTTCCGGGCCTGAGCCGGGAAATTCATTTTTATACGGAAGCCAAGAACGGGTCAGATTCGAAAGATTTAAAAGAAAAACTCGAATCCGTAGGTCGGGAAATACAAGAGTCGTTTCCCGGTTATTCTTATCGCATTCGGAACGTCAAAGGGTTCGGACCCGAAACCATCTACAAATTTTCCGTTTATCGCAAGCCGTTTGCCGGTTCTCTTAAGAAGTCCGTAGCGCAACGCGTTGAACCCGTGATGAGTTATGCGCTCCGCCATCCTTTTTTAAGCCCGCTTCTTTTTGGGAGTGTGGTAACAATTCTTTATCTCGAACTTATAGATATCGCCCGCGCCTGGTTTCCTGACAACGTGTATTTGCTTATCATTAAAAATAAGCCCGTCTTTGGTATTTTTTCGAATTCTGTTTTACTTTTAGGCCTGATGGGCGGCGGCATCCTTATTTCCTATTTTCTCTTTCCGATAAACGCAAATAAAATTTTACTTCTCTCATCCAATACCCAAAATCGTATCGAGGGGGCGTCGAGGTTGGGGAGGATCGGTGTCAAATCGCGAAACCTAAGGGTTAAAGACGAAATCGTCACCGCACTCCAGGACTTTCTCTCAGAGGAAATCGTCCCGCCGGTCCGCCGTGCTGCAGAATCCAGCATCTATGCGATTCAAGGGTCCCGTTCCGAAGCGCGGGGGAGAACAGGCAAGGAAAGGGTGACAGTTTTAATCCAACAGGCGAAAAACATTTTTGCGCAACTTGCCTCATGGCTGGATCCAGATTGGGATACGCCGAGTAAACTGGGAGCTTTTGGGAAGAGATCAAAAAACGAAGGAGTCGATGCAGTTCTTAAGAAGAAGAAAATTACCATCGACGATATCGTCTTTATTTTATACAGCATTCAACAAGATTTAGATGAAGCAACCAACGAGCTTGAGGTAAATCCCAAAGAGGCGTTTGACCTCATAGAAGAGGCAATAAATGTCCAAGAAGCCTTACAACTGCGCGGCCTGGAGGGATTAATCGGGAATTGGGAAAAGGCACTCCCTCAGCTAGGAATTCTTGTGGATCAAGATAAGAAATATGATGCGGAGAAACATTTTTTTGCAATCTTAAACCAGGTAGGGGTACCGCTTTTGACCGTGCATTTGGTCTTGGAGATTTTGACAAAACCAACTGACATTGCTCGTGTTCAAAGCATCAACGAGGATGAACGGGAGGAAGAACTTCAGGAACGGGAGGTAGTAGGGCATAAAGATGAATACACCTACGCTACAGCGGATGCTTTGGGCATTCTTTTACAGTACCCCTTGTCTAAAGAAGTGCATGAAGCGATTCGGGATGTTTTGGAGAAATTGCAGCGAAGCGAAGCGCGGGCCAAGATCTGGCGGGGACAATTATTTACGGTTTCTCCCGGCAAACAAATCGGAAGGACGTTTTATTTCCATCCGCAAAAAGTTCAAAGCCCGTCTTTATATGAAGAACTGGCAAAACTCGTTCGTGAAGGCCCGACTCCTTATGTAGCGTTAGCTTTCAATGATCATCAGGTCGGTCAGGGCCTCGTCATCAATCCCGCTTTGGAATGGTTGATTCTCCCTGAAACCAATGTGTTAGACGAACGGGCTGCGGCGGTCACTCGAGATTTCATGTCGCTGGTCCGCAAAGCCTATGATCCTGCACAAAATTTCGCGGGTTATAATATTCAGGAAGCGGGTTTTAGAATTGCGAGGAGCGCTCACCCGCGGATACGAAAAGAACTAGCCACTCGCTTACGGGCGACACCGATGCCGATGCTTTTGGTGACTCCGATCGAGAGACCAAAAAATCCTCCTTCCTCCGGACGGGGTCCGGGAAATAAACCGAAGCCTCTTCCCAAAATTTCACCTTCTCGCAGTGCTTCCGCTGCCAAAGAAATTCCGCGGGAACCCGCTGTGGAATCCCCGGGACTGGCCGAACGTCTCGAGACGGGTTTACGCCGCTCTGAGGAAAGAATCCAACCACAAAATATCGATAGTTTGATGGATCAGGTGACGAGGCAAATGAGCATTTTGATCAACGCTGAGGATTTTTCCGAACTGGTTCCAAGACTTGAAACCTTTCGGGCTGAGGAAGAAGCCGTCTTTAATTTGAAGACTTATTTGCCCATAAGGCAAGACAACGAAGGCACAGAATGGGTCTTTACGGATATGGGTATTTGGGATTTGAGGCAAAGATTCGAGGCTACTTTCCATCGGTATGCCGAACACTATCAAGAGAGAGCGATGGAAGGACTGAAAGTTCAAAGAACCAGTCTGGTTGTCATGCGGGATGCCACCGATCAGAATGAGTTAAATCATATCTGGGATGCCCGTCGCCAGCATCAGCTTGACCCCGATCACATGGATTCTCATTTTATCTGGGAATATTCCGTATGGTGGAACCGCCAGGCCGGATTAATCAATATCAGCGAATTTTTAAAACCCAAGTACGAAAGATTTCCCATGAGTAAAAAAGGCGCCGCCCAAGCGGTGAATTATTCCCCACGCCCTGCACCCAAGGGTTTTACGGCAGGAAATGTGATTGTTATAAAACGAGGGACCTTCTTGCGGGAAGCAATTTATGCGGTTCGATTCTTGTCCGGTATGCTGACCGCACCTATCAGTAAAATTATCCTCAATGGGGAGGAGTTACTTCCCGAGCAGTATGAAAAGAAACTTTTTGAGGCGTTAAATCGAGGGGCGTTCCTTACGGTAATTTTTGACATTCGTTCCGAAGCACGCCAACGTGACTCTGAAGATTTTTTTGGAAGTTATGAAAGCGAAGAGCTTGTCCGGGATCATCCTCGATGGAAATCCGAAGATCCGGTGGGGCTTGAGAAACGTCGGGCAGAAGCTCTTGAGGCCGCAAAAAAGGCAATTTTTGGCGAAAGACCCAAGGCGCGCACAATTGAAGTCCCGCAACAACTATCGACCCCCCGCTCCGAAGCGCGGAACGTTCCTCGCTGGGCAAAGATGGCGGCTTTAGGAATCTTTTTCCCCTCCTTTGCTCAAGCTCAAATCAATCCCGATATTTCTACTCCTCCAACCGTTGCGCAAAGTGCTCCAGAATCAAGAGCGCTTTCAAAAGAAGAAAAGATTAAACCCCCTACTCTGGAAGAACAGAAAGACGTTAAGAGACTTATCGAAGCTTTAAAAGATGAAGCCTCGAATGTCCGCGCATCCGCAGCCCAATCCCTCGGTAAAATAAAAGACCCAAGAGCAGTCCCTGCTTTAATTGAAGCTTTAAAAAATGAATACTATGATTCTGTCCGCCTCTCTGAAGCCGAAGCCCTTGGTGAAATCAAAGACCCAAGGGCAGTCCCTACTTTAATTGAAGCTTTAAAAGATAAATACTGGCGTCTCCGCAACTCTGCGGCCCAAGCCCTCGGTGAAATCAAAGACCCAAGAGCAATCCCTGCTTTAACTCAAGCTTTAAAAGATGAATACTCGGATGTCCGCTTCTCTGCAGCCCAAGCCCTTGGTGAAATCAAAGACCCAAGAGCAGTCTCTGTTTTAATCGAAGTTTTAAAAGATAAATACTCGAATGATGTCCTCCGAGCAATCGCAGTCCATTCCCTCATCCAAATAGGTCCTCTATCAGCTCCTACTTTAATCGAAGCTTTAAAAGATAAAGACTCGGATGTCTACGAACGCGCATTCGAAGCCCTCGGTAAAATCAAAGACCCAAGAGCAGTCCCTGCATTGATCGAAGTTTTAAAAGATGAAGCCTCGCATCTCACCAACTTTGCAGCCTACGCTCTCATCGAAATAGGTCCTCCATCAGTCCCTGCTTTAATCGAAGTTTTAAAAGATGAAAACTATAATATCCGCAAATCTGCAGCCCAAGCCCTCGGTAAAATCAAAGACCCAAAAGCAGTCCCTGCTTTAATCGAAGTTTTAAAAGATAAAGACTATAATGTCCGCGAATCTGCAGTCCGAGCCCTCGGTGAAATCAAGGACTCAAAAGCAGTCCCTGCTTTAACTCAAGCTTTAAA